>Ga0209736_1000452_pt1 | contig 13279 bp, 9 predicted proteins | sample BlaSpr_A8_Ref_M3_FD_187992 | JGI IMG/M metagenome (GOLD analysis project Ga0209736, IMG submission 187992) | Forest soil microbial communities from Thunder Bay, Ontario, Canada - Black Spruce, Ontario site 2_A8_Ref_M3 (SPAdes) (version 2) | ecosystem: Environmental > Terrestrial > Soil > Boreal... | reverse complement strand
CGCCCCCAGGCCTTCGTTGTGCGCCACAGCATCCTGGACGATGAGCGCCTCGATGCGCTCCGGATGAGCCAAGGCCATGCGAAAACCGACAGGGCCGCCATAATCCTGCATGTAAAGCGTGCAGCGCGAGAGCCCGAGCGCTTCGGCGAAGTGATTCATGATCTCGGCGTAGTGATCGAAGGTGTACGCGAACTTCTTCGGCTCCGGCCAGTCGCTGTGTCCGAATCCGGGGTAATCGGGCGCGACCAGGTGATAGCGATCGGAAAGCCGGGCGAAGAGTGGCTCGAACATCCGCGATGATGACGGAAGTCCGTGGAGCAGGAGAAGCGTCGGCGCGTCTTTCGGGCCGGCCTCTCTATAAAAGATGGAGAGCCCATCTATCGGTATGGTGCGATAAGAAGTCGGGTGTTCCATTGGATGTTCCTTTCGGGGGGCTTCGGCCAGCAATTGAAATGATGCGAGCACTACAGAAGCCACCAACGCCATGCAGGAAACCTGCAAGCATCGAGTCCAACGGGGCGAGCTGAAAAGACGCATCGTTTAGCTCCGCTTTTGCGAGCCTCTCTTAGCCCGCAACCTCGAAAATGACTTCCAGCTCAACCGGAGTGCCGAGCGGAAGGCTGGCGACGCCATACACCAGGCGGCAAGGGCTCTTGTCTTTTCCGAAGACGTCTTGCAGCAACTCCGAAGCGGCGTCAGCGACTTTCGGCTGATCGCGGACATCTCCCGAAGTGGCCACCGACACGCCGAGCCGGACGATTCGCGTCACTCTGTCGAGCGATCGCAAATGCTGCCGCGCGACACCGAGGACGTTGAGCGTGGCAAGTTTGGCCGCCTCGCGTCCAGCGTCTACGTCGAGTTCCGCGCCGACCCGCCCAATGAATTTCGCGACCCGGCCCTCCGTGGGAAGCATCCCGCTTAGAAAAAGCAAATTGCCTGACTGCACGGCTTCCACATAGGTCCCGAACGGCTCAGGGGGCGCCGGGAGCTTAATACCAAGTTCTTTCAACCGCTGTTCGGCGCTGACCAGCCGAGAGCCTTCGGCGGTCACCATTTCTCGACGTGCGCAGTGTTCACGTGCAGCACCTCCCCGGTCATCTGACCGGCTTAGATCCGTTGATACGGGGCTTTTGGTTCCGTGGGATTTCGATTGTGTGGGACATGCCCCCTCCTGATATGCCTGGGCGGATTGCTGACCGCGCACCGCTTCGGACAAGAACCACGCTGGCGACGAGGAAAAGGAATCTACTCTTCAGGCGCTAGTATAAAGGCGACGGCGGCGTCAAACAGTATAAACGGTACGCGAGCAGAAACGCGAGGAGCCCGCAGGCCACGGAGTACGGAGGAGAGCCACGGGTGGTCTTTGCCGTTCAGCAGCTATTTTGCTGTTAGTTCCGACAGCATCTTCTGGAACTCCGGCTCCGAGCGCAACGGTTGCAAACTTTCATCCTTTTCGATGACTTCCGCATTCTTCAATCCCCGTCGGATTCCTTCCCGCAGATCTTTGATTGCCTGTTTATGGTTACCCATTGCGCTTCGCGTCTCGGCTAACAACAGCAATGGCCACCACGCATCCGGAGCCACGTCCGCCATCAACTGGAAATAGTTCTCCGCCCTTGCCGAGTGTTTGGCCAAGAGTTCTGCCTGTCCGGCCTCGATGCCCTGCGCCCAGAGGTCATGAAATGCACGAAGGCGTACCAGGCGTTTTTCTGTGTTCTTCGAGTGCGCAGCATCCTCCTTAAGCTGGTTCATGCCTTCGCGCACCGACTCGCTCAAGCCGGACTGGTCGCGGATGACGATATCGCCCACGCGTGACAACGGTCCCGAAATCTTTTGGGTCAACGACTCTTGCTCGCGAATTTCGTCCTGCTCTTTCTTGAACGCTTCTTTCAGGAGTCCGGACCGCGTCAGTGCCGCCAGTTTCTCGCCATACCGGCCCACTTCCCTCAATCCGCTGAAGTCCGATACCAGGGATCGATAAGCGCTGAGTTGAGCGATCGCGTCTCGCCGGTTCTCCGCTTCCCTTGCCCTGACCTCCATTTCGCTGAAGAACTGCCCAATGAAAGTATCGTCTCGCGGCAGAGAGCCTGTCTGCACGGCTTTGAGCTGCATCCACTCAATCGCTTCTTGCATGACCTCCGCGGGTGCCCACTGGTGCTCGCCGTCAAAAACCTCCACTCGGTAGGGCAAACCCAATTCTTCCCGGCCACGCCGCAGCTCCACTATTTCCCCCCAATTGAAATCCAGGTTTCCGACGGCGGCAAAATAGAGAAACGTATCCTTTTGCGAGGGCTTGTCCGAGTTCGGATATCCGGCGCCGTGGGCGATCACGCCGGCCACCGCGCAGACCGGGCAGCGCAAGGCTACCATGGTGGCCGTTCGTGCCCCACCCGAGAATCCCGTTGTGTAGGCGCGGTGTTCATCCAGTGAAAACCTCTGGTGCGTGTCCTGCCATATCGCGACAATCGAGCGCTCTGGTGGGTCATTCGTGAAGTTCTGAGAGTTATTGGATCCAGCTACGATGTAGCCGTGCTTCTCCGCCGCGTCCTTATAAAGTGTTACCGGTATCCGGCCCCGCCCTCCCGGGTCGAAGGCGTAAAGGATCGGCCAGCGCTTGCTCGGAGAGTAGTTAGACGGCAGATACAAGGCGTAACTTTGCCCCAGCAAGCCAGCACACAACACCTTCTCGATGACTTGTCCCGCCACCAGTGGTTCCGACGGCCGGTGCCCGGCGGCTTGAGATCCCGCCGTGCCTGAGAAGGCCGACAGCATTGCCCCCCACAAAACCACGCCAACCATTAGGCTGCTTAACGTCCGCTCCATTTCCGATCAATCTAGCACGAAATCTTGTCCGTAGAGCCGCGAGTCCTAATACATTATTTGCCCGCATCCGCGCTAAGAGACCTACCAGTTTCCATATCTGGAAGGAGTCCGACACGCTATTTCTTGTAGAGTAACTTGCTTAACGAACGTTCAGGCGAGATCAGGGTAGTGCTACTCATACTGTTATTCGTCGTGGATATCCCGATAATCGTTGCGTTCATCCCACTTCCTGTGGCCTCCCCTTCTATTGGCTCCGCACCTGCAGCCGAGGCAGTGTGCGGTTAGGTTCAGTTCTCAAGCGCCGCGGTGTTCCTCACTCAGGAGGTCTTGGTTATGGCATTGCGAACGTTCGGTTTTGTTGTACGGTTGCTATCTGTGTTCCTGTTATTTGTTTCGTGGTCAAGCGCCCAAGTGCAAAACGGCCAGTTCGCTGGCGTGGTGACCGACCCAACGGGTGCGGCAATAGCCAATGCGAAGGTCACCGTCAGCAATCCCAGCACAAACTTTACTGACACGACAGCGACCAACCAGAGCGGCTCATACAACTTGAAGGAGTTGCCGGTCGGGACGTACAAGATCACGGTGGAAGCTTCTGGCTTCAAGACGGTGTCGAACAATGGTGTGTCGGTAAACGCCGGCACCGTCGCGCACTTGGACTTCAAAATGCAGGTGGGCCAGACGCATGAAATCGTCGAGGTAAGTGGCGAAGCGGCAGCCGTGAATACTGAGGATTCGAAGATGGCGACCACAGTAGGGTCGACTCAGATCGCGAACCTCCCGCTGAACGGTCGAAACGTTTACGACTTGATGCAGCTGGCCGCCGGTGCCGTGAACGTGGCGGGCGTGGATTTTGAGAACGGTCATAACACGGTCGTCAACGGTATTCGCGAGAACTTCAACGGCTTCTTGATTAATGGGATCAACAATAAGGATTTGAGCGGCGGTGTTACCAACACGCCAATCGAAGACACGGTGCAGGAGTTCCAGCAACTCACTCTAAACAACTCAGCACAATACGGCAGCAGCGCGGGCTCGATCAACAATCTGGTGACCAAGCAGGGGACGAACGCAATGCACGGAAGCGGATGGTATTACGGCCGCAACGACGCCCTGGATGCCAATGATTTCTTCGACAACAAGGGCGGAAACCGAAGACCGCTAGTTCGATTCAGCCAGTACGGTGGGACCTTGGGTGGAGCCCTCATTAAAGACAAGTTGTTTTTCTTCGGCGCGCTGCAGTTCGATCATTTCAACACCAGCGCTCCGCCCACCACCGTATCTCAGGAGGATCCAGCGTACGCGCGGCTAGTCGCTGGCACCTTCCCGAACTCCGTGGCAAATCTTTTGTACTCGACGTTCCCGTCGAAGGCTCCGGGTACCCCGATAAGCGGCTTAACAATTGGCAGCTACATGAGTGCAGGTCTTAGTGGGAGCGGATTCCAGAGCATTAGTGATTATCTGTGTCCCACCAACTACTCGGGAGATCCCGCCGGTGCTACGCGGGTGCCTTTGCTATTCGCACAAATGATTGGTTACAACCCCGCGATCGACAACGGTACGTGTACAAATCCACTGGGTGCCGCAGGTGCCCCATACGACACGCCTGCTCTCCTGGCGAACAGAAACATTCAGATGCTCGACACTGCGACTGCGTCGTTTGCGTCGCAAACACAAGTGCTGGGAAATCTCTTTAACGGCAAAGAGTGGTCGGGGCGGCTGGACTACAACCTGAACACGGCGAACCGGCTGTCTTTCAACTACAACTGGTTTCGATCCACTGATGCTTACGGTCCATTGAAGCCGCAGGGAGCGCGCGGGTTTACGAATCCTTCACGGAGCCTGTTTCCCAGCGGCCAAATGAGCTGGGTGCATACATTCGGTCCAACGGTGTTGAACGAGTTTCGCGCCGGCTACACGCTGAACGACACTGCTACGGGTGCCGTCCATCCGGGTGTTCCCCAGATCGGCTTCGACGACGGCAGTCTCGGGTTCGGGAGTTATGCCGGGTATCCCCAGACATTCAAAGACAATATCTACCAGTATTCCGATATGGTTTCGCTGAGCCACGGAAACCATAACATAAAGATCGGAGTTGACATCCGGCGCAACATTGAAAATAGCGTATTCAACGTTGCCCGTCCCTCGTACTATTTCGCCGACCAGCTATTTTTTGCCATCGATTCTCCACACGATCAAACGGCGGGCGTAGATCCTGGCATTTGCGTTTCGCCGTGCAAGTCGTTCAACCAGAACGCTCAGGCTCAGCTGTCGTCGAACGTTCGACACTGGAGGAATATCGAGGCCGGTCTTTACCTACAGGACGATTGGAAAGTCTCAAAGCGTTTAACTTTGAATCTCGGGTTGCGTTGGGACAAGTACCAGCGGCACAACGAGGAGGCGAACACGGCTACAACTTTCCTGAGAGGACCCGGGAACAAGGTAATCGACAACTTAGCCACTGGGCAGGGCTGGCTGCAGCAGGCCAATGCTCCGGTGGGGACAGTTGGCGTCTGCGACACTGCTGCGGAGATAGCCTTGGCGCAACTGGCCGGTGTCTGCGGTCCTGGAGGATTCGCCCCAGCTTCGTCGCTCGGCAAAGGACGCAGCAAGGATTTCGGGCCGCGCGTGGGATTCGCATGGGATGTGTTTGGGGACGGCAAGACGTCTTTACGCGGCGGCTTCGGCATCTCGTACGAGGGTACTCTGTATAACCCGCTCTCGAACTCGCGCTGGAATCTGCCGTACTACTCGTTCAATGACGCAACAAACTTCCTGGTCCCCGGCCATACGCAGACGGTGGTGTACGGACCCTTCGGTGCCGGCTGCCCCAACTGCGCGGTCGCGCCCACATTTAGCGGTCCGGCGACGAATATTGGACAAGGTGTGGGTGCGCAGGCCGCTGGGAACCTGGTGGGATGGATCGCGAGCAATCAGAATCTGGCCTTCCTTACCGGAATTATTCAGCCTCAGGGAGTCGACGATCCTTATGTTTACAACGAATACCTCAGCCTGCAGCGGGAGGTGGCGGGCAAGTGGGTTCTGGAAGCGGATTACGTCGGCACGGCAGGGCATAAGCTATTCCGGTCGGAGAACATCAACAGCATTCCAGGGGGCCTATTGCCCGCCGGAGGATGCGTGACGGACAATCTCGGCAGAAAACTCTGCGGCCAAAGGAATGGTACGACGAATACGACTGGCTTCCTCAACCCAAATTACGGAACGCTGCGTGAATGGCAGAACGTTGTTAACTCGAATTACAATGCCCTCCAGTTGCAGGTCAGGAAACAGATGAGCCACGGATTGCTTCTGAACGTGAACTACACCTTCAGCCATTCCATCGATAATGGCTCTGGTTGGCATAACTCCGCTACTGGGGCAAATGGGGCCGGCGGGGGAGATGGCTACACCACTGACCAGACGCTTCCGGGTCTCGATCGGGGAAACTCCATCTACGACATTCGAAACCGACTGGTTGTCAATTACGTCTACCAGATTCCTGGCCCACAGCGAGGCTTTGCTGGTGCCGCTTTGGGCGGATGGCAATACAGTGGAATCTGGGCGTTCCAAAGTGGCGCTCACTGGGAACCCTATCGCGGATCTGCGGCCCGGCTGGTTGGAACTGATCCAGTTACTGGCGGATGCACTGCTAACGATGTCAATACTGGTATCTGCGTCAACCAGGGAGGGGACTACAACCTTAACGGGGTTAAGGACGACCGGCCTAACTCAGTTATCCCACGCTTCGATGGCAGCAGCCGCACGGCTTGGGAGAATGGATGGGCAACGGCACTGCCTGGGCTTGCGAACAACTTCTCCAGTCCGTGCCTCGGTTGCGCCGGAAACCTGGGCCGCAACACCTTCGTTGGCCCGGGACAATGGTACGCAGATATGACCTTGGGCAAGACCTTCAAGTTGACCGAACGGGTTAACCTGAAGTTTGAGGCTCAAGGCTTCAACGTCTTCAACCGTGCCAATTTCCTGTTGGCGACTCCGCAGACCGCGGCCCACAACAAGATCACGGATCCTCTATTCGGTGAAGCTGTCACCACGTTGAACGCGCGCAACTTGCAGTTCGGCTTGAAGCTGAGCTTCTAGCCAGATCGCGAGATCGTGAAATGGGGGCTTGCCGGATCTGGCAAGCCCCTAAATTTTGTCTCGAACGAGATGGTAGCACTCTTTCTGGATGCCCACCCAGCAAGCAAAGAGTAGGTTTGCGCAACATCCTCTGAGGCTCGACCTAGGCGCACTAAATCTCTGAGACCTACCGGGTCTCATTACCATTTTCTCGTTGCGTACCAAATTCAGTAGACAATTAAGAGTAAGTGCGTGTTGTTGTATTGACGCGCCGTGACACCGACCGGCTTCCTCAGTACACAAGATGTCTTCGTACCTCTCTTCATGGCCGACACCTTCGCGCGATTGGGTCAGAAGGCCATTGCCCACCGTGAACAGGCGGAGGGGCAGCGTCTCCGAGGGACCAACGAGCGTTGATGTAAGTCTCCCATACAAGTTATTCCCGGAAATTCCCGGATTATGCGGCACTAATCCCAGTGCTGCATGTATTCATCCCGGCAGTACTGGTCCAATACCAAGAACAGGAGCACAATCGGTTAGGGCTACTCCACGTGTCAGCGTTCTTACAAAGTGTCGTGAATCGGGAATCCGGAATGCCGCCCAGCGCAGAGGAGGTGACCTCCGCGAGCGCGGACTTAAACATATTGTTATTGCGGTGTCTGGAACTAAGTAAGGACATTGCGCGAATGCATGACCTTGTAAAGCGCATTGCGCAATACGCCAATGCTTATCGACCCGGAGGACATACAAGAGGAAAATACCGTTCGACAAGAGCTTCAAGCTCACTCTATCGCTGGCAGCCTCCGCTCGCGAAGCGCGCTCGTCGCCGGTCATCTGCAGTTCCCAAGAGCAAACGCCCGACGCGATCGGAGTTGGAGCGAGCCTGCCGCATCGCGCTAATGGAAGCAAACCAGCCGGCGTCCGTGGAAGCGATCTACGACCGAATTGAGAGGCGCGGCTCCATCACTTTTGCAGGTTACAAGCGTCCGTTTCGGGCGATAGCACTCGCCATGAATGCCCTGGTCAAACAGGGTGAGGCGAGCTTGTTACAGGAATCGGGCTCTCGCCGCTGGCGTTGGGAGAGGAAAGCGCGCACCGTCTGAACCGACGACAACTCCTCTTAATCTCGCCTGCCTGCCGCCCGACTGTGCTTCACCACTGTTGCCCCGAAGTATGGTTTCACCCAAATGCTGATTTCCCGGGACCGAGACTCGCAGGCTTCCAGACATTCGAAGCAGTGTGTCTTCCGTTTCGCCGAAGAAGAAGGTCCAGAATTCGATGGACCGCGCCTCCAGAGGGGAACGGTCGCCGCCTCCGAGGTATAAACGGCAGATATTAGGGACGAAGAGCGCATTGACGGGGACGAACTGCCACCACTCCAAAGCATAACTGTGATTGAATGTCAGTGGCACTGTTGCGGTAGACGACCTCAAGCCGGGCGCGGCGCCGACGTAAGTTGAGCGCAGGAGGTCCATTCATGCAACTTCAAATGAAAACTCGCTGTGAGAGGTGCGAGGCACTCCTTCGTGCGGACGGACACGCTTACATATGTTCCTACGAGTGTACGTTCTGTTCCGTATGCGCCTCGGAGTCGCAGGGCAAGTGTCCGAATTGCACGGGTGAACTCAAGCTTCGACCGCGCCGGACTGCACCTGTCCACGATGGGGAGATCGCTGTTTCTGAGGGACCGTGGGGCAACCGTCCGTGGCTGATCTGGGCAGCGAGCTTTGGCATCTGGACCCTCGTTGCCCTGGCTGCGTCCGGCTCGATATACGAGTTGTGGCGGTCGCGAGGTTACCCCATGACTTTCGTCAGCGTCCTGGCGTCGGAGCTCAGCCAGATACTCACCTATGCCCCTCTTACTCCTCTCGTGCTTGCCCTGGCCATGCGCTTCCCCATTCAACGGGGAAATTGGGTACGCCGTTCATTGCTGCATCTCTTGTTCGCCGTTGCCTTCTGCATCGCTCACATAACATTGCGTGGTTTGACGCCCTATGCGGCGTGGGATGGCAAGCTGGGCAGATTTGTATCCGCCGTTTGGAACTCACAGACGCACGCATTTGCGATCAACTGGCAAATCTTCAAGAATTTGTTTTTGTCAAACGTCGTTGATGACACTACCGGAACCTATGTGCCGATTGTGCTGGTGGCGCATGCTCTATCGTATTACCGCAGATTCCGGGATCGAGAACTACATTCCGCGAAGCTTCAGATGCAGCTGACCAGGTCGCATCTGCAGGCATTGAAAAGCCATTTGCAACCACACTTCCTTTTCAACACCATGCATTCGATTTCGGCGCTCATGTTAACTGACGTTGCAGCTGCGGATAAGATGATGTCCCGCCTCAGTGATCTGCTGCGGATGAGCCTCGAGAGTAGCGGAATCCAGATCACCAGCCTGAATCGGGAGCTTGAGTTTGTGGCCGGTTATCTTGAAATCGAAAAAGTCAGGTTTGGCGAGCGGCTGAGTATCGTTCTCGATATCGCGGCGGAAACCCTGGATGCGCAGGTTCCGTCCTTGTTACTGCAGCCGCTGGTGGAGAATGCGATTCGGCATGGTATTTCAAGGCTCTCCTCAGGGGGCAGTGTCCGGATCGTCGCCAGTCGCGATGGACGCGATCTTTACCTGCGGGTGAGGGACAACGGGCCCGGCCTGGTTTCAGTTGCCGGCACTCCCCGGGGAACCGGTTTCGGCCTTCGCACGACGCGGGAAAGGCTCCAGACGCTATACGGCAACCAACACAGCTTCGAGATTCACGATGCCCCGAGCGGTGGCGTCGAGGTATGCGTGCGGATCCCGTTTCGAATTGAACCTCAATTGTCGATGGATGAGGAGAACTTCGCCAGGACCACGAGCTCTAGCGAGGGCGCCGAGATTGTCCCAGACGGAGAGCGTCCCCAAGCCCTAAATTGGAATACTTCAAAGTGACCTGCCTTCGATGCGCGGAAGCACACCGGCTGCGCACAGGAAGGGCTTATCCTTTGAGCTTGGTGCGCGTCTAACCGATATAGGCGAGGGACCAACGACCACGAAATGAGGTCAGTGAAGATAATCACATGATTATCCCTGTGATCCGTACCGTCATTGCCGATGATGAGCACCTGGCGCGCAGGAAACTGCGGGTGCTGCTCGATTCAGAACCCGGCGTGCAGGTGGTCGCAGAGTGTCAGGACGGCCAACAGACCGTCAATGCCGTACAAACTCACCGGCCTGACCTTTTGTTGATCGACATTCGGATGCCTGACATGGATGGGTTCCAGGTACTCGAGCAAATTGCGCCCGACGAGATGCCGGTTGTAGTCTTTACCACGGCCTACGACCAATTTGCGATTCGAGCATTCGAGGCGCATGCCCTGGATTACCTGCTGAAGCCTTTTGACGGCGAGCGTCTGCATCATGCGGTTGAGCGAGCCAGAGCAGAGCTCCTGAAGTTCCACAATCGCGATTTGACCGGCCGGATTCTTGATTTGCTCGCCAAGAACATGGAACCAAAGATGGAGTCGAAGCAAGTTGACGACCGCATGGTCATTCGCGCAGGAGGGAAGGTCGTGTTCCTCGATGTGAAGGAGATTGACTGGATCGAAGCAGCCGCCAACTACGTGAAACTGAATGTCGGCAAAGACTCGTACCTGCTGCGAGAAGGCATTGGCAGCATCTCCGAGAGACTCGACCCGGATCGCTTTGTTCGTATCCACCGGTCAGTGATTGTAAATGTCCGCAAGATCAAGGAACTACAGCCCTGCGAGAGCGGCGAATACATTGCGGTTCTGAGGAACGGTAAAGAGCTTTCCTGCAGCCGAGGCTACCGTACACAGTTGCAGCGCTTGATTGGCAGATCATAGAAAAAGACTCGAATAACCCATGTTTATCCGATCTCGGTTGCAACCAACCAACGTCAGCTAGCCGTCTGTCCTCAATTAGCGTCTGAACGTCCCAACACAGGTGATCAAGCCAATATCCACATGCTACGCTGAGACCATTCGCCGAGCCGGTGAAGAGCCAGGTTTCTCTTACCAACTGGAGATAACTGAGGCCATTCGAAAAGCGGGATCGATGAACAGGCGCGAAGCAATTCATGGTTTGGGAGCTCTGGCATTTGGCGCAACGATGCAGAGTGCGGCGTGGGCGGGTCCCGGAAGGCAGCAGAGTCCTAATGCGGCCGAACCGCTGCCATCCGAGGTTGCCGGTATCCGCGTGGTGGATTCAAAGATCGCAAGAGCCGCAACGGACCTAAGCCGTTCTTTTTCCCCGCCGTATCTCTTCAACCATGCGGCCCGGACATTTCTCTTCGGTTCTCTGGTCGGACGAGCGCTGGGGCAGACATTTGACGAAGAGCTCCTGTATCTTGCGTGTATTCTCCATGATCTGGGGTTAACCGAACGCTTTGAGGGAGATCTGCCTTTCGAGATTCAAGGAGCCGAAGTAGCGAAACACTTCCTGCAAGAGCAGGCATACTCGCACGAGAAATCTACAATCGTGTGGGACGGAATTGCCATGCACGCTTCTCGCATCGGACAATTCAAGCAGCCTGAAATCGCGTTGGTAGGCGAGGGAGCAGGAGCTGACGTGCTCGGCCCCGATTTCACCCTAATAAAGAAGAGCGATGTCGATGAAATTCTTAGGGCGTTCCCGAGGCTGAAATTCAAAGACGCATTCGTTAAGACCTGTGCGGATGTGGTTCGTAAGCACCCCCGCGCTGCTTCCCAGACGTTTATGCGCGATATTCGCGATCGTTACATGCTCGAATTTCGCGCGCCTAATTTCTGTGATTGGATTGCGCAGGCTCCTTTCTCGGAATAGATGAGGGCAACCGTTGGCCCCTTCACGCTGAGATTGCCTTAATCGGACATCGTTCCCGGCACACCGCACTTTGAGAACTGATGATCGCGCCGCGCACTAATTCATCATGGCGCGTGTAGATTAGACGGCAGCCATTTTCAAGGCGACGTCTGCAATCCGGTTCAGTGGAACAACAGAGACCGCGGCTCCTCGGGCAATCGCTTCCTTCGGCATGCCAAAACGACGCAACTGGATTCGTCCTAAGCGATGGTTTGGGCTCCGCACTGCCGCATCTCGAGCAAACCCTCGGCTCCATCACCGCCCATTCCGGTCATAATCACGCCCACGGCATTTGGACGAAACAGACTTTGCCACCGACCGGCATCGAACATCGACGCTGGGTCTGTGGCGCGAGACCAGTGGTCCAGCGGTGATTTGAGCCAGGTAACCTAATACCCGTTCGAGCGCTTCGTCTCTGTCATGTCGATCCTGGAGCGCCATTCAAATTGGGACTGCTCTCTGTTACTGGGATGCAGCATGACCAAAATAGCTCAAGCGCGGATGAAAGCATTGCGCCGACTTCCAGACTTCGCCGCAGTCTTTCCGCGAGGCCATGCATTGCGAATGCGTCGTCTTGGAGTCACGCGTAACTATCAGCCGCCAGGCCCGTTCAATGGGGCGCCGTCCTTCGCGTAAAGACCAAACATCCAAAGGTTGAGCACCGGATGTCTTTGACGTCAGGTTGGTTCGCCCGCCGATTGCCAAAATATTGTCACGAGTCTTTGGAATCATGCGTGTGCGGATCGCCGCACTAATGACCGGTAGCGCCAAGTGCCGATTATTAGGTGATGCACTCCGCGTCTTGCGTCAATTCGAGTGTGGAACTTTGAGTGCTTGAGAAACATCCAAATACGGGTTAGGCGAGTTGGCAAGGCAAAAAATTCCTGAGAAGTCTAGTGAGCTAGGAGAGGCGGCAAGCGAGTCGACCTTTCCTAGGCGAGAGATTGCATGAGCGAAGCACTTCCAGCAGTGTATCTAGCGCGGCACGGTGAGACGGCATGGAGCCTTTCGGGGCAGCATACCGGTCTTACCGACTTGCCTTTGACCTCAAACGGAGAGCGTAACGCACGGCGGCTCGGAGAGTGTCTGAAGAGCATCACATTTGCCAAGGTATTTGCCAGCCCTTTGCTGCGCGCGGCCCGAACTTGCGAACTGGCTGGGTTTGGAAGTGCGGCCGAAACCGATCCTGACCTGGTGGAATGGAACTACGGCCAGTATGAGGGGCTGCGTTCGGCTGAGATCCTTGCGAAACGTCCAGACTGGCAACTGTTCCGCGACGGGGCCCCGGGAGGCGAATCGCCAGCACAGGTCGGCGAGCGGGCAGACCGTGTAGTTAAGCGTGTCCGGACCTTTCGTGGAGATGTGTTGCTCTTTTCCAGCGGACATTTCATTCGAGTTTTCGCCGACCGATGGCTGGGGCGAGATCCAGGATATGCGGGCAGATATTTTCTGCTGAGCACGGCGAGCCTGAGCGCGGTCGGATACGAACACAATCTTTCTCAGCCGGTGATCCGGTTTTGGAATGATGATCATCACGTTTCC
>Ga0209736_1000451_pt1 | contig 13293 bp, 13 predicted proteins | sample BlaSpr_A8_Ref_M3_FD_187992 | JGI IMG/M metagenome (GOLD analysis project Ga0209736, IMG submission 187992) | Forest soil microbial communities from Thunder Bay, Ontario, Canada - Black Spruce, Ontario site 2_A8_Ref_M3 (SPAdes) (version 2) | ecosystem: Environmental > Terrestrial > Soil > Boreal... | reverse complement strand
GGGATCGTCGGGGTGGTGGTGATTATTGTGGTGGTCGTCTACCTGCTCGGGGGGATTCGAATATAGAGGCATCGGAGAAAAGCTTTGCGGATGGACATCGCCGCGGAGCAGAAATCATCGAGGCACAAATATGGACACCGTCAGGCCATTGGACCATCTGGCAACTTGGAACGAAGTATGCGATGCGTTAGCGTTTTCGTCGCTCGACGTGTTTGAACAGAAGCGCGCTTGCGAGGTTTGCTGCGAAGTGGCACCGGACTCGCGGGGCGGGGTAAGAGTTCTTCCCGAAGATTTTGCGTGGCTGGCGCTGGCAAAGGAAGCGATGGAGACGAGGAGTAACTAATCGCGCGGTCCGATGGGGGAGGCCGCAGTATCCGAATGTTTAGAGAGGAAATGCCATGCCGCAGAGTTTCCATCAGAAAGCCGCGGAGCTTCACGAACTGGCGGCGCATGCGCACCGTTCGGCGGCCGTGCATCACGGCAAAGAGGATCACCTAACGGGGCATGAACTTTCCAAGCAAGCGTTGGAACACGCGACCAACGCGTTCAGGTCCTCCCAAGAAGCCCACCAGAAATCCCAAAAGGCCGGCATAAAGTAGCAAGAGATAGTTGTTCTCTCATGCGAGTTACGCGCGTGCTGCGGAATCCGTGCCATTTTGTACAGACACAGTTCGGAAATTTTTCTATCGTTGCTGGACTGAGCTTTCAGGTTGGATCTCGCGGGCAAGCGGCCGGCCATGCGAGGATCCAAAATGAAAACTTATGCTTAGAGAGATTCAGGCAGGGAGAATCCAGGCACCGAAAAACGGGCACCTTGCTGAATTCTGAGGCACTGGCGGTTACGTCTCTTCGGAGAGTGACTGCACACGGTAACCCGGGACGGGCCTTTGCAGTTTGACCGACTTGGAAGTTATCCGTTGCCGCCGGTTTTCTCTAGATAGGCAAAAGCAGTGGCATTGTAAGAAGTTGCAAGCGGGACGAGGGCCCGGGACCTACAGGATCGCGTTTTTAAGCACGTGCGATCAAGAACGAGTGGGTAAGAAAAAGGAGAAACATGAGATCGAACAAATTGTCAGGTGCGTTGCTCGCTATGCTCGCGGTTGGGAGTATTTCGGGGTGCTCGAGTACGCCCACGAAATCGGTGGATGTGGCCGATAGCATCCGTCATTCACTGGATCAAGCGGGGCTCAAGGATGTCAGCGTGAGCCAAGACCGAGACAAGGGAGTGGTAACCCTGACGGGCACGACGACATCAGAGGGAGATAAGTCGCAAGCCGAATCGATCGCCCGATCCATCGGCGGAGGGCAGGTGATTTCTGACCAGATTGCCGTGCGTCCTCCGGGCGGGGAGAGCATGGCGAAAAAGGTGGACTCCGATCTTGACGGTGGCATTGAGAAAAACTTCGATGCGATCCTGATACAACACAAGTTGGATAGCAACGTAAAATACGCGGTGAAGAACGGCGTGATCACGCTGAAGGGCCATGTGAACTCGCAAGCGAGGCGCGCGTCGGTGGAGCACCTTGCAGCGGGAGTGCCGAACGTAAAACAGGTGGTGAATGAATTGGAAGTGAAGGATCAGAAGGCTAGTTCGACGGATTAGGGTAGTGAATAGTGAGTAGTGGGACTCGGCCAAGGTTGGGGTTTGTGCCGCAACGGTGGCAATCGTGGTCCTGAATAAAAACAGGGCAGTGGATTTGGTCGCGGTCCGGCGAAGTTGGGCTTCCATCTGGAACCTGAGTGTTGCTATTAACGGCTGAAAGGGACTCAGTCGTTGGTAAAGAGGGCGTGGCCGCGTTCGTTTTTGGTGTGGTAGATTGGATTATGCGCGGAGTTGCGTGGTGTCGGGCAGGGGATTGTTGGAGGGAAGATCGTCGCCACGCGGCAGTCGTCCGTTGCGTTTTCTGCGAGGCCGACGACGGCCGGGGAGGTGAGCAGAGGCGTTTGTTCTTTACCCGGGAGGTCGCCACTTAGATACGCGTCGATGCTCTTTTCCATGTCCACGGGGAAGGGCGGGGCCGGTCCGACGAGCTTTTCCTGGTAAATTTTCAGCATGATTTCTCTGAAGACGGGGAGGGCGGCGCGGCCGCCTGTTTCTTGCCTGCCTAGCGTGCGGTTGTCATCAAATCCGATGCGGACTGCTACGGTGATTCCGTCGGCTCCATAGGTGGAGCCGACGAAAAGTGCGTCGCGGTAGTCGCTGGTCGTGCCAGTCTTGCCCATAACGGGGATGGGAAAGGCGTGGGAATCAAGAGCGTGGGCCGTGCCGGAAGGGATGCGTACGACTCCGCGAAGGCCTTCCTGAATCATGGACAATCCAGAATCGGCGGTACTCAGTTTGCAGCAGGGGGGCTGCGATCTGTAGACAACTTCTCCTCGAGTGTGTTCGATGCGATCTATAACGTGGGGATCTGCCAGGATTCCGCTGGCCATAACCCGGAAAGCGTTTGCGAGTTCGAGCAGAGAGACTTCGGAAGCGCCGAGGGCAGTGGTTGGGTAGGGCTGAAGTTTGGTGTGGATGCCGAGATCCTGCGCCGTTTTCAAGACGCTCGCCATGCCGATTTGCTGGGCGAGCCAGACGGCGACGGCGTTTCTCGATTCCGCGAGGGCCTGGCGCGCGGGGATCATGCCTTTGAATTCGCCGTCAAAATTGGAAATCCACTTGAGGGCACGATTCCTGGCAATAGCGACTGAGATGGGTTCGTCGGGGACGAGGGTGTCGAGATCGAGGGCGCCTTGGCGAAAGGCGGCTAGATAGACAATGGGCTTCATGGTGGAGCCTGGTTGCCGGATGGACTGCGTGACGCGGTTATAGTCGCTGTAGTTGGCGTTATGGCCCTTGTACAGGCCGCGCCCGCCAGATTCGGCGAGGATGGCGGAATCACTGTTTCGAAGAATAACCACAGAGCCCTGAATGAGTCCTACGCTACGAGGGTGGCGCTGTTCATATAGCTTTAGGCCGTTGGCCAGGGCAGCGTTGGCAATACGCTGGACGCGGTTGTCCACGGTCGAAAAGACCTGGATGTGGCCATCTAGAAGCTGACGAACTCCGATCTCTGGGGAGTCCGATGACGGGAGCTGGAGAGCGAGTCCCTTGAGTTCTTCGAGGACATTTTCCGCTGCGGCGGGTGCTGCGATTGGTGCCACCGCGCGCGTGGTCAGGCGAATCGGAATTTGTTGGGCGCGCAGAGCGGTGGCTGCGGAGATAAAGTGGTTAGCGGCCATGAGGGCCAAAATCTGGTTTCGCCTGCGTAAAGGCTTCCGAAGATCCAATCCTGCAGGAGCATATTCGCCAGGCGATTTGGTGATGCCTGCGAGCAATGCGGCTTTGTCGGCGTCCTCCGAAGTGAAGGTGGTAATCGATTTACCGAAATAGAATTGAGAAGCCGCCGCGAAGCCGTACCGGCCGTTGCCTAAGTAGATGAAACTGGCGTAGCGGGCGAAGAGCTCTTCTTTGGCCTTCTGTTTGGACCCGTAGTGTTTTTCCATCTGCTGTTCGATCCAGAGAGATAGACGCATCTCCTCGACTTTTCGCAGGAGCTTGTTGGTGGAGGGTGCACCGATAAAGCAGGCCAGGACGCGGGGGAGGAACCCGTGGTGCTGGGCGACGGAGGCGTTTTCCGTGCTGGTGAGTCTCTGAAGGAAGTAGCCACGAACGAGTTGCTGCGTGATGGTGGAACCGCCTTGGGGAAACACGAGGGCGCGCTCCGAGGAATCTTCACCGTTTGAGTTTTTGTGGCGGGCGAAGATGGCGCGAGGGTTTGTCTTGGCCAGGACACGGGGGAAGACGGAATAGTCCACTCCGGAGTGTGAGAAAAAGTTTTCATCTTCGGCAGAGAGGATGGCCTGGCGAACGACTTCGGGAATTTCGTTGTATTGAATGACCTGCCGACGTTCCCGTGCCAGTTCGATGAGGACTTGACCATTCGCGTCGTAGACATGGCCAATGGTGGGAGGCTCAAAGCGAATGAAAGCATCCAGGTCCGGCAAATCCGACCGATTGAAGTTGATATAGAAGAGCACGAGAATCGCGATGAGGAGGGGGAACGCCGCGGTTACAGCTGCGATCTGTAAAAGGCGACGAGATCTGGGAGTGGTCCAAGCGGCCTTTAAGGTGCTAAGAAAGCGCCGCGGAAAAAGTCGAGCGATGAAATGAGTGTCCTGCACACAGGTTATAGGGTGAAGGTGCGAACTCCTTACTTACGCGCAGCCTTTGCACACCTTTCCAAGAGTTAAAGACAGAGAAACCACTCTGGCAGATGTGGAAACTAAAAACTGTGCGATAAGGCGCATATTGCGAAATTCGAGGGAGAGGAAGTGTTACGGCACTAGGCGAGGTGAGAACCCCAGTTCGCCGGGTCCGCCGATAGATGAAAGTTCAGGGCCGCGCACGAGGTACAAAAAGAATCGACGGTTGTCTCAAAGGGGAGAGGGCTATCCTGCAAACTCGGTCCACATGCTGCGACCTTCGAGGATGGCCCCCTCTTTGCCAGGGTACGACTTAACTGAGGCGGTCCCTAAAACTGAATCCAGTTTGGCTAGAGCGGAGCGCGGCAAGTGTCCAGGTCTTGCCGCGCAGACGAGATGAATGCCGCCAAACTGAATTCGTGGAACGGCGAGAAGGTGAAAAGAACTCGGCCCAGCCCTGCTTTCCGGTCCCTTATTACCGCCTCGCCGTTTATGCAGCCATCCTACGAGCCTCGAAAAGAGATGTCTGTGCAGAAGTGGACACATTCAGTTTAAGGCCAAAAGGTGCAGGCTGGCTGGGAAGGAAAGAGGAAAAGCCGGGTAGTGCGCGCTCTGCAAGCGGAATGGCCGCGGTAAGGTTCAATGGCGCAGATATTTTTCGAGGCTAAGCTCATGGAACTCGGAAAAATGGGCCTATTTTGGCGGGCCGCGAAGGTGTCCCGTATCTTACATCTTCGGTAGTAGGTTGCGGGCATACTGGCCCCAGCTGAGAAACCAGAATTGGATTTCTTGGCGAGGAGGAGTACAAAATGAAAGCCGGATACCGATACGTAGGTTTTCTTTTTCTCAGCGCCGCACTGACCGCACCCGCCGCGGTTCGAACGAGCGCAGCGCCGCAGGACGATCACCGAGACGACAAAAAACAGACACGCGTTTACGACCGCTCGCACAAGGACTACCACAACTGGAATGACAACGAAGACCGCACCTACCGCGTATATCTTGGGGAACAGCACCAAGAATACCGGGAATACTCGACGCTGAATCACGGGCAACAAAATAAGTATTGGAATTGGCGACACGGTCATCCGGATAGTCATTGAGCGCGAATGTCATAGTTTCTGATTATCAATGGCTAGTGGGTGGCGAATGGTGGGTAGTGGGTAGTGGGTAGTGTAGCCCCTGTTAATGCAGGGTTCGTGGTGCCGCGCCGCTAATTGTGCTCGTGGGCAAACAGGAGGCCGCTGCCCATAAAGGATTGTCCGGCCAAGGCGGGTTTTCCGTCGAGAAACCCGAAAGTGGGGTTTGCGTGCATTGCGGTGTTTGGTGACTTCCGCGAGACTTACAGTCGCTCGTTCGGGTTGGTAAAATTTTCCCGCCCAGTATAAAACAATATGGCAAGCTAATTCGGTGACCTCGTCGATTGGGGGGCGGGCTTATGCGAAAAAGATCGTGGAGAGAATGGCTGGTACTGGCGGGGCTTCTGGCAGTGCCGGGGATAGCTGTGTCGCAGGCTGGGGAGGAAGCCCGGATATTTGTGATAAATGGCCAGGCGGGGCAGGCGCCTGTCGTGCGGATGCAAGGCAAGTCTTATGTGGAAGTGGAAGCACTGGCGCGGCTGACGCGTGGATCGCTTAGCTTTAATGGGAACCAGACTACGTTGACACTGCCGGGCGCGACGGCGAGCGCTCCAGCGAAGACTCTGGCGACAAATTCGGAGTTCTCGAAAGAATTTTTGAGAGCGGGTATCGAGGAGATGGCGGTGATTCGGGAATGGCGCATCGCGCTTACTAACGCGGTGCAAAGGGGAATTCCGGTGACCGATGACTGGATAGTCTCATACCGAAGTCCGGCGATTACGGACCTGAGATTAGCGTCCGTGGCGGCGGGAACCGATTCCGATCGAAATGCCTATCAACTGATTTCGAATGAGTTCGACAACATGAAAAAATTGAGCGACCGATTTGTGGCGGCGCACACATCGCTGAATTACACGTCTCCTGACACATTGAGGGATGATCCGTTGGATCAGCAAATCCTGAACTGTGCGCGGTCTTTGACGGCGATGGTGGCTAGCGGGCAGTATGTGGATGATGGGTCGTGTCACTAAGCGATAGCGGAGATAAATCCAGCAGTTGAGTGACTGCAATAGAAGGCCCCGGCCCCAAAACCGGGTTGTCGGAAATCCGAAGATACCGGTCTAAGGGCCGGCCCCGCATGACGGTTTTTCCCAATGTTCTGCGCAATGCGTAGTAGAGTTTGCCGCAACACAGAGAGCCCTCGGGGATCCGGGGCGCCTGGACCCGAGGGCTGCGGCTTGGGCGAGAGAATCCCAAGAGACAGCCAAAACAGGCGAGGCGCGCCAAGGAGAGTTGAAATGAAAATTAGAGCCGGCGTTATCGGGATGGCGGCGCTAATGGCGCTGGTGGTGTCCGCGATTGCTTCGGCGCAGGATTTGCAATTGCACGTGACCTACGTCTGCAACGGTGAGCGCCTGTTCATCGAGAATTGCAACATGCAGAACTTGTCAGACAGCGCTAACTGCTTCGTGGGGCATCCCGACACGATCCTCTCCAACGGAATGATGAAATACACAAACGAAACGCGTGGATCGCTGAAAAAACTGCTGCCGACCTGCAAGCAGCCTTCGGCGGATGAGATCGCTAAGGAAAAAGCGTTTACGAAGAAAGTGCAGGACAAACAGGACGCTTTGAAGAAGGAGGCCGAAGCGAAACTGGATGCGCCGCCGCCAACTCCGGGCGGAAGCGGGGGATCGAGCGGGATGGTGAAGCCACAAACGGCAGAACAGAAAGCGCTGAACCGTTGCATTACTGCCGGAAGGGTTCCGGCCACGTGTATGGGAAACACGTTGAGCAAGCCGTTTGACGCGATAGTCGCATCGGTCCTTCCTTCTGTGGGCAAGACTTTACACCCCGGCATGCAAGTAACGGGCGCCTTTGAGGGCAAAGGGTCGTGGCGCATCGAATTCGACGACCGGTTTGCCATGGTGACTTGCAGTGGCCTGCACCCTGCCCAAGTTAATTACACGCTTGAACTGAAAAATAATCACGCGGTCCTCACGGTGGAGAATTCGCCCAAGCCTTTTCAACTCACGGTGAGACCTGATGGACTACTTGAAGGTCCGGGACCTGTCGTTGTAAACGGAACTGTAGACACGGGCTCACACTATGAGACCAACTACAGCGGCGGAACGACCTTGGTCACCGAATATGTGCACGCGACGCGCAATTGTGCGCAGCCGATTCTCTCGTCGAAGGGAGTCGCACCCAGCGCCACGGATTGGGCCTCCGGTGCGTTGAAGTCCATGTTCAACGACGGTGACTCTGGACCGCCGACGCCAGCAGGTTTGCGGATGCACGGGAACTACGGGGCGCAAACTGGTCTCAGCGTCGAGTTTTACCCGGAGTCTGTCATCGTCGCCTGCGGTGAGCCGGCGCGCGCATATCCTTACCAAGTTGTGGCCAACGGCTCGCAGACGGCAGTTAAAGTCGAGGATCCGGGCCATCCGCTTTTGCTGAATATGAGGTCGGACGGAACATTGGACCCTGGCGCGGGTTCCTACCTTGTTCATGGACGAAGAATCACAGGGCAAAACAACGACGGCGACTTCACGTTCGCGCCGCTAGAGACCACGTGCAATCTGGGGATTCTTGCGCCGGGAGCGACGCCGACGGCCGCGCCAGTGACGACGGTGTCGAATACAGCGGCGAATGGAGTTGCTGCTGAGAAACCGGCTACGATGCCTGCCGGGGCCGTCACGCCGGGGAACGCGGTCTTGTCTTTTGCGAGTGGGTTTGTTCCGGCTCAGGCTGGTGGTGCGAATCCGCTCGCTGGACGGGCGTTTGTTTTGTTGAGAGACAGTTTCGATAGCGTATTGGCGAAAGGTGGTTTTCCAGTGCCCGCGGGGATCGCGCCGTATAGGGCGATGGTAGTGGCGTGCGCGCAACGAACTCCGGATTGTCAGACGGCGGCAACGGCGATTAACGGGCAGACCGTTGCGGGAGTCAGGACCGATGCTACCGGCAAAGCTACACTTCCCGGCGTGGCGCCGGGGACGTATTATTTGATGGGGTCGACATTTGCGGGCGGCCAAATGCTGCTGTGGAACATAAAGGTAGAGCTGCGCGGCGGAGCGAATACGATCGTTTTGAACCAGGGAAATGCTACGCCGATTCGGTGATAGATTGCGGACTGAAGCGCAAGTCTAGCGTACGAAGTCAGATTGTTTTTATTGACGGTTTACGGGCCCGTGTGGGATATACAGGGCCGTGGCGACTGCCTCCTCTCCAAACTTCAAGCAACTGAATGGACATCTCTACGGCGCTGCACCTCGCAGCGCGCGGGCATTTTTGTGGATTGGAAAGCTTGAGTGACCGGCGCGATTGAAACTGAGCGGTGCTGCCGGCCCAGCTGCAGGAGTTGGCGCAAAAAAACGCGACGGACATGGTTGAGTTTGAACCGGGGGCGGGAGCGGTTGATATTTACGGATGACCGGCGGCCGATTGAAGAGATGACGCGGAGGATGCTGGTCGAGAAGCGAAGTAAGAAGTAATGAAGTAAAGAAAATAAAGAAACGCGAAAGCTTGAAGCAAGCAGCGGCAGACGCGAGGGATTTGAAGACGATGAAGAGTCGAAATCGGAGAGAGTTCTTGAAGAGTTCGGTGGTGGCTTTGGCGGCGGGGCTTGGGCCAGGGCGTGAGGTGCTCATGGGCGGGGAGAATTTCGAGGAGTTGCGGCCGTTTAGGCCAGAGGTCCGTGCGGCGTATAGCGCGCAGAAAGCGCATGGAAACGAGGGGAAGAAGCCGCTGAGATTGGGGTTGATCATTGGGATCGGGAATGATCCGGATGCGGCGTTGGCAAAGGTGCATGCGCTGGGGTTGCCAACTTGCCAGGCGTACTACGAGGAGTTTCCGGCCGGGCTGGCGAAGAAGTTGACCGCGGCGCTGGAGAAGTATGGGATTGAGGCGACGTCGATTGTGGTGGGCGGGCCGGGGCGCGAGGTGTGGGATTTTTATGAGGGGCCGCTGACGATCGGGTTGGTGCCGCGGGAGACGCGCGCGGCGCGAATTGCGCATATCAAGAAGGCTTCGGAGTTTGCGAAGGAGTGCGGAGTGGCGGCGGTGCAGACGCATTGCGGATTCATCCCGGAGAATCCGAACGAGGTGTTGTACAAAGAGACCGTGGTTGCGATGCGGGAGGTGGCGGAGTATTGCCGGCGGAACGGGCAGAATTTCCGGTATGAGACTGGGCAGGAGACGCCGATTACTTTGGTGCGGGCGATTCGGGATGCGGGGATGGACAACCAGGGAGTTAATTTTGATTTGGCGAATTTGATTTTGTATGGGAAGGCGAATCCGGTGGATGCGATTGAGATTCTCGGGCCGTACGTGCAGGGGATTCATGCTAAGGACGGATTGTGGCCTACGAATCCGAAGGATTTGGGCACGGAAGTGGCGATTGGCAAGGGGAAGGTGGATTTTCCGAGGATTATTGCGCGGTTGAAGGAGATGAAGTATGCGGGGGCGGTGACGATTGAGCGGGAGATTTCGGGGGAGAAGCAGGTGGAGGATGTGCGAGGGGCGAAGGAGTATTTGGAGAAGCTGATTGGGTAGGAGAAGGGGCAGAGAAGAAAGCAAAGGATAACGCAGAGGCGCAGAGTTAACAGAGGTTTCGCAGAGGAAGAGAAGAGGGCACCGACTGAAGTCTGTGCCACCAGGAGCTGCGGTGACCCCCTCCCCGGTTTTTTTGTAAGTGTTCATTCGTTCGGCGACGAATCTTCGGGCGGTTATTGGGCTCCGTTCGCGGTACCAGCGCGCTGCCGAGAGAGCCTCCTCGATGGCGTACGGATGGAAAGAGAATGAAGTAGGGCTCATTCCAGAGCGGAGGAGAGGCGACGGCGGGCTTCTTCGAGGGAGATGGGTTTGACTTTGCCGGAATTGATATCGGCCGTGCGCCGGGCGACTTCTTCCTCCCAGGCGGCTTCGACGGAAGGATCGTGCGTTTCGTCCAGACTTTCGATGAGGGAACCAGCAAGGTCAGCGCGCTCCGAAACGGGTAAAGAAAGCGCTTTTTTCAAAAGTTCTGCTGCTTCTTGCGTCATAGCTTGATTCTACCTCGAAATGTCACGGCGTGCGACGCTCGGTCTAAAGTTGGCCGATGACGCGGGCGGCGAGATCCTTTAGCTGCTTTTCGTTTGCGGGCGTAAAAGACTTCATATTTACGAGGCTGAGAAAGAAACGAACTTTGCCTTTGCGGACATGCAGCCCATGCTGAGGGTCAAAATAAGCTTCGTCTCCGAGGCCGGTTACTGGGGTTGGCGGGCTATAAAACACCTTCAATCTGGCGAAGAGATCCGTCGCGGCGGCCGGCGAGGGATCGACGTATGCTCTGAACCAGAGGGTACTGGCCTGACTATTCTTGGGTCCATAATGGCAATCGGTTCCCTCGGCGGTGTTTGCGTAAGGGCGGGGAGCAACGCTCTTTTGCGGGGAGTCATAGGATTGTCCCAAGGTTTTGGTCACTTCCGTTGCGGGGAGCAGCGAGCAGAGGTCGGCGGGGAACTCGTTTGCTGATGCCGAGGGAGCCGCGCAAGTGCTTATGAGGAGAGTTGCAGCAATGAGCGCTAGTTTCCTTAGCTTGGCCATGTCGCACGCCTTTCGTAGCCTCTAAACGGCGAGGCTAATATAGCAATGGGGAGTCAGAGAGTATAGAGAAGAGGGGACGGGAAGATTCGTGTTCCGTGACGCGTGAGCTGTGACCCGTGAGAAGCGAGGAGCGGTGGCGGTTATCCGGGAGACGGGGGTTGAAGTGGAATAGCTTTCTAACGCAGAGGACCCGGAGAAAATAAGAAGCAGAAGAGCCTACCTTTTCAAAAAGCAAAATCGAAAAGGTAGGCCACCCCGGAAGGAAGCAAAGTCAGAACCGTCTCAGTTTGTTAAGCGTGGTCCACCCACCTCTTATCGAGCGGCACCCCGTTTGGTCTTTGTGCCACCCGCCGGATACCTCGACACGGGTGATTAGGTCTTGAAGAGCGGAAAGGCGGGGAGTATGATTCTGGCCTAATCCCCAAATCGAACCTGGGATGTATCCCGCCCTGCACCCAAGGTAGAACCCCTATAGGAGGTGCACAGTATGTCTACGGTTAAAGAATTCAACCTTTCGATGGAGGATAGGCCGGGAACGCTCGGGAAAATCTGCCGCGCACTGGCCGAACGCAATGTGAACATCGTGGCCGCGCAAGCGTTTTCATCCGGTGGGAAGAGCGTTACGCGGTTGGTGTTCGACGATCCTACGAAGGCGCGCAATGTGCTCGATAGCGAACGCACAACATACACCGAAGCAGATGTCGTCCAGGTGAAACTTGCCCATCGCGCGGGAGAACTGGCCCGCGCCGCGCAAAAACTTGGCGACGCGAGCATCAACATCAACCATCTGTACTGCGGAATCGAACCAAGTACGAACACGCCGTTGGTTATTTTTGGCGTAGCAGATGTCGGCAAGGCGGCACCGTTGCTGGAACAAGCGGCGGCTGCAGCAGGCAGGGGTTGAAGCCAGAAACGAACTTCATGGAATGTCTTCACTCCGGGGACCGGCCTTGTGCCGGTCCCTTTTTAATTTGGCGCGGCCGGGTTTCACTGAAGGCGGGCAGCCCGCGGCTTCTTGGGTCATGAGCGGATGGTAGCCGAACTTGTCGCGTGCGGTCTTTGTGCCACCCGCCTTGTTTTCTGGAGGGCTTCTTCACAGAGGTTCGGGCGGTGTCTACACCGCCCGCCTCCGAATCTTAATTCTATGCTTTTGCCCTTTTCAATCGCGGGAATCGGAACCGATGTGAGGATGTTCGCTTGATGTGTCTAAGCACGCCGTTGGCATTCTTAAACGTCTTGGGGCAATGCGGGCATTTCACAGCCATATTTCGCTTCCCTCCCTCCAACGCATTTCAGCATATCGTTCAGCGGTGTCCGTAGGCATTTAGGCAGTTGGCCTGCGCCTACCGAGAGGCCCCACACACAGCTAAACCGTTCTTACTAGTGTTAGAATGCCGCCGAATGCAATTTGCACTTGCAAGCCTTCCTGTGAGAGAGCGCACACGCCTTCGGCAATGGCTAGAGATACCCAGCGAACTCGTGGCCAGATCGGTGCTTATATTGGCTATGTTATTGGCGATGGGCTCCATCCTTGCTGGACCGCTGTTGGCCTATGAGGTCGCGTTGAAGGATGGTCGCGTACTGCACTTCAAAAAGCATCATGTGGCAGGGAGCAAGCTCTACTTTACCGATAATGATGGGCGGGATGGATCTGTCGATCTTGACTCAATCAATCTTGACGCAACTCGACAGCTAAACAAGAATGAGAACCCTCCATTGGACCTTCCTGGCATATCTAGAGATCAGAAAGACGAGGCTACTACGCAGCCTTCTTTGGCAGAGATTGCCCGGCAAGCACGCGCTAACAGGCCAGCCGCCACTGTGCGAGCCTTCACGAATGATGACGTAAAGTTAGCGACTGACGAAGATCGCATTCAGGACTGGATTAAGGCTGGAGGACGTTCCTCTTCGTCCGACCCTTTAGAGGCGAAGAAAATTCGAGAGAAGGCGGTCGCGTTTGCAAGAGCCAGCCAGCGCCTAAACGAGCAGGAGGTCACTCTTCTCGCGTTGGGGAGGCTCGGTGAAATTCAGTTTCCCGGTCGCGATAGGTGGCAGGTGCGGCTATATGCTGCCCACCAAAGGGTTTATGGGCTACTTGAGACGTGCGTTGAAAGAACCGATGAGCAAAGCCAATTCGCGTGTTCCAAGATCGACGACGCACGAACGGAACTGGAGTCGCTCAAACTGGACGGGATTAAACGTGCCAATGCGTGGAAAGTGGACCGAGAGAAGTAGAGTTTCGCTGATGGAGGAGAGATGAAAGAACAAGTTGGACGCAGGGAGTTTATTGGTGGGGTGGCGGCGGCGGGAGGGGTGATGTTTATTCCAGCGGCTAGGGTGTGGGGGTCGGAGGCGAATTCGGCGGTGCGCGTTGGGCTGCTCGGTTGTGGCGGGCTTTGCTGGTTCGGCCGAGGCCTGCTTGGTCTTGGCCTGTTGGGAC
>Ga0209736_1000450_pt1 | contig 13326 bp, 8 predicted proteins | sample BlaSpr_A8_Ref_M3_FD_187992 | JGI IMG/M metagenome (GOLD analysis project Ga0209736, IMG submission 187992) | Forest soil microbial communities from Thunder Bay, Ontario, Canada - Black Spruce, Ontario site 2_A8_Ref_M3 (SPAdes) (version 2) | ecosystem: Environmental > Terrestrial > Soil > Boreal... | reverse complement strand
TCCCGGGATCGCGGCCCACGCGAATACGCCGCGCATGCCGAAACGCCCGATCACGGCCAGCGCCAGCAGCGGGCCGACGATGGCGCCGGCGGAATCCATGGCTTGAATCAATCCGTAGGCTGAGCCGATCTTTGACTTATCGACCGAGTCGGCAACCATCACGTCGCGAGCGGTTCCTCGGACGCCTTTAGCAAAGCGATCGGCAAAACGAATCCCCAGAATCTGCCACCACGAAGAAACCAGCGCCAGCAACGGCTTCACCGCGTTCGCTACAAAGTATCCGCCGACCACGATGGGCTTGCGGTGCGAAACCTTGTCGGCCAGGTAGCCGGAGAAAAGCTGGGCAAAGGAAGCCACACTTTCGGCGATGCCTTCTATGATCCCAAGTTGCGCTGCTCCGGCGCCGATCGACGCGAGAAAGGCGGGAAGCACCCAGTACGCCATTTCGCTGGCCGTGTCGTTGAGGAACGAAGTCAGGCCGAATGCGTATATATTTCGGGGGGTAGATTGGGAACGAGGTGGTGGGGGCGTCTCCATATCCGTGTGTAAAAAATAGCATGGCGCATCGATGCCAATGTGGCGTGCCCGATGCCGGGTGCAATGTCCCACATTAAAATCGCTGCTCACTTTGGGAAGATTCGATCGTCCAGTAATCTCGGCGTGAGAAAAATCTGCTATGACAAATCCGCAAGCAACCTTACAAACAGAATCTCCCGTTCTCGAGCGAGAAGTTGTTATCAACGAGCAGTCATGGTTTTCGGGTGGCATGGCCATAGCGTGTCTGCTCGCGGCGGCAGCCGTGCTGCTGCAGATGATGACCAATGGCCGCTACGGCTATTTTCGCGATGAACTTTATTACATCGCAACCAGCGATCATCTCGCCTGGGGTTATGTAGACTTTGCTCCTCTGGCCTCGCTCCTCCTGCGAGTCAGCCGTTTTCTGTTCGGGGATTCGCTGCACGCGATCCGGTTCCTGCCAGCGCTCGCTAATGGCGCCGAGATCGTGCTCACCGGTCTGATCACGCGGGAACTCGGCGGCAGGCGGTTCGCGGTGCTGCTGGCGTGTTTGTCGGTGCTGATGGCTCCGGTGATCCTCGGCAATGGCACCCGCTTTTCCATGAACCCGTTCGAGCCCCTTTTCTGGATGGGCAGCATTTACTTTCTGCTGCGGGCACTGAATCTGCGAGCAATGAACCGCAATCAGCCGGAGTTGCTGGTTTGGTGCGGCGTGCTCGTCGGGCTGGGATTGGAAAACAAACATTCGACCGCGTTCTTTCTTATCGGCCTCGCCGCTGGTCTTCTCTTTACTCCCGAGCGGCGCTGGTTTCGTAGTAAGTGGTTCTGGATTGCCCCGGGGATCATCGTTCTGCTGAGTCTGCCCAACGTCATCTGGCAATACCAGCATGGCTTCCCAACCTGGGTCGATCTAAGCAATGTGAAGAGGACGCATAAGAATGTGGAGTTGCCGCCACTTCAATTCCTGCTGCAGCAGATCATGATGCTGTCGCCCGTCAGTGTGATCGTCTGGATTGCCGGGCTGGGATTTCTTCTGTTTCATGCGCAAGGGAAACGCTACCGCGTGCTGGGAGCGACCTATCTGGTGTTTCTGGCAATCATGATGGTCCTGCACGGCAAAGATTATTACCTGGCGCCGATTTATCCCATGCTGTTCGCTGCGGGCGGAGTGTTCTGGGAAACATGCATCGCCGCACACGCGAAGTGGCGATGGATGAAAGTGGCATTGCCTGCCCTCGTGCTGGTGCTGGGTGTGCCGGCCGTCCCGTTCGTGATTCCAGTTCTTCCTCCGGAGCGAGTCGGACCGTACATGGAAGCGTTCGGCTTGAAGTTGCCGAAAACGGAAACGCACATGAGTGGCCCGCTGCCGCAGCACTTCAGCGATGAATTCGGATGGCCGGAAATGGTTGCTGCCGTCGCTCAGCTCTATCACTCATTGCCGCCAGAAGAGCAGGCGAAGACCGGCATTCTGGCAGGGAACTACGGGGAAGCCGGCGCCATTGATTTTTTTGGTCCGAAGTATGGATTGCCTAAGTCGATCAGCGCTCACCAGAATTACTTTTATTGGGGACCTAGGCAATACACTGGGGAAAGTCTGATTCTGCTGCAGTGGGACCTCGAAGATGCGCAGAACTTCTGCCATGATGTGCAGCAGGGGCCAACGCTCGATCCGCCGTGGGCGATGGGAGAGGAGCACTACACCATCCTTCTCTGCAGCGGAATGAAGAAACCGCTGCCGGAGTTATGGCCGCGGCTCAAGCATTGGAACTGAGTCACTGCCAGAACAGTGGAGAGACGGGCGCGCTCGCCCGTTCCGCCGGACGGGACGCCCGGCACTCCATAGGCAACGTTGGGATCGACAGCACAGCGGCTGGGTTAATTCAGAGCGGCTGATTCCGAGGGCGCCGCGGGAGGCGCCGGGGCGGGTGGCGTTACTGTCGCCGCGCGCGTTCCAACTCCAATCTGCATGGCGGTATTTTTCGGGAATACCACCTCGTGTCCTCGCGCCATGAAGTTCGTGTACACCGACACCGCGGCTCCGTAAGCTCCCATGGTTGTCCCGAAGGCACGGGAGCGGACGGCGGCGCCCATGATCATCCCCACCAGCTTGAATCCGCCGAGACCGCCGGCGGCGGCGTTGCCGCTGTCTCCGTGCACTTTGTTTCCGTCACGATCGCCGCCCTCTCTCGCTGAGAGCATAGCCAGGCCAAGCGACACGGCCGTTCCCAGATACCGCGACTTCGAAGTGGTAGCCTCAGCGCCACCCTCGGAATCAAGTTTCACGTTGGCATCTTTGCCGGCTTGTACGCCTTCGAGCGTGGACACGATCTTCTGCTCAATGCCATCGGGAGGCACGAGTTCCGAGAATGCGATGCGCAGCTGCCCGTTCTTTTTCATGCGACGCGCCGGTTGTGCCTGCTTGACCGTGCCCTTCAGGCGGCTGCCTTGAGGAAGGATCAGGCGATCGCCATCCATCAGCGGTTGTGAGAGGACGGCCTCGATGTCCTGACCTTTGCGGGAGGTGGCGGATGATAACGGTGTGACCAGCCGAGCGTGAACCACGCTCCCCTCGGGAAGATCGCTGCCAATCGAAGAGGCCATCGGGACGGTCATCACCACGCTCCCGAAATCCAGCGGGTCCACCAATTCGGCGAAGTACACAGTTCCGGCCGGGATATATTGCCGGTGAACCGGCAGTTGCGCCTCCCCGTAGCGTTCGAGGCGGCGAACCTTTCCAGGCGTCTTTAGTTCCTTCATGGCGTTGTCCCATTGCTCGTGGGCTCGCTGCTTCGCCTCTTTGGTTTTTTCGGACGCCATGTCCTTTACGCGATTTTTCTTTTGTTTTTCGTTGGCCGACGTGACTAACTCGATGACCTGGCCGGAGCCGGGAGCGACGCTGGTATGCAGCGGGAAACGTCTCCCATCGGGCAGCACCAATTCATGGAAGCCGACTTCGACTTTGCGCAGGGGCGTGAAATCCGCATTCAGCACGCCTAGAGTACGCTTGCCTTCGGAGAGCGATTCGATCTTCGTGATTTCACCGATGACCTCGGAACCAACGGGCACGACAATGTGATCGAACGCATAGACCGGCTCCACGATGCGCGCGTGGACGGGCTGTCCTACCTTCTTCACCCGGATTTCTTCATCCAAGGCAACTTGCAACGGGGCGCCTTTCGCTACGGTCAGAGCAACCGTCTGCGGCGGCGCGGGCTCGGCAGCCTTACCTGGTTCGGCGGCAGGTTTGCGCGCGGAACCTGGAGTGAGTTGAGGGATGGGAACTTCTTGAGCTTCGATCTGAGATGCGATGGGGCAGGCCCAGGTGTAGGCAAGCAGAATTGTGCAGAACGCGCGCGTCAGGCCCATTACCGACTCTCCCCGTATTGGCTAGGTCGATCACTATTGTAGAACAATCCGCCCATTCTTTCTCTGGCTGATTCCAGTAGAATGGATCTACATGGCCGACCGCACCTTTTCTCTCGACGAAGCGCAGACACTCCTGCCCATTCTGGAGTCGCTGCTCAAGCAGGCAATTAATGGCAAGAAGCTGATTGAAGACGTGGACGCGGAGTTGCAGGAAACCGCGCACCGTGTTTTTTTGAACGGCGGCATGATGCTGAATGTGGTCCATCTGGCGCGGCGCAAGGCGGAGCGCGAGAAGGCGATTCGACGCGTCAAGGATGCTCTCGCTGAAATTGACGCCACCGGCGTGCAGGTGAAAGATCTCGATGTCGGATTGCTCGATTTCCCCTGCAAGGTCGAGGGAGAGATCCTCCTACTGTGCTGGAAACTGGGCGAGGCAACGATCACGCATTGGCACGGGACAGGCGAAGGCTTCGCCTCCCGAAAGCCGATTGACGAACGGATCGCGAACGCGGGGAAGAAGCGGCCGAAGTAGCTCTCAGCCATCAGCTTTCAGCTAATCTCCCTCCAACGGTGAACCGTTGCGCCACCCAAAATCAAACTCAAGATCGTGTATCTCAGCACTCTGTAAAAGTTTGTAAAGAGGCGTCTGATTTCTCGTGGAGACGGTGGCTTGCCGTGACTCCCGAGACGGGGCAAACCCCGTCTCTACAGGTGGTTTGGCGTGGTCGCCCAAACATCTTCACCACGATGCTGATGTTTTGCGTCAACTGCGCAAAATTTTTATCTTCGCTCGACCTTCCACAATTTTTTTTGCGCGATGCCAATTATTAACTTGACTTAATTTTGGAATGCGCTAAGCTTCGCGAGTCGGTGCAAGGCGGCTACGCTTCCCCTGTAGCGCTCCACCGAGCTCAGGTTCGCAAACCTTCGAAATTTTGACCACAACTTCCAGGAGAGAACTCCTTGTGAACGTCCGGCCCGGACAGGGTGCCGCGACGGCAGCAATTCGTCATGGAGATTGTCTTCTTGGCCTAACAACGTTCCCCTGCAGGGGAAGGAGAAAACAGGATGCAAAACAAGAAGTGGCAATTCTTGAATCGATGTATCGTGGTAGCAACAGTGACCCTATTGGTAGTGAGCTTTGCAACCTTCGCGGTGGCGGCCGGACCTCCGAAAGGGACCATAAGTGCTAAGGCCCAGGCCGGAAGCATCGGGCCCGGAAAAGTCATTCAATTACCATCGAGCGACGTCGCGTACGAGCCGACGGCCGAACAGATCGCGGCTCACGAACAGTTGCTGGCCGCTAAGTCGAAGCATCTGGCGCCTGCGCTCGGACCGCACACGACTGCGGCGGATGTGTCGCGCCCCGGCGGCCCCCCGGTGGATGCCTCGGTTCAGCAACTGCCCACCGACTTCACCGTTTTCAAGACAAGTTTGGAAAATAAGGTATGTGTGGGTTGCGCGCAATCGACGGTGAATGAGCCGTCGGCGGCGAACAACGGCAAATACATCGTCGAGACGAGCAACTGGAACATCGCCTCCAGCACAAACGCGGGCACCAGCTGGACGGCTCAGAGTCCCTACGCGCTCTCGTCCGGGTACTGCTGCGACACTCAGGTCGTCTACGACCAGGAACGCGACGTGTTCATCCTGATGCTGCTGGACTACAACGGGGAGGGGGCATCGACCAACGGCCTTACGCTGTCGATCGCGCGCGGCTCGACCCCGACTGCCTGGTGCACCTACAAGTTCAACGGAGGAAGCTTTGGCGAAGGGGCGACTGACACGCTGGACTTCGCGAAGATCGCGCTCTCGAACAGCAACCTGTTTCTCACGTGGAACGATTACCCGCCGAATTCGGGCTTTAGTGCTTCCGGGCTCGCGCGGCTCCCGCTCGATGCCCTCGCTTCCTGCGCGGGCGTCAGCTACAACTACCTGCTTCGCAACACCGAGTTCACGTTTGCGCTGGCACAGCAGCCGAGCGCCCACGATCGGTTCTACTGGGTCTCGAACTGGTTTGGGGACGGCACGGTCGATGGCCAGAACCTGCGTATCTTCTGGTGGGACGACAACAGCGGGAGCTACAACTGGGTCACGAGAGGGGTCAACGCGTACACTTTCGGAACCGCTGCATGCGGCTCGCCGAACTGGTGCGGCCGGCTCGACCCCAGGTATGAATCTGTGGTGATCACGCCTGCCGAGTTTCGAGCTCAAAACAACGGGGCCTTCGCGGGCGACCAGATTCTCCAAGTCGCGACGACGGCGGGTCCGAGTGGATTCAGCAACGGCAACAACTACGTCGTCTTCAACTACTTCAAGCTGAATTCGCTCGCCTACATCGGCAACGACCAGTTGTGGAGCTCGAGTGTGACCATCGCGTACCCGGGATGCGCGGTGAACTTAAAAGGCTACGTCGGCTGCTCGTTTGCGCAGGGACTGAACGCCCCTGGCGGAATCGTCATCCTGCAGGACAACGTCAATCCGTCCCAGCCATGGGGCTACAACTTCGTGGTGGGTGGTATCAACGGAGCAAGCGCTTGGGGTGACTACACCGAAACCAATCCCTGGTACCCGGGCGGCGGTGCCTTCCAGACGGTCCTCTGGAACGTGAGCGCCGCTAACAAGGTCCAGCCGTACTACATTGTCTGGGGACGGGGAAACGACGCGAACGACTACAACCGCTGGAAGACCAAATAATCGAGCCCAGCCGCTGATTTTGAACGGCCATTGAGGGCCGGACCTCTCGGAGTCCGGCCCTTTTTTGCACGAGTCGCCACCCGCCACGCGGCCAAATGCGGCTCCGCCGCAGGTCGGGCCAAGGCTTTCCACAAAGGGTGAAGATCAGCCACAGGGTTGTCAACGGCAGGACACCCTCAACCTGAGGCTAGAGGTTGTCTCATAAATGGTTTCCAGCGCAAGCGGCGCGGCCCCCAGGGGCTAAAGCCCTCGCTTTATTGGCCGGTAGCGGCACGGCTGAAGCCGTGCCCTTCCCAAAATCATTTATGAGATGAGTTCTAATGTAACCGTCGTATTTGACAAGGTTGACTACGCGCGCGCCGAAGATGCTCTGCAGCGCGCGGAAACTCGGCTGAGTGTTGCGAAAGAAAAGTAGAATTCTTCTCCTTGCCTCGCTGGATAACAGGGCGTGCACACCTATCAGGCCGCCTTCACCGTTACGAGGGCGCCTTGTATCGCAGTGATACGGCCTTGGATTACAAGGGGATCGGAAGTGACAGGTTGTCGGTACACCTGGGTTTGGGAATCTGCTCGGACCTCGCGGCCCTTCACGCCGCCGATTACCATCAGGAGCATGCCAGGCTGCCAGCGGGGCATAAATCTCTTGGCTGCGTCGGCGAAGTATTGCGCTGGGTTCCACCATAACTCTAACTCTTCGGGCCGAGATCAAGAGATTGTCCCCCAACTTCGGTGGATAGCAGAGACGCTATTCAGAATCTCTCCTTAGCATACTCCAACGGCGGAAACGGGGAAGGGATCGTGAGCTATCTCCAACCAAGTGTGTCCAACCAAATGAATTTCTCGCCTCTACTCTTCTCTTGAGCCTTCAGTCCGTGTTCTTCTGTCCGGACTGCGCCGCTCCAGTTTGCAGCCAGCTGGATGCTGGAACAGTGGCGACGGGCTCTCCAAAGTTGGCTTGGCGCGCGGGTTTTCGGGGTCAGCATGCCCAAGGCCGGGATATGTTTTTCGGTAGGTGCGTCTAACCGTCTAACCCCGAGACTGATATTTTGCGTCAACAGCGCAAAGTTTTTACCTTCCGCAAGATTTTTTTCAAGATTCATTGATTGTCCTTGGACTTACGTTCGGAATGCGCTAAGCTTCCGCAGTCGGTGCGGGCCATTACGCTTCTCCTCGTAGAGATGCACTGAGCTCACGTCGGTGCAACCTTCAAAACTTTTGACAAAACTTCCAGGAGGAAAATCCTTTGAAACTGAAAAGCTTGGCTGTAATCACTCTTTTCGTTCTGGGCTGCAGCTTTGCCTCTGCGCAGACCTTCGGCTTCGCGTCAACTAACAGCGGGCTGTATTGCAACTACGAACAAATCAACAACACTTCAGTTCTCGGTACTGACGTTTGGCAGGGCTTTGACAACCTGAGCCCCTGCGGTATAACCCACAATGCCACCATCGCGGGCTTTGGCGGAAACCTTCCTACCGCCGCTGGTTTGCCGGTGGTGGGCAGGGGCGTTATATACGGAGACAACCTTTACGACGCTTTCTCGAGCATTTACACCGGCGAGCAGTGGACCGTGTTCACTTTACTGAAGTGCAACAAGTTAAACACACACACCGGCAAGTTCATAGGCAACTTTAGCTGGATCGGCATTGCCAGCGTCAGCAACTTCGTGTTCGGCGACAACTTTGGCTTCTTGTCCTGCACCCATCCGGCGGCTGGCGACAAATCCATTGAGCGCGGAACGACCGCTGGCAAGATTGCCAACACAGGCAGGAAATAACGACTCTCGATTCTTGTGGTTTCCATTGGGCCACGCTGATTCACAGCGTGGCCTCTTTCTTGTATTATTGGAAGTCGTTGGTCGCCGGTCGTTAGCCGTTCGCAGACACGAAGAGAGAGCGCAGACCGGTTCGCGGCTCGCGAACGACGAACCACCAACTAAGGAACGACCAACTCGTTTGGGGGGACATTCGCCGATGGATAGATCAATCGCAGTCCTGCTCTTGGCAGGCTGCGCTACGTTGCAAGGATGGGCACAGGCACCGTCCGGGCAGAGGTCGACGGAGCAAGCTCCCGCAGCAGAACAAAAATCGGTCGATCGGAATCATCCGTCGGAACAGACACCAGATAACCACACCGCCGTGCCGGCGAGCCCGGCGGACCATGCGACCGCCGCGCAGCCTGCGCAAAGCGGGTTTCCGTTGGATCAGTTCAAAGAGTTTTCGGCGATCATGACCGGAGGCCCTCTTCTCGGGGGTGACTGGGAGGGGCATATCTACCGTTCTGGCAACCTGATGAGAATGGAGGGCAGGGCCGCAGCACGCAACTACATGATCACGGATTTGGCAAAGCAGGAAACGCACGGCCTGGCGACTAGCGGATGCTTGAAGTTCAATTATGTCTATACCCGTACCTTTCCTTTTTCTGTGTCGGGATCTGACAAGAAGTACGAGCGCGTTCCGGCTGGAGAAGAGACGGTGGACGGCCATGTGTGCCGGGTGGAAGATGTTATTATCTCTTTCCCAAAACTTCACTCGTCCACCACGCTCAGGTTTTGGGAGGCGGAAGATCTGCAGGGCTTTCCGGTCAAAATCGAGCTTCGTCCTAAAAGCGGCCCGTATCGGATCACGCAGTACAGGAACGTAGTACTGGGCCCTCAGGATCCCACGCTCTTCATCGTTCCGGACAAATGCCAGGTGCTGGGGCGAGGAGTGACGATAAAGCACAAGAAAGTGCCCGCCGGAAGTTCGCAATGAGCTGTAGTCGCCCTGCCTGTGGAGCGACGGGCGTCTCGCCCGTCCCGCCGCCGGCTTGTTTCTAACCACCGCTGGTTCTTGATTGCTCCTTGGAAATCGCAAATTTCAAAACAGGATGTTCAGCATGGTTGTGATTCGTTGGCTTTTGTGTGTCGCGACTTTGGCGGCAGCCGCGCTCGGTGGAAACCAGCCCGACGCGCCCAAACCGGATGCGTCGCCGACCCCGGCGTATCCGAATACGATCTTGATCACGCTCGACACCACCCGCGCCGACCGCATGGGGTTTCTGGGTTCGAGACGTGGCTTGACGCCGAACCTGGACGCGTTGGCACGGCAGTCCGTGGTGTTCACGCATGCCTACTCGCAGGCTCCGCTGACGGACGTCTCGCACGCGACGATTCTTACGGGCACATATCCGCAGTACCACCAGGTACTCACTTTCCCCATACCCCTGGCCAAGAATCTGCCCTACATGCCCGAAATCCTGAAGGCCCACGGATATCACACCGGGGCATTTGTTGCTTCTTTGGCACTCGACCCCACCTGGGGCGCTCCCGGCTTCGAGCGCGGGTTTGATGCATACGATGCCGGCTACACCTGGGAAAACTATACGCCGGAGAACCGCTACCGCACCACCGAGCGCCGAGGGGGCGAGGTGGTGAAGCACGCTCTGGCGTGGCTGAACAAGAGCCCGCAAGGGCCATTTTTCCTTTGGGTCCATCTGTTCGATCCGCACGATCCATACGACCCGCCCGAGCCGTATAAAACGCGCTATGCCTCAGCGCCGTACGACGGAGAGATCGCGTATATGGATTCGGCGGTGGGGAAGCTCCTGACTCAATTGAAATTGCGCGGTCTTTACGACGGGGCGGCGATTGCGGTGATGGCCGATCACGGAGAGTCGTTGGGGGCCCACGGGGAAGACCAGCACGGCATTTTTCTTTATGACGAAACCATTAACGTGCCGCTGGTGATCAAGATGCCGCATGATCGCGCCGCCGGGAAACGCGTCGAGAATCCGGTGGAACTGGCAGATGTGATGCCGACGCTGCTCGAAACGGTGGGGATTGAGGTGCCGAAGGAAGTGCAGGGCGCATCGCTGCTGGAGTTGATGAAGCCAGGACCGGAAGGCGAAGCAGCAGCGGAGGTCTGGCGCGACCGGGGCGCCTATTCACAGGCGGATTACGGGCATCTGGCCTTTGCCTGGAGCGCGCTGCAGTCGTTGCGGACCGGGAAATATTTGTATATTCAGGCGCCGCGCCGCGAATTGTATGACAACGGGGTGGACGCGAAGGCGCAACACAACCTGGCCTCGGCATCTCCGGCGGTGGCTGATACCTTGGCGGCCAGGCTGGAGGATTTCCGGCATAAGACGACCAACACGCAGGAAATGCCCAAGGCCGCCCTCGACGCAGCAAAGGTACGTAAACTATCGGCGCTGGGATACATCGCCACAGGCAGCAACCCTGCTTTGGCCGCTTCCCCGGAACGAGGGGCCGATCCCAAGGACAAGATCGCAACTGCCGACGCGCTCCTCCGGATCAACGATTTGCTTCAAAATCACCAATGCCGAAAAGCGGTGCCGGCGCTGCAGAAAGCGATCGCCGACGATCCAAACGTCGCTCTCCTGTATTTCTTTCTGGGTGGATGCTATCTGGAGAAAGAGGATTACGAAAAAGCAGCACCGGAATTGCGCAAGGCAGTGAAACTGGACCCGGCTTTCACCACGGCGGAGATGAACCTCGGCAAGGCTTTGCTGGAAATCCACGATTACAACGGGGCCGTGGCTGCGTTCGAGCACGTCGAGACCACGGAACCCCAACTTATGGACGCGCGCATTTACCTGGTGGTCGCCTACGCCAAGACGAACCGCGTGCCGGAGGAAATCAGGGAGTGCAGGAGGGTACTGCAGTCCTTACCGGATCACTATGGAAGCAACCTGAATCTTGGGCGGTTTTTGGCGCAATCGGGAGACCTGGAGGGGGCGGTACCTAGTCTACAGAAGGCCGCCACTCTTCGACCCAACGTGCCCGTCCCCCACATGTATCTCGCCGATGTGTACACGAAGTTGGGACGGGAGGAGGATGCGAAGCGGGAACGGGCGGAAGCCGAACGCCTGGGCGCGATCCCAATCGGCTCCAACCCGGACGCGGCGGACACCGGGAAGCCCGAGCCGGAGTGAGAGGTGCGGCCATCAGTCTTCAGCCATCAGACGTTGTTTTCCTGAGGGTGATGGCTGAAGGAGGGCTCGTCTAACTATGTCTGTGATTCGTTGGCTATTGTTTGTCGTTGCTCTGACGACGGGTGCGCTGGCAGCGGCCCCTAAGGCGCCTTCTTCGAATCTCAAATCTCCTAACATTGTCCTGATCACGCTCGACACCACGCGCGCCGACCGCATGGGATTTCTGGGTTCGAAGCGCGGGCTGACGCCGAACCTCGACGCTTTGGCGCAGCAATGGGCGGTGTTCACGCGCGCCTATGCTCAGGTTCCGCTGACGACGGCATCGCACGCCACCGTTCTCACGGGGACGTATCCGGAGTACCATCAAGTGAACACTTTTGGGGCGCCGCTGGCGATGGATCTGCCCTATGCCCCGGAGATCCTGCGAACGCACGGATATCGCACGGCGGCGTTTGTCGGCTCGATCATCCTCGACCCGAATCCACCGTACGCCCCTGGCTTTGACCGCGGTTTTGAGACCTACGATGCCGGTTTCCACAATGAAGGCCCCGGGGAAGATCGCTACCGCACCGTCCAACGCCGCGGAGATGAAGTTGTGGCGCATGCGCTGGCATGGTTGAACAAGCACCCTAAGGGCCCCTTTTTCATGTGGGTGCATCTGTATGATGCACACGATCCGTACGATCCGCCGGAACCCTACAAGACCCGGTATGCTTCGGCGCCGTATGACGGGGCGATCGCGTACGAGGATGCAGTGGTCGGGAAACTGATTCGGCAGCTGAAATTGCGCGGCCTGTACGACGGTGCGATAGTGGCGGTGACCGCCGACCATGGAGAGTCGCTGGGGGCTCACGGCGAAAATACACACGGGATTTTTCTCTACGATGAGACCATTCAGGTACCGCTGCTGATTAAGCTGCCGCACGCGAGTGCTGGCGGAAAACGGATCGAAAATCGGGTAGAGCTGGTAGATATATTGCCTACGCTGTTGCAAGAAGCTCGGATTGAGATTCCGAAGGAAGTACAGGGGGAATCGCTGCTGGAGCTGATGAAGGCGGGAGCGGCGGAAGGCAATCAGACAATGGAGTCCTGGCGCGACCGGACGGCGTATGCCCAGTCGGAGTATCCGCGCACCGAATTCGGTTGGAGCGCGGAGCGGTCGCTGCGGACAGGCAAGTATCTGTACATCCAGGCGCCGCGCCGGGAACTGTATGACCAGTCGGCGGACCCGAAAGCCGATAACAACCTGGCATCGTGTTCCGCGGCGGTAGTCGACACGCTGGCAACCCAACTGGAGGCTTTCCGGCAGAAGACGACCAGCCAGCGGGACGCTCCCAAAGCTGCTCTGGACCCAGCGGCGCAGGAGAAACTGGGAGCGCTGGGATACATGGCCTCGGGGAGAGGTGTTTCGAAGGGATCGGCCGCCGATCAAGGCGCCGATCCTAAGGACAAAATCGAAATTGCCAACATGATCCATCGGGCCGAGGTATTGCAGCAAGACATGCGTTCCGACGAGTCGATTGCGCTGCTCGAGCAATTGATCGCCAAAGAACCCGGCCTGTCGCTGTATGCGAAGTTGGGCGATTGGTTGATGCGGAAGCAGGACTACCAAAAAGCCGTGCCGGTTTTGCGTAAGGCGGTGCAAATGGATCCGGATTCGCCTGGGACTCTTTTCCAGCTGGCTAAGAGTCTGATGGCGATCGAAGACTTCAATGCCGCAATACCGGAGTTGGAGAATCTGGTTGCGAAGGTACCCAATCTGCTGAACGCACACAGCTTTCTGGAGCTGGCCTATGCCCGGACTAACCGCCTATC
>Ga0209736_1000449_pt1 | contig 13338 bp, 13 predicted proteins | sample BlaSpr_A8_Ref_M3_FD_187992 | JGI IMG/M metagenome (GOLD analysis project Ga0209736, IMG submission 187992) | Forest soil microbial communities from Thunder Bay, Ontario, Canada - Black Spruce, Ontario site 2_A8_Ref_M3 (SPAdes) (version 2) | ecosystem: Environmental > Terrestrial > Soil > Boreal... | reverse complement strand
CAGCGACGGATTCGGCGAGGCCTCGGGCAACGGCGACTTGGGCAGTTTTGGTCATCCCGTAGTGAATCATCTCGGCGGGAATGTGCTGTGCGGATTCGCTGGAGATGAAAATGATGCGGCCCCAATTTTTCTTTAGCATGCCGGGAAGATAGGCGCGCGCGAGGCGCACTCCGCTCAAGACATTCACTTCAAAGAAGCGCATCCAATCGGCATCGGGAATTTCCAGGAATGGCTTAGGTTCAAAGATGCCGAGATTGTTGACGAGTACGTCGGCTTCGCGGACTTGTTGCAGGAAACTCTCCACGCCAGCGGAAGTGCCGAGATCGGCAGCGACACCGCGGAGGTCCGCGCCGGAGACGCGCTGCTGGATGGTCTTGCGCGCGACGTCCACGCGGGCTTGGGTGCGGCCGTTGACGACGACTTCCGTGCCTTCGGCGGCGAGTTCGGCGGCGATGGCCAAACCAATCCCGGCGGTGGAACCGGACACCACGGCGACTTTCCCTTGCAGTCCCAGATTCATTTTTTCTCTCTAACGCGCTGCCTGCGCGACGCCGCCTTCGATTTCCGCTATGTCTTGCGGAGTTAGCTTGAGTTCGCCGGCGCGCATAACGCCTTCGGCTTGCTTGGCGTTACGGGCGCCGACGATGGCGCCGGTGACCGCGGGGAGGCGCAAAGTCCAGGCGATGGCGACTTCCCCGGGCGTGCGGCCGTAACGCGCGGCAACTTTTTTCAGGCGCTCGACGAGCTCGAGATTCTTCGAGAGCCTAGGCTCTTGAAATTCGGGGCTGGTGCGGCGCCAATCGTCTTCGGGAAGTTTGGCGGCGCGCTCGCGAGTCATGGCGCCGGTAAGCAGACCGGAGGCCATGGGCGAATAGACGATTACTCCAATGCCGCGACGCTCGCAATGGGGCAGGATTTCGTTTTCGATGCGGCGGCGAATGAGCGAATAGGGCGGCTGAAGCGAAGTAACGGGAGCGATTTTTTCGGCGCGCTGGAGTTGCACGACATCAAAATTGGAAACGCCGATCCAGCGGACTTTGCCTTCTTTTTGCAGGGCGGCGAGGGTACGCCAGGATTCTTCGAGACCCGGGCCGTTGTCTTCGGGCGGCCAGTGAATTTGGTACAGATCGATGACGTCAACTTGCAGGCGGCGCAGGCTGGCTTCGCATTCCTCGCGAATGGAATCCGCGCGGTGAACTTTGGTGATGCGGCCTTGGTCGTCCCAACGCATGGCGCACTTGGTGAAGACATACGGACGCGGACCGCGCCACTCTTTTAGGGCGCGGGCGACGACTTCTTCGGAATGGCCGACGCCGTATACGGCGGCGGTGTCGATCCAGTTGACGCCGAGCTCGAGGGAGCGGTGGATGGCAGCGATGGAGGCGGCATCATCCTGGGTGCCCCAGGCGAAGTCCCAGCCGGAGCCGCCGATGGCCCAGGCTCCGTAGCCCACGGCCGTGATGTTCATATCGGAATTTCCTAGCTTACGCGTCTGCATGACGCCTCCTGAATTCTTGTATGTGCTTCTTTAGGTTCGATGTGAAAAGCACGAAAAGGTTAAAAGCGAATGTGGCCGGACGGCCGGCACTGGAGGCAGCCGAAAGCAACCGCCGCTGCGTTGGTCCGTGGGGCTCGCCTAAAGGCTGTCCTCCTATGTGCGGGCGTCCTAGGCGCGGACATCGGCGTAGGTGGGCAGCGAGTCAGGTTGTACGCTGCGATTCGGGCGTGGGGCGTCAAAGATGATCTGGACCGGAGCGTTGGGATCCTCCTTGGGATTGAGTTCGCGGTCGATGGCGGGGAGGGTGCGGAGAAGTTGATTGGTGATGTAGGCGAGGACGGCGGCGCGACGGGGAGAGATCTTGTTTTCGGCGGAGAAGAAGGAGGCGGGCGAGGAAGTCGTTGATGGGGATGGCGGAACGAAATTCCTTGAGGTCGGAAGTGAGGGTTGCGGCGGTCTCGGCGGGCTCCTGCTGATTCTCGGGAAGCTTGGCATGACTGGCGCAGTAGCTGGAGTCGGTCGTTGAGACGGAGAGGCGGCAACGCATACCATTGGCGAAGCGATGGTTACAGCGGGACGAGTTGTTGATGATGCTGCGTTTAGCGGATTGCTGGGTCATTTTCTCTTCCTTTGCGATTTGAATTTGGGGTACACCCCCGGGGGTTTTGTATGGATGTGAAAACAAGGGAGATACGGGATGAGGGGTTTGTAAGACTATGAAAACAAAGATGCGGCAAAACGGGAAGCTGGATATTTGGAGGCCGTAGGGCGGAGTTTAAAGACAGACGAGGTCGGACGAGGGAGTTGTAGCAGGTACTGGAGGGCTGATCTCACGATCTTCTATAGCATGGAACGGATATACTGTCAAGTACTTTATTAAGTGGATATCCATTCGAACGATTGGGAGCACGTTAGTGATTGACGAGAAGAGATTTAGCGGAGCAGTTGCAACACGTTTGCATGTGCCGGGAGCACAGGGTGGGAAGCGAGACAGCAAAGAAACTCGTGGACAGTGATTAGAGCGTGGGCACTTGGGCGGTTCGCGCGTTAATCAGTTGGCGAGGTGAACCCGTGGAAAGGCTCGGATATTCGCTCAGTGCTCTTGTTTCGCCTGGCGCAGATCATTTGACATCTTCATGACCCATGTGGGCGGGTCAGGTTCATTCTGCCAATCGGCTTTTTGGCCAAACGCGAGCCTCCAGCGTATGAGCCAGGAAAATCCCTCAGGACCGATAAAAAGATCACGTGTCGTATAAGCGGGATCGGCCAATGCCTGCTCGAGTGATATGAAGCGATAGCCGCGTTGATCGAGGTTTGTCAGAAGCTCGTCGAGGCATTCGGCAGTGAGCTCGCTGTCGTGAATCAGAAATACTTGAGGAATGTGGCGATGAAAAAGGCTGCGCGAGACATTTTCATAGTAATCGAAGGCTGTGTTTATGTAGGCAAGATAAGCTTTCCTAGTTCTGTCCGCGAGCTCTATATCTCCTTTTTCTAGAGCAGCACCCAGCACATCGTTAAACTGCCAATCGTCATTGTCCACCGTGACCGGGGCGACTCGGTACCCGCGCTCTTTTAGAAAGGTCTCGAATGCGGCTTTTGCTTCGCGCGTCGGGCCGGTCATGAGAAACGGATGCCGAAAATACTTTTCTTCTTGTCCGGCAGCTTTCATTAGAACTCGCGTTACTACTTCGCCGCGAATCGTTTCGTCCTCGAATTGCTCGAGGGGCGTCGTCTGAAACGAGGCGTGAGTATAGGTGTGGTTTCCCAGTGTTAAGCCGGCATCCAGCCAGGATTGCAAAAGCGCAACCCGGGCGTCTCGCTCGCCCGCAACCTGCAGCTTCCACTCATTTACGAATCCGATGCCTGGAGCATGGTGCTTGTTCAGGATTTGGGGGATATTGCGGTTGATTTTCTTCAGGTCCTTTAGGTCGCCTACGGCTTCCCAACTTCCACGCCCCGGTACGGCGCCAGGAAGGTCGTCCACAGTGATGGCAATAGTTTTCGAGTTGGATTCCAATCCTAGGTTCACATCTGCGGCGAAATCGCGGCGCGCGATGAATAACGCTGCACAGCATATTGACAAAATTGAATAGGTGGCGAGAAGAGAGCGAGTTTGATGCACCGATGCCATTTCTATTGTCTCCCGAGGAAGCTGTCGGACCTTGTGCGCAAAGCATTCTTTCGAAGGTCAAAGTCCGCAAGCAGTATCTTGATTCGAGATTGTTGCACCTCAGGATGGCGAACGCTATGTCGGGCGGTACTTGATTAACCGATCAGGACTAACCCAAGTGCTGCCCTTTGTGCGCAACCCATCTGCAATTTTGCTTTTCGTTCCGGGCCACTCCACGTACCATGCAATCGCTGCAGCGCTTCTGGTCCCGCTGCTTGATCGCAAAACTAAGCGCCAAAAGGATGGAATCATGTCTTTCCACAATGCCAGGTTCGACAGGCACGCCCACTCTCGGCACAGTCAACACCGGATTATTCCGGCGCTGCTCTTCGCTTGCCTCTTAGTCCTCGCAGCGGCAGCGACTTCTGCTCCAGCCGCCGCACCAGCGCAAGCCGATCCACAGCCTGTAGACTTCGACGCTTGCACCATCTTTAGTTCAGCCGACGCAGCCCAGGTTCTTGGCGTTCCGGTTCGTCCGATCACCAATGTGGGTGGTTGCTCCTACGAATCCGCAAAGGAAAATTCCGCTGGCTGGCGGCGCCATGTCGCGCTCAATGTTTCTAGATACAAATCCGCGGCCGACGAGACTTCCGCTTGGGGAGATGAGAAAATTCTGCACCATTTCGAACCCGGCAGAAAAAATCTCACCGTTGTCAGTGGCATTGGGTCCGAAGGCTACCTGCAGATCATGCCTGACCGAAACGACTTCGAAGGGACAATTTGGGTCCACAAGAATCTTTCCCACTTTCGCCTGATCGCGGTTAGCGAGCAGAGCCCTTCGCCGGACATCCTAAAGGCCGCGGCACAAAAAATCGCCGCCAAACTCCCCTGACGCAAGTCCTTGGGCATGAGTGAAAAGCACTTTTTCGATAAGCGTGTCCAACTCGCCGAGCAATTGCGCGGAAGATCAGAGATTAAGGCGGCGGAGGAGCTGTTGGAAACGGGGATCAGAGCGAATCGAGCAGAGCCTCAAGCAGGGGTTGGTTTGGTTCGTCTGACATATCGACAGCGATTCGGTTTTTGACGACCGGCTAAGTCTTTGGCCAGGCCAACTGAGATTCTATACCAACTGCGAATGGGTTTAAGTCCTGGTAAGTCGGATCGACATTGTTAGAGATGTCCGGGCAAACGCGTTCATCAGGCAATGAGACCGCGGGCCTATCGCCATCCGGGTTTTGGAGCCGTATACTCATCCCTCCATGAAAACTCCGATCAATTTGTTCCTCGTTTTGTTCGCCGCGAACTTGCGGTGAAGCATGGGAAGGAAGCTTGATCGCCATGGATTTGCGGACGTGGCCTTGATAGCGATGAAATTTCCAATTATTTTTTGGCGTTGGTGCAACAACGTTACCCGCAGTATGTGAAGGATAGTTGGCACGTCGCCCGAGAGGGCGGAATGGGAGACGCGCTATGCCTGTAATGAAAACGAGTTCACGTAGAACATTTGTGAAAGCGGCAGCTACGGGGCTCGCCGCTTCTCTTCTGGAGATTCCAGTGGTGCATGCGAATCCGTTGAATCTGCCTATCGGGCTGCAGCTTTACACCGTTGGCGACGAAATGGATAAGGATGCGGCTGGAACGTTGAGAGCAGTGGCGGCCGCGGGGTACAAACAAGTGGAGCTTTCTCCACTTACCAAAACACCGGCAAAAGAGCTCAAGAAGGCGCTCGATGATGCGGGCCTAAAAAATCCTTCGGGGCATTACATACTTCCCGATTTGCTTAGCAATCTTCAGGAAAAGGTTGATTATGCCCATCAGTTTGGGCAGGAGTTTATGGTAGTCGCAGTGCCTTGGGTTGCCGATCCCTCGCGGTTCAAGCCCGATCCGCAGTCGGGACAGATGGGACTTTTTCTTGAGGTCGTCAAGGGGCTTACGCTGGACGACTGGAAGTGGAACGCCGAGCAGTTCAATAAAGTTGGGGAGCAGGTTAAGAAAGCTGGGCTACAGCTTGCGTATCACAACCACAACTTTGAATGGAAGTCGTTCGGCGGCGTGACAGGTTACGATGAACTTCTTCGGTTGACCGATTCGGGGTTGCTTAAACTAGAGCTGGACTGCGGCTGGGCGACTGTTGCGGGCCAGGATCCGGTTGTGTACCTGACGAAATACCCGGAGCGCTACAGCTTGCTGCACATTAAAGATTACCGAAAGGGATTCACGCCGCGGACGACATTGACGGACAAAGATCCAGATCCTGGGGTGCCGGTACCGACCGAATTGGGGCGGGGCGCGATCAATTATCACCGAATTTTCGCCGCGGCCCGGAAGGCGCGGATTCGTGCGCTGTTTGTCGAACAAGAGCCGCCGTTCACAGATATGCAGCCTTTCGAAGCGATCAAAGTGGATTACGAGTACATGAAGAATTTCAAGTCGTGAGGCGCAGGAGAGACAGGATGTCCAGTCGTTACTTGGGAGCTGTCGCCGTTTTGCTTCTGTTTGCGTCAGTGAGTTCACCGAGTTTGGGGAGTTCGGGGCAGGCCGACCAGGCGGCCAAGGCGGAGAAGGAGAAGACGGCAAATGAGCAACAGAAAGACGCTCCGGAGAAGGCGAATGGGGACGACGCGATTGCGGTGTTGATGGGCGGCGCGCGTATCGACAAAGAAGCCGCCGAACGCGGGCGGAAAGTTTTTGTGCCGACGTGCGGGTTCTGTCACGGCAATGATGCGCATGGCAAGAGCGGGCCTGATCTTGTGCGGTCACCCTTGGTATTGCACGACAACAAGGGTGATTCGATCGGTCCTGTTATCCAAAATGGGCGGCCGGAGCGCGGGATGCCAGCCTTCCCACTTTCCGCGGAGCAGATTGCGGATATCTCGGTCTTTTTGCATTCGCGAGCGGCTGACGTTTCGAACCGGTTTGCTTACAAGATCGGAGATTTGATTACGGGTGACGCGCAGAGAGGCGCGGCGTTCTTCAATGATGACGGGCATTGCGGGAGCTGTCACTCTACGACAGGTGATCTCGCGCATGTGGCAACCAAGTATCAACCTGTCGAGTTGCAGCGGCGGATGTTGTATCCCGCGCCGAATTTGATAGATGTGCTCCTCGGACGAGCGGTCGCTCCATCTGCGCCCGCCAAAGTTACTGTGCAGCTGGCTTCCGGTGAGCGAGTTTCGGGGACGCTCGAGCATCTGGATGAATTTACGGTTTCACTGCTCGATTCTGACGGCTGGCACCGCTCGTTCCTGCGCGAGAGCGTGACTGTGGACGTACAGGATCCTCGGGCCGCGCATGAAGGGCTGCTGCCGAAATACAGCGACCAACAAATGCATGATGTTTTCGCGTATTTGGAGACATTGAAATGAGAGTCTGGGCCCTCACGCTGGTGTTGTTGCTCATGCCCTTCGGTCTTTGTGCGCAGGAATTGACTCCGGAGGCGCTCCTGAAGCCGGGGACGGGTAGTTGGCCTACGTATAACGGCGAATATTCGGGGCAGCGTCACAGTCCATTGGATCAGATCAACGGCTCAAATGTGGCTTCTTTGTCGTTGGCCTGGATGTATCGCGCCAGCAATTACGGTGCGGCTGCGTTCGGTGCGGTCATCAAGTCCACGCCGATTGAAGTGAATGGCATTCTTTACTTCACGATGCCCGATAACGTTTGGGCCGTCGATGCGCGCAGTGGGCGGGAAGTCTGGCATTACAAGTATCCGCAAAACGAAGGCCTGCACATCGGCCATCGCGGAGTGGCCATGCTGGGTAGCTCGATTTACACGGAAACACCGGACTGCAATCTGATTTCGCTGAACGCCAAGGATGGCAAGGAGCGCTGGCGAAAGCAGATTGCAGACGTAAAGCTCGAGTATTTCTGCACGATGGCACCCTTGGTGGTGGGCAACCACCTCATCACCGGCGTAGGCGGCGATTCGCTGGATAATCCCGGATATTTGGAATCTCGCGATCCTGAAACCGGCGAGGTGCAGTGGCATTGGAATACTGAACCCAATCCAGGCGAACCTGGATCCGAGAGTTGGCCCGATGCTGACGCTCGAAGCCATGGCGGCGGTATGACGTGGATGACCGGCACTTACGATCCGGACTTGCGCCTGCTCTACTGGGGGATCGGCAATCCGAATCCTGTGCACGCTGGGGCCGGGCGGAAGGGCGACAATTTGTGGACCTGCTCGATCGTTGCGTTGAACGTAGACACGGGGAAGCTGGTATGGGGCTATCAGGTCTCGCCGCACGATACGCACGACTGGGATGCTACACAGACACCGATTTTGTTTGATGGGGAGATCAAGGGAAAGCGGCGCAAACTTCTGGCGCAGGCGAGCCGCAATGGATTTTTCTTTGTGCTGGATCGAAGGAACGGAGAGCATCTGCTGACGGCGCCATTCATTAACAGCAACTGGAGTCTGGGGATTAATGCGAAGGGGCAACCTATTCCCAATCCGAAGAAAGAGCCTGCGCGTGATGGTACGCTGGTCTCGCCCAGCTCGAATGGCGCGTCGAATTGGTTTGCTCCCAGTTTCAATCCGGCGGCCGGTCTTTTCTACGTGGTGGCGTCGCAGAGTTACAGCGTCTATTACTTGACCGCAGAGGGAAAAGCCGAAGGATTTGCGGGGCGCGATGATTCTCTGAATTTTCCGGGGACCATCAAGGCCATCGATTTCAAAACGGGAGAGATTCGTTGGACGCATGACTTGGGCGGCATGGGTAGTGGCCTGCTGACCACGGCGGGGAATTTGCTCTTTGCTGGCGACTTCTGGGGGCATATCCTGGCCATCGATTCAACGACGGGAAAAACGCTTTGGCACACTACCGTCGGAGCCAATCAAGGAAACGGCGCGATCACCTACACACTCGATGGCAAACAATACGTGGTTGTTGGGGCGGGTGACTCACTGTTTGCGTTCGCTCTTGCTGCCAGCCACTGAAAGCGGCAGTCAAATCCTCCTGGTTTCGGTCAGCCTCTGGGGAGGTTGCTACCGGGCGCTTAGTTTATAATCCGTAGAGTTCGCACTGTGGCCGCATCGTGTGAAACATCCGCGCCTGCTTGGTCCCTCCGGCTGGCCAATGACCTTAACGCAAACGACCAGACCGCCAGGAACCTAGTCGGTGGATTCACCGATGAACAGCTCAATTGGCAACCGGCGCCGGGCTCTTGGAGCATCGGGCAATGTCTGGAGCATCTCTGCGTCACGAACGAATGCTATCTGCCGCCGATCTCCGCCGCACTTAGGGAGAAGCCTCGTTCACGTGGAGGAGATTACTCCGGGATGGTTTGGGGCCTGGTTCATCTGCAGCTTTGCGGAGGCCTCGCCGAAGAGCAGGCGCGCTTCCGCTCCGGGAAAGATCAAGCCGGGTCAGCAAACCGATCTTTCCGTTCTCGATCGTTTTTTGTCTGGCAACGAGGCATATCGTGACCTTATCCTCCGCGCGCTCGCGGCAACGACGTAAACCGCATTCGTTTCTGGAACCCGTTTCTTCCGGGACTTCGATTCACGGTAGGGACTGGAACCGAGATCATTGCCAGCCACGAACGCCGACATCTACTGCAGGCAAGACGAGTAAAAGACTTAGCTAACTTCCGCGCTAGTTTCGCAACTCTGAGATAGCCGCGGTCCCGCTTGCTGGCACGCTCATGCCGCGATTAGACTCCGTAGCGGCGAGGGGCTTGCACCCTCCGCGATTGCGCCTGCGTGCGAGGGCCGGATGAAATTGGCGATGTTTCAAAATGCGCTACGGATCGTAGCCATCACTCTGTTTGCATCAACAGCGAGTGCAGGCGTCAAAGTGGAGAAGGTCACCTGGCAGGGCTGGTCCCACTGTTATCGGGTCAGCAATGGCGCGGTGGAGCTGATCGTCACCAGCGATGTGGGGCCGCGCATCATGCGCTACGCTTTCGTCGGAGGGGAAAATCTGTTCAAAGAATTCGCCGAACAGCTGGGAAAGAGCGGTGAGCAGAAGTTTCAGCTCCGCGGCGGCCATCGGGTTTGGAAGGCGCCGGAAGATCCCATTGCTACCTGGGCCCCGGACAATGTTTCCGTGCAGGTGCAAATCACCCCGCAAGGGCTCGTGGCGCGGGAACCGGTCGAACCACTGACCGGTCTGCAAAAGGAGATGGAGATCGCGCTGGCTCCGGAAGGAAGCGACGTGACCGTGACACACCGGATCTACAATCGCGGACTGTTTCCCCTGGAATTCTCGGTGTGGGCCATGAGCATGATGACTCCGGGAGGCGTTGCCATCACCGGATTCCCGCCGCGCGGCAAGCATCCGGAAGTGCTGGCAGCCACCAATCCTCTGGTCATGTGGGCGTACTCCGACCTGTCTGACAAGCGCTGGCTCTTCACGAAGAAATACCTCGGTCTGCGTCAGGATGCTGCCAACCCTGAGCCACAGAAACTTGGTCTTTTCAACGCAAACACCTGGGCGGCCTACCTCGTCCATGACGACTTGTTCATCAAACGGTATCAAGCCGAGCCTGGCAAGACTTACCCGGATTTCGGCTGCTCTTTCGAGACTTTCACCAATGGGGAATTTCTGGAGATCGAAACTTTGGGTCCGATGACCCGGGTGGAACCGAACGGCAGCGTCGCGCACGTCGAGCGCTGGAGCCTTTTCCGCAACGTGAAGCTGGCTTCCTTCTCCGATGCCGAACTCGACAAGGTGCTGACTACCTTGCTCCACTAGCGTAGGATTCAACGTGCTGGCGTTGTAGCAAACAAGCGGAGTGAGTGGAGTTGATCCGCATTTTTCGCGGAGTTGGGACGGAGGAGGGATAAACCATGGCTCATGGCGGAAGGGCAGCGGCTGCGGGGGTCGAGGTCGACGTACGCGACCAGATCATCGCGTTCAAGCGCAAGCTCGCGCCGCGTCGCGATGCCCTGAAACGCGCCTACGCGGACGTGAGGGACTCCGTCAGCCGAGCTGTCGACATCGTTCTCCGGGAGGTCGCCGCAGGGCGCGCCGTGGTGCCGGAGCTCGACTACCGCGACATACGGAACAACACGGTCCCGGAGGCAATCCGTCAGTCAATCCGGAAAAGCGGCTGTGCGGTGGTTCGTGGAGTGTTCCCTGCCGATCTCGCGGGCGAGTGGTTCGCGCAAGTCGGCGAATATCTCGAGACGAACCACTACGAAGAATTGGAAGGCGAGAAACGGAGCCTCGACAAATATTTTTCCGCGCTGAAAGCCGGGAAGCCGCAAGTGTTCAACGTCTACTGGTCAAAGCCGCAGGTGATGGCGCGGCAGGACGCTAGGCTCGCGGAGACGCGTGGGTTTCTCGATCGCCTGTGGAAGTACGAAGGCGTCTTCAATCCCGACCGGCAGTGCACGTATGCTGACCGCGTGCGCCGGCGACAGCCCGGAGACAAGACGCTTGGGCTTTCGCCACACATGGATGCGGGCACCGTCGAACGCTGGATCGACCCCGGCTATCAGCAGGTGTACGAGAACATCTTCGCCGGTAACTGGCGCGGTTATGACCCGTTCGACGCCACGCACCGGCTGGAGACCCAGGAGATTCCGTCGCCGGCGGTGTGCAGCATGTTCCGCACCTATCAGGGCTGGACGGCGCTGACACGCCAAGGTCCCAAAGACGGTACGCTACGCCTCATTCCGATCGCGGAGGGCATTGCCTATGTGCTGCTTCGCGCGGTTCAGGACGATGTGGAGGAGGCTGATCTTTGCGGCGCGGCCCCAGGGCGTGCCCTCGGGGTCAGCCCGGAGTGGCATGCCGATCTCATCGCCGGCCTGGTCTCGATCCCAGAAGTCATGCCCGGCGACACGGTGTTCTGGCACACGGACATCTGTCATGCGGTCGGCGACGAGCACGCGGGCAGCGAGTACGCCAGTGTCATCTACATCGGCTCGGCGCCCGACTGCGCGAAGAATCGCGCATATCTTCCGAAACAAAGGCAGGCCTTTCTCCAAGGGCGTTCGGCGCCCGACTTCGCGGCCATGGACTTCGAAGTGGACTTCAAGGGTCGAGCGACCGAGGACGATCTGACGGATCTCGGGCGCGCTCAAATGGGCTTCTGAGCCATCGAGGATCAGCTGCCGAAGATGTTCGTGCTCAGGAATTCATTTCGGAATTTGCCTCGCGGGTCGTACTTATGGCTTAGTTGAATGAAGTCGGGCAACTTTACATAAATAGATTTCAGCTCCTTGGGGGACATGGTAAACAGCTTTCCCCAGTGCGGCCGGGCCTTAAAAGGAGCTAATTCTTTTTCGATGACAGGCAAAAGCTTCCTGACCTCTGGCCAATCCTGTTTCCAGGTGAAGTGGATGCTTACACACGGTTGTTGATAACAAGGACTCAACCATAAATCGTCGCCGGCAATTGTTCGGATTTCCGAAATCATCAAGTGCGGGGTCACCTGGTCGCGCAATCGTTCAACCGCGAGAATTGCTTCGACGGCATGCTGACGGGGCACGAAGTACTCCGACTGCAATTCTTTACCGGCGCTGGGCGTGAAGCCCATGCGGAAGTGCGGCAATCGTTCAAACCAAGGGCCGGGCACGCCCATCTGCTCGGTACAGTTCTCGGCGGAAAGTTCAGCTATGGGGTGCAAATTCCTGGTGGCACGTTTCGCACCGAAGAATTCTGGAGTTGCGTCAAACGTTTGGCCGGCTTCATCGCGGCTCTTGATCCAGACTTCGCTGATACGCTGGTTCTGCCAGTCGGTAAAAAGGCTGACGCTATACGCACTTGATTCGATCGCGTCAAAGTGATCTTTCACTGCAGCGAGCGGCAGGTTTTCATAGACGTACTGCCGCACCATGAAGGTCGGCTGAATATCGAGTGTGACCTTTGTGATTACGCCAAGCGCGCCAAGCCCGACAACGGCTCCGCGAAAAGCCTCGCCGTCTTGTTGGCGGGACAGCTTAACCACGTCGCCGGCCGACGTGACGAGCTCAAGTGCGGAGACCGCCGTGGCCAGGTTACCATTTTTTTCGCCCGAACCATGCGTTGCGGTGCTACACGCTCCAGCAACAGAAATATGCGGGAGCGAGGCCAGATTGTGCAACGCAAAGCCCTCGCCATGAAGGTACGGGCATAGTTGCCCATAGGTCGTGCCGGCATCGAGCGTCACGGTGTGTGCCGCCGGGTCCAACGCAACCACTTGGTCCATCGACTTCAAAGACAGAAGGTTGTGCGTGCTATCGGCTATGTTGTTGAAGCAATGGCGCGTTCCGAGCACCTTTAGTTGGCTTTGTTTCTTAACGTAACTGCGCACTTGTTCAAGCGAGTTCGCGGAGTACAAACGGTCCGTGTTGTATTCGAGATTGCCTGCCCAGTTTTTCAGTTTATTATTTGTTGCCCAGGCGAGCAGGGGCGAGATAACCGGGCTGGCAATCACCGCACTCAAGAACCTGATGAAGGTCCTCTTATTCATGACGGTGGCATAAACAGTTTCGACATTGGCCAGTGGAAACTTTCGTCTTGTTAACTTCGAAAACGGGGCAATTGTACACCTGTTTCTTATCCTGTCAGCTGCTCCGGAAATGGGGGACTCTGAGAGAACACGATTCGCTGACTATCTTCGACATAGAGGGATTGGGCGCAACCCGGCAGCGTTGAGGTCGCCCGTATGTGAGCAGTTATCGTCGGGACTAGTTAACAGGATCCCCTCCCCCTCCCCTCCGTTTTTTTTCACAAGTGTTGATTCTAAAGGAAGATGAAGTTGTTTGTTGTATTAAACTTTTGCAAATGTTAATTAT
>Ga0209736_1000448_pt1 | contig 13338 bp, 10 predicted proteins | sample BlaSpr_A8_Ref_M3_FD_187992 | JGI IMG/M metagenome (GOLD analysis project Ga0209736, IMG submission 187992) | Forest soil microbial communities from Thunder Bay, Ontario, Canada - Black Spruce, Ontario site 2_A8_Ref_M3 (SPAdes) (version 2) | ecosystem: Environmental > Terrestrial > Soil > Boreal... | reverse complement strand
CTGGTTGTGTATGCCCCGCTGGCGCACATGGTGTGGGGTAAGGGCGGATTACTCAATGCCGCGCTCGGCGGCAAATTTCCCACGCTCGATTTCGCCGGCGGCACCGTGGTGCACATCAGCTCCGGCGTTTCGGCACTAGTGTGCGCGTTATACCTCGGCAAGCGCACAGGATTTCCCAGGCAGCCGATGCCGCCGCATAGTTTGGTCTTGAGCTTCATCGGGGCCTGCTTGCTGTGGGTGGGATGGTTCGGGTTTAACGCGGGCAGCGCGCTGGCTTCGAGCCCCCTGGCAACCAGCGCGTTTGTCGCGACGCATTTCGCGGCCGCCGCCGCGGCGCTGAGCTGGAGCGTCGCGGAGTGGATCAAGAACGGACGAGCGAGCGCCCTGGGCGCGATTTCCGGCGCCGTTGCAGGATTGGTGGCCATTACGCCGGCCGCCGGATTTGTCGCGCCGATGCCCGCCCTGGTGATCGGACTAGTGGCCGGCGCATTCTGCTACTGGATGGTCACGCGCATCAAAGCCATCTTCGGGTATGATGACGCGCTCGACGCCTTTGGCGTGCATGGCGCCGGTGGAACGATCGGTGCGCTGCTCACGGGCGTGTTCGCGACGCAAGTGATCAACCCAATTTTTGGCCCCGGGAAAGCGGTTGGCGGCAGCGACGGCCATTGGGGGCAAGTGGGCAACCAGCTTGTAGGCATACTGATCGCGTGGGGGTTCGCCCTGGTGGGCACGCTGGTGCTGCTGAAGGTCGTGGACATGATTACCGGACTGCGCGTCACCGAAGATCAGGAGATCGAAGGCTTGGACATTACCCAGCACGGGGAAGAGGCCTACAACCTGGAGTCATAAACGCGGGAGCGGCGCGATTCGTTTGTTGCGGAGCGAGGGAGCAGAACTTTCCATGATGAAACTTGAAGCGATCATTCAACCCTCGCGGTTTGAGTCGGTGAAGGATGCGCTGCGCGAAGTGGGAATCGAGGGCATGACCGTCACGGAAGTGCGTGGGCATGGCCGCCAAAAGGGCCACACCGAAGTCTATCGCGGGCGCGAATACACCGTGGACCTGCTTCCGAAGCTCAAACTGGAAATGGTGCTGCCCGATAAACTGGTGAATACGGTTGTGGACACCATCCTCAAGACCGCCAAGACAGGAAAGATTGGGGACGGTAAGATATTCCTATCGCGGGTTGAAGAAGCCATCCGGATCCGCAATGAGGAGCGCGGCGAGAGCGCGCTCTAAACCAAGTGACGACCGCAGCTCGCCCCGGTCTCCATCCGGAAAGACAACCTGATCGAAACATGCAAGGTTCCCTTACGCCTTTATCCGTTCTCGGCCCGCAAGCCGATGACGAGCGAAACCGCATTCGCGAACGATTCGCCGCGGGTGCGAGCGCTCGGGAGACTCTGCGCGCGTTGTGCGAGCTCGCGGACAACAATGTCCAGCAGATTTTCGGCGAAATGCTGCGCGTGCACAATGCTCCGTCCGCGGGGCTGTGTCTATTGGCGCTCGGCGGATACGGGCGCAAACTGCTGTTTCCGTACTCCGACCTGGACATTCTTTTTCTGTTCGGCAGCGACAAAGCCGAGCAGGAGTTTCGCCCGTTGATCGCCGATTTCTCGCGCACCCTCTGGGACCTCGGGTTTCGGGTCAGTTCTGCCGGGCGCACCATCGAAGAATGCAAGCGCATTGAAGAAGACAATGCCGAGTTCCACCTGGCGTTGCTCGACCGCCGCTTGCTCGGGGGCGACAAGGAACTTTTCGACCGGCTGGATGCCCGCGTGCTGCCCGCTTCCGAAAAAACCGCGCGGCCGTTCTTGCTCGCGCAGCTTCATAAACTGACGAAGGAGCGGCTGGCGCGTTACGGCAACACCATCTTTCACCTGGAACCCAACGTCAAGGACGCTCCCGGCGGGCTGCGCGATTACCAGGCTTCCGCGTGGCTGCGCCAAATTGGCGGCGAGAAGAAGGAGCCGCTCAGCAGCAGCGCCGCGGAAGACGAACTGGCCTCTGGCGCTGTCGATTTCCTCAGCGCGATTCGCTGCTTTCTGCACTACAGCAACGCGCGCAATGACAACACGCTTACGTATGAGTTGCAGGCGGCTGCAGCCGAGCGCTCCCTGGGGGTGGCCGACCGCGTGCCACGCAATGCCGCGGAGTGGATGCGCCTGTATTTTCGGCACGCGCGCACGCTAAACCGTCAATTGCTGCGCTATCTGGAGCAAAAATCGCCCACGCCACAAAGCCTGCGGCAGCGGCTGATAAGCGCCGCGCGCTCCGCCAGGTCTGTTCCCGGCAACGGAAAGCCGTTTGCCGTTCGCGACGGCTTGTTCGAGGTGCTCGACGTCAAGGAGCTTTCCGACCGCGCCATCCTCTTTTCTCTTTTCACCGATGCCGCTCGCACGGGAGTGCCTCTAAGCCGGCGCACCGAGCGCAGCATCGCCTACGTGATGAAACATCCGGAGTTGCCGGTAAGAAATGAGGAGGTGACCTGGCCGGTCCTGCGCGAGATTCTGAGCGCCGATTATCCCGGCGTCGCTCTGCGGCCCTTGCAGCGCCTGGGTCTGCTCACCGAAATCCTACCGGAGTTTAGCCGCATCGATTCGCTGGTGGTGCGCGATTTTTATCATCGCTACACCGTGGACGAGCATTCCTTGCGCACCATCGAGCACCTTCAGGAACTCGCGGACTCGCCCGACCCGCGAGGCACGCATTTCAATGATCTTTGGAAAACCGCCGAGCGCCGCGATCTCCTGATCCTTGCGCTTCTTTTGCACGATGTGGGCAAGGGCATGCCCGTGGACAACCACGTCAGCGGAAGCCTCGAAGCGCTGGAAAGCGCCGCAGACCGCCTGAAGCTTTCCGCTGAAGAAAGAGCCGAGGTGCACTTTCTCATCGAACGCCACTTGGAAATGTCCGCGACCATGCAGCGCCGGGACATTTTCGACCCTGCTACCGTTTCCGCGTTTGCCGCAACCGTAGGAAATCAGGAGCGCTTGCAGCGATTGTGCTTGTTAACCTACGCTGACATTCACGCCGTGAATCCGGAAGCGCTGACGCCATGGAAGGCGGAGATGCTGTGGCAACTTTACGTCGCGGCCTCCAATCACTTTAGCCGCACCTTGGATACTGATCGCTTGCATGCCCACGATGAGGTTTCCATGCTCCAACAAGTGCGCGCGCAGACCACCGGCGCTTCCACCGAAGAAATCGCACGGTTTCTGGAAGGCTTCCCGCGCCGCTATCTGGCGGTTCATTCTGCCGCGGAAGTCGCCGCGCATTTCGCCCTGCATCAGAAGCTTCGCGTCGAGCAGGTGCAAACCGAGCTGCATGCCCGAGGCCATTCTTTTTCACTGACCCTGCTTACCGCAGACCGCCCCGCGCTATTTGCAACCATCGCGGGAGTTCTGGCCGGCTGGGGAATGAATATCGTGAAGGCCGACGCCTTCGCAAACGCTGCCGGAATCGTATTGGATACCTTCCATTTCACAGACCTGCATCACACGTTGGAATTGAACCCCAGCGAAATCGAAAGGTTCCTGTGCAGCCTGCGAGACGTTGTGAATGGAAAAGCGCCGCTGGAGCCATTGCTGAAAGGCCGCGAGACCGCCAGCCGCGCTCGGGTGCCCAAGGTCGCCGTCGAAACGCGCATCGGATTCGATGATGGTTCTTCCGCGCACAGCACACTGCTCGAGATCGTCGCGCAGGACCGGCCCGGGCTCCTCTATGACATCGGCTCGACGCTCGCGCGCCTGGCCTGCAACATCGAAGTCGCACTGATCGACACGGAAGGCCAAAAAGTGATCGACGTTTTCTATCTCACCGAACAGGGGAAAAAGTTGAGCACGGAAAAACAAGAATCGCTGCGCCAAGCGCTGAGCGCCGCCCTGATTTAACTGCAGAAATTCCTACGCCGGCGCGGTGTAGTGCTTGCGGATGGCGTCTATAATTTGCGTGCGGCTCTCTGCCGGTTTCAAAGCGCGGTCCTTTTCGATCGTAGCCACTTCTTCGGCGATCGCATTGTCTTTCACGGAATCACGCAGCCACCGCGAATAATCCGAGTTTCGCAAGTGGTGCGCCCAGGTTGCTTCGTCCACGCCTTCCGCCAGTTGCGCGAACATGTTCATATTATGTGCGCGAAGGTTTAGCTTCTTCTCGGGACCGCGGAAGTAAAAACTCTTGTCTTCGCCCAGTTCTCCAGCGGCATACTTACGGCGATGCCGCCGCAGTTCCGCTTTCGCAGGCTCCACGATGACTTTGATCGGCGACGACGATTCCGAGAACTGCCACACAGTAACTTCGCCGGATTCCGCCGGCGCATCCGGAAGCGTCGTTCGGTGCAGATTCTTACCCGAACCGGCGCTGAATTGCGCGATAACTTCTCCAGGCTGAGGTCCGATTGCGATGATCCCATTAATCGAGCTCAGAATCGCCCGTGCGACCTGATCTGGATGCACGGTGACTAGCGCAAAACTGGAGAGCTCCTTGGGAATCGTCAGGCTCGCGGAATCCAGCGTCGCGGGAAGCAGATGATGCGCTTCGTCGACGATGATCCAATGCGGACGTCCGGTCTTGGCCCGAAGTTCTTGGATTCGGGCAAGTATGCTCATAAACATCGCGGGACGGTCGGCGAGCGGCACTCCCAGCAGGTTGATCCCCAGCGAATGCTCATGACTATTTAGGACCTCGAGAATTTCCGAGATGCCGGGAACTCTTTGTGGTCCGCCGAGGGTAACGAATTTTTCGAATTCATCGTAGTCGCCTTCCGGGTCGAACAGGCAAACCTGATATTCAGCCTCGACCAGGCGCTCGACAATCGCAGCCAGCGTCGTGGACTTGCCGCCTCCGGAAGGACCGGCAATGATCAACCGCGATCCGTATGGCTCCAGTTGAAATTCTTCCCCCTGTTCCGTTCGCCCCAGCAGTATCTGATGACGCTTCAGCCGAGGCGCAAGGCTCGCCAAGTCCTCCGACAATAGCTTTTCGATCAGCTCTTCGACCCCAGCACCGTGCGAGCCGGAAGTGACAAAGTCCGCGCGTTCTTTCAAAGATGGCAACGCGTTTTCTACCGCCACGCTGCACTCGCACAGGCGCAAGAACACATGATCGTTTTCTGCATCGCCGACCCCGACCGTGTTGTGCGCGGAAAGCCCCAGCTCATCCAGTGCGACCTTCAACCCAGTTGCTTTATTCACGCCGGAGGGCAGCACCATCACCGCGTTCTTGTTGAAGATGACCTGCAGTTCCAATCCTTGATCGCGAATCACGTCGAGAACAACGGATTCAAACGGATGCCATGTGGCCACGATGCACTGGCCAACCGAGAGCGGAGACACACCACGGCGCCGCAACTCTTCCACAAATTCACTCGGCGGTGGCTCCGCGAGGACTTTGTGATCCTGGCTAGCTGGTCGGTACAACACCGCGCCGTTCTCGGCCACGATGCGATCGAAAAGCGAAGCTTCCGAAAAAACCTGCAGCAATTCAGTCAGCTCGCGGCCCGTCGCCAGGATCACCTTGCGTCCAGAAGCCTTCACTCGCTGCAAAGCCTTCACGGTGCTCGGTGCGCAAATGCTGTCGTGAGCGATGGTGCCGTCGTAATCGCAAGCCAGGCAAAAATAGCGCATTGGGTAGTCTCTATGCGTAGATGCTCGGGATTGGGCTTTAGTTCGCACAACAACGCCAAACCCCAAAATTTCTGCGCGTTGGCGCGCGTTCTAGAAGTCCGCGATGACGAGTGTTGAGCTCGGCACTCCTACGGCTTCGCCGGGGCCGGCGCAGGAGCGGGCGCTGGAGTCGCAGGCTTCGAATAATCGAAGTTCACTTTGGGAACCTGGCGCGCGCCCTCGTCGGTTTTGAAATACGCATCGTTGCGCTGGAATCCGCTGAGGCTGGCTACGATGTTATTGGGAAACAGCGAGAGGTAAGTATTGTAGTCCTGCAGTGTCTCATTGTAGCGGCGCCGTTCCACCGCGATACGGTTTTCCGTTCCCGCGAGCTCATCCTGCAGTCGCAAGAAGTTTTCGTTGGATTTGAGCTGCGGATAATTTTCCACCACAACGAGTAAACGTCCGAGCGCCGAATCCAGCCGCTGGTTGGCCGCAATTTTATCCGCCGGCGTGCTCGCGCTCAACAACGCAGAGCGAGCCTTCGCAATGTCCCCAAAAACGGTTTGCTCCTGCACTGCAAATCCTTTGACCGTCTCCACCAGGTTCGGAATCAAGTCCGCCCGCCGCTGCAGCACGACATCCACCTGTGACCATGCCGCATTCACGGCCTCGCGTTTCACCGCCATCTGATTTCGCCGGCTCACAAAAGCGCTACCGCAAATCAGCGCAATCACCAGCAAAACCGCCAGAATTCCCAAAGCGATTTTCATAACGATACCCTCCTCAAATCACGAAGCGCTTTTGTTCGCGCGCTGCCAATGACGCTTGGGCAGATGATGATCCAGCGCGGCAATAACCGACTCCAAAGCCGTCAAGAACTTTCCGTAGCGCGACGCAACATCGCTATCGGGCCCTTTGCCGTCTCGTAGCGACAGAATCGCTTCCAATCCTGCGGCATTCGCTCCCGTCCGCGACGTCAGGCGCGCGAGCAGATCCCCGGTCGTCGCCGGCGGCTTCTCACCAAACGCAATCAGCGTGTGCCGAAGCAGCGTGCGCGCGCTCGAGGACGACTTGGCCAGCACCGCGTACAACTCCGGCTGGCTTTCCGCATGCAACAAAAAATGTTGCCGCAGTCTCAGCAGCAAAGTCCTCAGCTCATGCTCCACTTGAATGCGATGCAGGTTCATTGGCACAGTAATTCCCGATACGATGTCCGGCCCGTACAACACGCGATGACTCTGCTGCATGTCCAGAAGCTCGATCGCAAAAACATCGGCAGCACAGCGCAGCTCTTCGGCGGTAAAGAATAGCGGAGGCGGCTGCTTTTGCACCGAAGTCCACCATTTCACGCTACAGGCAGCTCGCGCCAAGTCTTCCACCCGGAGGGAGCGCAAGGTGCATAGCACGTTCAGGTCGGAATGCACCTCATGAAAATCGCCGCGGGCCGCCGAACCATAGAGAAGCACGGACCCCAGATTTTCGCCGGCGGCTTCGTGCAGCCGCTCCACCAGATTTTTCAATGCTTCGTTCACATCACGCATTAGCCGCCATCCCCGCCAATATCTTCACCAACTGCCAGATGCGCCGCCCCCGCCGCTGCTCCCACCGCCGAAGCCCCCGAATCCTCCGCCGCCAGAATACCCGCCCGAACCGCCACCAAATCCACCGCCGCCCCAGCCGCCCATCCCTCCGAGCATCGGTCCGATCCACCATCCTCCACCACCGCCTCTTCGTCCGCCTGCGGCACTTCGCCCGGCCCGCGCAATCGAGAAAATAATCCAGATGACGAAGAGTATCAGCCACAAGCTGACGTGCGACGAATGTTCTCGCACTGTCGCACGTGGCCGGACGGGAGGCTGGCCGGTGAGCGTCACGCCTCGGTCATCCGCGATGTACTTCGCCAACATCCACGCAGCGGTTTCGATCGCCGCACTGTACTTGGATTCACGCAGCAGCGGAACCATCGCACGACCCGCGTCTCCGGCGCGCGCATCATTGATCACCGGCTCGAGCCCATATCCGACTTCCACGCGATACTTGTGCTCGTCGGGGGCGAACAGCAGCAGCGCGCCGCGATTGTCGCTCTTGCTTCCTACGCCTAGCTGCTTGTAAAGCTCTACAGCATAGTTCTCAACACTCTCGCCATCCAGCGAATGCACTGTAACGATGGCCATTTGCGCGCCGGTTTTCTGTTCAAGCTCGTAACACAGTGCTTCGAGCCGCGCTTTTGTGTCCGCGGCAATCACGCCCGCTAAATCCGTCACGTATCCCGTGGGATGAATGCTCTTCAGATTTTCCGCGCGCACGGCCAGCGGGCAGCCGAAGAGGATCACAACGAGCAGAAGCCGTGCGATGCGCAGAGGGTTCATCAATGATTCATCGATTGTGCATCAAAGGGTTGGAACGTCAGCGATGTGCCGTCATTAGTTCTACGCGACTCGGCTCATAAAAGTAACAAGAAAACGGCTATGGACCGATCTCTAGTAGTTTTCCCGCTTGGAGTGCACCTCGCCCTGCTCGCCTCGGTACGCTTTCCAGGACTGCGCAATCACATACGCATGAATCGCATCCGCATCCTGCACGGTCATCTTGGCGTGCGGAAAGGCGAATTTTGGCGGATCGGCAAAGCCCGGCATCCCTTTTTCCCAATGCGAACCGCCCAGCACAATTCCATACCAATCCTTATGCACATCAGCCGGCATATACCGAAGGTCCGGAATAGCTCCGTCAAGCACCCACGCCCTGCTTCCATCGGTGTCCGGCGAATGGCAGCCATCACAAACAAATTTCTGGTACAGCACTTCACCCTTGTGGATCGTCTCTTTGCTGGCCGTCAATTTTGGTGGCTCAGGAACCGGCGGAATCACCACGGGCGGGACCGCATACGCTGTCGTCGCGCCGAGCTTGAACGCTAGCAACCGCACCGGACCGCGCGCCGATTCCGAGGTGACCATCGTGCGCGCGGGCGCAAACAATCTCGATCCCGAACCCCATCCCACCGGCGTGATCACATACTGCTCGCCCTTCGCGGAAAATGTCACCGGAATCGATTCAATCGCCGATCCCGTCTTGATCGACCACACTTGTTTTCCACTGTCCGCCGCGTAAGCTGCAAATTCTCCCGTCCCTTGCCCTTGAAAAACCAAGTTGCCAGCCGTAGACAAAACGCCGCCATTCGTCGCGATCGGCTCTTCCACTGACCACCGCGCTGACTGTGTCACTGAGTCCCACGCGATCAGCCGCCCTTCCAGCCCCACTCCGCTTTCGCCCGATTCCACCGCCGCTTTGGCATCCGCCCTTCGATCCGTAGTCGGAACGTAAACCAGCCCCGTGAGCGTGCTGTAGCTCATTGGCCACCAATTGTGCACCGTCCACTGCCTCCCGCCGCCCGCGGATTTCGGCGTTTCCACCGCGCGCCCCGTCGCAAGATCAATCGAGCTCGCCCAAACTGTTTTCACCAACGGTTTCGCGGAAAGCAGCTTGCCCGTCTTCGCCTCCAGCACGTAAAAAAATCCGTTCTTCGGCGCGGTCACCGCCACGTGCCGCTTCTGTCCGTCGAGCGTCAAATCCGCCATCAGGATGTGATTGTTTTCCGTCTGCATTCCCGGCGCGCTGGTCTGGAAATGCCAAACGTATTCTCCGGTATCCGCGTTCACCGCAATGATGCACCCGGAAAAGAGCTTGTCTCCGGTCACCTTAACGGAGGAAAGCTCGCCGTAATCCACTCCCGCGCCGGCCGTGCCAAAAATCACCAGGTTCGTCGTTTCGTCGTAAGTGATCGCGTTCCACACGTCGCCGCCGCCAATTTTCCACGCATCTTTTCCGGACCATGTCTTCGCCGCCATTTCCAGCGCTTTCGTCTCAAATGGCTTGGACGGATCGCCCGGAACAGTCCAAAACCGCCACGCCTCCTTCCCGCTCTGCGCGTCATACGCGATCAGCGCCCCGCGCACGCCATCGTCCGATCCGTTGAAGCCCATCAAGACTTTTCCCTTGGCGATGTGCGGCGCCCCGGTGATTCCCGTCTGCGTCGGGTCGCACACAGTCGCTTCCCAAACTTGTGTGCCCGCGGCAGCGTCGATCGCGATCAGCCGGCAATCGCCGGTACCCACATAGACTTTCCCATCCCACACCGCCACGCCTGCATTGGTCCGCGCCGAATAGGATCCGTTAATGGCCATATTGAGCCGAATGTGCGGGTCAAATTTCCAGATCAACTTACCTGAGACGGCATCGACAGCATAAACCCTGGACATCGGCGCGCTCACGTAAATGACCCCGTCCACGACAATCGGTTCCGACACCACGCCCATAGCGCTGTCGATATCCAGAAACCACGCGAGGCCCAGCCCGCTAACATTTTGATCGGTGATCTGTTTCAGCGGACTGAAGTGCCCTTCATCAAAGGTTCGCCCGTTCAGCAGCCAATTGTTCGCTGCCGCGTCCGGCAAACTGACGCGCGCGTCGGTCACGTTCCCCGCGTTGGGCGCAGTCTGGGCCGGCGCTTTGCATCCGCAGCTGAGGCTCAGCGCAACACACCCCGCCGCGATGCTCAAATTTCCCCATGACTTCATGCCCGAACCACCTTTCAATTTCTGGATGTTCCCGCGGAGCGTCGCCTCGCCTCGTCGCACAAAGCAAAAACTGCGTGCCCATGTTAGGAGCGCCCAAAAGCGAAGTCAACGCGCCTTAGGAATTGCGCGCTTGTCCTACAATTGAAACGGAATGCCGAAAACGGACGCCCGCTCTGAGGATATTTGGTGGACGTGACCGGGCTCGAACCGGTGACCCCCTGCTTGCAAAGCAGGTGCTCTCCCAACTGAGCTACACGCCCACAGTGTTGCTTCTTAATCTTAGGATAATTTCAGGAACACGTCACGCTGCGAGCGTTCGGAAGTGTCGGAAAGGAATGTTAGCTGGACGGGCCTCGAAAATCATTGCGCAAGAAGAAAAAGGGCGCCCTTTGACGCCCTTCCCCGGTCCTCGTGCTGCTGACCAAGCACGAGATGTAGAAACCAGTGGCCACTGGCTAATCACGGTCGCGGTCGTAACGGCGTTGGTAACCATCGTTATCCCGATAGCGATTGTCGCGAGAGCGAAATCGCTCCTGCCTCTCGTAAGCTTCATTTCTCCATTGGCGTTCCCGGCCTCCGTAATAATCATGATCTTGCAGTCGGTATTCGCTGCGGGCGTTACGGCGGTCGCTGTCATCGCGGTCCGCAGCTTGTGCCTTGGGGACTGCGGCAAAGAAAAGTAATCCACCCAGCGCTGCGGTTGCCAGCGCTGCCTTACCTAGCAGAGACTTCCGTAGATGCGTATGCACTTGCATACATCCTCCTCGGGCGCCTCCCTGGTGCTGGTTGGGGTTGTTTGCGTCCTAAGTATAGGAACACCACGGCGAGGAAAATGTTCCGTGCGAAAAAGTGAGGTAACGAACGGAAAGGCGCAGCGGGGATCCCATTGCGCCCTTTTAAACTGAATTTGTCGGCTACGAGCTACTGCGGCGGCCGCTCGCGGTCGTGGTCGTGGTCATCCCAATCGCGTTCAGAGCGCCAGCGATGCCCGTCTTCATCCCACCAACGTTTGCTCCGGTTCCAGCAATACTCTCGCGCTTCACGCAACTGTATGCGTGCATGATCCGCTTGCCTGCTGTTGCGGCCATTATGCTCGATGGCTTCATGAAGGCGGTGATCGGCCTTGGCGATACGCCGCTGGCAGTAGTCATTAGCGGAGCGCAACTGAGGCGCGCCGGTGAAAAGCAGGAACCCAGCGAGCGCAGTACTCGCGAGCATCGTCTTACCCAGCCCAAATGCTTTGGATTGAAGTTTTGTCTCCATCCGTCTCTCCTCTGATTTGAATGAGATTGAAGCAGGGTCACGCCACAACTATACCCACCGCGATACCCGGGGACATACAGGAACGTACGCGACTGATGCAGCGGAATTCCTGTACTTATTGGTCGGACTCCGCCCCGTGGGCGGCTAGAGGTCCGAATCGAGCTGCATGTGGTATTTCTCCAAGCCCTCGCGGATTCGGTGGAACGCTTCGTCTACGGTGTCCGCAAATTGCAGCATTTTATATTCGTCCGGGTTGATCATCCCCCAACGCACCATGGCGCGAAAGTTCAGCACTTCGTCCCAATATTTGCGCCCATAAATTATGATCAGGTTGTTGCGCGGTAGTTTCCCCGTCTGCAGGAGTGTCAGCATCTCCCACAATTCGTCCATGGTCCCAAATCCACCGGGGAAAACGATCAGTGCCTTCGCGATTTGCGCAAACCACAATTTGCGCATGAAAAAGTAGTGGAAATTCAGGCTCAACTCCGGGCTGATGTAAGCGTTCGCGAACTGTTCATGCGGCAACTCAATCGAAAGGCCAATCGACTTGCCGCCCGCTTCCGCCGCGCCGCGATTGGCCGCTTCCATGATCCCGGGGCCCCCGCCGGAGCAAATCACAAAGCGTCGCGGCCGCGGGCCCAGCGTTAGCGCCCAAGTGGTGATGCGGTGCGAGAGCTCGCGCGCTTCCTCGTAGTAGCGCGACATCTCCAATGCGCTCTTGGCATCGCGCACCGCCTCGCGATGTTTCGCCCTTTTCGGCGCTGGCAGCTTTGCGGCCGGCGTCTTTTTCAGTCGCGTCAGCCTCCCTTGCGCCGTTTCGTGCGATTCGATGCGCGCGGACCCGAACATTACGATGGTGTCCCCGATGCCCTCATTCTTCAATTGCACCAGCGGGTGCAGGTATTCGGCCAGAATCCGCAGCGGCCTCGCCGCGGTGCTCTCCAGGAATTGCTGGTCTTGGTGCGGAGCTTTCGGTGCGTGCTGGGGCTTCAGCTTAACGTGCCCTGGGGACATAGTCGATTTCTCCAAACAGGCGAACCTCCATTCTAGGAATTGCTGACACTTGCGGCAACGTCTCACCTCGCATCTGCGTCGAATTGGATACACTGAGGACGGAGGCCGCCCGCCATGACCAGGAAGCTAACCCGCAAGCTCACCTTGCTCGCCTTGTTCCCTCTTCTCGCGGCCCTATCGACTCTATCCGGTCAGGCTCCCACCGGGCCGATCGCGCAGCAACCGGGCACGCCCGTCCAGCAAGCCCCGCAACAGACAAAAATTGTCACGCAAGTTTCCCTCGTCAACACACCGGCCACGGTGCGCGATTCACGCGGGCAAATGGTCGACACTCTCGATGCCAAGGACTTTCAAATCACCGACAACGGAGTCCCCCAGAAAATCACACACTTCGATCTAGGCGGCGATCCGCTTTCCCTAGTTTTTCTCGTGGAAACAAGTTCACGCATTGCGCCGCTTCTTCCCCAATTGAATAAAGCCGGCATTGTGCTAACCGAGACGGTCATGGGTCCCAACGGCGAAGCCGCAGTGGTGGGCTTCAACGATTCCGTCGACAAGCTCCAGGACTTCACCACCAGCCACGATGCCGTCGAGAAGGTCTTCGCGAAACTCAACACCGCAACCCGCGGTTCCAAACTCTATGACGCCATGGCCGTCGGTGTCGAGATGCTGAGCGGGCGTCCGCTGCCGACCGCTGAGACTCCCGGTCGGCGCCGCGTGATGCTGATCTTGTCCGAGGCCACCGATGTGGGTAGTGAAACCAAGCTCGGCGCCGTCCTGCGCCAGGCGCAGCTTTCCAATGTGACCATCTACTCGGTGGGATTGTCGACCACCATGGCGGAGCTAAAGGCCCCACCGAAGGAAACCACACCGCAAG
>Ga0209736_1000447_pt1 | contig 13340 bp, 13 predicted proteins | sample BlaSpr_A8_Ref_M3_FD_187992 | JGI IMG/M metagenome (GOLD analysis project Ga0209736, IMG submission 187992) | Forest soil microbial communities from Thunder Bay, Ontario, Canada - Black Spruce, Ontario site 2_A8_Ref_M3 (SPAdes) (version 2) | ecosystem: Environmental > Terrestrial > Soil > Boreal... | reverse complement strand
CGGCCGGCGATCTGATCATGCTCTATCTCGGGCTCGAGCTGATGAGCCTAGCGCTTTACGTGGTCGCGGCCAGCAACCGCGACAACGCCAAATCGACCGAAGCCGGCCTGAAGTATTTTGTGCTGGGCGCGCTGTCGTCAGGCATGCTGCTGTACGGCGCCTCGCTGGTTTACGGTTTTACCGGCACCGTCAGCTTTGCCGGCATCGCAGCCGCGGTGAAAACCGGCAGCGTCGGAATCGTGTTCGGCCTGGTGTTTCTGCTGGCCGGGCTTTGCTTCAAGATTTCGGCGGTGCCGTTCCACATGTGGACGCCCGACGTCTATGAGGGCGCACCGACCCCGGTCACCGCGTTCTTTGCCTCCGCGCCCAAGGTCGCGGCGCTGGCGGTGTTCACCCGGGTGGCGCTGACGGCGTTTCCCGGCATCGTCACGCAATGGCAGCAGATCGTGGTGTTCGTCGCCATCGCCTCGATGGTGCTGGGATCGTTCGCCGCCATCGGGCAAAAGAACATCAAGCGGCTGATGGCCTATTCGTCGATCGGCCATATGGGTTTTGCGCTGGTGGGTCTCGCCGCCGGCACCGCCGAGGGCGCCCAGGGCGTGCTGGTCTATATCGCGATCTATGTGGCGATGACGCTCGGCAGCTTCGCGGTGATCCTGACCATGAAGCGCAACGGCCAGCATGTCGAGAACATCAGCGATTTTGCCGGATTGTCGCGCACCAATCCGTTGCTGGCCTTTTTCTTCGCGATGCTGCTGTTTTCGCTGGCCGGGATTCCGCCGCTGGCGGGTTTTTTCGCGAAATTCTATGTGTTCGTCGCCGCGATCAAGGCCGGGTTGTTCACGCTCGCTGTGGTCGGCGTGCTCGCCAGCGTGGTCGGCGCCTATTACTATCTTACCATCATCAAGGTGATGTATTTCGACGAGCCGCTTGCCGAGCTCGATCCGATGCGGATGGAATTGCGCACGGTGCTGGCGGTTGCGGGGCTGTTCAATATCTTTTTCTTTGTCTATCCGGGGCCGCTGGTCAGCATGGCAACGGTAGCGGCGAAGTCGCTTTTCTAGATGACATTTTCGCTCGGTCCTCGAGCCAGTTCGGCGGGTTACCGGCTCGCAGCTTTCGATCATATCGGCTCGACCAACGCGGAAGCCTTGGCGCGCGCGCGCGACGGCGAGCGCGGGCCGATCTGGTTCGTGACCTCCGAACAGACCGCCGGACGCGGACGACGGCATCGCCCCTGGATCGCGCCGCGTGGTAACCTCGCCAGCAGCATCCTCGAAGTGATCGATGGTTCGCCCGCGGTCGCGGCGACGTTGGGGTTTGCCGCCGGGCTCGCGCTCGAAGCGGCATTGCAAAAAGTAAGCATCGAAGCGTCGATAAGGTCGGCGGGATCGGACGATATGAAGTTTTCGCTGAAATGGCCGAACGACGTGCTGGCGGGGCGGCAAAAGCTTGCCGGAATCCTGCTCGAGGCGGAGGTGGTCGCCGACAATCGGCTGGCGGTGGTGGTCGGCATCGGCACCAACGTGGTCGCGGCACCCGAGGGCACGCCGACGCCGGCGACGTCGCTGGCGGCCCTTGGCGTCCATATCGGCGCCGAGGAGCTGTTTGCGGTGCTGTCGGATACCTGGGCGGAATTCCGCGGCATCTGGGACCACGGCCGCGGCTTTGGCGAGATCCGGCGGCTCTGGCTGGAACGCGCCGCCGGGCTCGGACAGAAGGTTGCGGTCCACAGCGGCGGCGCCGCGGTGGAGGGGACCTTCGACACCATCGATGAGACCGGCTGCCTGATCGTGCGGACGACCGATGGCAGGCGGGTGCCGATATCGGCGGGCGACGTCTATTTCGGCTCCGCCGCCTCGATCGGGGCTACCTGATGGCCCAGCCGGATGAATTGACCTTTGCGCCGCTCGGCGGCGTCGGCGAGATCGGCATGAACCTGTCGATCTACGGCCTCGGCAACCGCCACCAGCGCTCCTGGCTGGCGGTCGATCTCGGGGTGTCGTTTGGCGACGAGGAACATCTGCCGGGCATCGATCTGATCATGCCCGACATCCGCTTTCTGGAAAAAGAGCGCAAGAATCTGATCGCCCTGGTGCTGACCCACGCCCATGAGGACCATTTCGGGGCCATCATCGACCTCTGGCCGAAGCTGAAATGCCCGATTTACGCGACCAAATTCAGCGCCGCCTTGTTCGAGGCCAAATTGGCCTCCGAGCGCAATCCGCCGAAAATTCCGGTCACGGTGGTGCCGTCCGGCGGTCGCATCGATCTCGGGCCGTTCAATGTCGAGTTCATTCCGGTCGCGCATTCGATTCCCGAATCCCACGCGCTGGCGATCCACACCTCTGCAGGCACCGTGCTGCACACCGGCGACTGGAAGATCGATCCGACGCCCATTATCGGCGTACCGACCGACGAGCGGCGGTTGCGCGAGCTTGGCGACGCCGGCGTTTTGGCGCTGATCGGCGATTCCACCAATGCGGTGCGGGAAGGGCGCTCGCCGTCGGAGGCCGAGGTTGCAAAAACCATCATCGAACTGGTGAAGGGTGCAAAAGGCCGCGTTGCCGTCACCACCTTTGCCTCCAACGTGGCGCGGCTGCGCGCGGTGGCGGATGCGGCGAAGGCCGCCGGGCGTGAGGTGGTGGTGGTCGGACGCGCCATGGAGCGCGTGGTGCAGGTGGCGCGCGAGACCGGTTTTCTCGACGGCGTGCAGAATTTCCGCGGCGCCGACCTCTATGGCCATTTTCCTCCCGACAAGGTGCTGGCGCTGTGCACCGGGAGCCAGGGCGAGCCGCGCGCGGCATTGTCGCGCATCGCCAATGACGATCATCCGCAGGTGACGCTGAACAAGGGCGACTGCGTGATCTTTTCCTCGCGCACCATCCCCGGCAACGAGAAGGCGGTGGGCGCCATCATCAACGGCCTGATCACGCAAGGGATCGAGGTCATCACCGACCGCACCCATCTCGTCCATGTCTCCGGCCATCCGCGCCGCGACGAACTGCGCGACATGATTTCCTGGGTGCGGCCGCAACTGTTGATCCCCGTTCACGGCGAGGCGCTGCATCTGTTCGAGCACGCCAAACTGGCGCGGGCCGCCGGCGTGCCCAAGGTGCTGATTTGCCGCAACGGCGATCTGGTCAAGCTCGGGCCGGGCGATCCCGGCATCATCGAGGAACTGCCGTCGGGCCGGCTCTACAAGGACGGTTCGATCCTGGAGGATTCCAAATCCCGCGCCGTGGTCGAACGACGCAAGTTGGCCTTTGGCGGCTGCGCCTTTGTCGCGATCGCGGTGACCGAAAAGGGCGAACTGGCGGATGATCCCGAGGTCGATCTGGTCGGCATCCCCGAGAAGAATACCGCCGGAGAGGTCATCGACGAGATCGTGTTCGACGTCGTGGTGTCGACGGTGGAGAACCTGCCGCGGGCGCGCCGGCGCGATCCGGATGCGATGGCGGAATCGGTGCGGCGGGCGATACGCGCTACCATCAACGAGCATTGGGGCAAGAAGCCCTTGTGCTATGTTCATGTTCTGGTGGTCTAGCGCGGACGCGCGCAAATTATAAACTACGCGGAGGAGCAAGATGCTGGGCCGGCTCAATCACGTCGCGATCGCGGTCAAGGATGCGGAAAAGGCCGCCAAAATCTATGGCGCCGCGTTCGGTGCCGAGATCTCCCCCGCCGTGCCGCTGCCGGAGCATGGCGTCATCACCGTGTTCGTGACCTTGCCCAATACCAAGCTCGAATTCATCCAGCCGCTCGGCGAAACGTCGCCGATCGCCAAATTCCTCGAGCGCAACGCCGACGGCGGCATCCACCATATTTGCTACGACGTGCCCGACATCATCGCGGCGCGCGATACCCTGATCAAGGAGGGCGCGCGGGTGCTAGGCGACGGCAATCCCAGGATCGGCGCCCATGGCAAGCCGGTGCTGTTTCTTCACCCCAAGGATTTTTCCGGCGCGCTGGTCGAAATCGAGCAGGCCTGAGGGGATGGTCTACACAATCTCAACCGGGTTCGCGATCTACTTTGTCATCTGGTGGATCGTGTTGTTCCTGACGCTGCCGTTCGGGGTGCGCAGCCAGCACGAAGACGGCGAGGGCGCGCCCGGCACCGATCCCGGCGCGCCGATCGTTACAGGGATGGGCCGCAAACTGGTCTGGACCACGGTGATCTCGGCTGTCATTTTCGCCGTCGCGTATATTGCCTACGATGCGGGCTATCTGAATGTCGAGCGGCTGTCGAAACTGATGGGGGTCCCGCTCTAAGAAAATTTTACGGGCTGGGGGAAACAGCAATGACCTTTCAACGTACCATTGTCGGGCTTTTGGTCGTGGTCGTCATCGGCCTCGCCGTGGCTTTCTTTTTCGAATGGAAAACGGCGGTCCAGGTCCGGACCTTGAAAGCCTTTGTCGAAGGCTATGTCTTCGCCGAAGCGGTCGCGGCTTGCGAAAAGGCGCAAAGCACGACCCCGTTCAAATGGAATGGCGGCACCAAGACCGCGGTCATCGGCCTGAACTCGGTCAAGCTCGACAGGTACACGGTGATTGCGAATTATACGCTGGTCGCTGACGGCGTCTATTGCGACTACGATCCCGTCAAGAAGAAGGCCGACATCGGATCTAATTTCCTCGAGCGCGAGTAGAGCCGCAAGACGCCGCTAAAGCACGGGCAGCATCCGATGACTTCACAGCAGCGACAATTGGAAACCCCTCCGCAGGACCAATATCGAATTCTGCGCGACGCGGATCTGCGCAACTACCTTGCAGAATTGCCCGCGGTTGCGGCCCAACTTGGCGGATCGCCGCCGGAGTGGTCGATCAGCGAGGTCGGCGACGGCAACCTCAACCTCGTGTTCATCGTCAAGGGCACGGTGCGCGGAATTGCCGTCAAGCAGGCGCTGCCCTATGTGCGGCTGGTCGGCGAGAGCTGGCCGCTGCCGCTGTCGCGCTCGCACTATGAATATCTGGCACTGGTGAATCAGGCCCGGCTGGCGCCCGGTCTGGTGCCGGCCGTGCTTCACCACAATGAGGCGCTCGCTTTGATCGCGATGGAGCTGCTCGAGCCGCATATCATCATGCGCAAGGGGCTGATTTCCGGCCTCCGTTATCCGCGCTTTGTCGAGGATATCACGAGCTTTCTGGCGCGGACCTTGTTCCTGAGCTCCGACCTCGCGGTGCCGGCCGCGCAAAAGAAAGAGGGGATCGCGGCCTTCGCCGGCAACCACGCGCTCTGCAAGATCACCGAGGACCTGATCTTTACCGAGCCCTATTTTCGGGCCGAGCAGAACCGCTGCACCTCGCCCTGGCTCGATGCGACCGCCGCCGCTTTCCGCGAAGATCTCGACCTCCACGTCGCGGTCTCGCGGCTCAAGCTCACCTTCATGGCACGTCCGGAAGCCCTGATCCACGGTGACCTCCACACCGGATCGATCATGGTGACGGAAAGCGAAACCCGGGTGATCGATCCGGAGTTCGCGTTCTACGGACCGATGGGATTCGATCTCGGCGCCATCATCGGCAATCTCCTGATGGCCTATCTGGCCTCGGCCGGCCACGAGCGCTCGCCCGGGGAGCGGCGTTCGTTCGAGGCATGGATGCTGGAAACGATCGAAAGCGTGTGGACCGAATTTTCTCGCAAATTCATCGAGCTTTGGCGCACCGAGGCGCATGGCGACGCCTATCCGGCAGCGCTTTTCTCCGGCGCGGCCGGCGCGGCCCGCCTCGAGGCCGAACGGCAGAGCTATATGAAGCGGCTGTTCCAGGACACCGTCGGATTCGCCGCGGCAAAAATCATCCGCCGAATCCTGGGGCTCGCACACAACATCGATTTCGAGTGGATCGAAGATACAAAACGTCGGGCGATCTGCGAGGCGCGAAGCCTGCGTCTTGCCCGCGCGATGCTGCTGGATACCGCTTCGTTCCCGACGATCGGGGCCGTGACCAAAGCGGCGCGGAGCTTGCGCGACTGGCAGCCGGATTTCGGCCGCTGACGGCGCGATTATTCGATGCTTCTCGCCCGCAGCCGCTGCGCATAGACGTTGATCACGAGTGCCGCCAGCAGAATGATCCCGCGGATCAGTATTTTCAGAAAACTGTCGATATTGACGTGATCGAGCCCGTTGTTGAGGACGCCGAGCACGAACAGGCCGACAATGGTATTGCCGATGCCGCCGCGGCCGCCGAACAGGCTGGTGCCGCCGACCACGACGGCGGCGATCGAATCCAGCAGATAGGTGTCGAACTCGTTCTGTTGCGCGCTGCCGAAATGGGCGACGCCCAACATGCCGCCGATCCCGGCGCAGACCGCCGAAATCACCATGACGCTGCCGAGAATCAGGTTGACGTTGAGCCCGGAATATTCCGCGGCCTCGCGGTTGCCGCCGACCATGTAAACGTAACGGCCGAAGCGGGTATAGGTGAGCACCAGATGTCCGCCGAGCAGCATCAGCGCGGCAACGATCACGATCCAGGGCACCCCGCCGATCGAGGAGGACCCAAGCGTGGTGACGAGGTCGGGCACCTGGTAGGCAATCTGCCCGCGCACCAGCAGCGCCGAGATGCCGGCGGCGATCTGCATCATCGCCAGCGTCATGATGAAGGAGGGGATGCCGATGATGGTGAGCCCGAGCGCGTTGACGAGGCCGAGCATCGCGCAAACAGACAGCGCCAGCAGGATCGCTGCCCAGCCGGGCATCGGGATGTTGGCGATGGTGACATAGGATTCCTGCTGGGTGAAATAGGCGACCGCAATGCCGGTGACGTTGGCGATGCCGGCGATCGACAGGTCGATCTCGGCGCACAGGATCACGAAGGTGAGGCCGACGGCGATGATGCCGGTGACCGAAACCTGGGTCAGGATGTTGCCGACATTGTCGAGCGTCGCAAAGGAGGGGCTGGCGGCGGCGAAGAAGCCGCTGAGCAGGATCAGGGTCAGGAACGGCGCGATGTTGCGCATCTGGGAGCGCAACGTCGCGGCGATCCTGCCCGGTCGCTTCCGGCCCGGCGCGGAGACGCTCACGCTATCATCGGTCACCATCAGGATCTCCTCACGCCGCTTCCAGCAGGCGGTCCTTGCTGATCGCCTCATCCGAGAATTCTCGCACCACCGCGCCGCGCTTGAGCACGATGATGCGGTCGGCGAGCGACAGAACGGTTTCGGGCTCGGTCGAGACCACGATGATGGCGAGGCCGCGCGCGCGCAGGTCGCGGATGATGTTGATGACGTCGCTTTTGGCGCCCACGTCCATGCCCCGGGTCGGCTCGCACAGCACCAGAAGCCGCGGCGGATAGCTCAGCCATTTTGCCAGCGCCACCTTCTGCTGATTGCCGCCCGACAGCATGCCGAGGTCGAGTTCGACCGCCGCCGGCCTGATCTGCAGCTGCTCGACCTGCCGCGCGGCGATCGACCGCTCGCGCGACGGCTTGAGAAACAGCTGCGAAATGCGGCTCAGGATGCTGATCGAGATGTTCTTGTAGACCGGTTCCTGGTGGAACAGCATGGCGCGGCGGCTCTCGGGAACGAAGGCGATGCCGGCGCGCCGCGCCTGGGCCGTGCTGCCGAAGGTTTTTTGGTCGCCGGCTACGACCAGCGTACCGTCGTCCGGCCTGAGCTTGCCGAACAGAATCCGTGCCAGTTCGAGCTGGCCGCACCCCATGAAACCGTAGACGCCGAGCACTTCGCCGGAGCGCACCTCGAACGAGACTTCCTTGAGGCAGCGGGCGAGCGAGAGGCGGCTGGCCTGCAACACCACCGGCCGGTCGCAGCGCGCCGGCAGCGCGATATCGTTGGTGTAGCTCTCTTCGAGTTCCTCGCGGCCCGTGCCGATCATCGCTTCGATCAAGGCAGCCTTGCTGGTGGCGGCGGCTTGCGCCTCGGCGACCTTCCGGCCATTGCGGAACACCGTCACCGTATCCGAGACAAGCAGGATGTCCTCGATGAAATGGGAAATGAAGACGATGCCGGTGCCCTGATCCCGCAGCCGCCGCAAGGTTGCAAACAGCCGCTCCACCTCCGGCGGCGACAGCGCCGAGGTCGGCTCGTCGAGAATGATCATGCGGGCGCCTGAAAACAGCACGCGGGCGATCTCGATCAGCTGCTGCAGGCCGATCGGCAGGTCGCCAAGCCGCGTCATCGGATCGACGTCGATGCCGAAACGGGCGAGTTGTTCACCGGCCTCGCGCGCCATGCGCCGCCACTGCACAAGGCCGAAGCGATTGGTCGGCTGCGCTCCGAGAAAAACGTTCTCGGCCACCGTCAGGTCAGGCGCCACGCTGAGCTCCTGATGGACCATGGCGATGCCGGCGGCACGCGCGTCGCGCACCGATCGAAAGCGGGTCTCCCGCCCGTCCAGCACCAGGCGGCCGGAGAATTCCGCATGCACGCCGGCGATGATTTTCATCAGCGTGCTTTTCCCCGCGCCGTTTTCGCCGACGAGACCATGGATCTCGCCGGCGCAAAGCGTGAAGTCGACCCCGCGGAGCGCCTCGACGCCGCCGAAGGCTTTGGTGATCTGGTGCAGTTCGAGGATGGGCGAGCGGCCTTGCGGCATCAGGGGCTCAGATCAGGAAATGATCCTCCATCCACTGCATCCCTGCGGCGTTGGCCTTGGTCACCACCGGGCCGTCGGTCACCACGCTCTTCGGGATACCCTGTCCGCTCTTTTCGCCCGCGGCCACCGCGGCGACGCCGGCGACAATGGCGCCGCCATGAATGCGGCACGAAGGATTGCGGACGGTGGCGAACATGCGGCCCTCGCTCACCGCCTGGATTGCCGGCGGCATGGCGTCGACCCCGCCGAGCAGGATGTTGGTGCGGTTGTGCGCCTTCATGATGTTGTAGGCGGCCAGCGCCATGTCGTCATTGTGGAAGAAGGCAGCGTCGATCTGCGGGTATTTTGTCAGGTAGGTCTCCCACAGCCGCGCCGTCTTGGAGACGTCCCAGTCGGCCGGCTGGGTATCGAGCACCTCGATGTTCGGATACTGCTTGACCACCGCGTTAAAACCCTTGGCGCGGCCTTGCGCGCCGGTATGGCCGAGCGCGCCCTGGGTCATGATCACCTTGCCCTTGCCGCCCAGCGCGGTGACCAGCGCCTGCGTCACCGAAGAGCCCATGAATTCGTTGTCGGGTGCCAAAAAGGAGTGGACGTTGATCTGGTCGAGCGGGGCGATCAGCGTGTCCATGTCGATCACCGGCGTGCCGGCATCGATCATCTTCTGCACCGGCTGGGTCAGGGTGCCGATGCCGAACGCCTGGATCGCGACAAAATCCCATTTCTGCGAGGCCATATTGTCGATCGCCGCGCGCTGCTTGACGGCGTCGAGCTGGCCGTCGAACCAGGTCACTTCGACGTTGAACAACTTGCCCCACCATTCGGCCGCCTGCTTGCCCTGGGCGCACCAGGTCGCCTGCAGGCCTGCATTGGAGAACGCCGCCTTCAATGGTTTTTCCGAACGTCCCACCTCTGCAGCCAAAGCTGGGTTGACGCCCAACCCACCGAGCAGCGCGGTCGCAGCACCTGCGGTCGCCGCCGCCTGAAGAAGATCGCGCCTGGTCTTCGAGAATTTATCGGTCCCGGACATCGCTTGCTCCCTTGCTTTTAATATTTGTTTGCCCGATGGCGTCGTTTTGGTGCGCCACGGGAGCGGGCAGTGTCTCACAATTGCGGCGTTCACGCCACCTGTGCGATGACCTGATCGACCTCGCCGAGCAGCTTCCGCCAGGCCGCGTCGATCTCGGGCGACCACTCGGCTCCGAGAATTTCGCGCATCGTGTCGGCGATCACGCCAAAGAACTTGCCGAACAACTCACGCGGCGTGCCGTAGGCGTCGTGCGAGCCCACCTCGCATTCGATCATGCGAAAATGGCCGGTACGATTGCCGGCAAAATCCAGCATGGCATCGATGGTCAGCGCCAGCATCGAAGCTTTGACGAGGTCGCTGCCCGCACTCCTGAACATCGCCTCGGCTTCCGGGTATTCGCGGAACAAGCGGCGATAGACCCGCGGCGTCAAATCTTCGCAGCGTTCTGCCGCCAGTTCAAAACTGTGCTGGATCGGATTGGTCGATGCTATCAGGTCGGCCGCTGTGTGGGCGCTCAATGCGTGAAGAGTCTTTCACAGCATCAGGAAAAAAAGCAGCCGAGCGCAAGCCTGCTCCAAAACAAAACACGTCTGCGCGAAAATAAAAAAAGAGCAGGGCGCAAGCCCTGCTCTGAAAATTGTGTCGACCCTATTTCCCCGAAAATTGGATTTGATCTTGATTGACGGGTTGACGCTGCTTATGCGCGTCAGGGCTCCTCCCGAGACTTGGACCACCAGACTTCGACCTTCCGGCCAGCCTGAATTAGCACTGGTAGACCATCTTTTTTCATTTGTCACCATTTTCGGCAACGATTGTTCAAAATTAGAGCAAACCACGAAATGATTGGGAACTCACCACAAGGGGCTGTACTGCAGGAATTTGCTTGGCGGTAAAAGAGTAGGGCATACGATTGCCGGTGAAAGACGCTGGCCGCCCGATAACACCGGCCACCCCGGGCTATTTCATGGTTGCTCGCAAAATAATTTTGCTCGCAAGGATCTTCACGGGTGGGGTAACGCCGAATCGTCGCCAGGGCGATCTCGACACCCCGGTGCCTGCATGATTAGTTGGCAGCACAGAAGAGGTGGTTATTCGATGCGCCGGCGGTTGTGGAAATTCATTCCCATCGTCCTGATTGCTCTCGCGGTGCAAATCCTTGCGCCGGTCGCGGCGTGCTGGGCGACCAGCATCGCGGTCTCCGATCCGCTGCATGCGGCCGTGATCTGTCACGACGGCGCTTCGACCCCGGGTCAAGCCGACAACCCTTCCGGTCAACCCGGCAGCCATGATGGCTGTTGTTCGGCCTGCAGCGTGGCCCATGCCGGCGCCCCGGTTGATGCGCCGGAAACCGCGGTCGCAGCGCCGTATCGCTTCTCCGCGCGCGTGGTCTGGCTTGACCCAGCCCCCGAGCCGTTCGGCTCCCGAACCGGCTCGCAAACCCAGGCGCGCGGCCCTCCGCAACTGACGTGAATCTTACGGCCACTAGCCACATTCACAACTCAGCTCTTTGCGGAGAATTCCCATGTCTATCCGTCTTTGGCGCGCGGGCTTGTCCGGGCTCGTCGCAGCACTCGTTCCCTTAAGTAAAAGCCCTGCTCACGAAATCGTCGGCAACCGCTTCTTTCCTGCAACCCTCGGCATCGACGACCCCGGCGTCAATGACGAGTTGTCGCTGCCGACCGTGGCCAACTTCCACACCGGCGACGATCCGTCGGTCAGGCAGCGCGATATTTCCACCGAGTTTTCCAAACGGATCACCGAAGCCTTCGCGGTGTCGTTTGGATCGACCTATAGCAGCCTGAAGGCCCCCGGAGGACCGGACGGGATGGGAACCGCCGGATTTCAGAACCTCGATACCACATTCAAATATCGGGTCTTCAGGAACCCGGAGCATGAGTTCGTGATGTCGGTCGGTCTCAGCGTCGAGTGGGGCGGCACCGGTGCCGAAAGCGTTGGCGCGGAGCCGTTCAATCATTACACGCCGAACCTGTATTTCGGCAAAGGGCTCGGCGATCTCCCGGACACGCTGTCCTGGATACGACCGGTGGCGATCACCGGTCAGGTCGGTTACTCGATCCCCGGCAGAAATTCGACCACGACGTTCGGAATCGATCCGGATACCGGCAATCCGACGGTCGACACCCAATTCCATCCGCGTGTTCTGAATTGGGGCGGAACGATCCAGTACAGCATGCCCTATCTCAAGAGCGCGGTGGTCGACCTCGGCCTGCCGAATTTCATCGATCATCTGATCCCGCTGGTCGAAGCCACTTTGCAGACGCCGGTGTCGAATACGTTCACCTCGGGAACGATGACGACGGGCACCATCAATCCCGGGTTCATCTGGGTCGGCAATACCTTTCAGATCGGCATCGAGGCGCTGATCCCGATCAACCGGCAAAGCGGCACCAATGTCGGGGTGATCGCGCAACTCCACCTCTACCTCGACGACATCGATCCGCGCGGCATCGGCAAGCCGATCTTTGGCGGCCCCGTGCAGCCCGCAAGCCCCTTTGCAAGGAATTGACCATGCGTCGTTCATCTCTCGCCGGAATAATCCCGCTGCTGTTGTTGCTCGCCACGAGCGAGGCTTCTGCCCATGCGTTTCTCGATCATGCCGAACCGCGGGTCGGCAACAAGGTCGCAACCGCACCGCGTGAAGTCACGCTGTGGTTCACCCAGAAGCTCGAGCCTGCTTTCAGTACCATCACCGTAACCAACTCCGCGGGTCAGCGCGTCGATACCGGCAAGACCCGTGTCAGCGGCAGCCAGATGTCGGTCGCGCTGCGGCCCGGTGGTACTGGAACATACCATGTGACCTGGCGCGTGCTGTCGGTGGATACGCATACCACCGACGGCAGTTTCACCTTTCAGGTCGGCCAGTAGGGCTAAGGGCAACCGATGGACTGGTTCGGTGCGGGGGTTAACGGGCCCCTGATCGTCATTCGCGCCATCCATTTTGGCGCCACTGCGGTCACCGCAGGGGCGCTGATTTTCCGCGTGATCGTCGCGAGACCCGCCTTGCATTCGCCGGCGATAGCGAAGCTCTTGCGCACGCAAACCCTCTGGGTGGCTTGGGTGAGTCTGGCCAGCGCGGTCGCGTCCGGCGTGGTCTGGCTGCTATTTGAGGCGGCGTCGATGAGCGGACTGCCGCTCCGCGAGGCCCTGACGCCGAGCGTGCTGTTGACGGTATTGAACGAGACGCAGTTCGGTCTGGTGTCGGAAATTCGCGCGGGGCTGGCAATCGTTCTGGCCGCGGGTCTGGCGTTGAACCGCTTTGAACCGGCAAACTGGCTGGCGCTGGCGGCGGCCCTCGGCCTGACCGCAGCGATCGCCTGGACCGGCCATGCCGGCTCAACGCCCGGCGCCATCGGAGACCTGCATCTGGCAGCGGACGCATTGCATCTCTGTGCTGCGGCCGGCTGGATCGGAGGCCTTGTACCGCTGACCCTGCTGCTCGCGGCGGCCTCCCGCCAGCACGAAGTCGCGTGGGCGTCGCTTGCCCGGGACGCGGCCCGGAGATTTTCGACCTTGGGCATCGTCGGTGTGGCGACGCTAACGGCGACCGGCACCCTCAACGCCTGGATTCTGGTCGGCTCGTTTCACGCGCTGGTGGTCACCGACTATGGGCGGCTCCTGATGCTCAAGATTGCTGTCTTCGCCGTGATACTGGTATTCGCGGCCGTGAACCGGTTCTGGTTGACCCCACGACTTGCCTTTGCGCCGGGGTGTGCGGCGCAGCTCAAGGCGCTTGG
>Ga0209736_1000446_pt1 | contig 13351 bp, 12 predicted proteins | sample BlaSpr_A8_Ref_M3_FD_187992 | JGI IMG/M metagenome (GOLD analysis project Ga0209736, IMG submission 187992) | Forest soil microbial communities from Thunder Bay, Ontario, Canada - Black Spruce, Ontario site 2_A8_Ref_M3 (SPAdes) (version 2) | ecosystem: Environmental > Terrestrial > Soil > Boreal... | reverse complement strand
CCGACGGCTGCCAGTAACACCGCCACGCCCGCAAAGATTCCCAATAGCTGCATGTAGAACCGAAAATCGCCAACGGACGCCCTCAACACGTCTTCCATGGTCATGATATTCGTGACCGGCTGATTGGGATCGATCTCCGCCAGCGCTTTTTTCACGCTTTCGGCCAGATTCGTCCCCCCGCCGATCATGCCGGAAGGAGTTCGCAAGACCAGTGCCTTATGCAGGTGGGCCCTCGCTGCGCCTCCAGGAAACACCGCCGGCTGCTGCTCAAACGGTGCGTACACAAATGGCGGCGTCTCTTGCCCTGGCCCAAAATGTTTGACGTCGCCGACGATCCCCACAATTTGCCGCGGACGCAATTCATCCACCGGGTAGGGGTCGTATCGCAGCAGGATTTGCTGCCCGACAGGGTCTTCGTTGGGGAAAAATTTGCGCGCAAAGGCCTGATTGACGGCGATCACCCACGGTGCCCCTTCTGTGTCGTGTTCGTCCAGATAGCGCCCTTTCACCAGCGGAATCTTCACGGTGCTAAATATGCCCGGGCTGACTTCGCTGTATCCAGTTTGCGGTCGGCTTTCCGGTGATGGCGCCGGGTGTCCGAGAATCGCAAAGGAATAGAATTCCGGGCAGCATCGCGTGGGCAAAGCGCCGATAAGCGAAGCCGATTCCACGCCGGGCAGAGCACCGGTTTTTTCCAGGAGGCGCTGATAAAACGCAGTTACCGAAGGCAGTACTTTTTCCATATCGCCTCCCGACACGCGCTCCACATACTTCCCTCCTTCTGGAAGCTGGAAATGCATGGTCAATTCATGGCTGGCGTCGAATCCCGGATTTACCCGCTGCAAGTGCAGCATGGTATTGATCATCAGGCCTGCGCCCACCAGCAGCACCGTCGCTAGGGATACTTCCGCAATCGCCAACGCGTGCCGCGCCCGCCGTCCCGCGCCAGTGGTCGTTTTCCGTTCGCTCTCCCGGAGCACGACATTCAGGTTCGGACGGGAAGCTTGGACCGCAGGAGCGAGTCCAAACAAAATCGCCGTCAGCAACGAAATAGCCAACGTAAACAGCAAGACCCGGCCATCGACGCCGACCTCGGACGCGTTGGGAAAATCCCCGCCGAGCGCCAGGAGCAATTTGATGCCGGCATAGGTCAAACCCGTGCCCAGCAAGCCGCCGGAAAGCGCCAAGATCCCGCTTTCCGTCAACAATTGCTGGATCAAGCGGCGTCGCCCCGCGCCGAGGGAGGAGCGCAGCGCATATTCTTTGCGGCGCGTCTCGGTTCGGAATTGCAAGAGGTTCGCGACATTCACGCAGGCAATCAGCAAGACAAATGCCACCGCGCCGAAAAGCGGGTAGAGCGCCGGCCCGGCAAAGCGGAAGAGGTCCTCATGCAGTGGGAAGACTTTCGCGCCGACGCCCTTATTCGTCCCGGGATATTCCTGTTCAAGCCGGCGCTCGATCACTTCCATTTCCGTTTGTGCTTGCGCCAGCGTTACCCCTGCCCTCAACCGTCCTACGGGCATCAGCCAGTGATCGATACGCGCCGAATACCGGCTGCTTCCCGGATTGATGGGCACCCACAGGTCGATGCGCTCGCCGAAAAAGGGAGCGAAGCGCGGCTGCACGACGCCGACGATGGTCGAGACCACACCCTCGATGGTGAAGCTTTTTCCCAGCACCTGGGGATCGCTGTTGAGTTCCCGCTGCCAGAACTCGTGGCTAATCAGGATGGTCTGTGCGTGATCTTGCGCTTCCGTCGCAAGAAAAACGCGCCCCATAACCGGTTTCGCACCCAGCAAGCTGAAAAAGTTCGGAGTCACATACTGCGTGTGCAACTGCCGCGGCTCGCCGAGGCCGGCAACACTGGCCCGGTCATTGAAACTGACCAAGGCAATGTCTTCAAAGGCGTGGTTCTGTTTCTGCCAGTCCAGCAACTCCGCAATCGGCGGAGCGTTGCGAGAATCCGGGTGCGCCTGTTCTGTCTCCCAAATCACCACCAGCTTTTCCGGCGCGGGGTAGGGCAGTGGACGATAGAGAAGGGCGTCCATCACGCTGAAAATCGTGCTGTTCGCCGCGATTCCGAGAGCCAGCGAGAGAATCACCACCACCAGGAACCCAGGGTTCTTCAGCAGGCTCCGAGCCGTAAAGCGTACATCCGCCCAAATCGTTTCAAAGGGAGCAATGATTCGCATGTTTCGCGCTACCTCCTAGGTCAGGCCAGCCATTCCCAGGGGGCACCACTCGAGTCCCCGCAGCACCGCAAAATCGTGGCAACTTATAGATTAAGACGGATCAGCCGGCAAATAGTTCCCTCCCAGCGCCCAAGCCGCGACACCCTGCCAGAGGTGGGGTCCCCACCACTTGGTGCTTTGTTAGAACCCGTTTCTCACGCAGCCCTTAACTGTCGCCGTATACCGGGAGCGCTGCGCCGTGAACGACTTTGGCGTCGTCCCCACACAGGAACAGGATGACCCGTGCGATCTCTTCCGGCTTCGGCCACTTCGCGAAATCCGCCTTCGGCATGGCTTTTCGGTTGGCTTCGGTATCGATAATGCTGGGCAGAATTGAGTTGACTCGGACCCTCGTGCCCTTTAGGTCTGCTGCCAGCGAATCCGTCATGGCTACTGCCGCAGCCTTGGACGCGGCATATGCGGCGGCTCCCGCGGCGTGATCCAATGCGGCCTTTGCGGCTACGTTGACGATCGATCCGGAGCCCTGTTTCAACATCACCGGCACCGCGGCGCGCGACAACACAAACCCAGACCGCAGGTTCAGCGCAAGCATCTGCTCAAACACTCTTGGATCCAGCTCCCATAATCGAACACCGCCCGAGTATCCGCCCACGGTATTGATCAAAGCATTGATACGCCCGTGTTTCCTCACAACACTATCAATCAAGCCGCTGACTGCAATTTCATCCGTGACATCGATAGCGTATCCTTCGAGGCGTTCGGTGTTTGTGCCCGCTGCACTCTGCAGCGCATCCCATTCTTCCCGCCCTCGATAAGTGACCGCTACGTTCCAGCCTTCCGCGAGGAAAGTGAGGCTCACTGCCCGCCCCAGCCCGCCTGTTCCGCCAGCCACCAAAGCCAATTTGCCTCCGGATTTCACCGCCATTCCCCCTCCTTGTTACCTCTCCTTAGCGGAACCAAGTTATAAATCGCGGGCTGTCCGCCGATGCCTACGGTATCATTTCCAATTGCGAATAGTTCGATTGGGTCTGACCATGAATCCTTCCAGCGCTGTGTGCATACTTGCCGTCATTGCTCTCACCAGTGTCGTTCCGCTGACGGGCAGCGGCAGCCAAACCAACCGCGCATCGCCTGAGGACTACGCCATTGTTGGCGACTGGCGGGGCGATTCCATCTGCATGGCGCGAGAAAGCGCGTGCCGCGACGAAGACTCTCTGTATCATGTCGCTCGACTCGGCGATAAACCGGGCTGGTTTTCCATGAAGCTAGACAAAATCGTGGATGGCAAGCCAGTCACCATGGGCACGGTCGAGTGCAGCTACGATTCCTCTAAGAAATCACTGGGCTGCGAATTCCCGCGCGGTGCATTTCACCTGACGCTGCAAGGCAACAAAATGGAAGGCACTATGACGCTGACCGACGGAACTCTTTGGCGCAAAATCAGTCTGAAGAAATCGGCATCATAACGGCCTCGCGCCGCGAGCTGCATTGCGCAGGCGTACCACGGATCTCAGCCTCTGCTTGCCCCCTCCGTAGGGAAGTAGCGCGGCGTCTTGAGGTAGGCGACCACGAACAGGGCACCGAACAGCAAATCCGTTGCCGCGAAGACCAGGTCAGAGCTGCGCATACGTCCTTGCAGGACTAGAACGACAACGGCAATTCCGTAGCTGAATTTTTCAAACATCGAAGGCAGCATCAGCGGGCGATAACGGGCAGGGTCGGTGGCGATGAAGAAAAACGCGAATTGCCACGCCAGTGCCAGTCCGACAAAACCGTAGAAAAATCCCGGATGGGTGATCGGCGGCGGATCCTTTCTGCCGATCATGTCAAAGAGAAAGTATAACGGCGCAATAATCAGCACTCCCCAAATCCCGGCGATGCTAAACACAATCCTTGCAAATCTCATGGGGCGCTATTGTATTACACGCCGTATTACAGTAAACTGATTTTGGCGACATTATGGCATCACCCCTGACACTGCGCTTGGACGCGAAGACACGACGACGCCTGGAACGAATCGCCCGCCGCAAGCGACTCTCCACATCCGAAGTCGTTCGCCAGGCGATCGAGGCCTGGGCGGACCGCCAAGAGCCTATCACCTCGCCATACGAAGTCGTAGCCGATCTCATCGGCATTGTGCGCGGCGGAAAAGCGGATCGCTCCGAGCAAACGGGTCGGCGCTTCGCAAAGCTCCTGAAGGGCCGCCGGAGCCAGAGTTGATCCTGGTAGACGCTGGGCCACTTGTGGCTCTGGTGGACGCTGACGACCAGCATCACGCTAGATGCGTTACCACTCTGCGGGACCTACAGGAGCCGCTGGCAACGGTGTGGCCGCCTGTCACCGAAGCGATGTACCTGCTCGCGGACCTGCCGAAAGCCCAACAGGCGATCTGGGAAATGGTGGAACGCGGCGCGCTCCAACTACTGCCCCTGCATGCTGCGGACGTTCCGCGCATTCGGGAACTGATGCGCAAATATGCAGACCGGCCCATGGACATGGCGGACGCTGCACTTCTGCGTGTCGCTGAGCGCGATGGCATTCGCAAAATCTTCACAATCGATCGCAAAGACTTTTCGGTCTACCGTTTGCACAACCGCATCCGTCCCACACTTCTTCCCTGAACCCTTTGCGGGCTTCGCCAGAAGGCTATTTCTTGGGATGAGAGACGCTTAGCGGCGAATTAGCAATCAGGTATTTGGCGTCATCGGCGGTAACCGGATGCAAATCGATAGACCACGCTTCGCCCGCACCGCCATTGCTCTGCAAATGAACTTGCGCCTCGAAGAAGTAGGTCTTGCCGGCTTCAGCGGTGAAATCGGTTGCGAACCGTTGACCGGAAACGCGCTTCAAATTCGATTGCGAACTGGTGCATAGGTGATGCTCGCCGGGGTCGACAGAGAAGAAAAGGTAGGAACTGCCGCTGTTCGCTCCGATCCAGGAGCCGTCAAGCCCGACGCGAACGGTGGGAATACCGAGCGGCCGGGGGGTGTCGTCAAAAACTTCGATGACATAGACGAGGGCCTTGCCGGGCTCGGGATCGGTCGGCGGCAGCTGGCTATTGTCGTGCTCGACCTCGAATTTGAGATTAGCTGGCCCGCAGGAATCGCTGGGAGTGGAAGGCGGCACCTTGTTTTGGGCGCACGTAGGATTTTGCAGCAGACTGAAAGCGGCAAGAACCAGAACGAGCAGTATGGATTTCATAACACTCCTTTAGCGCACCGGTCGGAAGGGGCTGGAGGTTCTGTAAGGAAGATGTTTTAAATGGGCGTTCGGTTGCGGTCGGACAGGCTTCAGTCGGTCGGCTATTTGCGCCCGGGGATGACCATCGGCGCTCGCGAGTTAACTTTAACCAACCCGAAATAAAAAAAACGGGCCGATTGGAATCGGCCCGCCGGAAAGATTCGCGAAGGCGAATCAGGTTTAGTACATGCCGCCCATGCCGCCGCCCGGACCGCCCGGACCGCCGCCGGCCGCCGCGCCCTTCTTGTCGTCTTCCTTGAGCTCCGCGACGAGCGCTTCGGTAGTGAGCATCAGGCCCGCGATGGAAGCTGCGTTTTGCAGCGCCAGTCGGGTAACCTTAGCCGGATCGATGACGCCCATCTTAACCATGTCGCCATATTCGCCGGTGTCCGCGTTGAAGCCGTAGTTTTCATCCTTCGACTCGCGGATTTTGCCGATGACCACAGCGCCTTCGGCTCCGGCATTGTGGGCGATCTGGCGAGCTGGCTCTTCGAGGGCGCGCTTCACGATGCCGACGCCAACTGCTTCGTCATCATGCAGCTTGAGCTTCTCGATAGCGCCGAGGCAGCGCAGCAGCGCCGTGCCGCCGCCGGCAACGATGCCTTCCTCTACCGCCGCACGAGTCGCGTGCATAGCGTCCTCAACGCGAGCCTTCTTCTCCTTCAGCTCGGTTTCGGTCGCCGCGCCAACCTTGATCACTGCAACGCCGCCCACCAACTTGGCAAGGCGCTCCTGGAGCTTTTCCTTGTCGTAGTCGGAAGTGGTGTTCTCGACCTGCTGGCGGATCTGCTTGACTCGGCCTTCGATTTCGGAGGACTTGCCAGCGCCTTCAATGATGGTGGTGTTGTCCTTGTCGATCGTGACCTTCTTGGCCCGCCCGAGGTCTTCGAGCTTGACGTTCTCGAGCTTGATCCCGAGATCTTCCGTGACAGCCTTGCCGCCGGTCAGCGTGGCAATGTCTTCGAGCATCGCTTTGCGGCGATCCCCGAAGCCGGGCGCCTTCACCGCAGCGCACTGCAATGTGCCCCGCAGCTTGTTAACCACCAGTGTGGCCAGCGCTTCGCCTTCGACGTCTTCCGCGATGATGAGCAATGGCTTGCCGGTCTTGGCAATCTGCTCAAGCAGCGGGAGCAGGTCCTTCATGGAGCTGATTTTCTTTTCGTGGATTAGGATGCGCACATCCTCGAGAATGCACTCCATGCGCTCCGGGTCGGTGATGAAGTAGGGCGAGAGGTAGCCGCGGTCGAACTGCATGCCTTCCACGACTTCCAGCGTGGTCTCCATGGTGCGGGACTCTTCCACGGTGATGACGCCGTCCTTGCCCACCTTCTTCATCGCCTCGGCAATGATCCCGCCGATTTGTTTGTCGTTATTGGCGGAAATGGTGCCGACCTGCGCAATCATTTCGCCCTTGACGTCGCGGGAGAGCCGCTTGATCTCTTCCACGGCGACTTCCACGGCGCGCTCGATGCCGCGCTTGAGAGCGGTCGGGCTGGCGCCTGCGGCGACAGTCTTGACGCCTTCGCGGAAAATGGCCTGCGCGAGCACGGTCGCGGTCGTGGTGCCGTCGCCAGCAACGTCGCTGGTCTTCGAAGCCACTTCGCGAACCATCTGCGCGCCCATGTTCTCCAGGGGATCGCGCAATTCGATTTCCTTGGCAACGGTCACGCCGTCCTTGGTAATGATCGGCGCGCCGAACTTCTTTTCAATCACCGCATTGCGGCCCTTGGGGCCGAGGGTGATTTTCACTGCATCGGCAAGAGCGTTCACGCCACGTAGAATTGCTTGGCGGGAATTCTCACCTGTTACGATCTGCTTCGCCATTTCTTAGTTCCTCCTGAGATTCTGTGCTACTTCTGGATTTCTTTCCTGCTTGCCGCGAGAAATTCCGGCTTCTACCTGACCGGTCTAAAAACCGCCCACTACCTCCTGCTAGCCGGACCGAGACCCGGCCTGTACATTAGGTTTACTTCCTGCCGCCTGCGGCTTTCGCAGCGCCGCCGAGCTTCGCAAGAATTTCTTCTTCGCGAAGAATCAGCAGATCTTCATCATCGATTTTGATTTCCGTACCGCTGTACTTGCCGAAGAGCACGCGGTCGCCGGGTTTCACGTCCAGGGGGATGCGTTCGCCCTTTTCGCGCTTTCCGGCACCGACGGCGATTACTTCGCCTTCCTGCTGCTTTTCTTTAGCTGAGTCCGGGATAATGATGCCTCCCTTGACGCTTTCCTTCTCTTCAATGCGCCGCACGACGACGCGGTCGTGGAGCGGGGTTAGATTCACTGCCATCTTGAAAGAACCTCCGTGGATTTTTTCTTGCGGTTTACGCATGGCCGGAGTCGAACGGGGTTTAGCACTCCTCACAGCCGAGTGCTAATATAGCAGATTCACCTGACAAGTCAAGGGAAAGTGCGCGAGTCTTAGTGTCCTTCACTCACCTTAATATTCATATAAGTCCTTATTTTTCAATTATATGGTGGTGCAAGAAAAATCAGACAGTTGGGTATTGTCGTGCTTCCTGTAGAGACGTAGACTTTGTTCATGAAACTGTTGATCGAAAACAACGGGCTTCCCACTGCAGCTGTCAACACTAGTGGCCATGACACAACGCCCGATTTTAAGATGACAAACTGAAGCCAGCCATGCCGTCCCTTCTCTATTTGCGGCTGATCGGGTTCACAGCGGGCACCCTGCTGCAGCTTTTCTGGATGGTGGTGATTCTCGGCTACCGTCGGCAGCGCAACTTCGAACACGTGTTCTTTTCTCTCTCGCTGGCCCTTTTCTTCTTTTATGCCGGCTCGCTCCTAGCCTTGAACGCACAGATCTACTACCTTTCGCCCCCGGCATTACTGACGGCATTTGCAAAAACGCTGCTGTGCGCCGGGCTATGCTTTTTGCCGGCCCTGCTGATTCATCTGCATTTCGAGTACGCGGACACGCGTGGGATGCTCGGCAGCCAGACGCTAAAGCGGACCGTGCTTTTCGCGGCGTACGCGCCGGTTCTGTATTTCGCTCTGCGTGTATATCCGTTGCTCGCGAATTCGCCCGAATTTGATTTTCTCGTACCGGGCAATGCCTTGGGACACGGTTACGGCCTGTGGCTCGCGTTGGCGATGCTGATTAGCGCCGCGTGGGAAATCCGCTTTCAGTTGCGAGCGCCGGATCAAGCACAGTCTTGGTATCACAGCTTGCTGGCGGGGGTGTTCGCCATCGGGACGGCGCTGGCGGTGCAGTTGCACGTAATGAGCGGGCCGATGCCGCGCGAATTGTCCAGTGCGGCCAGCAGCGCATTGGCCTTTCTGGCGCTTCTGCCGTCGGCCGTGCTGATCTACATGGTCCAGCGGTACAACTTTTTGCAAATCGGGCGGCAGAAAAATCTCGTATATGCGGTCTCGGCCACGTTTCTGGCGCTGCTGTATTTGAGCCTCGTGCGGCGGCTCAGCGGATGGATGGCACCACAGATTCCGCCGGAAGCAACCGCTGCCACCCTATTGTTTGTGCTGGTGATTTTCTTTGAACCGCTGCAGCGCCTCTTGGGACGCCAGCTGCAGGAAACGGCCCAGAAAGAAATGGACGTGACGCACCGGTTGGCCTCCGAAGTTCAACAAGAGGCGCGGCGCGGAGATTTATTCCGGCTCCAGCGTTTTGTTGAGCGGCGATTGAAGGCGCAGTTTGAGCTGGCAGATGCGGCCTTCCTGATCTTTGAGCGCGGTAGCGCTGATTCGGCGCCGAACTCTTCGGGAAAAACGCTCAAGGAACGATTTTCGATTCTTCAAGATCGCCGGGTTGTCGGCGAGCTGTGGGTCACCCCGCACGGGGCGTTACTCTCCGGTGAAACGCGAGCCGCGCTGGAGTTTTTGTGCGGGCAGCTGCCGGGAGCTCTAGATTTGTGCCGGCTGATCGATGAAAAGGTGCGGCTGGAAAGGGAATTGGCGGAGCGCGAGCGCTTGGCACTGCTTGGGCAGATGGCCGCGAGCATATCGCACAATTTGAAAAATCCACTGGGTTCGATCAAGACAATTTTGCAGGTGCAGATGGAAAATCCCGAGCTGCCGGAGTCATTGCGCGGCGAGACGCAGATCGTCCTCGATGAAATTGGGCGGCTTTCCTCGAAGCTGAATCAACTCCTCCGATTCAGCAGGCCTGCGGTGCGCGGCGGGAGCGTAGAGGGCAGCTGCGATGTGGCGGCTGTCATTGAAGAAGTAGCGGGTGTTTTGCGGCACGAAGCGGAACGTCGTGGCGTTGCGCTGGAGCTGCACCTAGGCTCGAAAGCCGCGAAAGCGTCGGCTGCGGCTGACGCGGTGAGCGACATCGTTTCGAACTTGGTGGTAAATGCGCTGGAAGCGACGCCGCGCGGGGGGCGAGTAGGCGTCGGTGCGGCGGCGAGTAATGGTTTCTGTCTTTTGACGGTGGAGGATAACGGACCGGGGATTGCGTCTGAGGCGCGCGAGAAATTGCTGCAGCCATTTTTTACCACCAAGACCCAGGGGACCGGACTGGGGCTGGCGATTGTGGCGCGGCGGGTGGCAGAGGTTGGTGGCAGGCTGGATTGGGAGAGTCCGGCGAATGACGGGCGCGGGACGCGATTTCTAATTTCGTTGCCGCTGCGTTCCCAAAGGGATGGCGATGAAGACGATATTGATCGTGGATGATGAGCCGGCGGCGCGCTACGGGCTGCGGCGAGCGTTGGAATCGAAGTATCGCGTGGCCGAAGCGGACTCGGCGGAAGCCGCGCGGGAAGCGCTGACACGCGAACAGCCGGATTTGGTTTTGCTGGATGTGGTGTTGCCTGGGCAAAGCGGAATTGAGTTCTTGGGGTGGATGCGCGAGCAGGGACGCGAAATTCCTGTGCTAATGGTTTCCGCGCTGGACACCGCGAAAACCGCGGTGGAGGCGTTACAACTAGGCGCGGCGGATTATTTGGTCAAAGGATTTGAATTGGAAGAGTTGCGGCAGCGTGTGGCAACACTTTTAAAGCTCGCCTCACTCGAAAAAGAAAATGAGTCGCTGCGGCGGCAACTGACGACCGAGGGACAATTCGGGCCGATGATTGGGCGCACGACGGAAATGCGGCGAGCCTTCGAAATCGCCGAGCGCGTTGCTCCGACGGATTCCACAGTATTGATTCTGGGCGAAAGCGGTACGGGCAAGGATCTGATGGCGCAGGAAATTCACGCGCGTTCGCCGCGCGCCGGAAAACCATGTGTAGCCGTGAACTGCGCAGCGCTGCCGGAAACTTTGATTGAATCGGAACTGTTTGGCTATGAGCGCGGCGCGTTTACCGGAGCGGCGCAACAGAAAAAAGGAAAATTCGAGTTGGCAACCGGCGGGACGATTTTTCTAGACGAGATCGGGGACATGAATCCGGTAACGCAGGCCAAGGTTTTGCGCGCGCTGGAGAATCGCACGATCGAGCGACTCGGCGGCTCGCAACCAATTCCCGTGGATGTGCGGGTAATCAGCGCCACACACCGGGATTTGCCGGCGGAGATTCGCGCGGGAAAATTTCGCGAGGACTTATTCTACCGGCTGCGCGTGGTGACTATCGAACTGCCACCGCTGCGCGCCCACAAACAAGATATTCCCGTGCTCGCGGAATCTTTCCTGCAGATGCACGCGGCGCGGCTGGGACGCACCGCGCGGCTGACCCGCGAAGCTATCGCGGCGATCGAACGCTACGACTGGCCGGGAAATGTACGCGAACTGAAAAATGCGCTGGAGCGCAGCTTGGTGCTTTGCCGCGGAGAAGAGATCGACGTCGCGGATTTACCGGAAGAAGTGGCGAGCGGTCAGGCGCCGGTACAAAGACATTCCGGAGGAGGGCACGACAACGGTCTTGGTGAGAAGGATTTTCGCGAGGCCAAACGCAAGTTCGAGGTGGCTTATTTAACGAAGCAGTTGGCCGATCATCGCTGGAATGTCTCGCGCACCGCGGCAACGATCGGTTTGCACCGTCAGAGCTTGCAGGAAAAATTGCGGGAGCTCGGGATCCGGCGGCCAGGACGTGAGCCAATCGAAGGAGAGTAGTTGGATTTTGGTTTCCGGTTTCTTCGCCAAGAAATAACGAAGGATCAGGGTAGCATTTAGAGTGAGCACAGAAACGAAACAAGTGTTGGGATACGTGCTTGCAGGGGGCGGAAGCACGCGTTTCGAGCGCGACAAAGCGCTAGCGGAGATCAATGGCACGCCCATGGTGTCGCGTATGCGCGAACTGTTGGCGAACGTGACGGGCGGCGTAAACGTAGTAGCAGCTCCCGGCAAATACACCAATCTCGGCGTAAGCGATCTCAAGGATCGGTGGCCCGGTGAGGGGCCCCTGGGCGGAATCATTACCGCACTAATAGCGACAGCAGAATCCGGCGGAGCGGAATGGAGCTTGATTGTCGGGTGCGACATGCCGTTTCTTACCCGCGAGTGGCTAAGTTATCTTGTCGAACGGGCGCTGGCGAGCCCTGCGGAAGTGGTGGTCCCGCGATCGGCGAACGGACTCGAGCCGTTGTGCGCTTGCTGGCGCAGCAGCGCGACGGAAACGCTGCAACGAGCCTTCGACAGCGGAATACGCAAAGTCACTCAAGCCATGAAACAACTCCCGATGGAAGTCATTGACGAAAGCGATTGGAAGCGATTTGATAGCGCGGGGCGGCTGTTCTGGAACATGAACACCGCCGCGGATTACGACGAAGCCAAAAAACTCCTGGAAGCGGAGCGAGCGTGAGCGAAATCTTGACATCCGTCGGGGAACCGGTGCCTTCGGGAGAAGCGGCGCCGAACTTCTTTGAATTTCGTGATGTCTGCAAGGCCTTTGACGATCGCCTGGTGCTCGATCACGTCTCCTTCACCGTGAAACGCGGGGAGACCTGCGTGATCATGGGGCGCAGCGGCGTCGGTAAATCCGTCTCGCTGAAACACATCATGGGCTTCCTGAAGGCGGATTCCGGAAGGATTTTCATTGACGGCCAAGACGTCACGAACTTCACCGAAAGGCAATTCGAAGAGATCCGGCGCAAGGTCACCATGGTGTTCCAGTCCGGCGCTCTGTTCGACTCGCTGACGGTCGCGGACAATATCGCGTTTCCGATGGAAGAGCAGTCCGGTGTGACCGTGGACGACATCGATGCCAACGTCAATAAGCTGGCGCACCTGCTGGAAGTGGATCAGGTCCTGGACAAATTGCCCGGCGAACTTTCCACCGGGAACCGGCGTGCGGTAGCTATTGCGCGCGCGTTGGCGCAAAACCCCAAAGCGATTTTATATGACGAGCCAACCACCATGGTCGATCCGATCATGGCTGGGCACATGGGCAACCTCATTCTTCGGCTAAAGAACGCCTTTCACAAAACCTCCATCGTGGTAACCCACGACACGCATTTGGCAAAGCGTCTCGCGGACGTCCTGATTTTCCTGCAAGATGGCAAAGTTTCCTTCTTCGGTCCCTGGTCGGACTTTGAAAACTCCAAGGATCCCTTCCTCCACAATTTCCGCATGCAAGACGAGCTCATCCCAGCGTTGGACGTCACTCTGTGAGTCAGGCTGCGGCGAACGCTTCCAGTCCCATCAACCAATTACGCAAGGAAATGGGGTTTTGGGATGTGCTGCTGTTCAACATTGCCACGGTGCTTGGTCCGCGATGGATCGCAGCCGCGGCGCACAACGGCACGTCCTCCATCAGTTTGTGGGTGATCGCGGCGGTTTTTTTCTTTGTACCTACGGCGATGGTCATCAACGAGCTTTCCTCGCGATTTCCGGAAGAAGGTGGTTTGTACGTGTGGGCCAAGGAAGCCTTCGGCGATTTTCACGGCTTTGTGGCCGGCTGGAACTATTGGATTTACACCGTTTTCTATTTCCCGGGCCTGCTGTTGGCCAGCGCGGCCATGAGCGCATACATCATCGGCGAAGGTGGCGGGGCGCTGTCGCAAAATCG
>Ga0209736_1000444_pt1 | contig 13367 bp, 13 predicted proteins | sample BlaSpr_A8_Ref_M3_FD_187992 | JGI IMG/M metagenome (GOLD analysis project Ga0209736, IMG submission 187992) | Forest soil microbial communities from Thunder Bay, Ontario, Canada - Black Spruce, Ontario site 2_A8_Ref_M3 (SPAdes) (version 2) | ecosystem: Environmental > Terrestrial > Soil > Boreal... | reverse complement strand
CATTGCCGCCGACCTGGAAGCCGTGTTCGACGTGCCGGTGCAAGTTTCGGCCGTGCTCGGCCGCTCGAAGATGGATATCGGCGAATTATTGAAACTCGGGCCCGGCACCGTGCTCGAACTGGACCGCCGCGTCGGCGAAGCCATCGACATCTACGTCAACAACCGGCTGGTGGCGCGCGGCGAAGTGGTTTTGGTGGAAGACAAGCTTGGCGTGACCATGACGGAAATCATCAAGGCGGAACGCACCTAAGGTTTTGACGATACGCGCATAACGGGCGCGAACAGACGAACAGGAGATTACCATGCGGCTTCTCATCGTTGGCACATTGAAGGGCCAGCTTACGACAGCCACCAAGATCGCCATGGACAATGGCGCTTCCGTAACCCATGCGGAGGACCACGAACAGGCGATGCGGGTGTTGCGCGGCGGCAAGGGCGCCGACCTGTTGCTGGTCGACGTCGCCCTCGACATCCGCGACCTGGTGATGCGGCTGGAAGCCGAACACATTCACGTGCCGATCGTCGCCTGCGGCATCTCCAATGATGCCCGCGCCGCGGTCGCCGCGATCCACGCCGGCGCCAAGGAATACATCCCGCTGCCGCCCGATCCGGAATTGATCGCCGCGGTGCTGGCCGCCGTCGCCAATGATTCCCGCGACCTCGTCTACCGCGACGAGGCGATGGCCAAAGTGATCAAACTGGCGCAGCAGATCGCCGGCTCCGATGCTTCGGTGATGGTCACCGGTGAATCCGGCACCGGCAAGGAAGTGCTGGCGCGCTATGTCCATACCCGCTCCAACCGCGCCAAGAAGCCGTTCATCTCGATCAATTGCGCGGCGATCCCCGAGCACCTCCTGGAATCCGAACTGTTCGGCCATGAGAAGGGCGCGTTCACCGGCGCGATCGCGCGGCGGATCGGAAAATTCGAGGAAGCCACCGGCGGCACCCTGCTGCTCGACGAAATCTCCGAAATGGACGTGCGGCTGCAATCCAAATTGCTGCGCGCGATCCAGGAGCGCGTGATCGATCGGGTCGGCGGCACCCGGCCGGTGCCGGTCGATATCCGCATCATCGCGACCTCGAACCGCAACCTCGCCGACGCCGTCCGCGAAGGCACGTTCCGCGAGGACCTGTTGTTCCGGCTCAATGTCGTGAACCTCAAGATTCCGCCGCTACGCGACCGCCCAGCCGATATCCTCGAACTGGCGCAGCATTTTGCGAAAAAATACGCCGACGCCAACGGCGTGCCGATGCGGCCGATCTCGGCCGATGCGCGGCGGGTGCTGACATCGAACCGCTGGCCGGGCAACGTCCGCGAACTGGAAAACACCATCCACCGTTCGGTGCTGATGGCGCACGGCGATGAGATCGGCGTCGACGCCATTCTGACGCCGGACGGCGACCGCCTCGACGCGCCCAAAACCGTGCCGGCGGTGGCGCACGCCACCTTCGCCGCCGAACAGGTCACGCGCGCACTTGTCGGCCGCACCGTCGCCGACGTCGAGCGCGACCTCATCCTGGAGACCCTAAAACACTGCCTCGGCAATCGCACGCACGCCGCCAACATCCTCGGCATCTCGATCCGCACGCTGCGCAACAAGCTGAACGAATATGCCGACGGCGGATTGCCGATCACGCCGGCAGGCTCCGGCGAATATCACCGCGTCGCCGCCACGGCATAATCGGACATCACGAATAAAGCCGGCGTGAGGTTCGCCTCGCGCCGGAACCCTTTTGCCGCCATCACGTTTTCAGACAGGCGCTTCGCCGTATCCTGTTTGAAAGCCGGTCCATGTCGATCCTGCAGCTCGATCCGCCGATCCCCGTCATTACCCCGAAGGGCGACGGATATGCCCATCTGCTGATCGATTACGGCCCCGAATATAACCTGCTCTGGGTCTGCTTCCTGGACGATTCCGGCGAGTGCTGGACCTACGACAACACCCAGATCCGCGCCCAGAAGAACGTCACCCTGGGCCGCACTTTCGTATCCCGGCATCAGCCGACGGCAGCCTCGGTCGCTGCCGAGTAATCCGGTGCGTCGGGCTTGCGGAAGATATGGATCGGATCGCCGGGCTGCAGTTCGCGCCCGGTGAATGCCGCATAGGCATAGAGCGCTAGATACAGCATCGCGAGCGCGCCGACCGCGTAAAAGCCCCAGACCGCGAACCGCTTCATCAACGCAGGACGCTGCGCGCGCCGGCGGCATCAACAAGCGTGAGTTCCATCGTGCGATTTCCTCTCCGGTCCCTGCATCGCAAGAGACCAGGAGCTTTTATTCCGTGAATGGAAAAAAGGCTATCCGTTCAGGGGCGACGTTTCGAGATCGCCATGTTGAATCTCGGGGCGTGAACCCCGGTGCTTGGAAGGCTGACCTCGGCGAGCTTGACGGCGTCCTCGTTCTGATCGATCGCGACATATTGCCCCTGCCAATAGGCCAGCGCCGCGGTGCGCGGCGAGAGCTGCAGGTCCAGTGCGCGTCCGATCACGACGGCATGGGAATGGCGCTCGACAATGTGCTCGACCTCGCAATCGATCGCCGCCAGGGCGCCGACCAGCAGCGGCACGCCCGATGCGCGGGTGACCCATTGCGCGCCGGCAAAGCGGTCGGCGCCCTTCAGTCCGCCCTTGCCGGTAAATCGCTCGGCGATTTCAACTTGATCCGATGTCAGAATGTTCACGCCGAAGACGCCGTCGCGCTGGAGCAGCGGCCAGGACGAAGATTCCCGGTTGATGCTGACGATCAGGGTCGGCGGGTCGACCGACAGCGACGATACCGAGGTCACGGTCATCCCGGTAACATCCTTGCCCCGTCCGACCGTAATCACGCTGACCCCGCCCGCCAGATGACGCATGGCGCCGCGAAACGCGTCTGCGGAAACCTCGCGATCGAGCTTGATGGTACGGACGGCGGAATTCATGGCAACCTCACAGCTCTGATGGTTCGTCGGCGGATTGCAACAGATGGCGCAGGATCGAACCTTCCAGCGCCGCAAGATCGGCCGAGCCGCGGCGGCGCGGCCGCGGGATATCGACATGGATATCGTGCGCGATGCGGCCATCTTCAATGACCAGCACCCGGTCGGCCAGTGCGACGGCCTCGGAGACGTCGTGGGTGACCAGGATCGCCGTAAAAGCCTGATCGTGCCAGACCCGCCCGAGCAGGCGCTGCATGGAAATGCGGGTGAGCGCGTCGAGCGCGCCCAGCGGCTCGTCGAAAGCCAGCACGCGCGGATCGCTGACCAGCGCCCGCGCCAATGCGACGCGTTGCTTTTGTCCGCCGGAGAGCAGCGCCGGCCACTGCCCGCGCTTATCGTCAAGGCCGACTTCGGTCAGCGCCTTTTGCGCGCGCGCTTGCGCATCCGATGATGCGCGGTCGCGGCCAAGACCGACTTCGACATTCGACAGCACCCGCGCCCAGGGCAAGAGCCGCGGCTCCTGAAACATCACGCGGACGTCTTGCGCGCGCACGTCTTCACCAAAGCTGATGGTGCCGGCATCGATGGTTTCGAGCCCGGCGATCAGGCGCAGCAGCGTGCTCTTGCCGCAGCCGCTGCGGCCGACGATGGCGACGAACTGCCCGGCGGGAATGTGCAGATCGATGCCGCGCAACACGTCGTTGTCGCCGAACGATTTGCGCAAGGCCCGAATCGTCAGCGGCAGGCCGCGCGAGGGGATTTCCGACCCGCGCCGCGCCAGCCGCGCCTGTTCGATGAAATCGGTGCGCTCGACCGGCTCGGCGTCCGGCGCGAGAAAACGAAGGGCTTCTTGCATGGTTGTTCCTAATGGTTCTGGAACGCGGGATGCCAGGACAGCGTCAGCCGCTCGAGCACGCGCGAGGCGCTGTCGGCCAGCTTTCCCAAAAGGGCGTAGATCAGGATGCTGAGCACGACGACATCGATCTGCATGAATTCGCGGGCCTGCATCGCCATGTAGCCGAGGCCCGAGGAGGCGGCGATGGTTTCCGCCACGATCAGCGTCAGCCACATGATGCCGAGCCCGAAGCGGACGCCGACGAAAATCGACGGCAGCGCGCCCGGAAAGATCACCCGCCGGAACAATTCGCCGTCGCGCATGCCGTAGATGCGGCCCATCTCGATCAGTTGCGGATCGACCGAGCGGATCCCGTGCAAGGTGTTGAGATAGATCGGGAAAAACACGCCGAGCGCGACCAGGAACAACTTTGCCGATTCGTCGATGCCGAACCACAGGATGACCAGCGGGATCAAGGCGAGATGCGGAATGTTGCGCACCATCTGCAGCGTCGTATCGGTGAGCCTGTTGCTGAGCTGCGACAGCCCGTTGAAGAGACCGAAGGCAAAGCCGATGCCGCCGCCGACGACAAAGCCTGTGCCGGCGCGCCAGAAACTGACCCGGATATTGCGGGCCAATTCACCCGACAGCAGAAGCTTCCAGCCCGCCAGCGCGACGTCGCTTGGCGCCGGCAGCACCCGCGCCGGCACCCATCCGCTAGCGCAGGCGGCTTGCCAGATCGCCACGATGACGAAAGGGACGATCCATTGCACCAGGCCCTCGGCCCGCGGCAACCGCAGGCCGCCGCCCGCCCGCGGCAGGCTCTCGATCAGGCTCATGACTGCGATGCCTCTACCAGCGGCCGCTGTTCATTGGCGATGGTTTCACCGAACGGCCCGGTGTTGACCCGAAGCGGCGTCACATTGTTCGGCTGCTGCAGCGGCAGCAATGGGAACACCAGTTCGGCGAAGCGATAGGCTTCCTCCAGATGCGGATAGCCCGACATGATAAAGGTATCGATGCCGACATCCTGATATTCGCGGATCCGCGCTGCCACGGTTTGGGGATCGCCGACCAGCGCCGTTCCCGCGCCGCCGCGCACCAGACCCACGCCGGCCCAGAGGTTCGGGCTGATCTCGAGCTGGTCGCGGCGTCCGCCATGCAGTTGCGCCATGCGCTGCTGGCCAACCGAATCCATCCGCGCGAAGATTTTTTGCGCCGAAGCCACGGTTTCGTCGCTGACGTGCGCGATCAATTGGTCCGCGGCCTTCCAGGCCTCCGCATTGGTTTCCCGCACGATCACATGCAGCCGGATGCCGAACGACAGCTTACGCCCGCGCGAAGCGGCCACCGTCCTCACGCGGTTGATCTTTTCGGCGACCTGCGCCGGCGGCTCGCCCCAGGTCAGATATTTATCGACGGTATCGACCGCGACATCGATGCCGGCGTCCGAGGAGCCGCCGAAATACAGCGGCGGCCGCGGCGACTGCAGCGGCGGAAACAACAGACGGCCGTCCTCGATGCGGATGTACTGGCCCTCGACGTTGACGGTCCTGCCGGCGAGCAGGTCGCTGTAGACACCGAGGAACTCGCGGGTCACGGCATAGCGCGCATCATGATCGAGGAAAATGCCGTCGCCCTTGTTCTCGACCGGATCGCCGCCGGTGACGACATTGATCAACAGCCGTCCGTTCGATACCCGGTCGAGCGTCGCCGTCATCCGCGCCGCGACGCTCGGCGACTGCAGGCCGGGCCGCACCGCGACCAGATAGCGCAGCCGTTCCGTCCATGGCGCGACGGCAGAGGCCACCACCCAGGAATCCTCGCAACTGCGCCCGGTCGGCAGCAGTACGCCGAAATAACCGAGTTGGTCGGCGGCCTGCGCGATCTGGCGGAGATAGTTGAAATTGACCTCGCGGCCGCCGGTGGTGGTGCCGAGATAGCGGCCGTCGCCGTGGGTCGGCAGGAACCAGAGAATGTTGGCGTTGGGTGACTGATGGGTGCTCATGTGCCGGGCTTTCGTGATACGTCGGAAATCTTGATTGGTTTGAAAGTTTTCAGGAGCCCGGCGTCCATTTCCAGACGATCTCCGAAATCCGGACCGGCTTCGGAATCAGGCCGAGGCGCGCAAAACGGTCAGCGACCGCTTGCTGGCCCTTGATCACTTCGTCGTCGACCGGAACCACGCGGTAGTTAGAGCGGTCGACGAAGCGCCTGATCGCTTCGATGTCGACACCCGTTGCCGCGGCTTGCGCACTCGCGACCTCCTCGTGATGCCGGTCGGCCCAAACCCCTTCCGACGCAAACACGCCGTTGAGGCGGGCCACCAGCGCCGGGAATTTCTCCACGAAGTCGGAGCCCGCAATATAGAAGGCGTTGGGTTTGTGAACGTCTTTGTCCCAGGCGATCACCCGGGCGCTCTCCTTAAGTTCGGCGAGTGCGAGATAGGGATCCCAAATCGACCAGGCATCGACCGAGCCCTTGACGAACGCCGCCGTCGCATCGGCCGGCGCCAGCGGAGCGGGCGTGATGTCGTTCCAGGCAACGCCTGCCTTTTCCAGCGCCGCGACCAGCAGGTTATGCGCGCTTGAACCCCGGGCAAACGCGATGCGCTTGCCCCTGAGATCGTCGAGCGTGCGAATCGACGACTCATGCGGGACGATGATGGCCTGGGTGTTGCCATCCTGCTTGACGGCCGCGACGTAGCGAATTCTGGCGCCAGCCGCTTGCGCGAAGATCGGCGGCGAGTCTCCGACATAGCCGAAGTCGACGCTGCCGACGTTGATCGCTTCCAATAGCGGCGGGCCAAACTGGAAGTCGATCCACGGGATCTCGATGCCGAGCGGCTTGAATACATCCTCTATGGTATGACGCTGCCGCACCGCCGGAAAGAAACCGCCCTTCTGCGTGCCGATGCGAATCTCTTTCGGTGCCGCTTCGGCTCTGGCATGCGACGACAGCGCCGCGACTGCGGCAGTTCCAATCGACAGTTGCAGAAATTCCCGACGCTTCATTTCGATCTCCTGACCAGAATGCCGCGATGCGCGCGATCATTCGATGTCAGGGATGATGGTGCTGCGCGAAATGAGTGTCGAGTGCTCTGCAAAAATAGCAATGACCACACTGCACAGCACTTCGCGACGATTGGTTTGTTGTCAAATCATGATCTCGCACGGCGGCATTTTTCTTGGCGCACGCATCGTGCGAGTTTGTTAATCATGAAATGAGCAACGGAGCCCGATTTGCGAGAAGTTGCGAGATGGCGAGGACCTCCACCTTCGGGATGTTGCCGCGGCGACCTGTTGATCGATGACATTTGCCGCATCGGAAAAATGTCTCCCATCAGCTCACTCAAACACAGCAGGCTTATTGCTGCACCGCCGCCCGCTGCAGCCGATTATTGCCTAGCTGGGATCGCCGGGGCTAACAATCGAAGTCATTTTATGGCACACCGGGCTTGCCGCCCGTGACGCAACATCTCACCGCTTTTCGAGTTCGATATGCCCGCACCCAAGCCTCCCGCGTTCGAAACCTTGAGCCTGCACGCCGGCCAGCATCCGGATCCCGTCACCGGCGCGCGGGCGGTCCCGATCTATCAGACCACGTCCTATGTGTTCCGGGATTCCGAGCACGCCGCGGCGTTGTTCAATCTCGAACGCGCCGGCCACATCTATACCCGGATTTCAAACCCGACCACCGCGGTGCTGGAAGAGCGGCTGGCCGCGCTGGAGGGCGGCGTCGGCGCGATCTGCACCGCGAGCGGCATGGCCGCGCTGCATCTGGCCATCGCGACGCTGCTCAATGCCGGCGACCACATCGTCGCCTCGGCCTCGCTCTATGGCGGCACCATCAACCTGCTGACGCATACGCTGCCGCGTTTCGGCATCACCACCAGTTTCGTCAAGCCGCGCGCGCTGGATGAGTTCCGCGCGGCCATCCGTCCCAACACGCGTCTCGCGATCGGCGAGACCATCGGCAATCCCGGTCTCGAAGTGCTGGACATTCCAAACGTTGCGCAGATCGCGCACGAGGCAAAGATTCCGCTATTGATCGACAATACGTTTGCCACGCCGTATCTCAGCCGGCCGATCGAGCTTGGCGCCGACATCGTGATGAACTCCGCGACAAAATGGATCGGCGGCCACGGCATCGCGATCGGCGGTGTGATCGTCGACGGCGGCCGGTTCGACTGGCGTGCTTCCGGAAAATTTCCGGTGCTGACCGAGCCCTATGCCGGGTATCACGGCATTGTCTTCGACGAGCAATTCGGTCCGGCCGCCTTCATCATGCGGGCGCGCACCGAAGGCGTGCGCGATTTCGGCGCCTGCCTGTCGCCGACCAATGCCTTTCAGCTGCTGCAGGGCGTCGAGACGCTGGGCGTTCGCATGGAGCGCCATATGACAAATACCCATGCGGTGCTGGAGGCGCTCGCCGCCAACAAGGCGGTCGACTGGGTGCTGCATCCCTCGCTGGAGACCCACCCCGATTACCAATTGGCAAAACGATTGCTGCCGCGCGGCGCCGGATCGATCGTCAGTTTCGGGATCAAGGGCGGCCGGCCAGCGGGCAAGAAATTCATCGAGGCGTTGCGGATGATCAGCCATCTTGCCAATGTCGGCGACGCCAAAACTCTGGTCATCCATCCCGCCAGCACCACCCATCAGCAGATGGATGCCGCCCAGCTCGAGGTTGCGGGGATCGGCGAAGAGTTGGTTCGGTTGTCGATCGGCATCGAGGCCGCTTCCGACATCATCGACGACCTCGCTCAGGCGCTCCGTATTTCGCAGAGGGCTTGAGCCATGCAGTTGTCCGTGAACGGCACAGATATCTTCGTCGCGACCGGCGGCCGCGAATTCGATCCTTCGCAACCGACCATCGTGCTGCTGCATGGCGCCGGCTTCGATCACACCAGCTGGGCTTTGCATAGCCGGTGGTTTGCCCACCATGGCTACGGCGTGCTGGCGCCGGATTTGCCGGGGCATGGACGCTCAATCGGCGCGCCGCTGACTACCATCGCCGACATGGCCGACTGGACCGCCGCGCTGCTCGATGCCGCCGGCGCCGCCAAGGCATGGCTGGTCGGTCATTCCATGGGATCGCTGATTGCGCTGGAGACCGCGGCGCGACACCCAACCAGGGTGTCGGCGCTCAGCCTGATCGCAACGTCGGCCACCATGACGGTCGGGCCCGATCTGCTCAAGGCCGCGGAGGCCAATGACCATTCGGCCGTCGATATGGTGTCGATCTGGGGTCTCGGCTTTCAGGCCGAACTCGGCGGCAGTCTCGCGCCGGGTCTGTGGATGCATCATGGCGCCCAGCGCGTGCTCGAACAATGCCGGGCCGGCGTGCTGTTCAACGATCTTTCCGCGTGCAATGCCTACCAGAATGCGCTTGCGGCCGCCGCGCAAATTACCGTGCCGACCACTTTTGTCCTCGGCGAACGCGACATGATGACCCCGGCCAAGGCCGGCAAGGCGCTGGCCGCCGCACTGCCGAACTCACGCACCGTGGTGCTGGCCGGCGCCGGGCACATGATAATGGCCGAACGGCCCGACGAATTGCTGGCGGCGCTGCTCTAAAGGCCAGTGCCTTTGCCGATGGCGTCGGAAAACGAGCGATCGACGACGCCTTAATTCGCGTGAAACACCAGCGTCCGCAACTCGATGCTCTCGCGCGGCGCCGCATCGGGAGGCGCGGTCGGATCGGCGAAGGCGCTGTGGGGCGCAAAGCGGGCACTGCCGTCGGTCCTTGAATCGAAGCACTTCAGCAGCAGGATTTCATCGACCGCCATGCCGGGCACGTAGAACCATTGATGATCGGGATTGTATTTCACCGAGTAGGTTTCGCCGACCCGCTGCGGATAGACCAGATCGGAAGCAACGAGATCGCCGGGTTGCACGCTGCGGGCGTCGCAGACCGCCAATGGCGAGTCGAGCAGCGGTCCTCGAATCGGTCGCCAGAGATTGATGATCTGCACCCTGCCCTTCAAGAGCTGCTCCGCCTCGTCGGGAATGAGATCGCGAACGCGCTGCGGGCCTGATTTCTCGGTGTGGTCGACATGAACGCGCGCGACCGGCTGACGCAGGCCGTTGTCGCGATCGGCCGCCCCTTGAACGCGCTTGCGTACGGTATGGTCGAAGACGAAGACCCGGTCGGCACCGGTCGCGGCCTTGATCAGCCGTTCCGCCTCGGGATAGTAGACGTTCGTGACCTCGTCTTCGTCGTAGAAGTCCTTTACCGAACTTCTTTGCCGGACCAGCGCAAACCCTTCTCGATCGAGCGAAACCGCCTGGCTGATCGGACGGACGTCATGAATCGGCAGACTGTGCGGTTCCGGCACGATGTTCGACCTGGGTTCGCCGAATGGCGGATCGAAGGTGTAGGTCCGCGGCCTGTCCGGAGCCGGCGCCAGATAGTTGAGGTTGGCCGTCACGAACGACAACGCCGCGATCTTTTCGTTTTGCAGTCCCATTTTCTTGTTCTCCCGTTTGGTTTGTCACGCTTCTTAAAAAAGTTCCTTGAATGGCCGCAGATCGAGTTCGTGCGTCCAGGCCGATGGATGCTGCGAATGAAGATGCCAGTAGGCCTCCGCAATCGCATCGATGTTCAGGAGCCCATCGACGCCGCGCTCCGCCTTGAGTTGCGGCGCGGCGGTGTTGAGCTTTTCACCATCGATGCCGCCGTCGATGACCACATGAGCGACGTGAATCCCTGATGGACCGAATTCCCGCGCCATCGATTGCGCCAGTGAGCGAAGGCCGGCCTTGGCGGATGCGAACGCAGTGAACGGCGGTTTTCCGCGCAGGCTCGCCGTGGCGCCTGTAAAGATGACGGTGCCTTTGCCTGACGGCGCCAACCGTCGGGCCGCTTCGCGTCCCACCAGAAATCCGCCAAAGGTTGCCAAACGCCAGGTCTTCTCAAAGAGTTCGGTCGGCATGGTGCGCAAGTCGTGCCGAACATTATTGCCGGCGTTGAACACCACGAGATCAATGACGTCGCCGGACGACTGCGCGAAATCGAACAGCGCCGCTACCTCAGACTCAACCGTGGCATCGGCCCGGAAAGCCGCGGCGTTGCCGCCGCGATCGACGATATCGCGAACGACCTCCGCGATCTTCGCTTCCGTGCGGCCGGAAGCGATCACCCGATGACCTCCGATCGCAAACCGCCGAGCGAGCCCGGCGCCGAGCCCTTGTCCGGAGCCGACCCCTACAACGATAGCCGTGCGTTGAAGCGTGGTCATTGCAGGCATCCCGCTTGTCCGATTCCAACTCGGACAAAGCACCAAACTCAATCTGTGTCGATCGGTTGGTTCCGCCAGTGACCTGCGAAAAATAAGATTGCTGTTACGAAATCCGCCGGTGCCGTGAAACTTTTTTCCAAGGACTGCCCCAGCGGAGTGAAGTAGGCGTCGTCGCCGGGGCGGACTCCACTCGCATGAATGATGTGAAGCGTCGTCGAGTTACGGGTCGCTCAAGTTTCTTGACGCGCCCTGACTTGCCGCTGCCGGCACGGCTACCCGGCCACCGCTGCGCTCGGCTTTGGCGGCGCGACGTTCACGGCGAGCTTGCCGTAGCGATCCTTGAAAGCCTCGGTGTCGATCTCCTCGAGCTTGATCGCGCCGCTCATCACGCCGGCCTTCCAGGCGTCGTGCTCGGGATCGGCGCGGAATTCCGGCATCACTTCGTGAGCGAACAATTCCAGCGAGTCGCAGATGTGCTCGTGGCTGTTCTTGCCGGCCTGGTTGAGCAGGATCACCTGGTCGATATGCGAACTGCGGAACCGGCGCAGTTTTTTGGCGATGGTCTCCGGCGAGCCGATCAGGCCGCCGCGCAAGGCTGCCTCCTGCGCTTCCGGATTCTCGCGCTTCCATTTGTTGTATTCGTCCCACATGTTGACGGTGCCGGGCGCCGGACGCGCCCTGTTCTGCCCCTGGCCGTAATAGCGCAACGCGAACTGGAAGAAGGTGGCGCCGTCGGCGCGCGCGCGGGCCTCCTCGTCGGTTTTGGCGCACATGAAGAACGACACCAGCGCCATGTTCGGATTGATCTGGTAGTCGCCGAGCTTCTTCAGCCGTTTTGTGATCGCATTGTAGTAAGCGTGCACCCAGGCGTGGGCGGCATCGGCGCTGACGAACTGGAAGCCCAGCGCGCCAAATCCGTGCTGGCCGGCGCGCTCGATGGTCGGCAACTGCGAACACGCCATCCACAGCGGCGGATGCGGTTTCTGCACCGGCTTTGGAACGACGTTACGCAGGGGAATATCGAAGTATTTGCCGTGATGCTCGCTGCCGCCCTCCTTGAACATCGGGAAAATGGCGCGGACCGCTTCCTCGAACACTTCCTTCTTGGTTTCCATGTCGCGGCCGAACGGCGTCAGTTCGGTGATCGAGGCGCTCTCGCCCATCCCGAATTCGACACGGCCGTTGCTCAACAGATCAAGCACCGCGACACGCTCGGCGACGCGGGCGGGATGATTGGTGGTGAGCTGGAAGATGCCGTGGCCGAGCCGGATGTTCTTGGTGCGCTGGGAGGCCGCGGCGAGAAAGGATTCCGGCGACGGCGAATGCGAATATTCCTCCAGGAAATGATGTTCCACCACCCAGGCATGGTCGTAGCCGAGCCGGTCGGCGGTCTCCAGTTGGGTCAGCGCATTCTGGTAGAGCTTGAGTTCGTCGCCGGCCTCCCAGGGGCGCGGCAATTGCAGCTCGTAAAAGATGCCGAATTTCATGACGTCTCACCCCGCGGTCTGCTTTTTTGTTGGACGCAGTGTATTCGCAGGAAGGGCGGTGTCCAGCCTCGGCCCGGCTTTCGCCAATTCCGCCGGGCGGAAGACGGCTTGTGTTGACCGCTCGAATGGTTAGCTTGCGGACAGCGAGTCGCGGTAGACTACACCGCGCGATCGTCGCCATTCACCGAGACCCCATGCCCATCTTCACGCCGCACCAGGATTCCGCGCTGAAGGCCGTTGCCGACTGGCTCAAGGCCAAACCCGGCAAGAATGGCACGCCGCCGGTGTTCCGGCTGTTCGGCTATGCCGGCACCGGCAAGACCACGCTGGCGCGGCACATCGCCGACGGCGTCGAGGGCGAGGTGAAATTCGCGGCCTTCACCGGCAAGGCCGCGCTGGTGATGCGCAACAAGGGCTGCAACAACGCTTCCACCATCCATTCGCTGATTTATCGCGCGCGCGAATCCGGCGTCGAGCAGCCGAGCTTCGAGCTTTGGGACGACGCGCCGGCCTCCAAGGCAAAATTGATCGTGATCGACGAATGCTCGATGGTCGATGCCGACCTCGGCCGCGACTTGATGTCGTTCGAATGTCCGCTGCTGGTGCTCGGCGATCCCGCCCAGCTGCCGCCGATCCAGGGCGGCGGCTTCTTCACCGACTGCGAGCCCGACGTGATGCTGACCGAGGTGCATCGCCAGGCGCAGGACGACCCGATCATCCGGATGTCGATGGACGTGCGCGAGGGCCGCGAACTCGATATCGGCCGCTACGGCGAAAGCCAGGTGATATCGCGCACCGAACTCGATCCGGACCGGGTGATGCAGGCCGACCAGGTGCTGGTCGGGCGCAACAACACAAGGCGCGCCTACAACATGCGGGTGCGG
>Ga0209736_1000443_pt1 | contig 13373 bp, 9 predicted proteins | sample BlaSpr_A8_Ref_M3_FD_187992 | JGI IMG/M metagenome (GOLD analysis project Ga0209736, IMG submission 187992) | Forest soil microbial communities from Thunder Bay, Ontario, Canada - Black Spruce, Ontario site 2_A8_Ref_M3 (SPAdes) (version 2) | ecosystem: Environmental > Terrestrial > Soil > Boreal... | reverse complement strand
GTCATCTTGCACCGGGCCCGAGCGAATCTTCGCGGAAACTTCGGTGAGCGGCAGCTTTAGGATGCTGGTTGCTTTCAGCTCTTTTTCGTTGGGCTGCCGCGCGTCGTGCCAGCGGCCGGGGAGAATTTTTTCGGTAAAGGCGCGCAGGGCTTCGAGTTTTTCGCCGACTTCTTCGACGAGCGTCGCTTTGCCGAGCGCCACTACCGAACGGTAATTCATGGAATGATTGAAAACGGAGCGCGCCAGAACGAGGCCATCGGTCAGGGTCACAGCGATGCATACGGGGACGCCGGTGGAAGCGCCGCGCAACATACGGCTGGCGGCCGAGCCGTGAAAATAAATGGCGTCGCCGACGCGCGCGTACAGCGTTGGAATCACGAAAGGCTGCGCGTCGGTGGTGAATCCTACGTGACAGACGATTCCTTCATCTAAAATTTTGTAAATGGTTTCGCGATCGTAGACGCCGCGATGCGGTTCGCGAATCACACGCGTGCGCTCTGTTGGCGTGAAGGTTTCTGACACGATGCACCCCTGGGTGAAACGAGGCGCGGAGTTGATAGCCGGCGCCGTCGCGGCATGAGTGAGGAACAGTAAATTGCATGGTATCACGGCGAGGATTGCAAAGCGGGCGGGCTAGTGTGAGAAACTAGCTGGGCGGAGAAACGGTCCCGGCTTAAAAGAGAAAAAATGAGCACACCCGCTTTGCAGGAAGCAACCAACAAACCCCTCGATTCCGCGTGGGTGCGAGCGCAATTTCCTTCGCTGAAATTACAAGTGAACGGGCAGGCCGCCGCGTTTCTGGACGGCCCGGCAGGCACACAGGTGCCGCGACAGGTGATGGACGCGATCCAGAATTATTTTTTGGCGGGCAACGCGAATACTTGCGGAGCGTTTGCCACCAGCCGCGCCAATGACGCGATGATTGCTGGGGCGCGGGGGGCCATGGCGGATTTTCTCCATTGTGACAAAGATGAGGTGGTGTTTGGGCAAAACATGACCACGATTACTTTCGCGCTGTCGCGTGCTATGGGCCGCGAGCTGAAGCCGGGCGACGAAATCGTGGTCACTACGCTGGATCATGATGCCAACGTCGCTCCTTGGAGGGCGCTGGAAGAAAAGGGCGTGGTCATTCGCCAAGTGGACATTCGCGAGGCGGACTGCACGCTGGACCTTGACGACTTGAAACGAAAGATCACGTCGAAGACGAAACTGGTCGCCGTGGGCTACGCTTCGAATGCCGTCGGCACGATCAATCCCGTCGCGGAAATCACCAAGCTGGCGCATGACGCGGGCGCGATGATGTTTATCGATGCGGTGCACTATGCGCCGCATGGAGCGATTGATGTACGAGCGCTCGATTGCGATTTCCTGATTTGCTCGCCGTACAAGTTTTTCGGCCCGCACATGGGCACGCTGTACGGAAAGCACGAGCGATTGCTGCAATTCAAGCCGTACAAAGTGCGTCCTGCTACGGATGCGCTTCCGGATCGCTGGGAGACGGGGACGCAGGTACAAGAGTTGATCGCCGGAATTGGCGCGGCGGTCGATTACCTTGCGGAACTGGGGCGGCGACAGGATGCGAGCGCGAAGGATCGCCGCAGCGCGCTGCTGGCGGCGTATCGCGCCACGCGGCAACACGAAACCGCGCTGCTCGGGCGACTGATCGAGGGTTTGCTGGCGATTCCGAAGCTACGATTTTTTGGCATCCGTGATCCCCAGCGCTTTCACGAGCGCTGCTCGACTATATCGATGCGAATTGGGGAGCACAATCCAACGGAGATCGCGAAATTTCTTGGCGACCGCGGGATTTTTACCTGGGACGGCAATTACTACGCGCTGAACCTGAGTGAGCGGCTCGGCGTGGAACAACAAGGCGGCTTCCTGCGCATTGGCCTGGTGCATTACAACACCGCGGAAGAAGTGGACCGGCTGTTGGCCGCGCTGCGCGAATTTGCCACCAGGTAGTGCCACCGTTTCGCTGGCCAAACCAAAATCCGACGAGCTATGAGCAAACGACCGAAACCAATTGTGCTGACGGTGCTGGACGGTTGGGGATATCGCGCGGAGAGCAAGGGCAATGCTATAGCTCTTGCGCGCAAGCCTACTTACGACGCGCTGCTGAAGAAATTTCCCAACACGTTGATTCACACTTCTGGGCCGTTTGTGGGATTGCCGGATGGGCAAATGGGCAATAGCGAGGTAGGCCACCTGAACATCGGCGCGGGGCGTATCGTGCACATGGACATCACGCGCATTGATGTGCTGATTGCCAACAAACAGTTGCAAAACGTGCCGCTGTTTCAGCAAGCGATGGAGCGCGGCCGGCAGCGCCAGTTGCACCTGATGGGGCTGCTCAGCGACGGCGGCGTGCACTCGCACATCAATCACCTTTTCGCGTTGTTGGAAATGGCCAAGCAGCAAAAAGTGGACAGCGTTTTTGTGCACTGCTTTTTGGACGGTCGCGACACGCCGCCGCATAGCGGGCGCGACTTTGTGCGCCAGTTGCAGCAGAGGATGCGCGAGTTGGGCGTGGGGCAAATCGCTTCGCTGGTGGGCCGCTATTACGCGATGGACCGCGACAATCGCTGGGAGCGCATGGAGCTGGCGTATCGCGCGGTGGTGCACGGCGAAGCGGAGACGCGCACCGACGATCCAGTTGCGGCGCTAGAGCGGAGCTACGAGCAAGATGTTACGGATGAATTCGTGAAGCCCATCGTGGTTACTAAGGGAAGCGGCGCGTCTGCGGCGGCGGTGGGGCCGATTCGCGACGATGATGCGGTGATCTTCTTCAATTTCCGCGCGGACCGCGCGCGGCAGATGACCTATGCGCTGGCTGCACCGGACTTCGATAAGTTTGCGGATCCGCGGCGGCCGAAGAATTTGTTTTTCGTGGCCATGACGCAGTACGACAAAAACTGGCCGTGGCTGAAATATGTAATCGGGCCGGAAAAACTGGAGCATATCCTGGCGCAGGTTTTCGCAGACTTGCAGTACAAGAATCTGCGCTGCGCGGAGACCGAGAAATACGCGCATGTCACCTATTTTTTCAACGGCGGGGTAGAAAAGCCTTTTGGCGGCGAAGAGCGCATCCTGGTGCCGTCGCCGAAAGTCGCGACGTATGATTTGAAACCGGAAATGTCCGCGGAAGGAATTACGGAGACGGTGGTGAAGGCGATTGAAAAGGGCGAGTTCGACGCCATCATCATGAATTATGCGAATGCGGACATGGTCGGGCATTCCGGCAAGCTCGAAGCGGCGATCAAGGCGGTCGAAGCGGTGGATGCGGGTTTGGCGCGCCTTTACCAGACGCTGAAGCCACGCGGCGGCGCCTGGATCATCACCGCGGATCACGGCAATGCGGAAACGATGACTGATCCCAGGACTGGCGGTGCGCACACGTATCACACCACGAATCCGGTTCCGTTTATTTTGGTGACCGATGACGATCAGAACGGGTTGCAGAGTGGTGGGGCTTTGCGCGATATCGCACCGACCATGTTGGGCGTGCTGGGCCAGCCGCAACCGAAAGATATGACCGGGCGCGATCTTCGAACTTTGCATAAGTAGGAAATCGCAGCAGGAGGCAAACATGTCGCCGGGCAAGCCAAATTACATAGGCAAGTTTGGCGGGCTGACCGTTCCCGGCACGCCGGTCGGCGCGATTGTTTCCGTTGGGCTGGTCGTGCTTTGCTGGCTGGCGATTCCAATTGCGCGGCCGTTCATTGTGGGTACGGGAGGACTAGGTCTCGTCGTGGGACTGATTCTGTGGTGGAAGCATAATCGGGCGCCACGCGAATGATGATAATGCAATTCGCTTTTCTATAAACGCGCTGTGCGGTCTGCGGTGAACAGTACTTTGGTGGTTGAGATCGTTTGATGACACTCGCTCTCTTTTGCTGGTAGCGGGGCAGGGGTTTTGCTCTGACATCGTGAAAAGAATCTTTCACGTTTATATTTTGACGAACGCCTCAAAGATGCTGTATACCGGCGTGACCAATGACCTTCACCGCCGGGTTTACGAGCATAAACACAAGTTCGTACCCGGCTTCAGCGCCAAATACAATTTGCATCGATTGGCTTTTTTCGAAGCGTTCGGACATATAGGCGACGCATCGCCAGGGAAAAGCAGATCAAAGGCTGGATGCGGTCGAGGAAAGTCGCGTTGATTGAATCCCAGAACCCGAAATGGCAAGACTTGGCCACCGACTGGTTCAAAACGGCGAAAGCTCGGGACGAACTGTCCGCTGCAACTAACATGTCAACTACAACGCTGCTGTCATCCTGAGGCTATCCGATGAGCATAGCCGAAGGACCTCAACGTAACGTGCTTGTCCAACGCGTTCATTGGAGAAAATCTCGCATGCCGTCAACGCGCACTACACCCGCCGACACCAAGCTCGTCATTTGCGTTTGGCATCCTTTCACATTCTGGCGGCCGCAACCGGTTTTACCGGAAACGCTGCGGCGGCGCTGGCCTGAGATGCGCGTCTTGCATTTGCCGGATTACGATGCGCTGCCGAAGGAGTTGCCGGACACCGACATTTTTGTGGGCTATTCGCTGCGCGCCCAGCAGCTTCCGCTGGCCAAGAAGCTGAAGTGGCTGCACTCGACCGCGGCGGGCGTGGCGCAACTGATGTACCCGGAGCTGCGCGAATTGGGAATCGTGGTGACGAATCCCAGCGGCATTTTTTCCGTGCCCATGGCAGAGCACACCATGGGATTGTTGGTAGCGCTGGCGCGGAATTTTCCAGATTCGGTACGCCATCAGGACCGCGCGCATTGGGGCCAACAGGATTTGTGGGACCAGCCGCAACGGCTTACGGAATTGAATGGGCAACTGCTGCTGATTGTGGGGTATGGGTCGATTGGCCGCGAGATCGCGCGGCGCGCGCGGGCGTTCGACATTCGCGTATGGGGCGTGACGCGCTCCGGAAAAGGCGACCTTACGCATGCGGAGAAAATCGTGCCGGCGACGGAGTTGGATGCGGTGCTGCCCGAGGCGGATTACGTAGTCATTGCGGCTCCGGAAACGCAGGAGACCGCACAATTGATGAACGCTGCGCGCATCGGCAAGATGAAACGCGGGGCGCGTTTGATCAACGTGGGGCGCGGATCTTTGCTCGACGAAACGGCGCTGCTGCGGGCGCTCGAAAGCGGTGCACTAGGAGGCGCGGCTCTCGATGTTACGGGTACTGAACCGTTGCCCGCCGAAAGTCCTCTGTGGAGGGCGCCGAATCTTTTCATCACGCCGCACACGAGCGCGATCAGCGATCGCTTGTGGATCCGGCAGGCGGACACTTTGGTGCAGTTGCTGGAGCGATGGTTTGACGGGCGCGAGCTCTTTAATCGGGTCGACTTTTCGCGCGGCTATTAGAGTTGCATTAGTCGCCGACTCCGCCCTTGACTGCGGTATAGCCCTCGCGCGCGTAGACCACCACTTTTTGCTTCTTGCCCTTTTGGTCCTTGACGTCCAGCGGGCTGCCGTCCGGCGCTACCAATTCAATTTTTACTTTGTGAAATTTCCCGTCGCTGACGCCGGTGGTCGGGGTGTAGGACAGGCTGTACTGGTTGCGCAAAAACGCGGTGATGGTTTGGAAAATTCCCGGGATTTCGCCGTCGAATTGCGGGAACCAGGCGTAACCGCCGGTCATGCTGGCGAAGGTCTTGAGCTGATTCTCGCCTTGCAGATAATTCATGTGTGAGCTCATGGACCCGTGGGAATCGAGGAAGTTCGTGTAGGGCTTGTCGAGGCCCACGCAAAAGATGGTGGTGTCCGTCTGGCGAAGCAGTTTCATAGTTTGGTCCAACGTGTGCTTGGAGAATGTATCGACACCGGTGGCAAGCACCAGAATGGCTTTTTTGCCCTTCACATCTTTCAAGCGATCGGTGGTGTCGAGGATAGCGTCGAAGACGTTGGATTCGCTGAAACCCGGAAAATACAGGTGGTAGAGCGCGTTGCGCACTTCATCCTTGTTTTGCGTGAAATCCACTTCCAGGCGTGGCTTCATGTCAAAGGTGATGAGCGCAACCCAGTCTTTTTGCTTGAGATGGGGAAAGAAAGCGTCGGCCCAATATTTGGCCTGATACGCGAACCAATCGTAGTAGCCGCGGCTGCTGAATTCCATCAGCATGACGAGGGTGATGGGCGCTTCGGTGGAACCGAAGTTAGTGATCGTCTGCGCGACACCCTCATCCATGACGCGGAAATTTTCTTTCTTTAAGCCGGTGAGCAAATCACCGTGATTTGTCGCTGCGATCACGTCCATCGTGACCACCGGTACTTCCACGGCGATGCTGGCGCCCGAATCCTGGGGCTTCTGCTGCGGCGGCGCAGGCTTCGGTTCGACCGGCGGAGCGCCCTGCTGCTTGCCGCCCTGCGGGCCTTCCGGCGCTTGAGCCCGGGCGGCGGTTCCCGCTAAGTAAAAGACGAGCGAAGCCCCCAAGAATCCGGCCAAATTCCTGCAAGAATTCGCGTTCATGCTGTGTCCCTCAATTGAACATCATAAATCGTCGTGCGTTTGGCGGCAACGAAGGCCAGCTTGCGAGCGCCTTGCCACTGGTTGGAGTTACGCCATCGACTCTGTGCGTGGATGGCCGGGTGTCTCTAGCACGCATGTTAGTATGAAGCAGATTCGATGCAAAACGTTTGCTGACGCGAACGCGGCGGGACGCAGATTTGTGGAGGATGGATTGCTGAATCGGAACGGCAGAAAGAGCAGGCTCATGCTGCTCGCGGGATATTTTTTTGCCACGGCAACACCGCTACTGGCGCAGGGCATACCCCAAGGTTCGCCATCAACGCCGACGAGCACATCGGCAATTGGAGATGCAGCGGGCCTCGCTCGCGAAGCGAATGTGTGGCTGGCACAACTGATTCGGATTGATACGACCAATCCGCCGGGCAACGAAGCAGCGGCGGCGAAATATGTCGCGGGAATTCTGGAGAAGGAAGGGATTACGCCGGAGATTCTGGAGGTGATGCCGGGCCGAAGCGCGGTAGTGGCACGGCTGCGGAGCTCAGCGATTTCCGATCCATCGCGCGCATTGCTGCTGGTGGCGCACATGGATGTGGTGGGCGTGGACCGCACGCGGTGGAGCGTCGAGCCATTCGGCGCGGTGATCAAGGACGGTTACATTTATGGGCGCGGCGCGCTGGACGATAAGTCCATGCTGGCCGCGAATATGGCCGTGATCATTGGCCTGAAACGCGCGAATGCGCGGCTGAATCGCGATGTAATTTTTCTCGCCACCGATGATGAGGAAGGCGGCGGCGACGCCAGCATCAAGACGCTGATCGCCAAGAATTGGGACAAGTTCGCCGCCGGCTTTGCCATCAATGAAGGCGGCGAAGTGGTGATGAAGGGCGGCAAGGTGCAGTACATTGCGGTGCAAGCCAGCGAAAAAGTTAGCGTCAGTGTCGCGATGGTGGCGAAAGGGCCGGCCGGACATGCGTCGATGCCGACAAAAGAGAATGCGGTGGTGCATCTGGCGGCGGCGGTGGCGAAAATTGGGAACTACGCGGCGCCGGTGCACTTTACGGCTATTGTGCGGCGCTATTTCGAGGGGCTGGCCGCCATTTCTGACGATGAAATTGCCAAGTGGATGCGTTCGCTGGACACTGCGGACCGCGGCGAGCATGCGCAGCGCGTGCTTTCCGAAGCCAATCCGCAGTGGGGATCGATGCTGCGAGACTCGATCGCACCGACAATGCTTACGGCCGGCGTGCGCCCTAACGTCATTCCCGGGGAAGCGCGCGCGATTTTGAATATCCGATTGCTTCCCGGCGACACCATCAATGTATTGCTTGGCGAGCTGGGGAAACTGGTGAACGATCCGCAGGTGCGGCTGGAGGTGCAGCCGAACGCGGGGCTGGCCGCGCCGCCGTCATCACTCGAGTCTGAATTCTACGCGGCCATCACAAAAGTGGCGACGCAGGAGTTCGCAGGTGCGCCGGTACTACCGTATCAGTCGCCGTGGGCCACGGATTCGGCGCAATTACGGCTGCACAACGTGCAGGCGTACGGCTTGTGGCCGTTTCCGATCACCGAAGAAGATCTGAAGCGCATGCATGGCGACGATGAGCGCCTGCCGATCGCGTCGTTCAACAAGGGTGTCGATTTGCTGGCGCGCATTGTCTCGGAGTTTGCGGTAGCAAGGTAGTTTTCCCAGCGAAAAAATGCCCTTTCGTCATTCCAAAATCGTCTGCACCATCGGACCCGCGAGCCGCTCACCGCGGATCATCGAGCGACTGCTGCGCGCGGGCATGGATGTCGCGCGGCTGAATTTCTCGCACGGCTCGCATGCCAATCACGCAGAAACCATTGCGCTGCTGCGCGCGGCGGCGCTGGCGCTTCACAAACCCATTGCCATTCTTGCCGACCTGCAAGGACCAAAAATTCGGACTGGGGCCCTGGCAGGACGCGCGTCGGTGGTTTTGCGCGCGGGACAAACATTCGTGATCACGACCGCCAGGATTCTTGGGGATTCCACGCGCGTGAGCACGGTGTTCAAGCCGTTGCCGCGTGAAGTGCATCGCGGGGACCGCATCCTGCTTTCCGACGGATTGATCGAACTGCGAGTGAAGCAGGTGCGCGGGCGCGAAGTGATCTGCGAAGTGGTCAACGGCGGCGCGCTCGGCGAAAATAAGGGAATCAATCTGCCGGGGATCAAGTTGCGGGTACCGGCGCTCACGACGAAAGACCGCGCGGACCTGATTTTTGCGTTGAAGCAGGGTGCGGATTACATCGCGGTGAGCTTTGTGCGCCGGCCGGAAGACGTGTTGCTGGCGAAGACGTTGGTGCGCCGCGCGAAAAAAGATACGCCGGTGATCGCGAAATTGGAAAAGCCGGAGGCCATCGAAAATCTGGATGCCATCCTGCGCGTGGCGGATGGCGTGATGGTAGCGCGCGGGGATCTTGGCGTGGAGATGAATCCCGAGCGCGTGCCGGTGGTGCAAAAAACGATTATCAAGCGCGCGCGGGAATTTCGGCGTCCGGTGATTACCGCCACGCAGATGCTCGAATCCATGACGGAAAATCCGCGGCCAACGCGGGCGGAGGCTTCCGATGTGGCCAACGCGATTTTCGACGGCTCGGATGCGGTGATGCTTTCCGCGGAAACGGCCACGGGAAAATATCCGGTGGAAGCGGTGGGCATGATGGCGCGTATTATCGAGGAAGCGGAAGCCAGCATCACGGAGTTTCCGCGGCCGGCGCCGCAAGAACGGCTGAAAGTGGCGGAGACGGTCGCGGAACTGGTGTGCCATGCCTCGCGCGAGCTGCATATGAAACTGATCGCGGTGTTCACGCACAGCGGATTTACCGCGCGGCTGATTTCGCGCTACCGGCCGCTGGTTCCGATCGTCGCGTTTTCGCCGGAAGAGGCCACTCGGCGGCGCATGGCGTTGATCTGGGGGGTGCGCCCGCGTAGCATTCCAGATGTGCGCAAGGTGGACGGACTCGCGGTAGTTGCGGAGAAGCGACTCCTTGAAGAACGACTGGTGCGTAAGGGCGACGTTATCGGAATTGTTGCCGGGACGCCGATGGGCATTCGCGGCACCACGAATTTCATGAAGTTCCACATCATCGGCGGCATTGAATAGTTTTATCGAAGCGCCGAATTTAAGATTCCAACTTTTCAGCTCTTAGTTGACCCAGCGGTCGGGGCGCGAGGGCGGCTCTTTGTGCTTGTTCATATAGACCTGGAATCGTTTTTTATTGCGCTGCACCTTCCAGTCGGTAACGCTGTTGCGCACACTATAGAGAAACGAGCCGCGGCGCAAATAAACATAGCCGACCAGCATTCCACCGAGATGGCAAATGTGCGCGACGCCGTCGCCACCCGTGCCTAAGGTGCCAAAAAATTCAATGGCGGCCATCACCGCAACGTAGGGACGCATGGGAATCGTCACTGGAAGAGGAAGCAACCAGATGCGACGGTCGGGGAAGAGCACCGCGTTGGCGATTAGGATTCCGAAAATAGCGCCGGAGGCGCCGATGGTGGGAATGTCGGAGGGCGGCTTCCCAAAAAAGACGGGAATGGTTTTCACGATGACTTCGATAATTCCCGCGCCCGCGCCGCATAGGAAGAAATAATTGAGAAAGCGGCGCTTGCCCCACATCAGCTCCAGATCGCGTCCGAACATCCAGAGCATGAGCATGTTGAGGAGAATATGCAGCAGCCCGCCGTGCAGGAACATGTACGTAAACGGCTGCCAGATGCGGAGGCCATGGGTGACCGCGGAAGGAATGAGCCCGAAGACCTGGATCACGTAGTGGTACGAGGTGAGCGGATCGACAGCCAGGCCGATGAGGGTCTGAAGAAAGAACACGCCGGAGCAGATCAGGACGAGCAGCTTCACGCCGGGGGTGATGAATCCCCGCCAGTCGAAGTTATAACGGCGCGCGCCGCCGAACGTACTCATAGAGGAAGTGTACGGTCGAAGGGTGTTGCAGTCAAAGAAAGCGTCAATCCAGCTTCTTTCGAGCGAAATAGAAGAGCGAGGTGGCTAGGAGGGCGAACATGATTATGCCGAAGAGGTTGCTGGCGGCCAGCGGGCCTAGGACCTTGGGGCCGAAGGAAAAAAGATCGGGTCTCCAAGGGAGGCGGAAGATCGAGGTGACCCACTGGGGCACGCGATTGGAGATTTCGGGATCCTGCAGGAGATTGATGATTATACCGAGCAGGCCGAAGACGCCGCCGGCGGCGATGAGTCCGCTGGAGTAGAGCGCGCCAGGGCTGGCCTCGCTTTCGTCTTTCTTTTTGGTGGTGGCGTCGACGAGCATACGCACGAGGCCTCCGGCAAACATCGCAGCCGTCGTGCCGAGGGGAAGATACGAGCCTGTGGCGAACGCCAGCGAGCGCACACCAAGGATTTCCACGGCGATAACCAACGCGACGCCCATCAACACCAATCGCCAGGGCAAACGCTGATTCAAAATGCCACTGATGACCGTGGCCATAAGGCGCGCCTGCGGAGCGGGAGCCTTGTCGCTGCCGATCCCTTGCGCCCACTGATATTCGATCTGGTTCGCGGCCGGGTTGTAGAGATACTCGCCGTCAGGGACTTCGTGGGAGCCCAGCGCATTGATGAGGACGTAGTTCTTGCCTTGGTAAGTGAAGGTGTCTCGCTCGACCTTCACGCCGGAAGGCAACGACTGAATGTTCACGGGAATCTGCGTGGGCAGGTATTTCTCCAGGCCCTTATTCATTAGATTCAGGGTCGTGCCGATGGCGAAAGTCGAAACCGTGACGCCGATCAGCAGGCCCATTTGTTGCCAGAACGGTGTGGCACCGACCAGGTAGCCGGTCTTGAGGTCCTGGGAGGTGGCGCCGGCGATGGCGGCGGCAATGCACACAACTCCACCAATCATCAAGGCGAGAACCTGATAGTTTGGCGCGGTCCATCCGGCCACAAAGAATATCGCGCAAGTAGCCATCAAGGTGGCGATGCTCATGCCGCTGATGGGGTTGGAAGAATTGCCGAGCAAGCCGCTGATGCGCGCCGCCACGGTCACAAAGAGAAAGCCGAATACGGTGACGAAGACGCCGGCGAAGAGGTTCTGCCACCACTTCGTTTGTGCGCCTTGCATCGGATGAAACGTCAGCATTACCCACATCATGAAGATAATTACGGCGGAACCCGCGATGACCCAGCGCATGGGGACCTCGCGATCGATGCGCGTGCCGCCGTTCGATTGCCCGGTGCTTTCGGCACGAACATTTTTGAGCCCCGTGCGCAAGGCGGAAATAATTGTCGGCAAGGTGCGCAGTAGCGTGATCAAACCGGCGGCGGCCACGGCGCCCGCCGCCATGGGGCGAATGTAATTGCTCCAGAGCTGATCCGGTGTCATCTGAGGAATCGGAATGGTGGACGGGTAGATCGGAACGTTACCGGCGAGCTGACCGTAAAATTTGATGGCCGGCATGATCACCAGCCAGGAAATAATACCGCCGGCGAACAGAATGCCTGCGACGCGCGAGCCAATGATGTAACCCACGCCTAGATATTCGGAGGTGATGGCCACGCGGAAGGACGCGCCGGGAAACCACGTCGGACGATTTTCGGGCTGCGCTGTCCAGGCTTGGACGGTGTTCATCAGGAAGGTGTAGACGCCGCCCAGGCCGAGTCCCCAGAAAACGCGTCCGGCAAAGGAGCCGCCGCGTTCGCCCGCGACGAGAACGTCGGCGCAGGCGGTGCCTTCGGGGAAAACCAGGTTGCCGTGTTCCTTGACGATGAGCTGGCGGCGCAAGGGGACCATGAAGAGCACGCCGAGCCATCCGCCGAGCAGCGCGAGAGGAAAGATGCGCCAGAAGGTGAACTCCGAGCCGAAGCCGAGAAAAATCAGCGCCGGGATCGTGAACATCACGCCGGCGGCGAGCGATTCTCCTGCGGAGCCGGTGGTTTGCACGATGTTGTTCTCGAGAATGGTCGAGCGGCCGAAGGCGCGCAAGATGCTGATGGAGAGAACGGAAATGGGAATGGAGGCAGAGACGGTCAGTCCGGCGCGTAGACCGACGTAGACGGTGACGGCGCCGAAGAGCAAACCGAAGAGCGCGCCGAGGATTACCGCGCGCACCGTGAATTCCTTCAGTGTTTCGTCGGCGGAAATGTAGGGGCGAAATTCGCCCGGGGGCGCGGTGGAACTCCAGGGACGATCAGTCACCGCAGATGGCTTGCTCACACAGACCTCCCTCGTCGCCGGCAGGCCGGCGCGGGGATTATGGACCATTTTGGAGCTAAGAGGTTAGAGGTTGCAGGCGAGCGGAATCCGGTTGGAGGTTGAGGACAGACGGTTATCATCGGTCGTCGTTTGATTTGCATTGAGGGATCGCGGCGAGGTCGTCGGAGCACAGTCAGATTGCGTGTGCCACGGGAAAAACACGATGTGGCTTGGGGTCCTCTGTTATCATCCGCTCGTTTACAAGGAGAGCTGATGGGCTTGGGGCAGAGGCTGCAGGAAATTCGCGATGGGTTTGAGCGGCCGTTTTGGGTCGCGAACATCAGCGAAATTTTTGAGCGGCTCTCGTATTATGGCGCGTTTGCTTCGCTGGCCAATTATCTCCACGAAAAACTGAATTTCCCGACAGAACAGACGGGCACGCTTACGGGGCTGTTCGGGGGTATGGTGTGGTTTCTGGCGATTTTTGGCGGCACGGCGGCGGATTGGCTGGGATTCCGGCGCGCGCTTTCGCTGGCATACCTGATTTTGAGTGGCGCGTATTTTCTTCTGGGCTCGATCGGCTCGCCGTGGCGGTCTTCGAGCTTCCGCATTCTGCCCGTCAGACGGGTTGGAGCTTGTCCCACGGACGAAAGTGTAATCAGACGGGCGTCCGTGTCAAGAGGTTTTCGAAAATCAGACGGATCTCGGGTT
>Ga0209736_1000442_pt1 | contig 13374 bp, 14 predicted proteins | sample BlaSpr_A8_Ref_M3_FD_187992 | JGI IMG/M metagenome (GOLD analysis project Ga0209736, IMG submission 187992) | Forest soil microbial communities from Thunder Bay, Ontario, Canada - Black Spruce, Ontario site 2_A8_Ref_M3 (SPAdes) (version 2) | ecosystem: Environmental > Terrestrial > Soil > Boreal... | reverse complement strand
TGTTGATCTCAAGCCACCGCAAGCTGCTGTCGACAAAAGCGATAGTGGTGAGCGTTGTAAGGAATCAACTTCTGGACAGTCGGTAAATTTGCCCGTCATTACGCTTTCGCTCATTGTTGCGAAGGGCGCAAAATACGTCATCGCCGAGCGACCATCGGCAATCTTCGGTGAGAGAGTCGCTGGCGGTTCTTCGACCGCCACGGCATCAGCTTCAAAAAACAGCGTGCAGGCGGCTGAGCAGGATCGCCAACGTGACGGGGGTCAAGAGGGTGATCACAACAAAGGCGATCGCCACTCCGTCAGACGGTGTCTTATCGCGGTGGATACGCATCGAACGACACTCCTCTTTGCGGAAGCTACAAAACAAATAGGCCTTGGCTGCCGCCGCTCCAACCGCGCGACAGCAATGCGCGAAGCACAGCAGCACGGTTAGGTGCGCCGCACTCGCGTGATCCAATTCGTATCTCTCAAAACCACCAAAGGAAAAAGTATGACCCCACTCGTTCCTTGATCGTCGGCATTCCAGTGCCCGACGTCCTCGGCCGCGGCCGTTACGCTCGCTCTGCCGCAGACCGGCGCGCGCGCTGTCCTCGGCGCCAAGCCCTGTGCGTGCCGAAAATCTTAAATCCGACCATAGCGGTGATGAAGTCCGCCCAGGATGGCGCGTGAACGAATGACACCGGTGCGCTGTACGGGGCGAGAAACCGCGCATCCTTGTTCGACGCTCGACTGCGCGACCTCAAACCCGAGCTTGAGCAGTTCGCCGTGGATGTGTGGCGCGCCCCAAAGCGGATTTCGACGCTCATCCGCCGGATCAATACGCAGCTTCGTGTCGATCTGCGGTCGCCCTCCCTGTGGGCGCGACCTCCAACCAGTAGCAGCGAAAGCCGGCCCTGTGCCAACGCACGTCAAGACTCTTTTCCAAACCGGGATTGGGCAAATGGCCCTCGCCGCTGAGAATACCCAGGCCACCAGCATTCAAAAACGGGATGTCGACATTGCCGTCGGCCCAGCCGGCGCGCGCGAAGACGCCGAGTAAATCCGTTACTTGTTGCTCGAGATCGGGCGCAACTAGCAACCCGTGCAAATGCTTTTGACGATACGATCGATCTTCGCGGCTTCGGAATCCTTTACGCCATCCTCGTCGGTCTGGCGGAGCTTCGCTTTATCAGCGGATTGCTGGGTAGTGAGATGATCGGATCCGCCATGTGTCGGCAGGCCCGACGAGAGCGCGGTTTCCGCCGTGTTCGTGCCGGCTAGGGGAGGAGAAGCACCCGTCATACCCGTGCCGTTCGGGTTGCTACCCAGATTGTTCAGGCCACCACCATTGGCCGAGCCTGGCGACGCTCCGCCGACGCCGGCAGGCGAGGCGCCAACGTTAGATGGAATGGTGGGACCACTTACCGTGCCCAAACCGTTGCCGAAGGTGAGCAAGCCGATATTCGGACGAGCCGTCTGTGCTCCATTGCCGCTTGAGGTACCCGCCGCGCCGGTATTAGAACCCCTAACCGCTGCGCCCGGCATGGCGTGCAAACCGCCATGAGCGCCACCGCCTCGGGCCGATGCCAGATGATCTGCAAGGAGACCAATTGCACCCGCCATGACGGCGATCATCATCTTTCTCGACATCACCGATTCTCCGATGCCGAACCACGCTGTGGATTTTAAGCCTATGTGGGCGACTGGTTCCCTCACAATGTCGCGAACGGCGGCTTGGCGAGATCGTCAGCCGCTGCCCTTTATCGCCGACGGTGTAGTGGGTCGATCCATCTGCGCAGCGGAAGCGCCTACTCATCAATCGTCCGCCCCTTACACGGACCTGACGTTCGCCTTGGCGAATTATGCGCCAAAAATGGGATCGCAAACTCGTTACCCGGCCGAACCCGTCTGTCGGACTTGTGCGGCTGATGTCGTGCCTGTCGGAAATAAAATTCACATGAAGATTCGGAAATCAAGAACTCTAAAAGCGGCTCGTTGACCTCGGCCGGACGTTCCTGCTGAATCCCATGGCCCCCCGCTGGAATCAGATGCTTCCTGGTGGGCTTCACCATCATTGCGTCCGGGCTTGAGTATTCGGTACACACAAGACAAGAAGCGGCCGCTGGCTCGGCGTTAGCTGATGGCGCTTGCTGCTCATGCTATCTGTGGTACTAAGGCCCCCTCACAATCAAGGAATACTAAGTGCCTAAAAAAGCAAAGAAGACTGTCGTACGTCGCGAATACACCAAAGCCGATGTGAAGGAGTTGCGTGCGCACTCCAAGGCGAAAACGCCCGTCGTTAAAATTGCGAAGCTTACAAAACGTAGTGTGGGTTCGCTGCGGCAGAAGGCGCTCAAGCTTGGGATTCGGCTAGGCCACCGGCGCTAGGGTCGATGCCGCCCGACTCGCTGACAATATGATTATGCAAAAGCGGAAGATCATATGACTCTGTTCAATAAGGTTTTCCAGACGAGGACGCTATTGCAGATCATCTGCGTTCTGGGTGCAGTCGTCGCGATGAAAGCATTGAGCGCGCATTATGATTTCAGCAGGGCAACCGCGTTGGCGGCTGAATGAGAAAACAGCCCCGACCATCGCTGCGCCAGCGGAGGAATCACATAGGGCTCAGAACTTTCCGTTGCCCTTGGCAGGGATGTCGGCCATGACGCGTGCTGCCGCGCGCCCGGAGCCTGATCCGCGCTCGAAGAGTTGACGCGGTGCCGTAGCATGCCGAACAGGCGCCGCGGTGGCGAATTAAGCGAACGACCGGTTGTCGCGGGTAAGAGACTACTAAGCTGACCCTCGCGTCAGCGGCTAAAGCGCGATCTGCTCGGCGATGCCTAAGAAGGATCGAACAGAAACTCGCTCTGCAGTTGGCTCAATTTGACCTCCACGGCTGACCGCCGCACTGATGGCGACGGTCGGATTTCACGAACCTCGTGGTAAGCTCGCGCTTTGACCGCCATCCACGATCAAGGCTTGGCCGCTAACGTAGGATGCGCGGTCCGACAACAGGAACAGAGCGACCTGGGCCATTTCCTCCGGTTCCGCCAAACGGCCGAGCGGTACGCCGATCGCATAGGGGTGCGATTCCGACCCGTCTGCGTTCTTGACGATAAGGCCTTGCGTCATTTCGCTGCGGGTGATCGAAGGGTTGATGGAATTTACTCGGATGCCGAACGATCCGAGTTCCACCGCCGCGGCACGCGCAAGCGAGACGATGCCACCCTTGCTGGCGCTGTAGATATTGGTGCCGGGCAGGGCGATGCTGGCCAGGACCGAACCCGTGAACACAATCGATCCGCCGTTGCCCTGTTTCTTCATCTGCGCTGCCTGCGCCTTGAGGCAAAAGAACTGCGCTTTCAGGTTGGTGTCGATGATCGTGTCCCACCGCGGCTCATCGAGCGTTTCGAGAGGGCCGCACGCTTCGCCGGACGATTGGCGTAGATCGCACCAATGCCAGATGTGGCGCCCGTGACGAGGGGAAGGATCGCTCCATGCGAGGGCTCCAGGCTTCCGCCCTTTATAGATGATGACCGTAATTTATACTCCAAGCATTATGATCGTCATGTAATCTGTCAAGGGTCACGTCGGAAGAAAGTGAGAGGGACAATGCAGGCGAGGCGGGAGGCGAATCGCGAGCGCATCGTGGAAACCGCTGCGCGGATGCCTCACGAAGCGCATCGACGGCGCTATAATGAACGGCGCCGGTCACACATGGCCGATTCTACAGTCACTTCGGATCGAAGGACGATCCAGCCGCGTCGATGCGGTGACTCGCGCGCTTTGCCATGGAGGCAGCTTCGCGTGATCGGGGGGTGTGTCTAGTATAATCTAAAACCGACGATCGTTGAACACGAAGCTCTGTTTGGTTTCTGGCCGCGGAAGACAGCCCGTTGGTCAAGAGTTGAGCCACCGCATTAAAGGTGGACGACGAGCCGGTCGCGGCGATGGCACTCATAATAGTCCCTCATTCCAGATGCTCTCGGCCAGGTTGCTCGTAGCGCGGAGTAGTCGTTCAATGTTCCGGCAACCCGGCCTCGACTTCCGTCCGGAGGACTCGTTGGGCTGCCTCAAGAAAAGCCGTGCTGACATTTTTGGACGGTAGCAGGACGTTACCCGCCGTCGAACCGGGCCTTAGCTCCATGGCCCTTGCCATAGCCGCTTTGGCTTCGTCCGGTCGGCCCAATTTCTGATAGGCCCCGGCCAGAAGGAGATGCGTGCGGCCCGTTCCCGGCGTGATCGCGATTGATCTTTGCAGCCAGGGCAAAGCCTCTTCGTTGCGGCCCATCAGCATGGTGGTCCATCCCGCTCCCAGCAGCCACGTCCAGCGCGAGACCTCCGGCGTATTGAATTGATCGGCTTGCTTGAACGTCGCCAGCGCGTCCTCGAAGCGCCCCAGTTGAATCTGCGTCATGCCCAGGTTGAAGAGAGCTAACCCGTCCCACGGGTCCAAGGCCAACGTCTTCGCGCAGGCTATGAGGCTTTCGACGAAATGGTTGGTCGCGGTGAGGAAGCGGCAATACCCTTCGAGCACGGGAAGATAGGCCGGCTTCGCCTGCAGCGCGCGCTCCAGCATCGACTGGGCGCTGCGCTCTGTCGCGGTGACATCAGCCGGATTATACCACGCCGACTGAATGCCGCGCAGCAGATGCGCGGCAAGCGCCGCTTCGAGGTCGACATTGTCGGGGTCGGCCGCGAGGGCTTTTTCCAGCATCGCTTGCGCCGCCTGGAAACGCTCCGGTGTCGTTTGATTGATGAAGGCCATTGCCTGCTCGATCACGACTTTGGCGTCGCCGGCCGACAAACCGCTGTCGATCGCGGCCGATCGCGCCCGGGAATTGAGCAGTGCGTTGATGCGAAGCGCCAGCGGATGACCCAGCCCCGCTGCGAGCCGGGACTGCTGCAGCAATGAGTCCTGGCCCACCCTGTCGACCGCAAGCGAGGTCGTCCATCGCACTTCGCCGGTGGCGGTGCTGGTCATGCGCGCCTGCATGTCCCATGACCGTGCGCTGGCCTGCAGCTCGCCGCTGATCACGAAGTCCGCCTGCGCGGAGCGCGCCGAGGCGAGTTCGGGCGAAGTCGGCGCGGTTCCTGATTGCAGTGCCACGACCCGGATATTGCCGATCTTCGCGAGACCGTCGGTGAGGCGATCGGTGACGTTCGCCGCCATCTGTGCGGCTTGCGGGTCATTGCCGGCGCCGACGATCGCCGTCATGGCGATGGTCGGCGGCGCTCGCGAGAAGATGAGACCGGGCCCATAGATCGGCGCGGCGACGGCAAGGCCGACGATCGCGCCGAATCCGGCAAGGGTGGCGAGCGCCGGGGGGCCGCGCAAGTTGAATCGAGACCGCTGCTTTGCGGGTGCAACCTTGGCGTCAGGATCGGCCCTCAGGTCCGGCTCGCCGTTCGCCGGATCGGCGGCCGGCTCTGCTTCCGGCCCGGCGGCAAAGCTGGGCGCCTCGCTGGTCGCGCCGGCGCCCGCCAGCTGGTTCGATACATTGGCGTCGAACAGATAGCCGCGACCCGAGACCAGCTTGATCAACTGGCGCTGATCATCGCCAAGCGCTGCGCGAATCTCGCGGATGCATTGGAACAGGCTGTCGTCGCTGACATGGACGTTCGGCCAGACCGCCGCGATCAGGTCATGCTTGCTGAGCACACGCCCGGGATTGGCCGCGAATAGCTGCAGCATGTCGAACGACTTCGGGCGCAGCCGGATCGCTTCGCCGTCGGGTCCGCGCAGCTCGGCGCGCTGCGGATCAAATTCATAGCCAGCAAAACAGAGCACCTTGCCTCCGCTGTTTTCCAGGCCCTTGCAGACTTGGGACGGACGAATATCAGCAAAACTTCAAAAAGTCACCGCCGTCCTGTCAGGACATCGGCCTCCGTCATGACATCCAGAGGGTGCCGTGCTGGCGGGCGCCCCCGACGGCGTCGAGTCGCGCGTTCTCTCGAGCGGTTCAGTTTGGGAGCAGCGCCGGTTCTGTCGCAGCGGCGTAGCCGCGGCCAAAGCATAACGGTGGTCAGCGCGTTCAGATTTTTGACCGCTGCGAGGATGTCGAACAGATGAGGGATGGCGGCCAACGCGCTGCATTTCGGCCCAATCGCCGCCATTACGGCGTGCGTGTAGCGTTGCTGCTGGCGACGACGGCGCTGACCAGTCCGGTTTTCATCGGCTCGGCGCTGGCGCAAAGCCTACCGACCGGGGGCAGCGTCGCCGTCGGAACCGCGGCGATCGCGCAGTCATCGTCGACGTTGCTAACCATCACGCAATCGAGCCAGAGCGCGGTGGTCAACTGGCAGGGATTTTCGATCGGGCAGGACACCACCGTCAGCATCGCGCAGCCCAATGCCTCGTCCGCGATCCTCAATCGCGTCACCGGGTCCACGCCCTCGACCATCGCCGGCTCGCTCACTGCCAACGGCCAAGTCTACCTCGTCAATCCCAACGGCATCGCCATCACGCCGAGCGGCACCGTCAACGCCGCGGGATTTGTCGCCTCCACGCTCGGCACAGTGCTTTCCAGACCGTAGGTGCCGGCGCGCTCACGCAAGACCAGAAGCAACAATTGACCGCGTCCGAACAGCGCAAACTGCGCAGCAATTGACGAAACGGCAGACGCCGTTTCGTTGTTGTCCCATCGATAGGCCCGTTGCTGAGCTGAAGGTGCGGCGACGTACCGGCTCTGGCGAGAGCAGGTTCGTTCGGAGCGGCATCAACTCGCGCGACCAGCCGAGTTTGTTTTTAGGGGGTACGCGTCCCTAGGACATCAAGGCAAGAGTTCGTCAAATGGCCGCCATCAGCGAATAGACCTTTCGCGCAAGCCGATCAATCTGTTGCGGCAAAATTACCAATCGGCCGCATCGGGTCGCGGCGCCGAAGCCGGACATTCCGCGTCGTCAGGCCGCGGCGGGATGAAATCTGGTCGGAACGGCCGGTGGTTAAGTTTCCAGTCGCCGGCCGCACACGGCAACGGCCAGTACCTTCGTTGCTATGGAGAGCTGGAGCAACGGCCTATCATTACTGGCGAGCAGGAATAAAGATCCTCGCCCGTTATCGTCGTTGGTACTTCCGGAATCTGAATATCGCGGAACCCCAACAGCGCCCCGAGAAAGAAGAACCGGAACGGCATGTTCTGCAGCGAAACCCTGATCGTGGGCACCGGGCCGGCCGGGCGCCCCGCATAACCGAGCCCCGCCGGGGCTGCAGGTTTCATGCAGTCGCCACGGGTTCTACTGCCAATTCTCGATGACGCGCTTGCGCACCTCGACCACGGCACGTGCCACTGAGAAGGAGAGGATCGGCGAGCGCCTCCTCGACGATCGAGTCTATCGTGCGCTTGAGCCGTTCCGCCGCCGGATCGGAGGCTTGTATATGGACAAGGGTCGGCTGCCAGTCCCCGACGAAGGTGCGTCATATTGCCAGCAATCGCGTCAATCGTGTGGGATACTTGACCACGATGTTGCGGCCGCATTTTTCGATGAGGCCATCATGGGCGAACCGGTTCAAGATCGATGTCACGGTCGGGCGCCGCGCGCCGACCATGTTGGAAAGCTCCTCGTGGGTGAGCGAGATCGCTCGCGTCGCCTCCGCGATCGGGTCGCGCTGGCCGAGCGCCAGCAGTACCCGCGCCAGCCGTTGATCGACGCTTGCCGCCTGCAGGTCTGCAAGACGCGAATGCAGATCGGCGAGCCGATCGAGCAGCATCCGCATCACGCGAAGCCCTAGCGCGGAATCTTCCAGCAGAACGGCCTGCATTTCGGCTCTTGTCAATTCCACGATGGTGACCGTCTCAAGCGCGGTCGCGGTGGCATCGCGTACCGGCAGCGCCACCAGCGCCGATAGACCGACCAGGCTGCCGGGCAAATGGATGCGAAGGATCGTTTTCTGTCCCGAACAGCCGATCAGGCAGACCTTTACGCGGCCGTCGAGCAGCAGGAATACGCTCTCGCCGCAATCGCCCTGGTGGAACAGACAGTCGCCGCGTTCGAATTTTCTCTCGATGCCGCGCGCGGCCAGCTTGCGGATGTTTTCGGGCGTCAGTGCCGACCGCAAATCCTGGTCCGTTCCAATGGCGTATTCGCGCATCCGGATCTATCCTTCGGTGCGCAAAAGCAGCTTGCCGCGCGTGCGACCCGCTTCCAGATAGACATGCGCCTCGCCGGCGTCCGCCAGCGGAAATTCCCGATCGACGGAAACATGCAGGCCGCCGCTCGCCACGAGACGGAACAGGTCGTCCGACCGGCCGCGAATCTCGCCGGCATCGCGCATATAGTCGGCCAGATGCGGCCGGGTGAAGAAGACCGATCCTGCTTCGGCCAATTCGAGCGGTTCGATCGAGGGCACGACGCCGGAGCTCGCGCCGAACAGAATGCACATGCCGCGCTTTTTCAGGCTGCGGATGCTGCGGTGGATGGTGTCGCGGCCGACCGAATCGTAAACGACATCGACGCCGCGCCCATCGGTGTGGCGCAGGACCTCGTCGCGAAAATCAGTGTCTCGATACAAGATGGTTTGGTCGGCGCCGCATTTCGTGGCGATCGCGGCCTTGTCCTGATTGCCGACGGTCGTGAGCACGCGGGCGCCGCGCGCCTTCGCTAGCTGGATCAGCAACTGTCCGACGCCGCCCGCCCCGGCATGGATGAGACAGGTATGGCCGGGGCCGAGCGGAAAAGCCGAATGGCTGAGATAATGCGCGGTCGAACCCTGCAGCATCAGCGCAGCGGCAACGGGGAGCGGCATTGTCCGGGGAATTGGAACCGCCTTCCACGCCGGCACATTGATGGATTCGGCATAGCTGCCGCGGACAAGACAGTATCCGACGCGATCGCCGATGGCGTGTTCGGTTACCCCGGCACCGAGCGCCGTCACCGTTCCCGCTCCCTCCATCCCGATCGTCATGGGCAGCGGGGTCATGTAGGTGTGGGATCGCGCATAGGTTCCGTTGCGCATATAGATGTCCATGAAATTGACGCCGGCGTAGGCTACACGCACCGTCACTTCGCCGGCGCCGGGCGGCGGCTCGGCGGCGTCGATCAACCTGCAAACCTCGGGGCCGCCGAATTCCTCAATGCTGATGGCCTTCATATCACCGCTTTCGGGGTTGGACTGGATGAGGCGGCGCTGTAATCGGTCAACAGCAGTAAGGGGACCGGCAGCAGCGCAAGCAATCCGAGCAGCAGGAACGCAATGGTGACGGTTCCGCTGAGGGATGTGACCAGGCTGAACAAGGCCGGCCCGATCAGGGCTCCCGTATAGATGAAGAACATGATGCCGGCAGTCGCTTCGCCGACGTGACCGCTCGGGGCGAAGTGCGCCGCCTCGGAGAGCGCGAGGCCGTTCCAGCTCGAGCCGGACGCGCCGAACAGAAACGCGACGGCGTAGACGACGACGTCAGGCCATGTCGGCGCCAGGAAAGCGCAGGCGACGGTTGCGGACGCCATCATCGTGCCAAGTGCGGCCAGCACGAAACGTGGCGGCGCAAGATCCGCGACCCATCCCCATCCGAGCCGCGATACCACACTGACCGCCATCGCGATCGAGAGCGCCGAGCCCGCCTGAACCGGCGACCATCGCATCCGTTCCACCAGAACGGCGGCGAAGACCGCGGTGAAGTTGAATTGGGCGGTGGCGAAGCAAACCGCCATGAGGCCCAATGGACGCAGGCTCGCGCTGGCCGAAATCAGTCTCAGCGCGGCGACGGCTCCCGTCCGGCCGAGGGGCGGCGCATCACGCTCATTATCCAGCGCGCGGCGCCAGCCGCCGATCCCGATCGCGCCGAGCAGGCAGATGGCCGCCACCGCCAGCGCTGCACCAATCCAGCCGATCCGCGTCATCAGGAAAGGCACGGCAAATCCGGCAAGTGCGCCGCCCAGCGGCACGGCGGTTTGCTTCAGCGCAAACACCCGCGCTCGTGTTCCCGACGACGTGTAACGCGAGAGCAAAGAGGAACTCGCAGGGTTGGCCGGGCCGTAGGCTACCCCGAGCAGCAGCGCGCTGAGAATGAAACCGGTCAGCGTTTCGGACCACAGGACCAGCAGTCCGGCCACCGCCACCAGCAACATGATCTGATGGACGCGAATGGCGCCGTAGCGGCGCACCCATTGCGGCGTCGCAAGCGAAGCCCCCGCTGCGGCCAGAAAGGTCAGCGATGCGTAGTACCCGACCAGATGCGGTTCGAGGCCGAGGCTCGGCGCGACGCCGGCCGCGGTCAGGGGCACGACCAGCGACGCCATGACGATGATCGCTTGCACGCCCAACGTGGCCGTAATCGCCTTAGGCAGTGCACGCACCCTGATCGACTCTTCTGTTAGAAACCGGCTTCGAACCCGGGACGGTAACCGATTTCCAACCCGAGGCAATTGTTTTCGAGATATTTCGTCTCGTTTTTTAGTAGGCTATGGTATTGTACCGACGGTATTCCCGGTGCGTTGCCGCGACGCGGCAACGAGCAAAAAGAGGGTTTTCTTTCCTTGAGGCCTGTTTCGAGACCAGAAAGTAAGGCGCGCCGGCCGGCCGCCGGTCCCATCGTGGCGGCGGAATCGCTTGATTCCGGCGCCGGCGCCACGTCGGCGCTTCAGAAGGGTTTTTCGCTGCTCGAACATCTGGTTGAAGCGGAACGCGCCCTGACGCTCGCCGAGCTGGTCGCCCAGATGGATTTGCCGAAGGCGACCGTACACCGGCTTTTGATGAATCTGGAGGCCGCGCAGCTGCTGAAGCGGGACCTGACCGGCAAGCGTTATGTTCCCGGCGACCGCCTGACGCGATTTTCTCTGCGGGCGGTGGTTTTTTCGGCGAGAACGTCGCCGGTACGCGCCGTCCTTGAGCGGCTGGTCGCCGAGATCGGGGAATCCATCAATCTTGGCGTGCTCGACGGCACTTCCGTCGCCTATGTGCAACGCGTCGAATGCAATTGGCCGTTGCGCACGCATTTGAGTGCGGGTTCGCGCGTGCCGCTGCATTGCACGGCGACGGGAAAGCTGTTTCTGGCGCTGATGCCGACCGCGCGAAGAACCGCGCTGCTCGATGAAATCGAATTGCGGGCCTATTCGCCCAATACCATCACCAACCGAAAACGTCTCGACGAAGAGCTGGCGCACATCCGGGATGAGCGCCTGGCCGTCAACAATGAGGAGTTTATGGTGGGCGCGATCGGGTTGAGCGTCCCGCTGATGGGCATCGACGGCGAGATGATCGCCGGACTGGCCCTGCATGCACCGGTCGCACGCGTCAGCATCAAGGACGTCCGCGCCCACACTTCCACACTTCGCCGCGCAGCCGAAAAGCTCGCGCGCACGTTGCTTTAACGGCGAGCGCCGGCGCCGGGTTCTCCAGGCCGGATTTGCCCAGTCTTTGCAGAAGCCACAGCTGTCCTTGGGAGTAAACGATGTCACAGGCCTATCTCGAGCGGATCGAGCTTGACCTTCTGAGGGTGCCGCTCAAAAGCCCTTACAAACTGGTGTTTGGCAACGTCGAGGCCTTCGATACCCTGCTGGTGACCGCGACGCTTGCCGACGGCCGTTCGGGCGTCGGCGAGGCGACGATCCTGACTGGATATACCGAGGAAACGCTCGAACAATGCTGGCAGTCGGCTCGGGCCATCGGACCGGTCATGCCGGGAGTTCGGACCGAAGACGTGAGCAGCGCACTTGCCCCCTGGCTGTCGGAAAATCCGTTTACGACGACCGCATTCGCAACCGCAGTGGAAATGGCGGCAGGCCACGATACGCTCGCTCCAACAGCCGTTTCGCTGCCGCTGCTGGCGATTCTGAACGAGACGGAGCCTGCCGCGCTCGAGGCCGAACTGGAACGGCTGTTGGTGGCCGGCTATTCGACCATCAAGGTCAAGGTTGGCTGGAATGTCGACGATGATCTGCGCCGCGTCCGGCGTATACAGCAGGCGTTGCGGGGCCGCGCGGTTATCCGGATCGACGCCAACCAGGGATATTCGAAGGAGGACGGCTGCATCTTCGCCCGTAGCCTCGATCCGGCCGGCATCGAATTGTTCGAGCAAGCCTGCGCGGCCGGGGATTGGGACGCGGCGCTCGCCGTCAAGCGCGCGGCAACGGTTCCGATCATGCTCGATGAGTCGATCTACACCATGGCGGATGTGGAAAAAGCGGCGGCTTTGGGGGCGGCGGATATCATCAAATTGAAGCTGATGAAGTTGGGCGGCATCGACCAGTTGGAACGGGCGCTTACGCGCGTCCGTGCGCTCGGGCTGGGCGCCGTCCTCGGAAACGGCGTTGCTACCGAAATCGGGTGCTGGATGGAAGCGTGTGTCGGCGCGAAGCTTTTGACGACGGCCGGCGAGATGAATGGATTCCTTAAGCAACGCCACGGCCTGCTGATCAACCCGCTCCGTGTCGAGCGCGGCAGCATCCGATTGGACCCGGCATCCATGCCACGGCTTGATTCGGTTGCGGTCGCCGCGACCCGCGTCGCCCGGGTCGAATTCAAGGTGGCGGCGAGACAGCGGAGCACTGCGGGTTGAGATCTCGGCAAAAAAAGCTTGCATGCGGCGGCCTTTTGGCGTCACTCTGAAAACCGGTATATTTCGTCCCGGTTTTTATCACCGGTTCAACGCGTGCAAGGAATGAGACGTCCGCCATGCTGCTGATCGACGCCGACGTTCACGAGCGTTTCGCGGGCATCCGCGATCTCATCCCCTATCTGAAAGAGCCTTACCGGGAGTGGATCGAGCGCGGCGCCTGGCGGGGCTTCAGCCAGCCGTTTGCATACACTTCCCCAGGCAGCGGCAATCGCGCCGACGTTCGTAACGCCGACGGTTCTGCCTCGGTCAGCGATTACGGGGTCATGCGCCGCCAGCTGCTCGACACCTACAACCAGACTTATGCGGTCCTGACCGGATATTTTTATCCGACGATGCTGAAGTTGCAGTACGGCCTGAGTTCGGCGCTCGCCTCCGCCTATAACGATTTCGTCGCCGAGCATTGGCTGGCGAAAGACAAGCGGTTCATCGGCAGCATCCAGATCAATGCGCGCGATCCCGAAGCCGCGGCTTACGAAATTGATCGGATGGCCGCTCACCCGCAGATCAAGCAGGTGATGCTGCCCGTGGTCGATGACATAGCTTACGGCCATCCGATGTATCGCCCGATTTTCGCCGCCGCCGAGCGCCACGCGCTGGTCATCGCCCTCCACCATACGATCCTGGCCGAGGGGCCGTTCGGCATGGGGCTGCATTATATCGAGAGGCACACGTTGCTGCCGACGTCGATGATGGCTGAAGTCATCAGTCTCATCCTGAATGGTGTGTTCGACGGCTATCCGTCGCTGCGCTTCATCATCCTTGAGGGAGGGTTCAGCTGGTTGCCGCACTTGATGTGGCGAATGGACCGCGAGTATCGCCAGGGCCGGGTTGAGGTGCT
>Ga0209736_1000441_pt1 | contig 13422 bp, 12 predicted proteins | sample BlaSpr_A8_Ref_M3_FD_187992 | JGI IMG/M metagenome (GOLD analysis project Ga0209736, IMG submission 187992) | Forest soil microbial communities from Thunder Bay, Ontario, Canada - Black Spruce, Ontario site 2_A8_Ref_M3 (SPAdes) (version 2) | ecosystem: Environmental > Terrestrial > Soil > Boreal... | reverse complement strand
CGAGCGGCGTCGTCCCGGTACTTCAAGTCTCCTACACAATAGTCAAGACGAATGCCCGACTGCCTCCTCGATAGTGCGTCTAATTTGGGAATGTCCGCCCGTCGACGCACACTACAACGGATATCGGTGTAGCCATGAGCCAGGAGCCGCTCGACCAAGGCTGTCCCCAAAAAACCGGCGGCACCGGTAACGAGAATCTTCATGCCACTCCCACCGGGTAAACCTGTGCGGAGATTTCATCCATGATTTGCGATACGCGCAATATCTCCGTGTACGGGATCGGCACTGGAGTGTCGTGCAGGATGCTTTTGTAAAACAGCGACAGCAACTGGTTCATTCCCGCAAAAAACTGAAAACGTGATCCTGCAAACTCGCGGACATTTTGTGTGGCTTGCCGTAGAGACTGCCAACTGGACTTGAAGGGGGGCAGCAGGCGCCCCAACGCGCTGGGAATGGTCTGTTTTTTCTCAACAGACATGGTGCGGAGCGCGAAATCGATGTGAGCTGTATTTTTGGTGCCGTACACCCGCATAAAATGACCGACCGGCCGCCCGTGCGAAGAGAAAGTAAGGTACGCGGACATGCCACCAGCAAGGAGCATCACACGCAGTTCGTCGAGAACGCCATCCGTGCGGTCACCATTCAAAGGCCGCCGCCGGTAGGCACGGGCGATAATTTCCACCGGCTCGTTGGGAAGGAACGGCGTAATTTTATTGATAGCGTGATCGATGATATTTTGAAACAACTTGCCCGGTAGTTGATGAACCCAATGACGATCGTCGGAGAGCAATGCCTGGCCGAATCCCCCGGCCAAGTCGTATCCATAATAACTTTCGATGTGTACTGGGTCGCCCAGGTTCCCTTTTGCGACGAATTCTTTTAGGGCCAAAGCGGGCGATTCGAAGTTGTACCAGTAATTGATCGTCAGCTTACGACCGGTTTGTTGTAGACACTCGATCAGGCGTCGCCCATCTGTTGCGTTCAACGCGAGCGGCTTCTCGAGAAAGACATGGCAACCTGTCTCAGCTGCCTTCCGTGCCAACGCCAAGTGAGAGTGCGGTGGAGTGGCAATATGAATTACGTCGAGCCGATGTTCGGAGAGCATACGGGCGAAATCCGTGTACTGGTGGGGCACGGAGTAGCGAAGTGCAAGTTGCTCGGCGAGGATGGGCTCAAGGTCGCAAACCGCCAGCACACGCGCACAACCGAGCTTTTGAATTTCCTCGATATGGCCGTCAGCGATTTTCCCGCAGCCAACAATCCCAATATTCAGCATCAGTTTCTTTCGATACCTGCGCCGACACGGTCGATCTGGCTAGTGTGCGCTGCGACAACGGGATCGCGGCGTTGCCTTATGGCCTCAATCGCCAGATACATCTGCCACGCGGAGACGAAATGAAGGGCGCACCGGCGGCGATCCGCTTCCTCCACCAACATGTTGAATGCCGTCTCCAGGACGTCGCGCAGTAAGGCGGAGGAGTTACGCTCTTGAGCTCCATGCGTAAATAGCTTGATGAAAGTATCGGTTCCAATCCTCGGAGCCAACTCTACCCAACGCCTGACGCGATACGGTGTAGCCACATTGCCATAGCGAAGTTCGCCTGTTTCTAGCCGGGGCAGCCAACGGTCTCTCCAACGCATTCCGATAGGCCCGGAGACCATGAGCAGGTCGCCCTCGGCGCTACCGCCAGGAGTAACAGGGATGCCATCGTCATACGACTTCGACCGATCTGGATCACCATTGCAGTAGTAAATCGCATTTACCAAACGAGCTTGCGTTGGCGAATCGCCGGACGGCATTGTGAAATCGGCATAACAACCGAGGTCTCGCAGCACTCGAATCTCATCGTTGAGGCCACACCACCGCCCATCGGGCCGCGAGTTGTCCAGGGCCCAGTTCCCGTGAATGAACCCGAAAGTCAGTTTCCCATCGCGCTTGCGAAGCAGGCCATGCTCGCTGTGCAATACGCTGCAAAAACTGCTTATCCGGTCGACAAAGTTCTGGCGACCTTCGCCATCATGATGAAGATGGACCTCCACGTCCGCTATCCCGTCGCGAACCATTTCCGCAAGTGGTTCCATCAGCGTCGGATGATATTCCTCTTCTGGAAAAAAGAAGGTATATCGAGGCCCGTTGCCAACGGAATCGGGCTTGCATCGCCTCGTAATCTCTGGCCAAGCTGACCGCCATAAAGCCACCCGTGACTGTGCAGTGCTCAAATCAGCACGCCGCCACTTGGGTTCGTAATGGTCCGCGATGGTCACCCAAATACGCTCAAGTGGAGGCGCGGATCGCTGCGTAATCTGCCGCAGCCGTTGCCTGATGTACGAAGGACCCCAGATTTGCGAATTGTGGATTAATTGCATGCGCTCTCGGTTAGTTTGATCTGCATCGAATCATCGGCTCAAAACAGGCGTGGCTTTAGCCGACAGATGCCGTTTCTCACTTCGTTGTTGCAGTGCCAGCTCACAGATATGAAGCAATTCATCGGCAGCTTCATCCCAGCCCCTGCGAAATTGTTCGGAGATGGAATGTTCGTCCCAACGCCGGTCCATGGCCTTTTCAATTGCATCGGCAAGTGCTCGCGAATCTCTTGGAGCAATTAAAATCCCGGATTCTTCGTTGACCAGCTCGAGGATTCCACCCACATTCGTCGCAATCACGGGGCGTCCGCAGCTGAGGGCTTCGATGACGACGTTAGGGTATCCCTCGTTATAGCTGGGTAGAGCGAGCACGTTGGCAGCCGCGAGCCACTGGGCCACCTCCTGCGAAGAACGGGCACCATTCAGAATGATTCGATCTTCCAGTGCAAGATGTTTAGCTTTGCTTCTTAAATGCCCGCCACCTGGGCCATCCCCGACAAATGCCAAGCGCAGATTTGGACGGCGGCTCGCAAGCGACGCAAAGGCCTCGAGCAATTCCTCGATGCCTTTCGCGGTATCCAAACGCCCCACGAACAACACAAGTTCGGCCTTATCGTCAACGGCTAGCTGCACCCGCGCTGCGCTCCGGTCTCCCAAATGAAACACATTCGGATTGCAGCCATTCCGGATTGTCCGGACCTTAGAGGCGCTGATACCCATCTGGACGGCTCGCTGGCGCAGATGCTCACTCTTGGTGACAACGAATGTTGCTCGTTTCATCGCAAGGCGCGTCAACCACCTGGAAGCCGGGTCGACAAAGCGATTCAAGTCTGAGCCGATGGAGCCGATGACGGACGGAATGCCAAGCTTGCGCGCCACTGCGACGGTGGCGTAGCCTTCAGGATAAAGCCAGAAGTTGCAAGCCACGTCCGGCATGGACTCACGGAAATATGCCTCAAGGTATCTGGCACAAACCAAACCGTTGATGCATCTCGTCACGCCAGGTAAGGCTGGATACTCAAAGTACCGCGTACTCACGCCGGGTGGAGAATAGGACAAGTCAGGATGGCGATGATCGTAGGTCGGCTGGAACCATCTGGGGTAGCGCGGGAAAGGACAAATAACATTTACATCAGCGCGTTTTGAGAGAGCCAAAACAATCTCGTACTCAGAATGCCCGCGGTACGGCTGGGCCGGGATGGGGAAAATGGGTGTAACCAAGGTCACTTTCAATCTCATCGCGTCACACCCCGTGTTCGCAGTTGATCATGCAAGTGCAGGTTCAGCATTGTTGCGTTCCAATCCGCGCCATCTTGCCCGTCCGTTGCAAACGAAGTAGGTGCCCCAGAAGTCCAAATTTTCCAGAGTGGTCCCCGTGTGAATAGGAACTTGTAGAAGCCCACGACTACGGCAGCATTCAACATGCAGAAGGCGCTCGCCGGAGCGGCGATACGCGTCAGGATCGGAATGATACGCGAGCCTCCCAGAGCGGCCAGGAGGTAGAAGCCAATCTGCAACGCGAGCGCTCCCTTATAGAGCAAAGAATGCTTTGCCAACAATACGTTGCTAGCTAGCAGTATCACCAGCAGGATTGGTACGAACAGACGCATTAGCTTATGCGAGATCAACTCGAACCGTAACCGGTTCTGACGCGACAGCAGCCACGGCGCGAGTTGTATCAGTTGGAAGTTGCCCGCAAGCGTTCGGACTTTGCGATGGAACTCTCCGCGTAAACTCTTGGGCCAAATATCATAGACTCGCGCTCGTAGGTCTAAAACCGATCGATAACCCTGGCGAATCACGCTAAGAGGCTGCAGCATATCGTCCAGAATAGTTCCTTCCGGGAGAGCGCTCGCCAATTTGCGGCGAATCGCATAGAACCCGCCGTATACTCCCAGCGGTGAATCGACCTTTGCCTCGCAATTGCGAATCCACTGCTCGTATCGCCAATAGAGGCCTCCCACGGCCTTGGCGCCCGCATCGTGACCATCCTCGCGTAACACTAACTCTCCGGAAACACACCCCACTCGAGGATCTTCAAAGTTGCTGATCAAAAGCTGCAGGGCGTTGCTTTCCATCCAGGGACGAATGTCGAGGAATAGCAGGATTTCCCCTGTGGCGCTCCGCATTCCAATGTTCAGTGCTGCCGCCTTGCCAGAATGCTCGGGGCATCGGAAGCACTTGATATGCGGGTCTTGAAACTCCTTGAGAATATCGTCCGTGCCATCCGTCGATCCGTCAGACACGATCTCGATTTCCATTCGATCTTGCGGATAATCCAGCGACAGCAGGTGAGCGACTTTCTGTCGTAGCAGCGCCGCGCCGTTGTGGACAGCAAGGATGATGCTCACCGTGGGAAGTATCGATCCCTGCCGCTGCGGGCGTGGCTGAAGGCGGCTGCGCAAGAACATCCACAACGGATATCCAGCATAGGTGTAGAGCAAGAGGCATGCGGCGCACCAGAAGGCATACGTATAAACGTGTGTACCACTCATCTCATCCTCATTGTGTTGAAGCGCAGTACGGAAGCAGAACAGCGCTCAAGCCAGCTGGAGGCTGCTTGATCTTGCTTGTCAGTGGACATACTTGAATGAACTAGAGCTGTATCAGCGTCCCGCTACTCGCCGCGGACGTGTTCTATCGATTTGTGATTTTCAGTGTCGGAGGCGAACTAGCCCGTATATCAAAATAACGAGCAACACCTCGGCAGTTATGGTTGAGAATATCCAGTGACCGCGATCAGGCGGCTTGCCGTCGCTTTGTTGAAGCGCAATCGTCGCGGTGGCTAGTCCCAGAACCAAGTACATCGTTATTGTGTAACTACGCGATAAGAACCACGCGGTCGTCATAAACGACACCAATGCAAGGCGCATCACCACAATCCACTGCTGTGGGATCCGCGGCGAATGAACCTGTTCATTGAGCGTTTCGAGCTCTGGAGCATTAGTGCTAACCAGGGCGGGCAGTCCTTGGGATGCATACTCGTATTTCAAAGCGATGATTCCACCCGAAGGCGCGGGATTTAGAGCGAGTGCATTGGGGCTAGTGATAGAACTCATTTCAAAGAGGCGCAGTAACCCGAAGAACCTGCTAGGCTGCCTTTTCTTTTGTGGCCCAATAATGCGATTTAAGCCCGCGGTTGTTGTGACGAGTAATGCCATCCACAACGTGCTTCCCAATAATCCCAGCTCGGCAAGACAGAGGACGAAAGAATTGTGCGCGGTGATCTCATACAAATCCGTGAAGCCATTGAATCCGATTCCGAATACGGGGGCGCTCTTAAACATTTCCAGACCATTGGCCCACGCTTCTAGGCGGTCGGCGCCGTTAGCCGCTGAAATCCCACGGCCCCCGGTGAAGTCAAGGGCTAGCATGCCGAGGATGAATACGGCGGCAAGGGCCGTGGACGCGGTGGTTCCTAGTTTTTTCCGGGCTGCCATAAGCGCGACAGCGGCCAGCGCGAGCAATCCACCGCGCGAATGTGTCAGATACGTCGTCCAAAGCAGCAGGGCAGCTGGCACGAGTACGACAAAGAAGTTGGCGACCACACGTCCCCGCCGCCAGGCGATGAACGCGAGCGGAAGTGCGATTAAGAGAATCTGGGCAAGATCATTCGGGTCGCTTAAGAAGCCAGCGCCGCGTATTCGGGCCAATTGCCCGATCACATCGTCCTGCGGAGAGGAAATATTGGTTAGCAGAACGAACATCTCCCCGTGATAGCCCAGGTAATACCCGCACAGCGCCTCCACCGTAACAACCAGACAGGACCCGACTGCTACCAGTGTCACAATTTTTAGCCTTCGAATCGTCGTCACGTTTGCCACGATGAAGAAAAAAACCGCCGCGCTCGGCAGAAACATGCGCCAGCTTTCGACCACTCCGCCGAGCCATCCGTGAACCACCTGCGTCAGAGTAATGGCCACAATGAAGCCGACCAGCAGATATGTTTGTATTGAGGTTTTCCAATAGCTGTAAGTTGCCATGCTGGGCAAGGAAGCCAGAGCGGTAATCCCGGCCAGATACGTCACGGCGTGGTAGCTGGCCCACTCCTTTCCGAATTGCTCGGGGGAGATTATCGTAGCTACGATGTAGACGATGGTGAGGGCGAATCCCATGATCAGGCGGCTACTTCAATCGAAGTGTCCAGACTCGCCAAACCGATCGTGAGCCTTAGGAAAATGAGTCTGGAGAAAACTGAGAATGACTCTCTCTGCAAATGGAAAGCAGGCGTCACTTGGCGCCGCGTCCCACGAGGACAATCTTGATCGTGTTTAAGAGGATCAGTAAATCCAACCCCACGGACGTGTTCTTGATGTAATAGAGGTCGTAGCGGAGTTTTTCTTTGGCGTCTTCGACCGAACTTCCATACTTATAAAGAATTTGAGCCCATCCGGTAATTCCCGGCCGAACGGAGTGTCTCAAGTGGTAATAAGGAATCTTTTCATTGAGCGCCGCCACAAACTCCGGCCGCTCAGGACGCGGACCGACAAGGCTCATGTCGCCCTTCAACACGTTCATTAGCTGTGGAATTTCATCGATGCGCGTCTTGCGAAGGAATCTGCCTACCGGCGTGACTCGAGGATCGTCGTCCTCCGCCCAGGTTGGCCCTGTATGCGCCTCTGCGTCGGAGCGCATCGTCCGGAATTTGTAGCAGCGAAAGACCCGATCGTCCCGTCCTACACGATTCTGCCAGTACAAAACTCGACCCGGCGAGCTAAGCTTGATGGCTAGAATGACGAACGGAAGCAGCGGCAAGCTGAGTAGCAACCCGATGATCGAAATCAGCACGGATGCCAGCCGCTTGTAAATTAGAAAGATCCGTGAGGCATGCGAGCCAGGCGAGAACAGCAGCCAGCTCAATCGGATGGAGTCGATGGGAACTTTTCCAGTGATTGATTCATAGACATCGTTGCCGTCCTGGACTTGCACGCCCCGATTCTTAAGGGACAGCAACAAATCCACCGGCAGCTTCCCGCGGCGTTCCTCCATCGCTACGAAGATCCGGTCGATCCCGCGGATAGGGCGGCCGACTGCAAGGTCCTCGCAAAAGCTGCTCTGCGAGAGTGTGACCGGCAGTTCACCGATGTCGTGATTCCCGGAATGGTTTCCGATTGCGCGCAGATGGGCGCGGCCGGCAATACGAATTCCCAGCTCGGGCCGCATTTCGATTTCACGTAGTAGAGCATTAGCTAGCGAGCCCTCTCCCAAAATAACTACGCGCTCAGCAAGCCGCTGCGTGCTATTGATGACCGAAAACAGCTTTCGCCAGAGAAGCAGCAACAACCCAACAAACAGGAAACCGAGGTGAAAAATTCCCCGGCCCAATTTCACCGGCGGGTACAGGTAATAAAGGAGACCCAAAGCGATGTACGCGACGCCCAGCACCTGGATGAGGCGAATAAGCGCCTCGCGCCGATTGCTCACTATCGCGGAATCATAAAGATCGAAATAATACATGCACGTGAGAAACGCCACCGCCACCAACAGGATTTTCACAGAGCCGTATTGATACGTAAGCATGAACCTAGCTTCGCCAGCACCCAGGCGCGCCAGAGCTGACGCCACAAGCGCGAAAGTGATCAGGCAGGCTTCTGAAATCCCTAGCAGAAGCGTTCGTTTCGGGATGTACGCATTCAAGAGACGGATCAAGGAATACTCCAGGTGATGGGGGACGTGCGGGACACGAGGCTTCTGTGCCTAGCTAACGGGAATAATTCATTTGTGCACTCCATTGCGCCGCCGCCGGACAATAGCTCCCCCGATCAAAAGAGCTGCCCCGAATAACAGAGCCGTGGCCGGCTCCGGTACTGGAGCTGGCCCCGGATCAATGGGAGTCGCAGGAGGATTAAAAGCTTGGAGTGGATCCTGTTTCGGGCAGCCCCAACTTAGTAGCGCTGCAGCAAGAGACAGTCCAAGTATCCATTCCCGTGGACGCATCCTCGATCCCTGTCTCGATGCGGTCCAGGGAAGAAGTGAAATAAAAAGCCGCTTTATGTTTCTCATGGGCATACCATCCTTCTATCTTTCTGCAATAACTTAGTATCGAGGCTATACTGTGCTTTCCGCTCGACCTCGGAACATGGCCGAGCGTTGCCCCACCTGAAGAAAAAACTTTCCTAACGGATAAGCGAAACGAACTTTCTGCTGACAGGAAGATCCAACAAAGCCAGCCCGTCAGTTGGGAAGGAATCCATCGACCTGCGGATAGATGCGGTGTGCGAACTCCGCGGCGCGCGCTTGAGCGGTCACTTCTCCATCAACTGCGGTGGTCCAGATGCGGATTATCGCTCCGTCGGTTGGTCTGTTCTTCAATCCGTCGGAAATGAGCAGGAACTTAGCCAAATATTCGCTCGCAACGATCCGTCCATGCGACTGATACCAATAGAGAACCATATCCCGCTTCGTTCCCTGTGCCACAAGGTATTCGTTCGCAATAACAGGAACCCCGCCCTCAGAACCGATCTGGACCCGAGCAGAATGAACTGGCTCCCACCCCGAGCCGGGCAGACAATTCTTTGGAGAATGAATTCTGTCGTTGGATCGTTGATCTCTGTAATATCCAATATAGAGTTCGATCGGAGGTGTGCTTCCGAGATACACTCGATTGATATAGTCATCGGCACCGATCGCCTTCACGACTTGCTTCTCGAACGGACGATCCTCACTGTGTGAAAGCCCGATAGCGGAGGGGAATTCGCGCAACGGCTTTTGCAGACCAGCGGCCTCCTTGGGTCTGAAGCTATGCGTCGCGATGATTCCCCCCACTAGCGCGAGCGCGGTGAAGGAGACTCGTAGATAAGTCATAGATGGACCCGTGCAGGATTCTGACGTCCCAAGCGCCGGCCAAGAATTTTATGGATCAGCACGATCGAAAGAAAAGCCAACACGAAAAAACCAAGCCCAAGCATCACGTGAATTACCCCGGAATCCACGCCAGCTCCGAAGAAGTAACTCAGCACACCCGTCGCCACCAGACGCAGGCCGTTAGTTGCGATCGCGATGGGGATGCTCGCGACAGCCAACACGCTCCGCTTCCACGTACTCGGCTCGGCCAAATACCCGTAAGCGACCACCGCGGCGAGCAAGGAAAGCAGAGAGCGGATTCCGCTACACGCTTCAACCACATTGAGCGTGCAGTTCGGGAGAACCAGTAAATTCCCCGCCCTCACGGTATGAATCCCGAGCGCGACCAGACCGCTCGCCCCCAATCGTGAAGCCCACAATTGAAGCGGAAACGTCAACTGGTAATAAACGATTGCCGGCAGCGGAATCATAAAGAGCAGATAACCGATCGGAAACGAAACCGACCGCAGCACCCGCCCACCGGCCAGAAATAGGACGATTCCACAGATTAAGACCACCAAGGACAAACGCGCGATGAACAGTTCCGCACCGAGCATCCCAAGAACCCGCAGCACGATCGCGAATAGGACGATCGCAAAACCGAAATTATTGGCGCGCGAGGGCAGGGCACCCCATCGATCGCGCTCGCTCCATAAAACAGAGCCAGCAAATACAGGAACGAAAAATCCGTGACCATAATTCGGATCGTCCCACCACTGCCGCGCCAGCGAACTGAGTACCGGCCCATACATGATCACCACTAATGTTCCTAGCGATAAAGCCGCGAACCATGTACCCTTTTTCAACACTTCCGCAGATTGGTTTTTCTCCCAGGTTTTGTTGCTAATCCTAGACGTGCTGTTCCTCTGGCTTTTGACGGCCGCTGCAATCTCCAGGTCGGGACGGAGCACACCACCCCTCACTCCCAACCACACAAGATAGTTAACCAGCGGGAATATTGAGTACGCCATCCAACTCGATCCAATCAGACAAGCTGAAACGAATCTTAAACAAATGTATTCCGATGCTCTGGCGCGCGGTGATTGGGATGTTTACGATACAAACCCTGGGGCGGACCAGACCTGCTGGGTGAAGGGCGAATCTCACGATCGGCTTTAGCCTATCTTTGTTTCTCAGAGTGCTTGTCTCCGTACTTTCGCGCCCCGTAATATTGCCCGTCGTAGTCTATCTGGTCGAAGTCAGAAGCCTCATTGACTACCACACCGATCAACTTTGGGTGGTCGAGGGATTGCAACCCTTTCTTCAAAGCCTTCAGAGGTGCGACGCCCTCCCTAACGACTAGCAGAGTGCCGTCCACCAATCTCGACCAGAGGTTGGCGTCGATCACAGGCAGCATGGGCGTGGAATCAACGACGATCCAATCAAATTGGCCAGCCAGCTCTGCGAACGTTTTCGCGAGTTGTCCCGAACGCAGAATTTCCGAGGGCCGGTCGCAGGCTTTTCCTGCTGGGAGAAACCATAATCCCGCGCCAGTGAATCGGAGCATGTAGCGCGTGAGCTCCTGGTTTCGGCTCGTCCACCAGTCGCTCAGCCCTTGCAAATCTTTCAGTCCGAACATCGAGGCCAGCGTCGGTCTGTGTAAGTCTCCTTCAATCAAAAGCGTCTTGGATCCAGAATACTTGGCCAGCGTCACCGCTAGGTTCGCGGCCACAAATGACTTGCCCTCGTTGATCACGCTGCTGGTCACTTGCAGAGATTTCAGGTCGTGTTGCCTGCGCATATCGTCTAGCCGGACGGCAAGGGCTCGAAATTTCTCCGCGCCCAGACTGTTGGGATCGTTCCACGCAACTAGACGCGATGTCGGCGGAGGTTGCACCATCACCGACCGACTCTTATCGCTCTCGACCGTCATTTTAGTCTCGACCGTTCCTCTTGAACCTGCCCCCTCCGGAATCCCGTTGCCGAGCACTTCGGCTGTTTCCGAGGGCTCAGGTAAGACCAATTCAGTAGGAACCATGTCCAGCGGGACCGTGTCCCGTTGGCTCTGTCGAATTGTTGCTCTGCTAAATCCTTCAAATAACTGGCTCATTGGTTTCCATTCCTGATTCTGAGTTGCCTTTCCGACGGGGACCACCCCAGCTCATGCCTGAGAGCAAAATTGCTCGGGCGTTCCACAGGGAAAGGGTATCGCATCAAGGTCTTGACTCTTTTTGGCACCGCCACTCAACCGTTGTAGTACACGTAGAGATTTCCGGTGAAAATCAATAAAGTCACCACTGCCACTGCCCCACATTCAATGTACCTGGCGATAACACGCGAATGGTCCTCTTGGGGCGTGCTCAAGCGAGGTATTCCAACCAGCATGCGGGCAGGAAGAATTCCTTCCAGATCTTTCTCCTGCCGGAAGCGAATGTCGGTCAATTCAAGAAAAGTGGCAAGGCCCAAACCGAGAACGGCTCCCAAAGCCAAACCGACGAGACTGATTAGGAAACGATTCGGCGCCGATGGCTTGTCCGGCAACTTTGGCGGATCGACGATGTGGAACTGTTGGCCCTGCTGCTGTTGTCCGAGGCTCGTAGCGAGTTGTGATTGTGTTTGCTTCTGAAGAAGTGAGTTGTAATTGAATTTGGCTTCGTCATACCCGCGCGAGACGACCGTTAGCTCTTGCTCAGTTTCGGGCGTCAGATTCAGGCGGCCCTGGTACACAGTGGTTTGTGCCTCAAGATCCTTCGCGTGCTGCTGCTCATTCTGAATCTCCATTTGATTGGCCTTGAGCTGGCTCTGGAGTTGCATAATTGCAGTGGGCGAGCCGCGCTGCACTCCTTCCGCAGCGGAGAAATCGATTGCGTTTGTTGGTTTGCCGGTCTGCTGATTGGAAGCGATTGCTGTTTCGTTTTGCTTCCTCAACGCCTCGGTCTTGGCGATCTCGTCTTTAAGGGCCACGATGTCCGGATGATCGTCCGTATAGCGCGTACGCAAGTTTTGGATTTGAAGGCGCAAATCCTGGAGCACTTTATCTAGTGCTTGCGTTGAAATTACGTTTGAATCTCCGCCCAGACTCGCTTGCGCCGATTGATATTGCTGCAGCAAGGATTCCAGATAGATCTTCTGCTGCTTCGAAGTGTCCAACGCATGCTGCGTGCTCGCCAACTGTGCCTGCACGCCTGCTAGGATTTGGACGTTGCTCTGCAACTGCCCAGGTAGGTTTCCAACATGTTTAGCCTTGAACGCTGACACTTCCGCTTCCTGTTCTTCCATTTTGGCACGCGCGTCCGCCAATTCGCTGTCCAGAAACGCCGTTGTATTTTCAGAAAGTTGCCGCTGCGCCCTCACATTTTCGTTGATGAACAAAGACGTTAGCTCACTATTTACTTGCTGTGCCATCTCAGGCGTATCAGCTGAGTAATGAATCTTAAAGGTGAAGAACTCCCCTCGATATCCTGGCGCTCCCACAAGTTCAATCTTAATGTCGCCCCGCATTTGATCGATTGGGTCCTTAGGTTTGAAGAACCCGCTCATCCGCGGAGGCGCGGCATAAAGCTTAAAGCGCTCTATGATCGCCTGCAGGCTGGCATAGCTCAAAACCTTTTGCGTAGTACTTTGCAATCGATTTTGGAGATTCACATTGACGTTCTCCATCACGTATAGGTCGGACACTTTTTCCTGTTCCGCGGAGATCAGCGCATCGGACGTGTAGGTAGTCGGCAAAGTCCAGCTCACTCCCCATATACCCAGCCAGCACAGAAACAGGGGAAGCAATATCCACCAGCGCCGTCGCACTACAATGGCCAGATACTCTTCCCAGCCGCGCGGAACTCCCTCCTCTACTTTGTTAGTCATTGCTAGCCTTTCTACGAACATCTTGTAATTGATCTACGAGACAAAAGTTTCCGTTTCCGTCGCATCAATTTCGGCTAACAGCTCGTTACAGCGGCAAGCCAAAACGTCACTCATCAATTCTGGTTGAATGCTTTGCGTGTGCTTGTCGTGCTTCTCGCTCCGGCTATCGGAATAAGATCGGTCGCAGGCCGAAATTGAAGCCTACGGAAAACTGGTGGCTAATGAAGTTGGTTGAACAACTCGGCGAAGTGCAACCGGCGGCGTTCGTGGCCTGCAGCCCTGCACCATAGCCCACAAATAAGTCGGTCCCGGGCCGCATTTGATGATTGAATCGAACCGCGGCATACCAGGAGTTGTAGTTTTGAAAATTAGAGCTAGTGGTATTTGGCATCAGGCTCCTATTGCTTGCGTAGC
>Ga0209736_1000440_pt1 | contig 13435 bp, 16 predicted proteins | sample BlaSpr_A8_Ref_M3_FD_187992 | JGI IMG/M metagenome (GOLD analysis project Ga0209736, IMG submission 187992) | Forest soil microbial communities from Thunder Bay, Ontario, Canada - Black Spruce, Ontario site 2_A8_Ref_M3 (SPAdes) (version 2) | ecosystem: Environmental > Terrestrial > Soil > Boreal... | reverse complement strand
CTCGAACAAGCCCGCATCGATCGTCTGCTCAAGAGCGCTGCTGCATTTCAGCAAGCCGGAGCAATCAGGAAGTACGTTGAAGCGATTCGTGCGACCCAAACGGACAATGCGGCTAGCTCTGGTGGAGAGTTGAAACGTTGGTGCCAGTGGGCGCTGGCTGAAGCGGAGAGGATTGATCCGGCGGTCGATGGGAAATTCTTACTAACCATGCGGGAAGAATAGTGATCGAGAAACCAGCGTGCTTGCTAGGGAGGACCGAAGGGATTCGGTTTTGTTGAAGATAGGAGGCAGTAATGTTAAGTGGAATAGCTTCGGGCGTGGTTTGCTCGCCAGCAGTTTAGCCATTAAAGCATGTCTTGGGTTCACTGACCACTCTCTCCACGGAGGCCTGCGCCGCCGTAGGCGGCGCATTTAGGCCGGAGCGGAGGGAGTGGTCAGTATGCAAACTTGCCTTGACAAGAATAGAATGACATGTCATTCTATTCTTGAAGAGGTTCCAATGACTAATCGCAAATTTGTCAGTTCCCTGAATCACTTTGCCGTGCTCAGTCTGCTCGTTTTTTGTACTCTTCTGTTTCTTCCGAGAACGCTCGCCGCACAAACCATGCCGTCGTCCGCAACGGTCATGGTTGAAATCCAATGCAAGCCGGGAACCGCAGAAGCCTGGCGAGAGGCATTTCTCAAGGAAATCCTTCCCTCGATCCGCGAAGCCATCCGGAAAGGCGACGCTTTCACTAACTTCACCTACTTTGAGGCACCGCTTCCTGCTCAGGATCTTGACTTCGTTCTGCTCTTTGAGCTCAAGAGCTTCAGTTCTTTGGACACGCGACGAATCCCTCCTCACTACGAAGTGCTGTTCCAGCGTCTCGGCCCGGAGCGCGGGGAAGCCCTCCTGAAGGAAATGGGAGGTTGGGAGGAGAAGGTAACAGTGAGAATCTTGCGAGCCAACAAGGTGTAATCATGCCATCCGTTCTCGTTACCGGCGCGGGCGGATTTATCGGACGACGCGTCGTCTCCGCCGCGAGCCACGCAGGCTATCGCGTTTCTGGCATTGTTCGGCAGGCGACTTCTCTCGCTGGTGCCGGCACCGTGATTCAGCACGACCTGCGAAACCCCTTGAACGGGCCGCCCTCCGCCGATTGGGTTTTTCACCTTGCCGGTGGGTACGCTGGCGCGGGTGAAAAGGAATTAGACCGAGTAGACGCCCAGACGGCGCACAATGTCATCGATTGGGGGTTCGCGGCAGGCATCAAGAATTGGATCTTCGCTAGTGCCGCTGAAGTGTATGGTGACGTATGCGGCATAGCTAATGAGGAGGCACCGCAACACCCGGTGATTCCTTACGGCTGGCTCAAACTCACCGTAGAGCACCTCTTCGCGGAGAGGTTGAAAACTCTTTCCAATCACAGGATCGTCATTCTAAGGATCGGCGAAGTCTACGGCCGGGATGGGCGGCTGATCCGTGAACTGACCGCGCGGATGAAACGCGGGTTCTGCCCGTGGCCTGGGTCAGGACACGTCCTATTGAGTTTCGTGCACGTCGACGACGTAGCTCAAGCCTTTCTGTGTGCCGCCCGCACGGCTCCAATGGGTATTTCGGTCTATAACGTGGCTGACGATATGCCGGTCACCTGGCAAGGTTTCCTTCTGCGCGTTGCTCAGTTGCTTGGCACAAAACCTCCCGCGTTCTTACCCGTGTCCTTGGTTCAGGCCTACGCGCTTTGTAGCGCTCTCGCTCATCGAGCGACGCGAACTGAACCCATTCTGACCATGCATGCACTGCGGCTTCTGTTGACCCCGAAAGCAGTCTCCAACGCTCGCTTAAAGAGCGCGCTCGGCTTCAAACCACAGTACCCGACCATTTCGGAAGGGTTAGAGGAAGCATTTCGTGGCCTATCACACGACTCCTAAGATGGCGAAGCGTAAGGAGGCGCATCGAGCTCGAATCCTCCATGCAGCTATCCACTTGTTTGGAAAGCTGGGCTATCACGCCACGACGGTACCTCGTATCGTGCGTCAATCGGGCAGTTCAATTGGCGCTTTTTATTTCTATTTCCGCAATAAGGAAGATGTTTTTGCTGCGGCACTCGAAGCCATTGGCGAGCAAATCGCCGCTGCGCTCAACAAGGCCATCGTCGCGGCTGGCGACTCGACTCTTGCCCAGATGCGAGCCGCCGTCAAAGGCCTCGTCATCTACTTGTCTCAACACCCTGCGGAGGCGCGGGTCTTGATTGTAGAATCTTCCGGACTCACTTCAAGACTGGCGAACATTCGCCGCTCGATTATCGCAAGTCATTGCCGAAGCGTTGAACGCGTGCTCGCGAGCATTCCTCACCTAAGTCCTGGTGCGAATTTGAAAGTGGCCGCGAGTTGCTGGGTCGGAGCAGTTCACGAATCTCTCTACCAATGGCTTGAAGCTCCACAGGAGAAGCGAATTCCTGCGGAAAGCCTCGCCGCGGAAATTGCACGTTTCAATTTGCAAGCAATAGGTGTACGCGAGGGAACCTTATGAAAAAGCTGTTGGTCGTCTTGTGGATGTCCGCAACAATCGCAAGCGCTCAGACCCGAAACTGTGATGTGAAGGAGTCGGAAAGGCAAGTGCGCGAAGTCATCGGGAGAGTGATGGATCTCCGTTCACAGCAGGACGACCGTTTCCTGACATTTTACGCAAGCGACGAATATTCCTTCCCGGGGGAATCATGGGTCTTTCAGGGCCAACAGCGCGCCGCGGAGCGTACGCAAGACACCCATGCTGCACGTCGATCCGGAACAACGTGGCGCATGGAAATCCGTGATCTCCACTTGAAGGCGGGCTGCGACATTGCCTGGATCGCCGGCATCGTCCACGCGCAACAACTAGATCCGCAGAACAATCCGAAATACCAGGCCGAATGGCGGCTCACGGCGATATTAGAGCGCCGAGAATCCGCATGGCTGATCGTTCACCAGCACTCGTCGCTCCCAGTCACAGAACCGGAACAGTGGTGGAAAAAAACGCAAACAACACCCAAGCCATAGGTTGCTAGGAGGCGAAAATGGCACGCACGCCGGAAAGAATACCAAAAGAAAATACCCCATCTAATCGAGGCTTCGGAATCGCGTGGTTACTGTTTGCAATTGGACTTGGCTTCCATGTTGCGGATGAAGCGACGCACAATTTCTTGTCTACCTATAATCCGAGCGTTCGTGCAATCCGAGCGCGATTCCCCTTTCTTCCGCTTCCAACGTTCACCTTCGCGGTTTGGCTCACTCTCTTGATAGTGGGGATCCTTCTCTTGCTCTGCCTCTCGCCACTGGCCTTTCGCGGAACCGGCTGGCTTCGCATCGTTTCACTCCCCCTAGGCATCGTGGTAGGGGTGTTGAATGCCGTCCTGCATATCGGCAGCTCAATCTATTTTCACCGGTGGATGCCAGGTGTCTTCAGTTCACCTTTGCTGCTGCTTACCGCCATCTATTTGCTCTCAACTAGCACCAGCGACTTGAAAAAACACGTGTCTTCAAACCGCCCTTCACTCTTACGCCCCTCCGGTACCGTGCCTCCAGGATCCTTCTGAGTTCGGCAGGCCGCCCTTTTTCTGCCACTCATTTTCTCGGGCGCTGCTTCGGGCTAATTCCTGCGTCCGGCAGCTTCGCGGCTTCTGCTTTCTCGGTTCCGCCCGAATAGCACAGGTCCCTCCCATAAAGCACCCGCTTGCCTTGGGAGCACTGGCCTCTCGCTTCTGGGTGCCCCAGAAAAATGGGACAGAAAAAGGAGACATTTTCATGTCCTACTTATATGTTAAGCGGAATAGCTTCGGGCTGAGGTTTGCCGGCTGGTGTCTCCCGACGCCCGGACGGACTACGAGGCGCTGTGTCTCGCCAGCCACGACCGCAATACGGATCAGCTGATTTTCGGCTTAGCGTTCTGGCGATGCCGGCGCAGGGGTGTGTCGCAGCTTGAATTGCTTCCAACCCACTGCCTTGTCGTTGCGTGCGAATACCAGAACGGTGAAGTAATTCAAGTTCCCAATGGAAGCGGGCGCCACGATCAGGCCGCGCTCGTCGTCAATCCGAAAGGTCGCGGGGTTGATACCGCCTCCATAGCCCACAATCTGCACGGCATTGGGGTCATTGGGCAAACCGCTGCCAAAGAATAGGGTGTAGCGTGTACCAGCACTGCGGCGCGTCACGTCGGCGTGGTCGGTATCGCGCCGCAGCACGTGGAACCTGACTTGCTGTCCTTCCGTTAGCCACACCGGCGTGGAACAGCACGCCGCAGTTCGCATCTCCGTGACCGTGGGCGCCTCAACTGCGAAGTCCAGGGCCGGGCCCGGACCGCCCGCACGGAGCGAAAACCTCGCGAACCCTTTCAGCTCACCGTTAAACGCCATCACGTTGCTGGTCTCTTCGGCTTCGCCCCAGGTACCTACGGCCGTTACGTTGCCGTCAGGCTCAACTACGGCCATGCTTTCCCAGTTGGTAATATATTTAGTGCTCTCCGGATGTGCTAACGGTTCGGTGCCGAGCCACGTCTTCTTGGCGACTACCAGCCGCGCTGTCTCACCCATGTGCAAAGTTCTGCGCGATGCGGAGACGTCAAGGCCCGATATTCTGACCCGCAGCCATAGACCTCCGCCCACAAGCAGCGCGAAACCAGCCACCCACATGAGACGTCTGCGCATGATTCACGCGATGTTCTCACACTCTCGCTGATGAAGCAGGCGCATTGTAACAACTATCGCTGACGGCTTGCCCGAATTAGCACCTGGCGAACCCTCTGCCCCCCTGCCATGTCCAAGACCGTGAAGCCTTTCTTGTCTTTGGCGTTTACATCTGCACCCCTTGCCAGCAGTTCCTGAACTATCTCAATCCGGTCTGCCGATGCAGCCAACATCAACGCGGTAAGACCACGACTGTCCGCTGCATTCGCTTGCGCGCCCGCGTCAAGCAGCAACCGCGTTTTTCGAAGATCTCGTTGTTGTACCGCGATCAATATCGGTGTGTCCCCGTCGGGTGCCTGGGCGTTTACGTTCAACCCAGTCTTAATTAGCCCCTCCATGCAGTCAAAATCGCACTTCACCCAACGGCTGGTACCCGCGGTGGAGTCGATTTGCTTCGCCAGATTGTCGAGATCCACCTGTGGACCTGACTTCCCACCTTCGCAGCCCCCGAAGTAGTTGCTGACTTGTTTGGTCTTTCCATCCACCAGAATGGAAATGATCACAGTGGGCAGATCGGTGCAGTTTTCGGAGTACTTATCCTTAAGGTCAAAGAAATGGATATTCTCAGAAGCCTTCAACAGGTCCTTCACCCTCCCAGGTGGAATCCGGGCCGTTTGAGGCCCCGGCACGTCTACGTGCCATTCTCCGAAGTACTCCAGGAGTCCACTTCCATGGATAGCAACGGCATATACAGGGCAGGTGCCATAGCAGGCCGTGCGCTTCAATGTCACGGAGACACATCTCAGGTTTCTTGGATGAGCAATACTATGACATCCGACAGCAAGCAAGACGCCAAGTATCAAGGCGAAAGGAAACGCACGACGTATGGAAGTGACATTCATGCACGCTGCAGGCTGGTTCATTGTCCAGTGGCCTCTAATAGTGGAACGGCGTCGACAAGAAAACTTGCATAGAAATTCTGACAATTTCCATGGCAGACAGTCATCTTGGCGGATTGTGTAGTCGGGTAGGCGACCTGCACCGGGGCATTCACGCTTTGCCATACTCGACCGAGATTCAGCGAATCCGTCCCACGTTTGCCCGACCTGGAACACGCCAAGGCCGCTGTGTCGACTAGAATCCGGCCCAGGCTGGCCGCAGAAGTTGTGTGCGGAATCGCCTGTTTTCGTCGTGTGCGTAACTTCTTGGCAGCCGTCGCCGTATCTCAGGCTTACACTCTCGGGGAGGACCTATGAGTTTCACCAAGAACCCAGGCAGGCTCGCAGGCTTACTGTACGTACTAGCGTCAATCGTGGGCATCTTCGGCCTCCTCTACGTTCCCAGCAAGCTGATAGTGGCCGGAAATGCCGTGGAGACTGCCCGCAACATTGCCGCCTCCGAGACATTGTTTCGTCTCGGCATTGCGGCGCACCTCATCGGCGAAGCCCTATTTGTCTTTGTTGCCTTGGCTCTATATGACTTGCTCAAGGCGGTCAACCACCGGAACGCCTTGTGCATGTTGACTTTGATTCTGGTCGCAATCCCGATAGCGTTTCTGAATGAGCTGAACGCCATCGCCGCCCTCGTTCTGGCGCATGGAGCTGATTTTCTCTCCTTGTTTGACCAGCCTCAACGCGATGCACTGGCTATGCTTTTCCTCAATGTACATGGGTACGGATTTGATGTCGCCGGAATATTCTGGGGCCTTTGGCTGTTTCCGCTTGGGCTCCTGGTGTACCGGTCGGGCTTTCTTCCCCGCATCCTGGGGGTGGCGCTGATGGTGAATTGCTTCGCCTTTCTGATAAGCAGTCTTACGTCGTTAGTACTGCCCCACTACGAGGCACTCGTCCACGGATGGATGCGCCCATTCCACTTTGGCGAACAGGCGTTCATGCTCTGGCTACTGATCATGGGTGCAAAGCCAAAGCCCCTGGCGAGTCCAGCCTACTGTGCAACGCCTTCGTAATAGTGCTCAAACCGGCGATTCCGCCCGTCACTCGCTGGGTTGTCGGCAACTGTTACCTAATCGCGGTCAGTTTGGGAGAGCGTTAAATCGGCAAACGTCGTCCATTGTCCCGAGGTATTCTTCTGGGTCATCTGCCAATGCCATTGGCCGAGAGCAGCGTCCCAGATAAGATTTGTATGGAACGGACCATCGGGATATTCGAAGATAAAATCGATCTCATTACCTACACGCTTGCCATATCCCAGCGTTTCCGAAAAACGCCCGCCGAATACGTCAATCCAGTGCGCAACATAGCGCTCGCTCATGTTGTCATAGCCGATCATGGGCATCGCTTCGTATTGCGGCTTGCCAGTCTTGGGGTCTGGAGGTCCCCATTCGTGAATTCCAAGGAACTGGTGATTGAGAACCCATTTGGCCTCAACGGTGTGCATCGTGGGTCGGCCCATCAGCGTCCCGTTCATCCTCCAATGACCAACCATTTTATCAAGCAGCGGGTCGGCAAGTACCGCGTTGGCACCATCGACTGGCTGCTGACCGGATTGCAAACCTGGAAGAACGAACAACATAAGTGCCAAACTCACGCATAACGTGCATAGTCGCATTTCATTCCTCCGCCTCATCTTTACAACCCTGATCCTTCCTTTGCTTTCAAGGGTTAACCGGTTTCTTAGACCAGGCGAGCACGCCCGCAATTATCGATATGAACATAATGGGAAAATCTATCACGAAGATGTCGAGTCTGATCGGTGCGCTTACTGTTTTCTCCCATACGAAGGTCATGTAGGATTCGTAGCCTGCCACAGCAAACAAACCGAAAGCCGCCAATAGAAGAGTCCACCGGCGACCATTCCCAACGAGACGTCTCGACACAACTGAGAACATCATCGCCAGGCACGCACAAACCACGATAATAATTTGTTGGGGGTGCATTTCCTTTTATCTATCCGGCCCTGTTCAGATTCCAAGAATTCACACGCCGCCCAACTGGGCGACGCAGATATTGCCCGTCACTGACACCAGGCAGACCCTATTGGCTCGATAAACCGACAAGCGCCCCATTCAATGAATCGTTCCATGCATGAGCACCTCCATGCGGGAGCATGAAATCTATCTTACGGCCCAGGGCGGCAACGCCTAGGAGCCAGCCCAAGACAAAAAGGATGCCTGCCGAAACAATCCAGTTCGCCGAAAGGCCTTTCGAAACTGTAGTAACAAAGGCTTCGACTTTTCAATTCACTGTGAGCGATTCCACTGTTTCCAACAGAGCTGCGCTCGCACTTTTTACGACACTCATATTCAGCGCCGCATACCGAAGAAACAAACCGTCATCGAGACCTCGTTCAGCTCTGTAAGCGGTTAGCAGCGCAAGATCCATCGAGCTCTGCTTTGCTACACGGCGAACTAGGTTCCCCTTCCTATGGCGAACTAAGAGATGCATTCCAGATGGGCTCTTCGTCCAACTCCAGCCGTAATCGGCTAGTGGAGCCAAGCCCTCCATCAAAACCGATCGTTTCTCAGCATAAACGCCGCGCATACGCCGCAAGTGGGCGGAAAAATATCCTTCGTCCATGAACAAGCTCATGGTTTTTTGCCCACTCACACTCGTAAATCCGTCCAATTGCGTACGAATATTTGCCAACTGCTCGACAAGCTGGCGAGGCACCACAGCGTAAGCAAGGCGTAACGAGACAAACATCGATTTATTCAGCGTGCCGATGTATAAAACGCGTGACTCTGGATCCAATGAATAAAGTGGCGTCACAGCTTGACCGGCATAGCTGAATTCCCCGTCATAGTCGTCTTCCACAATCCAACACCTGCTTTTGTGCGCCCACTCAAGTAAAGCGACCCGACGCTCTAAACTCATTGCAACACCCGTTGGATACTGATGGGAAGGAGTTGTATACACGAGACGGCACCGAGGCGCCCGTCGGATTCCAATGTCCACGCGAATGCCTTCTTCATCAACGGGAATCGGCACGATCACCGCGCCAGCGAGCCCAAACGCAGCGCGAGCCCCGAGATAACATGGATCTTCAATCCAGACCATCTGACCCGGTTCTAGTAGCAGCAAGCAGAGAGCATTGAGTGCTTGCTGCGCACTGTTGAATACGACTATCTCATTTGGTTCACGAAAGATTCCCCGAAATTGAGCCAAGTGACCGGCAATCGCGGCGCGAAGTTCCGGTAACCCGCGGGGATCGGCGAATCCTAGCCCCTCTCGTCCTAGATCACGCGTAGCCCGCGCCTGAAGCAACCTCCATTTGTCCCAAGGAAATAAAGACGTGTCCGCGATGCCAGCATTGAATGGAATTGGGTGAGCCGGTTCGCGGCACGCTGCATTCTCAGCTAGAGTCATGCCGCGACGAGAAGCTCGTCTGGTTTTCGGCTGCTTTTTACTGATTTTCGTCTTCAGGTCCAATCCGGCGATCTGGGACGCAACGAATGTGCCGCGGCCGGTTTTGCGATCGAGGAAGCCTTCATCCATTAATTGGCTGAAGACCTCTTCTACCATTCCCCGAGAGACTTGATAATCCGAAGCGGCTTGTCTTGAAGAAGGAAGGCGCTCTCCGGCGGACAAAGTACCGTCGAGGATTGCCGCCCGCACCGTGTGATAAAGCGCCCCACGACGTACGCGGTTCGTAGGGAGCGGTGGCAGAAAGACGCCTCTGCGAGATCGCAAGTTTGCTCTCCTAAAATGGTCTAATTTCAATGTTGAGATTGGGCCTAGTAATCAGACCACTAAAATTATAGCTTACTTCCTGAGGGAACTATGAAGATCAGATCAATTCGTTCGTCTTTTCTGCGGGTGGTTAGCTTGCTGATGCTGTCTGGAGCTACCTTAGTTGCGAAACCATTACCTTTTATCCCGGACGATTATCCGAAAGGGCTTGCTGAAGGCAAGCTACGCAATTTACCGGTGTTTGTAGAAGTATGGGCTCCATGGTGATACAGCTGTCGCCTGATGCGAGACACGCTAACCGACGCGCGTCTCGCCAGGTACGCCGGACAGTTTGTCTGGCTCGAACTGAACTTCGATCGTCCTGAAAACCAAGACTTTCTAGCGCGGCATGCTGTTTTGAATACTCCGTCTTTCTTTATCATCGATCCGGTTTCTGGGCGGGTCATAGCGACGCAAGTTACGGCCATGACTTTTAACGAACTGACAGCCTTCCTTGAACGAGGAGAAACCGCCATAGCACGAAACAGAGCGCCAGCAGATATCGTCTACTCCGAAGCAGATGCGCTCTTGGCCGCCAACAAACTCGGCGATGCGACAACAGCCTTTCGAAGAGCGCTGAGTCTAGGTGGAGAATCTTGGGCGCAGCGCGACGAGGCAATTGGGTCGCTGACCTGGGCTCTGAAATCAAATCAGCAATGGCAGGAATGCGCAGCAACAGCCGTAGGGCAAGCCCCGCACATGGAGCGAGGAGCCTCATTCGGCAAGTTAGTTTTGGCTGGGATTATGTGCGTCTATCAAGGAGGATCGGATGAATGGACAAAAAGCGCGCGAGAAATACTAGAGCCGCTTGCGGAAGAAGCCGTAGTTCTGCCAGCTATAGCTCGCGACCATCGCTTCGAGCTTTATCAAAACCTGATGATGTTGGCCGACACCAGGAATGATAAAAAGCGAGTCGCGATTTTGGGGAATCTCTGGCTGGGCGAGCTTGATGCGACTAAACCGAAGAACGACGATGAGCGTTCTGCACTTGACATCGCTCGCGTTGACGTGGAATCGATCTTAGGCGATCCGGAACGGGTTCTTCCTGCATTGGCCGAATCAGAACGCGTGATGCCTACAAATTTCAACGCTTCTTTGCGTTTGGCCCAGATGGAGATTCTCGCAAAACACCTCGATGACGCGATCGGGGCTTGCAATCGGGGCCTTGCACATGCAACGGGTCCCCTCGGTAGATCCTGGTTATTGCAAATTCAAGCGGATGCTCTGTTGCAGAAGGGTGACAGGAGAGAAGGGAGATTGGCACTTGAAAAGGCATTGCGAGAGGCCGAACACATCTCAGTCACAGGGCCTCGTCGCAACAATGTGGCCAGGATTAGGAAACGTCTTTCGTCGATAGACGGCCATGAGAACAAATGAAGGAAACCTTAGCCATCGAAGAGCAGCGTCTCTCTGATTGTGATGGTGCGAAATCGGGGGATTTTTGTCGGCAAGCCCCTGATTTTTGGGGAACTTTTTCCTGTTTTTCAGGGCGCCTGTCTCAAGGATCGGCCTATACTCCTCGCATGCGACGAATAGTCTTAGCAATGATCATTGCTTCGTATTTTTCACCAGCAGCGCTCTGCGCCCAGGACATGCTAGGCAAGGTTTCCTGCCACGCCGCTGGCTCGCCTAAACCGGAGAATCAGTCCTACACGAAGAAACTGTGGGACGGATACGAGATTTCGCTCGGCCCTGCCCACAACAGCCAAGGCGGCGGCGACGAATGCACAGCGGCGATCTACAACGGTGCCGGACGTGTCGTATTCCGTACCACCGGGTTTAGCGTGATTTTTGATGAGAATCACACTGGCCAAGACTTCGACGGCGACGGCAAACCGGAAGTAGTCTTCATCACCGACACGGGGGGCGGCAATCACTGCTGCTGGGCCTACAACGTCATTTCCCTTTCCCCTAAAGCACACAAGCTCTTCGACATCGATGCACCGGGTGCCGTCCAATTCGAGAAAGACAGTCAAGGAAAAATGGTCATCTGGCAGCGCACCGCGGGTCCCTACGGATTCACTTCGATGGCCCGTGCGCCGTTCGCCGAAAAGGTGTTTCGCGTCGGTGAGGGCAAACTCGTAGATGCTACGCCGGAATTCTGTTCCCGAATCTTCAGCGAGAGGAATGAAGATTACAGAGCCTGGAATATCGATCTCGCGCCCGAAAAGATCAAGGTCTTGCAGTCAACTGGGAACACGGGCCTCGACAATGAAGAAATTGTAAGCGCCTTGCTTTCGAGAGCCTTGCAGCACGTTTTCTGCCGGCAGTTCGACGCGGCAGTGAGCGACCTGAACTTCTGGCCCGAAGCAAACAGAACAAAAATGAAGACCGATTTCGCCGAATCTATCAAGCAAGATTATCCTGAATTTGCGGCTCGGCTGCTTGACACTACGTCAAGAAAGTGATGCCAGTAAATGTTAAAGACACCTCGTCGTTGCACACTTCCTCTGCAGTGCTGCCCCGATTGAGGCGACCCTCAAGGCGGAATTTGCGCGCCTGTTTCCGAAAAAAGCTCTGGAGTCGCTAGTTGGCATACGACCTGGGGAGCCGGAGCGGTGACCGGGGACGCAGCCGAAATACCCTAATCAAGTATCTCGCAATAAAAGTTTGTATCCCGGGGAGCTTCGCCAGCCTGTAGAGAACGTAGACGCTCTTTGGCTATGCTGGAGGTCTCGGATTTGTCGTCGAGAGCCAGGCCAGCTCGGTATTCGGCAACGGCATTGCTTCGCGCCTTAGGCGCCTCTGGTTTATAGGTAGCCGGGTTGGCATAAGTGTCGCTGTGTTGTCCGGCAGCCAAAGCCACGATATCTCGATAGGCATCACCCATCATAAAATGAACTCTTGCTTCGATGTCTGCGCTGCGACGCTGTCGAAGGTATTCCGTTCCGCGGCGGAGGACTTCGCGAAACAATTCGTTGCCGTTCTCGCAACCCAGAGAAGTATTGAATCCCCTCTTCATTAAGAGCAGGAACGCGAGTTCACCTGCCCGTCCGTTTGGGTCAAGCTCATAGGCTTGTCGCAGCCAATTCAATGCGTACAGATTCCTTTCCGAAGTTGAGTCGTAGGAAAACTGCGCACCAATTCTTTCCAATTGAAGTTGCGCTTCGGACTTCGGCCGATTCTCGGAAGGGTGTGATTCGGCAGGCGGTTTTTCGGAGTCTGGTGGCTCGAGATTGCTGTCTTCCTCTTCAATTACCACGATCCGGTCTGCGATCAGCAGGGAGGCAGCCCGTTTTGCGGGTTCGAGTGTTTGTATCGTCGCAACCCAGGGTTGCATCCTGGAAGCAACCTCTGTCCCACGAATTTGCTGGTGTGAAGCGTTGGAATTGTCCCAATCCGGGCGTCCAGCTCTCACTAGCGTTAGGATGGAGCCTGTGAGAGTTTCGTCCCGCTGGGCGAGTTGTATGGCCTGTTGAATGAACCAGGCGTTCTCGTTATATCGGCGCAGCGCCCGGAGCTCCGTCTCCGACGCGTTCGCCGGCGTGGAGCTTGCAAGGGAAGCTTCTTGTGCTGGAGTTGGCTTTGTTTGCGTCTGTGGGACAGCCACTGGCTGAGTCTTGAGTTCAGCCGGACGTTCTTGTCGTTGCGCTTGGCAGCCAGCAAACACGAAAACCATGGCCCAAACCAACATTATTCTTCGCACCGTCAAGCAATTCTCCTTTGCGGCGATGCTCCAAGTGCCTTACACCAAAGAATTAGATACATAGAGTAGTCTTCCAGAACGCGATGCCCGAAAGGTGTCTGCAAAGGTTTATACAGATGGTAAACACAGTCTCGAGGAACTGGTCACATCGATTCCAGACGGTTTGCTCGTCAACCGCCCATGATCCCTTTCAACCGCAACCTGATAGGCGGTTTGCCAACTAACTAGATGACTCCCATTCGAACCCACGCCTTTTGGATTGGTCCACCATCCACCAGCGCCCAAAATTGGTGTGTCGCGGGGATTGACAACACGGGCGCATCGGGTGTACGGTCTGAGTTAGTTAAATAACTAACTCCTCCGAGTCGGAGAATATGCGAACGGCACAACCGGACAAGCGAACGCGGCTGATTGAGACTGCGACGAAGCTGGCGTATGGACGCGGTTTCCGAGAGACGAGT
>Ga0209736_1000439_pt1 | contig 13446 bp, 10 predicted proteins | sample BlaSpr_A8_Ref_M3_FD_187992 | JGI IMG/M metagenome (GOLD analysis project Ga0209736, IMG submission 187992) | Forest soil microbial communities from Thunder Bay, Ontario, Canada - Black Spruce, Ontario site 2_A8_Ref_M3 (SPAdes) (version 2) | ecosystem: Environmental > Terrestrial > Soil > Boreal... | reverse complement strand
CCTACGGCTACTACGGTCCGAGTTGGTTCGCGAACGGGATCTTTATCGGCGCAGGCCCCTGGTACGGCTGGGGACGTCCATATTACGGACGCGGCTACTACGGTCGCGACTTTGATGGCCGATTTGAGGGACGCCGGTTTGAGGGACGTGGTTTTGAGGGACGTGGTTTTGAGGGACGTGGTCGGATAGAGCAGCGCGGCTCCGTCGGAGGCTTCCGCGGTGGGTTCCATGGAGGATCCCGCGGCGGCCGCTAACAAATAGATCGGGTCATCTGACCATCGGGTGATCGGGTCATCGAAGTTCAAAGGCCTTTGCCTTTAAATGACCCGATGGCCCGATCAACACGAACGGACTTCTCCTAGTTCAAGGCCGACTGCGAGGCCTGCACAGCGCAGCCATTGCCCGCACCGCAACCGCCGTTGCTGAGCGTAGAGAAGTAGACCTCGGAAGCGCCGGCGAGTACGCCGGATCCTACGATGTTGTCCATGATGATGCCGCTGGCGCCGCCGGCGACGGGCAGGCCATGGCTGGGCAGAGGGCCTCCGTTCCTCCATTTGAGGGACGTCACTTCGGTGGTAACGCCACCGATTGCGGTGTTCCATATCGGAGGAGTGACTGCGGTATGGACGCCGGAATTTATGGTGCACTCGAGGTTGTTGTTGCTATCGATGATCCGGCCGCCAAGGGAATAAAACGTATTGGACTGCCAGACCTGCGGAGTGACTGGGGTCAAGAATCCGGCATTAGTCCAGGTGACCGTGCCATCGGCGGTTTCATTCCCGCAGCTGTCAAGCCAGGAAGGAGCGCTGCCACTCTTGGATGTGCCGCCGATGGCCACGACTTGCCAGAAATTAGCGGGATCGAGAACCAGCTGGCCTACGGCATAATTCGTTGAGGGCTGCCAGGCGCCGACGACCAGATTGTTAACGCAGCTACTACTGCTGCATGGCGCGGCGTCGCTACCGTTGGGAACGCTGGCAAAGATCCGGTCCGTGCCTCCAGCTGCCGGGTTGAATACCTCGGTCACGGGAGAGCAGTCTGTGTTGGAGAGACCGATAGCTGGTCCGGCTACGGACGACGTGCTCATGGCGCCGGAGGTGACCGGAATTCTGAAGATTGCAGGTTCTGACGGCGAGAATCCGCCGCCGCCGCAGACGAAGAGGCTGCCGGTGCCGTCGACTGAGGTGTAGTAGGCGTTATCAAAGGTTCCGTCGTAAAGAGGGAACGTTCCGCCGAATCCCACAGTGGCCTTGATTCCCGTCCCGGAAGTGAAATTAGCAGCAAATTGATAGACGGCGCTGCAAGGGCCGGAGCAAGCGGTGGTGCCATCGTTTCCCACAAAGGCGAAAACCTTGCCCGTCGAGGAGTCCACGAGCGTGCCGCTGACGATACCCGCGCCTTTCCCCAGGCTGCTGCTGGTCCCAACTGTGGCGCCGGTAGTGCCCACCACGGCAAAAAGCTGGCTGCCGGAGACGCTGTACGCGCTTCCCACGAAGACTCGTCCCGTGCCTGAATCATAAACGGGACTGCTGAGCTTCAGCCCTGGAGCCAGCGCCACCGGCCAGCTTCCCGTCGTTACTTCAGATGGCGTTCCGGTGGTGAATACGGGCGTGAATCTGTGTAGTGTCCCGCTGTCATCCCCCGCGTAGAGCACGTCGTTGGCGTAGTCATAGAACGGCGAGGAGTTGGTGTCGTTAGCGCCTCCGCTAAATGCCAGGGTTGTCATGCACGGTAGCGTACAAGTCGGATACTGGCTCGCACTCACCACATTGATTGGGCCCGGGCTTGTGCTGGTGGCCGTAGTCGAGGCTTGCCACTTCAACAGAACCAGCTGGGCGTTGCCCGCGCTGCTTTGCACGAACGCCAGTTGGGAGCCGTCGAGCGACAAAGTGGTAGAGGTCAGAGCGGTGCCGCCGGTGTTGTAAGCCCAGTAAGTCGCGGGCACGGTGCCAGTGCATCCGGAATAGAGATTGTCAAAGGCAACGATACTGGCTTGTGTCGCCGATCCGGGCACGCTGGTGTTAAAGGCTACGAAGTCGGGCTGAGTAGCGCCGCCGCAATTGGCCGAGGTCACATCGAAGGAAAACTTCGCCGGGTATTGGCCCGCACCCACAGTGGCTCCGGGACCCAATGATCTGGCCCAGTCGCGCTTGAATCTCTTTCGTGGAGTAGTTATGGGCGTGGCTGCGTTCTCGGGGAACGGATTCGTGGCCGGTGAATCACGGGACAGCGAATCACTGGTTTGTTGATCAAGGGTCGGCGACTGCAATCCATTGCGCCGCAGCCATTGCTGCCAGTAGCGCGGCTCCTGGCGGAACGCGTACGACAGATCGGTTCGGCTCTGGTTGGAGTACACCAGATGATGATGGCTCCAATCAGTGACCAGCGAGATCCCCTGCCGCGGACCGTCCGCCTGTTGTCCCCACAAAACTGCGGCCATACCGACCGTGCTGAGAACGCCCGCTGCCAGTCTTACGATCTGCAAATTGCTTAATTCCACGTTCACCTCAACTAGTTGTGATGATCGAATAGAGTTGTCCGGGGCGCCCGACTCGTTCTCGTTTTTTGCGAATGAATGCGGTTGTCACAATTTGACGGAGACGCAGGTCGCAGTCAAGCTCGAACTCCTGGAGTTACTCCAGTAGTTACTCCAACGGTTATGAGCAACCGATGGCTGACGATGCTGGCTTTTTCTCAGTAGTGATCGTGATATCATCGTCCGCGTGATGGGCGGACGCACCAACGAGCAGTGGATCTCGCAATACGGCTCCAGTCATCAGCACCCGGTGAACCGCGTGTGTCACACGCTGGGCATACCGACCATCCTGCTCTCGGTCCCGCTTTTTGTAGCCAGCATTTTCTTCCACCGCCTGTGGCTGTACGCGTTGGCTCTGTTCCTCATCGGATGGGTTTTCCAATTCATCGGCCACGCCTTCGAGGGCAAGCCGCCAGAATTCTTCCACGACTGGCGTTTCCTGTTCGTTGGCGTCCGCTGGTGGTGGGCTAAGATCCACGGCAAAGCATGATCTGCCTGCCGAGGGATGATGTCGAGGAGTACGCTGGCTGGCTTCGCCCGCCTGGACAGGTCCTGAGCGAAGCCGAAGGAGGGCGGCTGTCCCTACGCGTGTTTTGAAGAGCTATGCTGCCAGGCGCTTCAAGATTTCCTTGCCCAGTTTCTGCGCCTCGCCGAAAAATTTCTGGTATTCGAGGAAGATCCGGTTCAGTTCCAGCGACTGGTCGGGGGTGAGCTTGTGGCGCAGCATCATGTCGCGAACGTGGACGGGATTGGGGAGGGTCGCGTCTTCGGTCAATTCTTCAAGGGCGGTCGAGGGATTGTAGTGGTACATGCCCCTCATTCTATCGCCCCGGATGGAATCGTAGGACAAATCCTACTGTGATCCTGATCCTTAGCGCGGGCCGGGCGGGGACGCCCAGTGCTCCATCAGCAAGGTTGCGGTACGCGGTCGCAATGCTTCAGTTCAGGAGATCAGGGATTTTGTTTGCCGGCCGGCGCGCGCGAGCACCGTCTCTACCATGTCCGCGAGGCGACTGGAGTTCTGGTCGAGTGCCAGAGTGGACTTCTCGAAGTAGGCGGCCGCGCCTTCGCTGATGAGTTTTTCCTCGTTCTTCTGCGACAGGCTGGTGAGCACGATGACGGGAATGTGCATGGTGGCCGGATTTTCTTTCAGGGCTTTCAGAACATTCGGACCGCTGATCTTGGGCAGCATCATATCGAGCAGGATGATGTCGGGCAGTTTGTCATTGGCGACCTGCAAAGCTTCCTCGCCGTCGGCGGCGGTGCTGACCAGGTAACCGGCTTTGGACAAGGAGTGCTCAGTGGCCATCCGGAGAAACTTGCTATCCTCGACCAAGAGCACTTTGGAATTCGGAACGGTCATACGCACCCTCTTGGGTGTTCATCGGCCTGGCGGCAGAAAACTTCAGTGGCGGGGTGCTCCATTCCCAGGCCCCTATAAGGGCATCACTTGAGGATGCTGCGGCATCGCTAAAGCGATACCCTGATACGAACATAAGGGCGGCTTGCGCCGCCCCCTGAAACCTGAAACCTGAAACCTGGTTCTACGTTCCTTCCGACCAGCTTGCCAGGTATTCTTCCTGCTCCGAGGTTAAGCGGTCGATCTTGATGCCGAGCGATTCCAGCTTGAGCTTGGCTACGCGTTTGTCGAGTTCCACGGGGACCGTGTAAACCTTTTTTTCTAACGACACATGGTTCTTCACCATGTACTCGCACGAGAGGGCCTGGTCGGCAAAACTCATATCCATCACCGACGCGGGATGCCCCTCGGCGGCGGCCAGATTGATCAAGCGGCCTTCTCCGAGCAGGTTGATGCGGCGGCCGTCCTTCATTGTGTATTCGTCGACAAACGTGCGCGTAGTGCGCTTCGACGATGACAGCTTTTCGAGCGACGGGATGTCGATTTCGACGTTGAAGTGGCCCGAGTTCGAGATGATGGCGCCGTCCTTCATGAGTGCGAAGTGCTGCTTGGCGAGGACGTTCTTGTTGCCGGTGACGGTGCAGAAGACGTCGCCGATTTTGGCGGCCTCCTCCATGCTCATCACTCGGAATCCGTCCATGACCGCTTCGAGCGCTTTGGTCGGATCAATTTCGGTGATGATTACTTCCGCCCCCGCTCCGCGTGCGCGCGAAGCCAGACCGCGGCCGCACCAGCCATAACCGGCGACCACGAACTTTGATCCCGCGAGCAGGAAATTTGTAGCGCGGACGATGCCGTCGATGGTCGATTGTCCGGTCCCATAGCGATTGTCGAACAGATGTTTGGTGTCAGCATCGTTGACCGCCACGATCGGATAGCGCAGCACGCCTTCTTTGGCCATGGCGCGCAAGCGAATCACACCGGTGGTCGTCTCCTCGGTTCCGCCGATCACGTTCTCCAGTTCCGCCGTGCGCTTGGTGTGCAGTACGGAGACCAGGTCGGCGCCGTCATCCATGGTGAACTGCGGCTTGTGATCGACCGCCGCCATGATGTGCGAGTAGTAGGAGTCGTTGTCCTCACCCTTGATGGCAAAAACCGGAATGTTGTAGTCGCGAACCAGACTGGCGGCGACGTCATCCTGCGTGGAAAGCGGGTTTGAAGCGCACAACGCTACATCGGCGCCACCGTCGCGCAACGCGATCATTAAATTTGCAGTCTCGGCCGTCACGTGCAGACAGGCCGAAACGCGGATGCCCTTGAGCGGCTGGTTCTTGATGAATTCCTTGCGGATGATCTGCAGCACCTTCATCGACTGGTTCGCCCACTCGATGCGCTTCTTGCCCAGATCGGCCAGTTCTAAACCTTTAATGTCGCTGCTGATTGATGTCGTTGCCATTGATCTCCCCGGATGAAAGGTCAGAGGTGAGAGGTCAGATTGCAGAGGTGACTTCTGACTTCCTCACTCATGCCTAGCTTGCTCTAAGTTTTGCCTTGGTCGTTGCTGCTCTTTATGGTTTGGGCTCTCAGGTTTTTACCTCTGAACTCTGACCTCGAACCTCTGACCTTATTTCCTTGCCCCGACCGGTTCGCGCTTCAACCCGGCGTCGGCGGCCAACTTGGCGGCCTTGTCGGTTGCTTCCCAGGTGAAATCGGCGTCGCTGCGCCCGAAGTGTCCATACGCCGCGGTCTTGCGGTAGATCGGACGGCGCAGATTGAGCGAATCGATGATCTCGCGCGGCTTGAGCTTGAAGTTCGCTCGCACCAGACCCGGAATCAGCTTGGCGTCGATCTTCTCGGTTCCGAAAGTATCTACTAAGACGCTGACGGGTTCTGCCACTCCGATGGCGTACGCGAGTTGCACTTCGCAACGATCGGCCAGTCCGGCGGCCACGATGTTCTTCGCAATGTAGCGCGCCATGTAGGCGGCGGAACGGTCTACCTTGGTCGGATCTTTGCCGCTGAATGCGCCGCCGCCGTGACGCCCCATGCCACCGTAAGTGTCGACGATGATCTTGCGTCCGGTGAGACCGGAATCGCCCATGGGGCCGCCGATGACGAACCGTCCGGTGGGATTGATGTGGTACTTGGTGTCCTCATCGAGCAGGTGGGCCGGAATGACGGCTTGGATCACGTGCTTCAAAATGTCGGCGCGCAGTTCGTCGTTGCCAACATTTTCGGAATGCTGGGTGGAGACGACAACGGCATCGACCCGCTTCACTTTGCCCGGCGAATCGTATTCAACCGTGACCTGTGATTTTCCATCGGGCCGGAGGTAGGGGCAGGTGCCATTCTTGCGAACTTCAGAAAGTTTCTGCGTGAGCTTGTGGGCGAGTGAAATCGGAAGGGGCATCAGTTCGGGGGTTTCGTTGCAGGCGAAGCCGAACATCATTCCCTGGTCGCCGGCGCCGCCGGTGTCCACGCCCATGGCGATATCGCCGGACTGCTTGTTGATGCTCGAAATTACGGCGCAGGTGTTGGAGTCGAATCCGTAGACCGCGTTGTCGTAGCCGATCGACTGAACCACGCCGCGTACCAGGTTCTGGAAGTCGACATAGGCTTTGGTTGTGATCTCGCCGGCAATCACGACCAAGCCGGTGCAAGTCAGGGTTTCACAGGCGACGCGGCTGTTCGGATCTTCGCGAAGGCAGGCGTCAAGAATGGCATCGGAAATCTGGTCGGCGATCTTGTCCGGATGTCCCTCGGTTACGGATTCCGAGGTAAACAGAAAACGATTGATTGCTGTCAAGCTGGTATCTCCTCAAGGTAACTTCGAGCCTTACTTCGAGCCGCTACGTCCGATAAGGGAGGCTTACGGAGCCACGGGCTCTTGACCGGAGTTTGGCTTAATCTTCATCAAAACGGTATCAGAGATTGCCTCCTAAGCGCAACGGAATTGGCTGGTGCCGGAGGGAGCTGACATTGAGTGGGAGCCGGTTGGCATTAAACGGTGGAGGATGGGCGGTAAAAGGAAGAAAAGAAAGAGAGAAACTCAAGGCGTCGAAGGCGCCGGCGGGGCACTGGGTAAGATTCCTCGAGGACCGAAAGTAACCGTCTTGACCTCTCCGTAGTCTCCGCCGATGTCGACTTTCTTTTCGTTGAATCGAAAGTCGACGGCGCCAGCGTTTCCGGTCCTGACCGTGATTTCTTTCCGGCCTCGAACCACGCGCTCGCTGCCAGCGGGCAGAAGTTCGGACGAGATAGTTTTGCCGTCGGCGGTGATTGTGGTCCAGGATTCCTCACGGGCCTGGATGACGACGGTAAACTCGCCTGGAGTTGCTGCGGACGAGGCAGTTGTGGGCGAACTAATTGTCGGCAAATCAGAACCTGATACTTGGCCGGATAGCTGCGTCTCGGGCGGAGTCGGCCGCACTGCCTCTCTCGCGTGCTCCCGACGGCGATGGCTCCAGAAAGACAATGCCAGAGCGACTACGAGCAGAGCCCCGGCGAACACGCCCCAGGGTACCTGGCGAGGAGGGGCGTCGGCACTGGCTTCCAGGCGGCTGACATTATCTTTATCATCTTTATTATTTTCGCGGGTTACGTTTTCGTGCGCTGCATTTTCCCGAGATCCCTCTCCGCGCGCTGCGGGCTCCGTGGAGGCGGGAAGGGCGTCGCCGGAAGCTTGCAGATAGTCGGCAATGGTTTGATCTTCGTCGAGGCCCAGGAAGCGGGAATAGGCACGGACGAAGCCCTTGTTGAAGATGCCTCCGGGCAACTGGTTGAATTTATCCTCTTCCAGCGCTTGAAGCATGCGGGTTCCGATCTTGGTGGAGACGGAAATCTGCTCCAGTGTGATCTTGCGTTTTTCGCGCTCCAGTTTCAGTTTTTGACCGAAGGAAGGCAACCCAGTCTCCCGCTTTCGCCAGACGGCGAACGGATTTTACTCTGTCGAGAGGCAAAGTCATAGGCCATTCCAGCGCTTTCCGACAACCGGCGGAGGACGCAGAGAGCGCCGGGAACTGCAGATCCTTCCCCTTCGGTTTTCGCACAGGGTCGGAATGACAAAACTGAAATAGAATGACAAAAGGGCGAGGATTCTCCGCGCCCTCGGCGTCTCGGCGGTGGAAAACTGGGCGTAGGGATCGGCGCGGGATCGCTGGAATGGCGGTGCCCGTACTGGTTACCTCGGTTCGTTGCCCGAGCGGTGCGACCAAACTTATAATTTCGTATCCAACCACTCGAACTAGAGGAGTTCATGTCGGAGGCAGCGGGCACGTCCCCAATTCGCCTGTCCCAAGAGCTGACCATCTTTCATGATGTCGCCAAGGCGCTGACATCGTCGCTCAACCTCGATTCGATCCTGCAAACCATCATGGAAAAGATGGCGGAATACTTCCGCCCCGATACCTGGTCGCTGCTGATGGTGGATGAGGAAAAAGATGAGCTCTATTTCGCCATCGCGGTGGGAGCCGCGGCTGAGGTTCTGTCGAAGGCTCGTTTGAAGGTGGGGGAGGGAATTGCCGGTTGGGTGGCCAAGCACGGGCAGGCGCTGATCGTACCCGACGTGCAGAATGATCCCCGTTTCTCAGCCCGGCTGGACGAGATCACGCGGTTGCAGACTCACTCTGTCATCTGCGTGCCGTTGCGTTCGAAACACCGGGTGCTGGGCGTGATCCAACTGGTCAACGCGAACGTAGGGCTGAGTGAACAGGAGCTGTTCTTCCTGCAGGCGTTGTGCGATTACGCCGCGATTTCGATCGAGAATGCGAGGTCGGTCGAGAAGATTCAGGAACTGACCATCACCGACGATTGCACCGGCCTGTTCAATGCGCGCCATCTGCACAAAACGCTCGAAACCGAGGTCTACCGCTCGGCGCGCTTCGGCTACCAGTTCAGCGTGATTTTCATCGACCTCGATCACTTCAAGCAGGTCAACGACACGCATGGACATCTGGTGGGAAGCCGGCTATTGGCCGAAGTCGGCTACCTGATCAAAGCGCAGTTGCGGCTGATTGATTTTGCTTTTCGTTACGGTGGGGATGAGTTCGTGGTTCTGCTGCCGCAAACCAGCAAAGATCAGGCGGTGGTGGTCGCGAAACGTTTGCAGGATTCCCTGCGCGCGGGGACCTTTTGCATCGAGCAGGGCTTGAACCTGAACGTGCGCGCGAGCATGGGGCTGGCGACCTTTCCGAACGATGCGCAGACGCCGCACGACATCATCCGCCAGGCGGACGAGATGATGTACATGGTGAAGAATTCGACTCGCGACAATATCGGGATTGCGTCGCAAGGGCTGATGGATCCGTAGAAATGCAGGTCTTAGCTGTCAGGTCTCAGGTCGCAGGGAGACGCACCGCTCCGCAGGACGGCGATCCCCGACTTCACTGCTTGTCTCGCTTCTGGAGATCCGCGGGCTGGTCTGTTTTCGGCTGCGCTTCTTTCGGGTCCGGTTTCCACGCGGACGCGTTCGCGGGCGCGGAAGGGTTCACGCCGAAGTCCCACACATAGAGGTTCATTCCTTCTTTTCCCAGCATCTCCGCGATAGCGTATTCGCCCGCTACGAGAGGTTCGGTGGGCGTCACCTTCACCCAGCCTCCGGTCATGGTGGTGACCGTGGCCGCGACAAAACGTTCGTCGGTTTTCATCTTCCCAGTAACCGCGATCTTGATCGCGCCGGCAACGCGCTTGCCGCCCTTGACCTGGATGCGAATGATCTTGAAGCGCTCGGTCGGCGGCAGCGGAGGAGGCTCGCCTGTGGCGGCCTGCACAGTTGCGGGCGCGCCCTGGTTCTCGTCAATGTTGACGTAGAGCGAAGGCACCGTGGTGTGCGACTGAATCCTGGCGTGCGCTCCCGGAAGTTCAATCGTTTGCTTGACGCCGGCCAGGGGATTGATCGCCGCCCGCAGAATATTCGACTTCGTGTTCTTATCCAATTCGCCGCCCGATTGCTGAAGTTCGGACAACTGCGGCTGATCCTGATACGTATCGAGTAAGAAGATGCCGCCTTCGTCGGGAAGGCGGAGACCGGGCGCGACCTGGGGTGAACGGGCTTGTTCGGCTTTCCGTTCGGCATCGAGTTCCTTGTCGAGTTCGACGGCTTCGGGAGCGAGCTTGCCCTGCAGGCGGCCTTGCTCAAACTTATCGGTTGCGTCCCAGTCAATCAGCGATTTCGGGACTTCCTCCCATTCGCCGCGCTCGGCGCTGAAGTAGCGGACGCGCTCTCCGTGAATCTCATACTTGGTCACGGACTGGTAAGAGCCATCTTTCAGGATGAGGCGGCGGGCCTGGGTTTGGGGCGCGGGAACCTGGGCCTTGGAAAATTGGGCCGGGCAGAAGAATGCCAACGCTGTGGTCAGCGTCGCGAGAATGCCCGTTCTGGCGGAGAATGATTTCATGCCGCGGAACATTATCGGTCTTTTCTAGTTCCAGTGCTTCTGAAAGATTAGATGCGGTCGCTCGATTATGACGTAGCTGGTCCAGTGCCTCGCGTCTCCCCCGTGGTTCCTGAAGATCTTTACCACGGAGTACACAGAGGGCACAGGGGAAATCTCTTTACTAAGACCTAGAGAGCGACTGCTAGCCGGTATTGTGCAGACCTGCGGCGATGCCGTTCATGGTGGCGCCGATGGCGTAGTCGAGAGATGAATCGCACGCCGGAGATGGATCCAGAGGCGCATGCGCGGCGCTGACTCTCTTGCGGCGCAGCAGATCGACCTGAATCAGGCTCAGCGGATCGACATAGGGGTTGCGCAGGCGCACGGATCGCAGGATTACGGGGTTCTTTTCCAGTAATTCCTGTTGGCCAGTGACGGTGAGAATAGTCTGACGGGTGCGCTCGAATTCCTGACGCAACATTTCGAAGACGCGATCACGGAGGGCCGCGCCGGTTACTAGATCGGCATAGAGGCGGGCGATGGCGAAGTCGGCCTTGGCCATGGCGATTTCCACGCTGCGAACTAGACTTGCGAATAGCGGGAAGCCGCGCATCATGTTGCGCAGGAGTTCGGCGTGTCCGGCACTGCGGCTAGCGAAACGGTCGATGGCGTAGCCGACTCCGAACCACGCGGGAACGGCGTGGCGGCTTTGCATCCAGCCAAATACCCAGGGGATGGCGCGCAGGTCGTCCAGGGCGCGATTCGCGGTACGGCGGGCGGGGCGGGAGCCGATGCGGGCGTGCTCCAATTCATTTACCGGGGTGGCCTGCTCGAAGTATTCGAGGACGTCAGGATTTTCGGCGATGTGTTTCCGGTAGAACGCGAAAGCGTCGTCCGACATTGCTTCCATCGCTTCGTCCCAGCGCTGCTTGGCTGCGGGTTCGGCTTGCGTGGGTCTGGTTACCGCTTCCAGGCAGGCCGCGATCATGATTTCGAGATTCCATTCGGCGAGTACGGGGTCAGAATACTTCCAGCTTAGGACCTCACCTTGCTCGGTGATGCGGATTTCGCCGGAGAAATCGCCGGCGGGTTGCGCGAGGATGGCGGCGTGGGTGGGGCCTCCTCCGCGGCCAACCGTGCCCCCGCGGCCGTGGAATAGGCGCAGGTCCACTCCGCACTCGCGCGCGGCCTCATGCAGGTGGTGCTGCGCTTTGTGCAGTTCCCAGGTGCTGGTCAGCATGCCTCCGTCTTTGTTGGAGTCGGAGTAGCCGAGCATGATTTCGTGCTTACGTCCCCAGGAGTTGAGGAGCGGTTGAAACTCGGCAGCCTTCCACACGCGGCGCATGATTGTGGGCGAGGAGCGCAGCGCGTCGATCGATTCGAAAAGCGGCACCGGCATCAGGCCGGGATCGCCAGTGTTGGCCGCGACAGAAACACCACTGAGCGCGGCGAGGCGGACCACCGCGAAAATGTCATGTTCGGATTGCGTGTTGCTGATGATGAAATTGCGGATCGCTCTCGGGGAGTGCGTCTTTTTTAATTCGGCGATGGTGCGGAAAGTTTCGAGAAGTTCGGCCGATTGCGCGGAGAGATCTGTCGGAGACTGAGTTGCTCTAGCCGACAGCCTTCCCGCAGACGCCACGTCAACGAGCGCCTGGGACTGTATGCGGGCGTGCTGGCGAATGTCGAGTATATGCAGATGGAAGCCGAAAGTTTGAACTTTGCGCAGGAGGGGGGAGACGAGTTCCGCAAGTCGGTGACCCTGGTTCGCGCAAAGGCTGTCGCGAATGATGCCGAGGTCCTCCTCAAATTGTTGCGGCGACTTGTAGGAGTGTTCGTGTTTTGATGACCTGCGGCTAAAGCGCAAACGGGCGGTCAGAAACTCGAGGAAGTGGCGGTAGAGTTCGGCTGAGGTGATCTGTTTCCAACGGGAATATCTTTCGCCGAGTTTTTCTTCGTATGCGCGGGTGCGCTGGGCGAGGGCGTCTGACACAGCGATGCGGCGGGTCGACATGCTCAGTTGCCCAATGAGGCGCACGGTTTCGGCGATGTAGTGGTCGATGATAACGTGGCGTGCCATGTCGAGCGCTTCGCGCGTGGAGTCGGCGGTGACGAAGGGATTGCCGTCGCGGTCGCCTCCGATCCAGGACCCGAATGAGAGCGCTTCGGGAATCTCGGCGTCGGCGTTGTAAACGTCGCGCAGCGATTCTTCGAGTTCTGCGTAGAGGCGCGGAAGAGTTTCGAAAAGGACCATGGGAAAGTAGTCGAGTCCCATGTGAATCTCATCGCGCACAGTTGGCTTGTTGAGCCGGACTTCGTCGGTCTGCCAGAGGGCGGTGATCTCGGCGAGGATCAGCGATTCGTATTCGAGCGCTTCGGAATCGGAAATCGGTAACTGGTCGAGACGCTCGAGATAGGCTGCGATGCGGCGGCGTTTCAGACGGATCGTATGGCGTGTGATTTCCGTCGGGTGAGCGGTGAAGACGGGCGTTACTTTTACCTTGCGCAGGGATTCAAGCATGGCGTCGGCGGAGACTCCGGCGGACTTCATGCGGACCAGCGTGCCGCGGAATGACCCATCCACGGGCGTTTTGCCGGCCAACTTACCAGTCAACATGCGGGCGGCGCGGCGACGGCGCTTGCGGTGGTTGGTTTCGGCGAGGTTGGTGAGTTCGAAATAAATGGCGAAGGCCTTGGTGACACGATAAGCGTCTTCGACCGACAGGCGGCTGATAATTTCACGGGCGCGGGCCATCAGGCTGTGGTTAAGTTCGGATTTGCCTTCGGATGATAGCTGCTCGCGGTGTTGAATCAGCAAATGGCGTAACTGCTCCACGACATCGAAAAAAGCCTCGCCTTCCTGCTCGACCAGCACACGGCCGAGCAGAATGCCCAGCGAGCGGACGTCGCGGCGCAGAGGGAATTCTTTCGCGGGATCGGCGGTGTCGGCCGTCAACTCGGCGAGACGGGTGGCCTGAGCGCCATCGCTCCAGAGAGGATTGTCAGCCATGGGATATTCTAGCGGAAGAGGGTGAAACGGATTCGAACTGACGGCTGAATGCTGACGGCTGAGTGCCGCATTTTCCACATTTCCTTCCAGAAAACTTTCTGTCATAATTGATCGTGCACCCCAGCCCGCACAATTTTCCAATCAAAATCAGAGCGAGGAAGCGATG
>Ga0209736_1000438_pt1 | contig 13452 bp, 10 predicted proteins | sample BlaSpr_A8_Ref_M3_FD_187992 | JGI IMG/M metagenome (GOLD analysis project Ga0209736, IMG submission 187992) | Forest soil microbial communities from Thunder Bay, Ontario, Canada - Black Spruce, Ontario site 2_A8_Ref_M3 (SPAdes) (version 2) | ecosystem: Environmental > Terrestrial > Soil > Boreal... | reverse complement strand
GACAGAGCGCGACCATTTTCTCCCCGTCCAGCAAGCGCCCCACAAAACGAACACGTTCATCCATAACCGAACACTCCTTCCAAGGCATCACTCCCTCCCTAAAGGGAAAAAGTGTCACCCATGTGTCCGGTACAAAGTGTCACCTATGTCTCAGGCCGCTCAAAATCCAAAGAACTTACACTCTAAAGCTGCTACAAGCCTCTGACGGATCCTTCGGGTCCCGAATGCAGCAAGGGGCTATCCCAGAGGCATGCTCGCAGGTTGGCTGTACTACCAAAGGAGGGGACTTCTATTTGATCAATCGAATTGCGATTTTTCTTCTTTTATCGAGCCTGGTTGCGGCGGCGCGGCCCGGGGATGAACCTAAACGCCCGCGTATTCTCGGCGTTTCTCACATGGCGTTGTTTGTGAGCGACTTGCAGAAGTCGCGCTGGTTCTATGAGGACTTTCTCGGATACGCAGAGCCTTACCATCTGAAGCGCGACGATGGATCGGTCCGGATCGCGTTCATCAAAATCAACGAGGACCAGTACATCGAACTGTTTACGGACAGCCCGAAACAGGAAGGCCAACTGAATCATATCGCTTTCTACACCGATTCCGCTGAAGAACTGCGGGCTTACCTTGCTTCGCGGGGCGTCAAGGTGCCGGACAAAGTCGGCAAAGGCAAGATTGGAAATTCAAACTTCAACATTGCTGACCCGGACGGTCATACAGTCGAGATCGTCCAGTACGAGCCGGATAGCTGGACGAGGCGCGCAGAGGGAAAGTACTTGCCAGATACACGGATTTCGACACACATGGCCCACGAGGGCGTGACTGTCGGCGCGCTCGACCCATCGGCGAAATTTTATGGCGGCATTCTCGGTTTTCAGGAGTTCTGGAGAGGCAGCTCGTCGGGCAAAGTGCTGAGCTGGGTCAATATGCGAGTTCCGGACGGGCAGGACTATCTCGAATTCATGCTCTACTCGAAGCCACCCGATGCGAGGGAGTTGGGCGTCAAGAACCACATTTGCCTGCTTACATCCGATGTCGAAAAAGCTGTTGCGGCCCTCAAAGCCCGAGCAGCGGCGAAGAGCTATACTCTGCCGATTGAGATCAAAGTGGGCGTCAACGGGAAGCGTCAGGCGAATCTGTTTGATCCGGATGGCACTCGCATCGAGTTGATGGAGCCAAACACATTTGATGGTAAGCCGGTGCCTTCGTCTGTGGCTCCGCCGCCAAGATAGAACTGGAGCGTTATCGAGACCGTAACGCGCACCGTGAGACTTGCATCGGAAAGTCTTTGCTCTGAGCAAACCCACGCAGGAAGAGATGCAATTTAGCCGTTTACCCATGGGATGATCCTTTCTAACTCATTTGTCGGGGTGCGTGTTTGCCTGGCGGCCCAGTGGAACGGCGGTTGCGCGATGACATTAAACTCGTGGCGCAGAGGGAACTACAGACCTTAGAGCCCAAAGAGTACAGCGACCGGTTAGACTCCAAGAAGGAAAAGAACAGACGATAGAAACGACGCCGTGGAAAGTGAGCGTCAAAAATGGGCGGCCCACTGGACTCAAGAGCAATTTATTTGACGTAGGCAACTCAAGCGGAGCCGCTGCTGATGTAAGCTAACAATTGCCGATGCGAACTGTCACACTGCAAATAGCTACGAATTCCGACTCATCTCTGCGAGGAACTCGAATGCGCCGAATGCCGCTGCTCATCTCTTGTTGCGCCATGTTCGCGACATTGTCCGTGATGCAGGCACGTGCAGAGCGGGCTGGAGACGTGAAATTTGCAACGGAGGTGCCGCTGCTGGATTGCGACGGCATGCCGTGCGTGGAAGCGCGGATGGGAACCGGGCCTAATTTGAAAATGGGGATCGATACCGGAAATGTGGACTCCGTTCTGGATACGGCATATGCGGAAGCGGCCGGCTTGAAGCCGACGGCGCCGTTGCCGGCGGGCGCGCCTTCGGGAATGTTTCGGACGATGATTCCGTCGATAAGCATTGGAAACGCTAAGCTTATAAACGTCGAGACGCTGGCGATGAGCCTCTCCGACATGATCGCGCAAAACCAGCTGCCGCACGTGGATGGAACATTGGCTTACACGGCTTTCAAAGGTCGCATCCTGCAGATTGATTTCGTGGGGCGCAAGGTGCGAATTTCGGAAGTGTTGACGGCTCCGGTTGATTGCACGGGAGCATGCGACAAAATCTCGCTGATCAAATTCGGGAAAGAAGGACCACCTATTGTGGTGGCCGATGGATTTGAAATTAATGGAAAGAAAGCGTCGGCGCAGATCGACACGATGTACAGCGGTACGCTGCTGGTTTATACGGCGTCCATTGAAAAATTGCATCTTGTGGAGGCGGCGAAGACCAACAAATCCCGGGACTTTCCGTTCACGGACGGCGGCGTGAAAATGAAAGAAGCTCCGGCGGAGAAAGAAAGCTTTCGCGGCTTGACCTTGAGCGGCCCTGCGCCTCTGGTGTACTTCCCTACTCCGGACGTGCATGAGCCGGATGGGCTCTTCGACGCGACTGTGGGGCTGGAACTGTTTTACAAGGCGGCCTTGACGCTAAATTTTCACGATATGACGATTTCCGTTGAAAAGCGTTGATGCTCAACTAATCCTGCAAGACCACAATAGCCCTATCGGCGCTCACTAGAATTTCACGCTAACAATCACAGAAGAGCATTGCTCTGCGAAACCGACGAAGTGTGCCTTACGAACGGCTTTGAGCGGACGAGGCGCGCAGGTGCGAGAGAAACGCGTGATGAGCGCGGGAGAGAGAGCGCCCTCGGAGAATGACAGCGCCGATCGTGCGCGCGGCGGCAGGATCGTCAATGCGCACGAAACGGCATCGCGATTTTTTGTCGATGGCCATTTCCGGAACGATGGAAACGCCCATGCCTGCTCCCACCAAGCTGAGAAGACTGCTGAACTGACCGCTCTCAAAGATAATTTGCGGGTGGAGCCGCGCACGGTCGCACGCGGCGACGGCGGTATCGCGGAAGCAGTGGCCATCGCGCAGCAGCAAAAACGGCTGGGCCCGAAGGTCTTTGAGAGAGAGCGAGCGGCGTTTGGCTAATTTGTGACCCGGGGGCAGCGCGGCAAAGAGGCGCTCCGTGAGCAAAGGAAATGTTTCGAATTCGTGGCCACGGATGGGAAGAGCGAGTATCGCTAGATCGACCTTGCTGGCGCGCACCTGGTCGAGGAGAAAGGGAGTGATTTCTTCGACCACAGTTAACCGCACCTGGGGGAATTTTCGCGAAAACCACGTCAGGCGCTCCGGAAGAAAGTAAGGCGCGACGGTGGGGATGACGCCAATCGTGACGGATCCACCGACGGAGTCCTTTTGCTCGGCTACATCGCCGCGTGCCGCTTCGAGTTCGCGGAGGACAGCGCGCGCGCGTGGAAGGAATGTTTGTCCTAGTTCGGTGAGACGCACGGAGCGGCCTAGGCGGTCGAAGAGGCGCGCGCCGAGCTCGTCCTCGAGCTTCATAATTTGCTGCGAAAGAGATGGCTGCGAAACGTGCGATTGCTCGGCGGCGCGGCTGAAAGAGCCGGCCTCTGCGACGGCGCAGAAGTAGCGTAGTTGATGAAGCTCCATAGGCTATGCCTATCCATCGTATCCGAACTATATATTGGAAGTATAGCGACCGGACGCGTAATTTCTAAACAGCGTGCAGCACTCTGCCCTGAAGGGCCGGTGCTTGCAAGCGAACTGAGGAGGACGTATGGCGGAAGAGAAAAAGATAATGACGACCGACGCAGGCCGGCCGGTGGGCGACAATCAGAATTCTCTCACTGTAGGGCCGCGCGGGCCGGTTGTTTTTGAAGATTTCCTGTTGTTCGAAAAAATGGCGCACTTCAACCGGGAGCGCATTCCGGAGCGCGTTGTGCACGCCAAGGGCTCTGGCGCACACGGGCATTTCGTGTGCACGAGCGCGGAGATCACCAAGTACACGACAGCGAAGCTATTCAATATCGTGGGCAAGAAAACGCCGACATTCATCCGTTTCTCGACCGTGGGCGGTGAAAAAGGTTCGGCGGACACGGCGCGCGATCCGCGCGGCTTTGCTCTGAAGTTTTACACCGAAGAAGGCAACTGGGACATGACGGGAAACAACACCCCCGTCTTTTTCATCCGCGACCCGCTGAAGTTCGGCGATTTCATTCACACGCAGAAGCGCGACCCGGAAACGAACCTGAAATCGCCCACGATGATGTGGGATTTCTGGTCGTTATCGCCGGAATCGCTGCACCAGGTGACGATTCTCTTCTCCGACCGCGGCACACCAGACGGTTACCGTCACATGGACGGCTTCAGCAGCCACACATTCAGCCTCATCAATGCGAAGAACGAGCTTTTCTACGTGAAGTGGCACTTCAAGACCAAGCAAGGGATCAAGAATTTCTTCCGTGAGCAAGCGGGCGCGCTGGAAGGCAGTGATCCGGACTACTCGCAGCGCGATCTCTTCCACGCCATCAAGGATGGGAATTTTCCGAAATGGCGCGTGAGCGTGCAGATCATGCCGGAAAAAGACGCGGAGACGTATCACCTCAACCCGTTCGATCTTACGAAAGTGTGGCCGCACAAAGATTACCCGCTGCACGAAGTAGGCGAACTCGAGCTCAACCGCAACCCGGAGAATTATTTCGCGGAAGTCGAGCAAGCTGCGTTCGAACCGAGAAACGTTGTGCCCGGTATGGGCTTCTCGCCAGACAAGATGCTGCAAGCACGCTTGATTTCCTATCCCGACGCGCACCGGTATCGCCTCGGGGTGAATTACGACTCCCTGCCGGTGAACAAGCCGCAGTGCCCAATTCACACCTACAACAAAGACGGTGCGATGCGCTTCGATGGCAATAGCGGCTCGGCCCCAAATTACGAGCCGAATAGTTTCGGCGGGCCCACTCAGGATGCGCGATACACAGAGCGTCCGAAGATGGTGAGCGGCACGGTAGCGAGGCACGATCACCGCAGCGACGCCGATTACTACTCTCAGCCGGGAAATCTGTTCCGCCTGATGCCCGCGGATGCCAAGCAGCGCCTGATCGACAATATCGTCTCGAGCCTCGGCAACGGCGTGCCGCAGCGGATTCAAGAGCTGCAAATCCAGCACTTTTACAAAGCCGATCCTGCTTACGGAAGCGGCGTCGCCAAGGGACTCGGCCTAAACATCGACGCTATCATCGCCAAGAAACAGGCCAGCGCCGCGGATTGAAAACAGTTGTAGCTTGTCAGTCTGCTGTTCTCAGCGATCTGCATCCGGCCAGAGTGGAATACAAACACAGCGGGGCGAACCAATCAGGCTCGCCCCGTTGTGTTTTTTGTGAACCTGGAGGCCGGCAAGTTTTGTTTTGCTGCGCGTATTTGGGGTAAGGTGGAGCGCGGCACTAGGGACAGTGGAACGGCGAGGCCCATGGCAAAACTGACTTTTCTTGGCGCGGCGGGGACAGTTACCGGATCAAAATATCTGGTGGAAGCAGCAGGCAAGCGGCTGCTCGTCGACTGTGGCATTTTTCAGGGTCTGCAGGAACTTAGCGACCGAAACTTCAAGCCGTTGCCGGTCGATCCGAAGACGATTGACTACCTGGTGCTGACCCACGCGCATTTGGACCACACGGGTTGGCTGCCAGTTCTGGTAAAGGCTGGTTATCGCGGCCCAATTTACGCGAATCCGGCGACGATCGATCTCACCGGGATTCTGCTGAAGGATTCGGCACATCTTCAGGAAGAAGATGTGCGGCACGCCAAGCCGGAGAAGCACAACGGTCAGGAAATCCGCGAACCGCTCTATGTGACGGATGACGTAGAACCTGTGTTGAAGCTACTGAAACCCGCGCCGCGCACCGGAGCCTTCGATATCAGTCCGGAGTTTCACGTCACGGCATTCGACGCCGGCCACATCTTGGGCTCGACTAGCCTGGAACTTATCATCACCGAAAACGGAAAGAAGACTGTAGTGGTGTTTTCGGGGGACATCGGACGATACAATCAGCCGATTCTGAACGATCCTGTAACGCCGCCATCGAAAGCGGACGTGCTGCTTTGCGAGTCCACCTATGGCGACCGGGAGCACCCGGACGGTGACGCGGCGGAGCTGCTGGCGGGAATCGTCAATCGAGTTGTGAAGCGCGGCGGATCGATTGTGATCCCCGCTTTCGCCATCGGGCGAACGCAAACGTTCATGTATTACCTGCGCGAGCTCGAGGATCAGCAGCGGATTCCGCGGCTTCCGGTATACGTGGACAGTCCCATGGCGCTCAGCGCCACGGATTTGTACCTGAAATATAAGGAAGATCACGACTTGGATTATTCGCGTGAGGAAAGGGGCGGAAAGGGCGACCCATTAGACGTCCACGAATTTCATCTGACGAGATCGGTGGAGGAATCGAAGGCCATCAACAACGTCAAGACGCCGTGCATCATCATCTCCGCGAGCGGAATGGCGTCGGGAGGCCGCGTGCTGCACCATCTCGCGCAGCGGCTGCCGGATGCGAGGAATGCGGTGATATTAGCTGGATTCCAGGCTCAGGGGACGCGCGGGCGCGCCCTACAAGAAGGCGCGAAAACGTTGAGTCTTTTTGGCCAGCAGGTGACTGTCAGCGCCGAAATCGTGGAGTTGGGGCAATTCTCCGCGCATGCCGGAAAAAGTGAACTGCTGCGATGGCTTGGCGGCCTGCCAGCGCCGCCGAAGCAGACCTATTTGACCCACGGCGAACCGCAAGCCGCGCAGGCCCTGCAAGCCGCCATTCAAGATAAGTTCAAATGGAAGGCTGCAGTGGCCCGGTATCTGGATACCGTTGATTTGCAACCCTGATAGGTTCTAGAAATATTTTGAGGAACCGGGAAACTAATTTGGCGCTGCCCTCGTCTATACATACAAGACCACTCGCGGGGTAGGGGGCTAACCACCACAGGGCAACCGACCGTCAGTCTCCTACCCCTAAAAACTCTGGATGCCTCAGTTTTTCACCAAGTTAGATAGATTTTAGATATAGCGAGCGCAATTTTGCACGAAACCCTCTGACACTTTGTGTCGTCAGCGATTTCGCATGTGTTCGGGGAGACGCGACAGCCGTTCCTCGGCTGCGGCGAGCGTAGTTTCCTTCTTGCAAAACGTGAAGCGGACTTGCGTCGCGCCGTCGCGTGCATCGTTGTAAAAGCTGGAACCTGGTACTACGGCAACACCAACCTTTTCCACCAGGAACTTCGCGAAGGCAACATCATCCGGGAAACTAAAAGCTGAAATGTCGGTCATGATGTAGTACGCGCCGTGGGGCTTGAAGACGGTGAATCCTGCGGCAGTGAGAATTTTGAGCAAGCGCTCGCGGCGCACTGTGTAGTCCGCTGCAAGCTTGTCGTAGTAAGACTTCGGCGATTTCAGCGCGATGGCGCCAGCTTGCTGCAAAGGCGCTGCGGCCCCTACCGTTAGAAAATCATGCACTTTGCGGATCGCGGCGGTAGGTTCCGGCGGAGCGATGGCCCAGCCCACACGCCAACCGGTGACGCTGTAGGTCTTGGACATGCCATTGATCACGATGGAGCGATCACGCATGCCATCGATGCGCGCCATGGAGATATGCTCCGCGCCATCGTAAAGAATGTGTTCATAAATTTCGTCGGTGATGCAGAAAGCGTTCCAGCGGACGCACAGGTCTCGGATAAATTCGAGTTCGGCGCGCGTGAAGACCTTTCCGGTGGGATTGTTTGGGGTATTTAGGATGATGGCCTTGGTGTGCGGGCCAAACGCCGCAGCCAGTTCCTTTTCGTCGTAAGTCCAATCAGGAGGACTCAGCTTCACGAAGCGTGGCGTGGCGCCGCTCAGAATGGCGTCCGGTCCATAGTTCTCGTAAAACGGCTCAAATACAACAATTTCGTCGCCAGGATTGATGATGGCCAGCATCGTGGACATCATCGCTTCCGTCGAGCCGCAGCAAATCGTGATCTCTCGTTCTGGATCGACACGTACGCCCTGGGTGCGCTCAAATTTTTCGACGATGGCATCGCGCAACGGTTTGGCGCCCCAGGTTATCGCGTATTGATTGATGTCATCGGCGATGGCTTGCCGGGCCGCTTCCTTGATTTCCGCGGGCGCCGCGAAATCAGGAAAACCCTGCGAGAGGTTTACGGCACCGTGTTTCATGGCCAGCCGCGTCATCTCGCGAATTACGGATTCGGTGAATTGCTCCGCTTTAGCGGAAAGCATGCGGCGCGCTGCCTGCGCCATGCCGGATTCGGAAGAAGTCATTTAGCCTGCCAGACGATCTGGATTGTCAGTGCAAAATCGAGCCGAACGAAACCGGCCCGCCGAAAAATTACCGGCCGTGCCCTGCCGCCGATGAAGAAGGCAAGCCCGACTGACCATAAATCATCCGGTAGACTTCGGAATTGCGCAAGACGATTTGCACATAATCTCGGGTTTCGCTGAAAGGTATGGATTCCACAAGTTCGGGGATCTCGTCGTAGTTACGCTCGGCTTTCCACGCGGCTATGCGGTCTTCGCCAGCGTCAAACGCCGCCAGCGCATACTCGGGCGCTCCAGTCAACTTCACCAGCCCGGAAATATAAAGCATCCCAAGCTGGATGTTGTATTCAGGCTGGAAAAGCTTGTCCGGCGAGAAACGCACGCGAAGCTGCTTGGCGAGCAGCTTCCCGGTTTTCGGGATGACTTGCATCAGTCCGATCGCGTTTTGCGGTGAAAGAGCATCAGCTTGAAATGTGGATTCCTGCCGCATAAGCCCGGCAGCGAGCATGGGGTCGAAATTGTTCTTTGCGGCTTCGCGCCGGATCACCGCTTCGTAGGGAAGCGGATAGAGCACTTTCCAGACATCGATAGGCAGATCGTCGATTTTGCGCGCATCGAAATTGGGAACAATGATGCGCCCGTAAGCCATGCCCGCGGCAAAATGGCCCTGGTCGAAGGCAGCTTGCGCTGCTTCATAGAGAAACCGCGGCGAGGAAGTGGCGAAATACGCGTTCTTCAGCTCCAGCTCGGCGCTCGCATCAAACGCGATCGTGCGCAAAGCCTGCGCGCGCGCCCAGCGGTCCGCGGCGGCAGGAGGAATCGGCTCATCGAACGGCCGCAGCAAAGGCGGAGGCGGAATTTTGTCCAGAATCTCAGGCGTATCTCCATCGGCGGGTTCCAGCTTGTTCAAACGCAACGCCGCGGCATGCCCAAAATACGTCTGCGGGTATCGATCGATGTCTTTACGGAAGTAAGCGCGCGCTTCAGCAAGCTTCCCGCTACGCTCGGCATCGCGGCCTAGCCAATAAACCGCGTCGGATGTGTTGCCCGAGGCGGGGTACTTCAGAAGAAAATTCTTGATCTTATCTTCCGCGTCGGGCTGTCGATTGAGATAAGCGACCCACGCCACACGCCATTCCGCGTTGAACGCATTTCTTCCGCTCGGAAAAGTGTCGAGAACGCGCTGGTAGTAGCTTGCAGCTTTGTTGCGGTCGAGGTCCACCCAATAATAATTCCCCGCCGCCATGAACCCCTCTTCGTTCCATTTGCTCAGTGGGTATTTCTGGGTGAGCTCATTGAGGGCCGCAAACATTTCGTCGTACTTCTTGTCGGAACGATAGAATTGCGACAGCGCATAAAGCCGTTCCGCATCGACCTCGAAATCCGGCGTCTTGAGCGACGCAATAAGCTTGGGTGAACCCTTCGGCTGCGTGCGGGCTTCAGCGACGCGAAGTTCGGCCAGTTGCCGGTTAGGATTCAGCGGGTCGTGGAGCATTCCCAAAAGCTTTTCAAATTCAGCCCGCGCTTCCTTCCACTTATGAACGTCATAAAACGCCTGCGCGCGTTGTTGCTGCAATTCGACGCCAGGGTACGGATACTCTTTGCCCATCTCGTGCAAAATCTTTTTCAGCGCGCTGTCCGCTGCCTTCGCTTCATCGGTCTGTGAACTTTTGTAGTAAATCGCCTGATAATCCTTGGCCGCTCGCGGGAGTTGATGCAAAGACTGGTAGGCCTGAGCTCTCTCGAGAAGCAGCGTGGGACGGCTACCAGTCGCCGGATAAGTATTCAGCGCATCGATGGCATCCTGCGCCCGCCCTAATTCGATGGCCAGCGGCGCCAGACTCTCCAGCAATTGCTCTTTCATCGCCGTATTCGGATAGTCGTGCTGGACCGTCTCTAAATCCGCGAGGGCATCTTTCGAGCGGCCCAGCCCATGCTTCGCCTGCGCCGTCCAATAGAGAACGTATTCGCGCAAAAGCGTGTCCGCGCTCGCCTTGGTAAACCAAGCGAGGGCTTGTTGCTCGTGATTTTTCGAGTGATCTTCGTAGCCGAGAGCCAGAGCAGCGCGCGCTCCCCAAACGTTCGCGGCATTTTTCGATGCAAAAGCAGAAAGATTGTTGTAAGCCCCGGGCGCACCGTTATGTACTTCGCGCGCCAGCCCGGAGAGTTCCTTTCGTAGTACCTGGTCTTCTGGAGTGTCTTCTGTTACGCCGGGAGCCGCCGTGTCCGGTTTGCAACCGATGCGGCAAGGTACAGGGGCCGGCTTTTTTACCTTTTTCTGCTTCCTTTTCGTGTGTGAGGACTGCGCAAAAGTTTCCGGCGCACCGCTAGCCAAGAGTGCGAAGACCAGCACGAGAGCGCAAACGCTTCGCGCCCCCGCTGCCCATGAACCAGCCGCAGCCGCATTCCTGGCCGCTATCTTAGCGATGCCGCGCGGGCGTGGCGTACGGGTATTCGCCGAGAGCGTGGGCATCGCCCTCCGCGAGAATTTCCACCATCCAGCGATAAAAGTAATCCACTGGGTGGTCCATGATGGGTTTGAAACGCCGGTCGTATTCTCGATGAGCTTTTTCAATGTCGTCTTTCAATCGAATGCAAAGATCCTTCTTTTCGCGCCCTAGCCGCACTTGCTCCGGTCTGAGCATTTTAATATCTTGCATCGAAACTTTCGCCACCCTATTTGCTCGCCTGTGCAGTTCTTGTTCTTCCGGCGTTAGCTGGTTGACGTCAAAGTCGCCCTCGAACTCGGCTTCCGGGCTAACCGCGGGCGCCGCAGTCTCGGTCAACTCAATCGCTTCCGGTTCGACCTCCAGCTCGATCAAAGGCTCCGGTTCGACATGAGGCGCAACCTTCGGCTCAACGCGCGGCGCTTGCACGGTTGCCTGCGCGGGTGCGTGCGCCATCGGCGTTGGCACCGCTGGGTGCGGACGCATCGGTTCGGCGGCAGGCTCAGCCGCGGCCGTGCTGATTAGATGCGTGATTTGCGCTTCCAGCGGAGATCGCTGCCCCGGCTGCACCGCCATGGTCACGAACCGCGACAATACTTCCAAGGCCGCAGACAGAGACGCTGCCGAAGTCTGGGCCCGCAGCATGGATGGGAGCGCATTCGTCGGCTTGCTACTGGCGCAGGCAGCCACGATATCTCCGACGGCCTGGTGTAGCTCGTCGGCATTTCGCTGGATCCGTTCGAGGTTCTCACGCAAGGCGCGCGATACGGCTTGTTCCACGACGTTTGGCTCTTGTGGCATTCCTGTTTTCTGGGGTGTTTTGCCCGGTATCCCCCGTTTTGTGATTTTGGAAGGCAACCTGCCTGGAGTCAACCGCCTAGCAGTACCTTTGTGCCCAATCGTTGCTTAGACCCTCAGAATTTCCGCACACCGGGCCCCTATAGTTAACAGCTCGCGGGATCGCAATTTGAGCCGTTCAAATTCTCACTCCTTACCCTGCAAGCCCTTACAGGAAACCACCTCTGTCCCTACCCTTTTTATCCGATTCACCTCTAACTCTAAATATGGTGTCGTGGAGTCCTTGGAGAGCATTTCTTGGTGATCGTTCGCTCCCCTTGTCCGACCTAGCCCACTGTAAAAATATGAGGAGGCATTCTCGATGAGACTACTTCGGATACTCGCAGTGTTCGCCGGACTGATGTTGCCCTTTGCTGGCTATCTCGCCGTTCACGCTGATGGGTGGGACAAAACCACCAAAGTGACTTTCAGCGAGCCAGTCCAAGTTCCCGGAAAAGTTCTGCCCGCAGGCACTTACGTCTTCAAATTGGCTGATAGTAGTTCCGATCGCCACATCGTGCAGATTTTTACCGAAGATCACATGAGGTTAATCACCACTGTGTTGGCCATTCCCAACTACCGCTTACAACCGGCCGACAAGACCATCCTGACGTACGACGAACGACCGGCCGATCAGCCCATGGCTCTTGATGCTTGGTTCTATCCTGGCGACAACTTCGGGCAGGAGTTCGTCTATCCGAAATCGCGGGCTTCGGAGCTTTCACGCCTGAACAAGCGCGAAGTACCTTCAACAGGTTCTGAGGAAGCTTACCCAGGGATATCAGAAACGCAGTCCACAGCAACGACCGACAAGAACGTAGCGCCTTCGGAATCCAAGCCGGAAGCCTTGGCGCCCCGAATCGAAACTACACCGTCGCCGGCTCCAAACCCGGAACCGGCGCAAACCAACCCAGAACCCCAAAGGCAGCTGCCCCACACGGCCAGCTTGCTGCCGCTCGTGGGCTTGGTTGGCTTCACACTTATAGCCGTCGCCGCCCTATTGCGTTTCGCGCTGCGGGCGTGATTTCCACTCGAGGGCTGGTGCCCGCTGCCCAGGTGGCGGGTGCCAGCAACCTCATGGAACAGGAAAACGGATCAGAAAACAAATGGAAAACAAATGGCTCGACGTCGGAACATCACACTCGATAGAGCCACTAGGGCTTCGCACGTGAAGCATTCGCTCCTCCGTAGACTTGAGTACTGTTGTTGGTTTGTCGGCGGGCTGGCACTTGTGTGGTTTGCGCTTGCATCCTGGGACAGCTTCAAGTTCCAAGCTACCTTGGCCAAGCGCCTCGAGAATTTACAGAAGAACAGTGTAAAGGCCACACCGCCAAAAACAGGGGAACTTTTCGGCAGGATTTCTATTCCGCGCATCGGTATCTCAGCCATGATTGCGGAAGGTGTTGATGAGTCCACTCTACGTCACGCAGTTGGGCACTTCCCGAGAACACCGACTCCGGAAGCCACTGGCACGGTCGTTCTCGCAGCTCACCGCGATACATTCTTTCGAGGTCTCGCTCGTGTTCATGCGAACGATGTGATTGTGCTTGAAACGGCTCACGGAGAATATCAATACAAGGTCAAGCACACCGCCATTGTTGATCCTCGTCATGTCGAAGTCCTCAAATCCTCCCCGGAATCGGACCTTACCCTTGTCACCTGCTTCCCCTTTCACTACACGGGTCCTGCCCCCAAGAGATTCATCGTTCAAGCACTCCGCCTTCCTCCAGCATGAAACTGTCGTCCTGTTCTGTTCTAGCTCGCTGCCCGACGGTTCGATACCATAATCCGGCTTCCTCAAAGAAGTGGTAAACTGAATCTGTAGGGGGCGACACGGTTTCGACGGAAGCTGTCGCGGCCCGAAGGCATGCCGGGACCCACCTGCCCGTAACTTGGTGGAAACTAGAAATGCCAACAACAAC
>Ga0209736_1000437_pt1 | contig 13462 bp, 12 predicted proteins | sample BlaSpr_A8_Ref_M3_FD_187992 | JGI IMG/M metagenome (GOLD analysis project Ga0209736, IMG submission 187992) | Forest soil microbial communities from Thunder Bay, Ontario, Canada - Black Spruce, Ontario site 2_A8_Ref_M3 (SPAdes) (version 2) | ecosystem: Environmental > Terrestrial > Soil > Boreal... | reverse complement strand
TAATCTTTCCCGTTCATCCACGTACTCAGCAGCGCCTTACGCAAGCAGGCATCAGAACTCATCCCCAGCTAAAGCTGATCCCTCCCGTGGGCTATCTAGATTTTCTCTGCCTGCTCAGCAAGTCCACCCTGGTCCTCACCGATTCCGGCGGCATTCAGGAAGAGACCACCGCTCTCGGCGTCCCCTGCCTTACACTGCGGGAAAACACCGAGCGTCCCATCACCATTTCCGAAGGCACAAACCTTCTCATCGGAACCGACCCTGCAAAAATCATAGCCGCAGCCCAGGCCATCCTCGCCGGAAAAGGCAAGCCCGGCCGCATCCCCCCGTTCTGGGACGGCCATGCCGCCGAGCGTATTGTCGAGGTCCTCCTCAAGAATCGACCCCAGAGCCCCCACCGAAAAAGCACCCTACCTGTCACGTAACAATTCGAGAACAGCCCCTTCCAAGAGACTTGCCCCTTAGGACAGTTTTCACTACGCTGGCACATAGTGGCTACCAAGCGAACAAGTTCCAAGATGACGGTTTGCATCCTCTCGCCGCACCCTCTTGTGCTGAGCGAGTTCGAACGCGTCTTGTCGAAGGCTCAATTCAAAGTCGTCGTCAAGCAGCTCGAATCCACTCTCGCGCCAGACATGCGTAATCTCGAACCGCCCGTCGCTCAGGTTTACGTCATCGATGGCCACGCCGCCCGTCCCGCCACTGGCGCTCTTTTAGCCAATCTTCTCGAACGTCATCCTGAGGCGCGCCTTATCGTCGTCGGCGAACAGCATACCGACGCCAACAGCTATCAACTCCTGCGCCTCGGAGTTAAGGGTCTTCTAACTTACACCGAAGCCCGCGATCAGTTGATCCGCGCCTTGCCACTTGTCGCCAACGGCGGATTCTGGGTTCCGCGTTCTGTCCTTTCCGGCTTCGTAGATTCCGTCCTCACGAGTCAGGGGCGCCGTCTCAAAACCGATTCCGTTACCAATCTCAGCCGCCGAGAGCAGGAAGTCCTGGACTCTCTCCTGGAAAATCTTTCCAACAAGGAGATCGCCAGCAAACTTAACATCGCCGAGCGCACGGTAAAATTTCACGTCTCCAACCTTCTCAGCAAATTCGGCGTTCGCCGCCGCGCCGACTTGATCCTGCTCACCTTCCAGCGCCGCATGTCGCAACCATAGTCCGCTCTTCCTGCCTCTCGCTCGTCATCGCCCAGGGCGTCCCCGCAACTCTCCCATCGTCCCGTTCTTTCCCCAATTCTCCGCTGACAACCCGTCGCCATCCTGATAGTTTTAATACCTGCGCAAACGCGCGACGTATTCCTTGAAAGAAGGCGAGGTCTTCTCCTTGAACGTTCTTGTCACCGGAGCAGCGGGCTACATCGGCAGTATTTGCACGGAAGTTCTCTTGACCCGCGGCCACCAGGTCATTGCCCTCGATAATCTTCAAGAGGGCCACGCCGCCGCCGTTCCTCCCAAAGCGATTTTCTGCCCAGCCGATCTCGGCGTCCGCTCGCAAATCGCGGAAGTCTTCTCCAAACACGCCATCGACGCGGTCATGCATTTTGCAGGCGAAGCCCTTGTCGCCAAGTCCGTCCGCGAGCCCAGCACGTTCTACGCCGCCAACATCGCCGCCGGCGTCAATCTTCTTGACGCCATAACCCGCCACGGCGTAAAAAAGTTTATCTTTTCCTCCACCGCCGCCACCTACGGCGAACCTCACACCGTCCCCATCCCCGAAGATCATTCCAAAAATCCCATCAACCCCTATGGCAAATCCAAACTCCGTTTCGAAGAAATCCTCTCCGACTATCGCGCCTACACTGGCCTCCACTTCGCCACTCTCCGCTATTTCAACGCCGCCGGCGCCTCCGCCGAGCGCGGCGAGCACCACCGCGTCGAAACCCATCTCATTCCCAAAGTTCTCGACGCCGCCCTCGGCGTGATCCCCCACGTCGAAGTCTTCGGCTCGGACTATCCCACCCCCGACGGCACCTGCGTCCGCGATTACATCCACGTACTCGACATCGCTGATTCCCACCTCCGAGCCCTCGAAGCCATCGAAACCGTCTCAGGCGAAGCCTTCAACGTAGGAAACAGCCGCGGCTTTTCCATCTTCGAAGTCGTCGACGCTGCCGAAAAAATCACCGGCCGCAAAATCTCTCGCAAAGTTTCTCCGCGCCGCCCCGGCGACCCCGCCGTCCTGGTAGCCAGCAAGGAAAAACTTCACCGCGCTCTAGGATGGGAGGCCCAGCACTCCTCTCTCGAAGAGATCATCACATCCGCGTGGTCGTGGAAACAAAAACACCCGCACGGCTACGCTGAAGCCGCGTCTGGTTAAATTTTATTGGTTAGGTTTCAATCGGCGATCTTATATCGAAAGATGCACCACAAAGCCTGCACGCCGTCTTTCCAGGTGATCTTCTTTCCTTCTTCGTACGTCCGCCCCGCATAACTAATCGGCACTTCGTAAATCCGCCACTTACCCTTTGAAATTTTCGCTGTAATCTCCGGCTCGAACCCAAACCGGTTCGAACGCAGCTTGATCCCTTGCAGCACTTCCTTGCGGAACACCTTGTAGCAAGTCTCCATGTCCGTCAGCTTCAAATTCGTCATCACATCCGAGAGCAGCGTCAGGAACTTGTTCGCCACATAGTGCCAAAAGTAATGCACCCGCTGCGGCCCGCCAAGGAATCTCGACCCGAACACCACGTCCGCCCGCCCATCAATAATCGGCCCGAGCAAAGTCGGATAATCCTTCGGGTCATACTCCAAATCCGCATCCTGCACCAAAACAATGTCGCCCGTCGTCTCCGCAAACCCGCGCCGCAATGCCGCGCCTTTGCCCTGGTTCTGTGCCTGAAAAAATATCCGCAAATCCCGCACATCGACGGGATCACCTCCATCGTGCGCCGGCGCCCAGGTTTCGCCTTTCCCCTGAGCCTGCATCATGCTTTCCAAATATTGCCGTGTTCCATCCGTTGAGCAATCGTCCACGACGACGATTTCCTTGCGCGTCCTCGTCTCCAAAACGCGCCGCAAGATTTCCTCAATCGTAGCTTTTTCGTTGTAAACGGGAATCACCACGGAAATCTTTGGGTTGTCCAGCGCAGAGGGATGTCGCCGCAGAGCACACATTTTAAGAAGCACATTGTAGCGACCCTCGATGCGCCGAGTAAAGGCTGCCCCTCCGCCAGCCTCTTCCCGGCCCCGGGCACGGCGGCGTTGAGCGTCTTCACGGACGCCATCGAACCAGCTATCCTATTCTTTGCAGTCCACGTAGAGCGCATTAAGCCAGACAGAATTCTTCTACTCCTCTTCTCTGTGCCCTCTGCGTCCTCCGTGAACTCTGTGTAAATGTTTTTTTGAAATACGATCTCTGAACTCGATGACCACCTTCTACATTCAACAATTCGGCTGCCGCGCCACGCAAGCCGACGGTGCCGCCCTGGAACGCCAGCTCCTCGACCGCGGCTGCACCCCCGCACCAGATCCCGCAAGCGCTGGCATCGTTGTCCTGAACACCTGCACGGTAACCGCCGCTGCCGACGCTCAAGCCCGCGACGCCATCCGCAAAATCCACTCCCAAAATCCCTCCGCCCGCCTGATCGTCACCGGCTGCTACGCCCAGCGCGCCCCCGAAGAACTAGCCGCCCTCCCCGGCGTCACGTGGGTCGTCGGCAATTCCCACAAACCCCAAATTCCGCATCTCGTTGACGCCCTCTCAGGCAACCAGCCAGTGGGCACCTCGAACAATTTCTACCCCGCCGTCGCCCTAATCTCAGACTCGCCAGCTCCGTTCCATTCCCCTGTAGGGGCACAGCGTGCTGTGCCCGGTCTTGGCGGGATTCCTAATCACGAGAAAACGCCCCATCCTGGAAATATCCTCACCGACAACATCTTCGACCACCCCGAATTCCTCTCCGCCCCCATCCAAGGCGGAGAAGGGAATCACACCCGCCCCATCTTAAAAATCCAAGACGGCTGCAACAACCGCTGCTCCTTCTGCATAATCCCCTTCGTCCGCGGGAAAAGCCGCAGCCTTCCCCCCGTCGCCGTAATCCGCGAAATCCAAAAACTCACAGTAGAACAGGCACTCCTGCATGTTCCTCCGAATCCCCCGCATCAACCGTCCGCAGCCCGCGAAATCATCCTAAGCGGCATCAACCTGGGCACCTACGGCCGCGACCTCTCCCCTCGCGTAGAATTCATCGATCTAATCCGCCGCATCCTCGACGAAACCCCGCTAGAACGTCTCCGCATCAGCTCCATCGAGCCGTTAGACGTCACCCAAGATCTAATCGAACTCTTCGCCGCAACGGATCGCATAGCCCAGCACTTCCACATGCCCCTCCAATCCGCCTCCAACCGCATCCTGGCCGCCATGCACCGCTGGTACCGCGCCGAACACTACGCCCGCCGCGTCGAACTAATCCACGACCGCCTCCCCAACGCCGCCATCGGCGCCGACGTAATCGCCGGCTTCCCCGGCGAATCCGAGTCCGATCACGCCGCCACCGTCGCCTTCATCGAGCGCCTCCCCTTCACCTACCTCCACGTCTTCTCCTACTCCCCCCGTCCCGGCACCAAAGCCGCCACCAATCCTGATCAAGTTCCCTCGCCCACAATCAAGCGCCGCGCCCGCGAACTCCGCGCCCTAGCCGAAGCCAGATCCGCCGCCTTCCGCCGCTCCCAACTCGGCCGCACCCTCCGCGTCCTAACCCTCCAGCGCGACGAACACGCCGACACCCACACCACTCCCGCGCTCTCGTCAAATTACTTGCGTGTTCAAGTCCCGGGAATTTTTCCTGCAAATCTCTGGCTAGAGATAGTCGTTACGTCCGAAGAAGGGAACTACCTGATAGGCGAGCCTGCATCAACTCCCTGCGAATCCTATGCGTCTCTGCGTTAGCCTTTTCTTTTCTTCTCTGTGAACTCTGTGTCCTCCGTGCCCTCTGTGTAAAATTCTTTTCTTTCAACTTTTAACTTTGAACTTTCAACTCTCAAATATCACCTGCGCCAAAGCCTGCATCTCCGTATGCGTAATACTCAAAGCAATCCTCTTCACCCCCAACTCCTCCGCAATCTTGCGCGCCTCTCCATCCAACCGAATCGTCGGCCGCCCGCCCTTCTCCCGCACCACCTCAAAATCCACCCACCGCACCCCCCGCCTCCACCCTGTCCCCAAAGCCTTCATCGCCGCTTCCTTAGCCGCAAACCGCCCCGCATACCTCTCGTATTTGTTCCGAAATCTCTCGCAGTACTCCCTCTCCGCCCCCGTATACACCCGCCGCAAGAACGTTTCGCCATACCGCTCAATCGCCCTCTGTATCCTCCCCACTTCCGCCAAATCCACTCCCATCCCAATAATCAACGTCTCTCCTCGTAGGGGCACGATACATCGTGCCCTTCTTCCTTGCAGCGTGGCAGCATGCCCAATTGCTTGACCAGCACGTTGTAGTGGCGGGTCTTTAGACCCGCGCTTTTCTCTTTTTCTTTCTCCCTCTTCACATCCTCATTCATCATGGACCTGGTATGCAAGCTCACAAATTTCGCTGCACTCCGCTCGGTTCAAAAACATCGAAATTTCTCACTGTCAGGCTATCCTCGCGCGTCATACTACCGTCCATACAAACGCGGGAGGCACCATGCAGATCTGGTTCCAGGACTTTCGCTTCGCCTGTCGCATGCTTCGCAAAAACGCGCTATCGACTGTAGTGATTTTGGCTTCCCTGGCCATCGGAATCGGCGCCAATTCGGCCATTTTCAGCGTGGTGGACGCGTTGTTGCTGCGTCCGCTCCCCTATCCGCAGCCCGACCGCCTGGCTGCCGTATGGCTGCATTCCCCCGCCATCGGCATTCTCCGCGACTGGCCCTCGCCCGGCCAGTACATTGACATCCAGAACGAAAACCATTCCTTCGAGCAGATGGCGCTAGCACAGAGCCGCACCTTCGTGTTGACGGGCCGCGACCAGCCGGAGCGGATTTTTGGAGCGCGTACACAGTCCAGCCTCTTGGAGATGCTCGGCGCAAAACCTCTCCTCGGCCGATTGCTGCTGCCGGAGGAGGACAAGCCCGGCAAACCGAATGTGGCGGTTCTTAGCGAACGAGTCTGGAAACGCCTGTTCAATTCGGACCCGGGGATCGTCGGGAAGACCATCGTGCTCAACAGTAACCCGTTCATCGTAGCGGGCGTACTGCAGCGCGGTTTCATCCTTGACGCAGAGGTGATGCCGTCGGAAACACCGATGGACAAGATGGACATCTTTGCGCCCTTGCCCCTGGGAGCCGATGCCGTGAAAAACAGGGGCGACGAAAACTACAACATTATGGTGCGGCTAAAGCCGGGTGTGTCCGTGCAAAAGGCTCAGGCAGACATCGACGCAATCGCCAGCCGCATCCGCGAGAAGGACAAGCGCGGCGCCAGCTTCGGCATGCACGTGGTGGGGCTGCAGGAGCAGGTGGTTGGGGACGTTCGCCGGGCGCTCCTGGTGCTGCTCGGGTCGGTCGGGCTGGTGCTGTTGATCGCGTGCGCTAACGTCGCAAACCTGTTGCTCACGCGTGCCGCGGGGCGCGAAAAAGAAGTAGCCATCCGCACCGCTTTGGGCGCGGGCTGGCAGCAGCTGGCGCGACAACTGCTTACCGAGAGTGTTCTCTTGGGACTTCTCGGCGGTGCAGCTGGGTTGCTCGTCGCGCAACTAAGTATTTACATGGTGCGCGCAATGAACCCGGGAAACATTCCGCGATTGGAAGACATCGCAATCAGTAGCGCGGTCCTGATGTTCACATTTGGCGTCTCGCTGGCGACCGGAATTCTGTTCGGCGTTGCTCCGCTATGGCGCGCCGTCAAAGTGGATTTGAACACTTCGCTCAAAGCCGGTGGGCGCAGCGGACAGACCGACGGTGGTTTGCATTTAAGAAGGCACAGTTTGCGGGGTTTGCTGGTCGTTTCCGAGCTGACTCTTTCGTTGATGCTTTTGATCGGAGCCGGACTGCTGATTCGCAGCTTCGTGCGATTGCAGAGCGTGCCGCCGGGGTTCACCACCGATCATGTGCTGACGATGGAGGTGGCTGCAGCGGGCCGGAAGTACCATGACGATAAAAACAATAAACCGATCATCAATTTCTACAAGGAGATAGAGAGCCGTGTCGCCCACCTGCCTGGGGTGGTCGCGGAAGGCGTGGTTTCGGCGCTGCCGCTGACAGGCGAGGTAGGTTGGGGAGGCATCAGCGTGGAAGGTTACACTCCGCCCCCAGGCCAGGAGTTGCAAGTGGATATCCGCGTCGCAGGCACGGATTACTTTCGGACGATGGAGATTCCTCTGCGCAAGGGCCGCTTTTTCACCGAAGATGATACTGCGGATAAGCCGCAAGTGATGATCATCGACGAGAAATTCGCGCAGCGCTTCTGGCCGGACAGCGATCCCATTGGAAAACACCTGTGGTTCGACCCCAAGAAGCCGATCACGATCGTGGGTGTGGTGGGCGTAGTCAAGCAATACGGCCTGGAGACGGACGGCAAGATCGCGACCTACTTCCCACAACAGCAGCAGCCCGATCAGAGAATGTTTCTGGCGGTGCGCACCTCGTCGGAAGCGGCCGGACTATCTTCCGCGGTCGTAAGCCAAATCCATGCGGTCGATCCGGACGTGGTGGTTTACGGAATCCGGACGATGCAGGAACGGTTGCATGATTCGCTGGCGCGCCAGCGCTTTTCGAGCACCATGCTGGGTGTGTTTGCGGTGTTCGCGTTGTTGCTGGCGGCAGTGGGACTCTACGGCGTAATGTCACATTTGGTGACGCAGAGTACTCACGATATCGGCGTGCTTGTGGCCTTGGGCGCACGGCCCATGAATGTCATCGGGCTGGTGGTGCGGCAGGGGATGCAGTTGGCGGGGGTTGGAATCGCGGTGGGCCTTGTGGGCGCAGCCGCATTGACTCGCGTGATGGCCAGCCTGTTATTCGGAGTAAGCACGACCGACGCTGTCACTTTCGCCGCCTTGCCCGCACTGCTAGCCGCGGTCGCATTCGCCGCCACCATAATCCCCGCTTGGCGCACCACTCGCGTAGATCCAGTCGTTGCCCTGCGCGAAGAATAGCCGCGGGTGCGCTGCCTCCTCTGGCCGCGTGATCTACACCGCGCCCACTACGTTACTTCTTTCTTTGCCCGCGATTATACTTGTACTCTCATGGCGCCAACGAAAGCATCACCGAAGAAGCCCGTCGTCCGCAATAATCGCAGACTCATCGCCCCTGCCAACGCCTGGACCACACGCACTCACAACGGCGTCAAAATCCTCCAAGTCCCCGCCTTCTCCAAACTCCCCTGGCTAATCCACGCCTTTAGCACCCGCCCCGCGGGCATCAGTCCCCTAGCCAACGAAAAAGTCCTCAATCTAGGCTTCACCGATTGGGACACCCGCGAAAATGTCCTAGAAAACCGCCGCCGCTTCCAAATCGCTGTCGGCGCCCCAGATCTCTCTCTCGTCACGCTAAAACAATTCCACTCCGACGTAATCCACGTCTTCGACGACGCCCCCACCGACCCCTGCAGCGGCGACGCCAGCATCACCAACCACCCCGGCCTCCTTCTAGCCATCCAAACCGCCGACTGCGTTCCCATCCTCCTCGTCGACCCCAAAAAACGCGCCATCGCCGCCATCCACGCCGGCTGGCGCGGCACCCTGGCCCGCATCGCCGCCAAAACCATCGGCAAAATGCAAATGCACTTCGGCACCAAGCCCTCCGACCTCCTGGCCGCCATCGGCCCCAGCATCGGCCCCTGCTGCTACGAAGTCGGCACCGAAGTCGCCACCCAATTCCTCTCCCAATTCCCAGACGCCCCAGGCTACTTCGACGAATTTCGCACCGGCGACGAGCCCAACCCCATCCAGTGGCTAAACATGATGCCCCCCGGCCACCAACCCCCACCCGAAGGCGTCCTCCTCGACCTCCGCAAAGCCAACCGCTCTCAACTCCTATCCGCCGGCCTCCGCCCCCAAAACATCCACACCATCGACCTTTGCACCGCCTGCCACCCCGACCTCCTCTTCTCCTACCGCAAACAAGGCCCCGCCTCCGGCCGCCTAATGTCCGTCATTGCCCTCCGCCCCTGATGTGGCACAGACTTCAGTCTGTGCAGTCCGTGTAGCCTGTGCGCCCAACCGAAAGCCCCTGCCCTCTCCCACACCGCATCTCAAATAGAACGCGCCTGAAAACCATCCTCGTCGCAAAAGCCAAACCCCGCAACATCTTCACCCTCACATTTCGTTGCAGTGTACACGAATCTCGTGTACACTGCCCTCGTGAAGAACGTCACTCTAAGCGCCGACGCCGACCTCATCGAAAAAGCCCGCGCCGTTGCCAAGTCCGAAAACACGACTCTGAACGCCGCCTTCCGTGAATGGCTCGAGTCCTACACCCGCCGCAAGGGCGATGTTGAGGCACACCGCTCCTTCATAGATCGCCTGAAGCACATCGATGCCGGCGGACCCTACACCCGCGACGAAATGAATGAGCGATAGATTCTTCCTCGATACCAATATCTTTATCTACGAAGTGAGCAGTAGCGTTCCGTCCAAAAAGATCGTCGCCACTCGCCTAGTGCATGACGCGCTCGATTCCGGAAAGGGAATCGTCAGCTTTCAAGTCGTGCAGGAATTTTTAAGCGTCGCCTTTCGCCGCTTCACTCCGCCAATGTCACCGGTCGAGGCCGAACAAGCTCTCGCCGTGACCTTTCGCCCGCTCCTTGCAATTCACTCGTCCTATTCCCTCTACGCACAGGCCCTCCAACTCACCCATCGCCATTCCCTCTCCTGGTATGACTCCCTTATCGTAGCCGCCGCCCTCGAAGCCGATTGTCGCATCCTCTACACCGAAGACCTCCAACACGGCCAAAAATTCGACAACCTGCGAATCCAGAACCCTTTCATTTGACGTTCCTTAAGTTGTGGGCTCGAATGATCGGCCTTTATCACAGCCAGCTGCCCGCATGCCGCCACCATTTCTCGACCCCGCGCATCGCCCACTAACCCACGCACTTTGCATTTTGGTCTTTCCCCGTAGCCGAGAAGGACCACCTTGGGCCGCCCAATTTCCGTAATCACCCTCCGCCCCTAGTTCGATTTCCCCTTTTTTTCGCTTGACATTTTGTTACTCCAAGCGCACAGAAGAATGTAGGTAACATTGTGCTTCATATCCCGTAATGCCAGCATCCTTGCTGGCGTTTTTGCTTTCTGAAGCTGCCAACTGCCCTAAGTCCCGTGTATGCAACACTTACGAAAACAGCGTTTTGGCGGGTTTTCTGGCAATGCAAGTCCTGTAGAATCAACGCTTACACGGCTGCCCGTAAGTGTTAAGTGTTGATTCTAAACAACTTACAGAAACGCTAAATTGTTTGAAATCAACACTTACGAAAAACATAGGGGAGGGGTCCGGGTGGGACAGCCAATCTTGGCTGTCCTCTTCAGCCGTGCACGAATCTCCCGGCACTACTCGCTACTTACTACCCGCTACGCATTACCCTCAATCTGCAGCAATGCTAATTGCCCGCACGCCGCCATCACGTCTCGCCCGCGCGAATACCTGGTGAACGTCGGCACGCCCTTCTCGAGCAGAATTTTATGAAACGCTTTCACCCGCTCTTCTGTCGGCTCCGTGTACGGCAGAGCCCCCGGATTCCACGGAATCAAATTCACTTTCACGCGTCCCAAATCCGTCATCATTTTCGCCACGCGCCGCGCATCCTCCGGAGAATCGTTCACTCCGCCCAGCAGCACATATTCAAACGTCACATACTCCCGCGTGCCTCTTGGAAATTTCTTGCACGCCTCCAACAAAACCCGCAACGGATACTTCTTGTTGATGGGCATCAGCGCGTCGCGCTGCTCGTCGCACGAAGCATTCAACGAAATCGCCAGCTTGGGCCGCACCTTTTCCTCTGCCAGCCGCTCGATTCCTGGCACGATCCCGCTCGTCGAGAGCGTCGCGTGCCTCGGCGCAATTCCCATTCCCGCGGGATCCAAAAAGATGCGCAACGCCGCCATCACCGCGTCATAGTTCAGGAGCGGCTCCCCCTGTCCCATCAACACGATATTCGTTCGCGGTGCAAGCCGCTCCTTGTGCTCCTCCAGCGGCATCAACACCTGCGCCACGATCTCTCCCGCCGTCAAATTCCGAATCAGCCCAAGTTGCGCCGTCATGCAAAACTGGCAGTCCACCGCGCACCCCGCCTGCGTCGAAACACAAATCGTCTGCCTCCCCTCGCTAGGCATAAACACCGCTTCCACCGATGCAGCACGCAGCGGTCTTTTCTTCTCTGTGTCCTCTGTGCCCTCGGCGATCTCTGTGTAAATTCCTTCTTTTTCCGTTCCGCCCAGCTCAAACAAATACCGCACCGACCCGTCCGACGATGCAAATCTCTGCTTCACCACCGGCAAAGTAATTCGCGTCTCCTCAGCCAATCGCGCCCGCAAAACCGCCGGCAAATTCGTCATCTCTGCCGGCGTAAATTTCCTCTCCGCATACAACGCGTGGTAGATCTGCCCCCCGCGATACGCAGGCTCACCCATCGCCGCGCACATCTCGCTCAACTCGCTCTTCGATTTTCCAAGCAATTCCATGGAATATTCCCGCGACCCGCAAGTCGCTCGTTCAACCGCAATCACCCTACAGAATATCGTGTTTCGCTGGTGAATTTCTTCTTTGTCTGTTTATCTGCTTCTTTTCGGCGTTATAATTTTCCTACCATGCCAAAACAACTCGCCGTCGAGCAATTCGCCATCGCAGAGTGGGTCAAAGGCCTCGCCGTAATCCCCGAACGCCACTTCACTCTCGAAGCCGTCCAGGACTACGTCCTCCACCACGCCGTCCGCCCCGAAACACTCGAAAAATACCTCTTCTTTTCCAAAGGCAATTACACCCGCAATCTCATTTTCAAAAACGCAGTCTTCGAGTGCATGACCATCTGCTGGGAAGTCGGCCAGCACAGCCGCATCCACAATCACCGCGACCAAAACTGCTGGATGTCCGCTCCCATCGGCCGCCTGAAAGTCCAGAATTTTCGCGTCGAACAAAAAGACGCCGCCCACGGCACTTGTCAGATCGCTCCCACGGAAATCTACGAGATGGACGGAGCCCATCCCGCCTACGTCAATCCCCTGGAGCCCGTCCACCAAGTCCTGAATCTCCCCGAATTCAATCAGCGCGCCGTGAGTATCCATGTCTATTCCAAGCCCTTCGACACCTGCGAAGTCTACACCCGCGAAAAAGGCACCTACGGCGACGTCCCCCTCCACTACACCAGCGAGTACGGCAAGCTTCACGCTGACGAAAAACTTTTGTAGCAGTTTTTGTGGCACAGACTTCAGTCTGTGCTCTTTTCGGCGTGCCCGACAACAAGCGGTAGCAACACAGTCTGTGCGCTTTTACAAGCCGCCTGTGTCACAATGAGGCATGGCCACGGCTACCGAAACTCGCGACATCCAAAAGCATGTCCTCGGCAACGGCCTGGTCGTCATTACGGAGACGATGACCCACGTCCGTTCCGTCTCCGTCGGCGTTTGGATTCGCAACGGCTCCCGCCGCGAAGTCTCTGAAGAAAACGGCCTGGCCCATTTCATCGAACACATGGTCTTCAAAGGCACCGAACGCCGCTCCGCCGAAGCCATCGCACGCGAGATGGATTCCGTAGGCGGCATGCTCGACGCGTTCACTTCGAAAGAACAAATTTGCTTCAACGCCAAAGTTCTCGACGAACATCTCCCCATCGCTTTTGACGTCATCGCCGATCTCGTTCTCCGTCCCAAGTTCGATTCCGACGATGTAAAAAAAGAGCGCCAGGTCGTCCTCGAAGAAATCAAGATGGACCTGGACAATCCCGAATACCAGCTTCACGACATTTTCACGCGCGGCTTTTGGCCCGAGCATCCCCTCGGCCGCCCCATTCTCGGCACGCCCGAAACCGTCCGCGGCTTCAACCGCGATCATCTCATCGAGCGCTTCCGCGACTGGTTCGCTCCCGATCATCTCGTCATCACCGCCGCAGGAAACGTCACGCACGAAAAAGTTTTGGACCTCGTCCAGCGCGAGTTCGGCGATCTCCGCCCCGCGCGCACGCTCGAAGATCACACCGCGCCTTCGACAAAAGCGCCCATCCATCTCGAAACCAAGCGCGACCTCGAACAAGTTCATCTTTGTATCGGCGTGCCTGCGCTTCCTCTCGGCCATGAAGCGCGCTTCGCTGCCGCCGTGCTCAATAATCTTCTAGGAGGCGGCATGTCCTCGCGCCTCTTCCAAAACATCCGCGAAAAAGAAGGCTTGGCCTACGCCGTCTTTAGCGAGCTAACGCCCTACTCCGACGCCGGCATGTTCACCGTCTACGCCGGCACCGCCAAAGAAACCGTTGGCAAGGTCATTGACCTCACTATCAAAGAATTTCGCGCCATGAAGGAATCGCCCGTCAGCGAAGAAGAGCTAAC
>Ga0209736_1000436_pt1 | contig 13472 bp, 9 predicted proteins | sample BlaSpr_A8_Ref_M3_FD_187992 | JGI IMG/M metagenome (GOLD analysis project Ga0209736, IMG submission 187992) | Forest soil microbial communities from Thunder Bay, Ontario, Canada - Black Spruce, Ontario site 2_A8_Ref_M3 (SPAdes) (version 2) | ecosystem: Environmental > Terrestrial > Soil > Boreal... | reverse complement strand
GCCAGGGCGCGGATCTGCCCGGGCAGCGGCACCGGGATCCAGTCGCCGCTCAGCAGCACGAGGCGGACCTCCGGGAAGGTCGCGCGGCCGGCGCAGTGCTCCACCAGCATGCTCATCAGCGCCGGCGCCGAGTTCCAGATCGTCACCCGCTCGGCGGCGATCATCTCCGCCCAGCGCTGCGGGTCGCGCTCCGCTCCTGCCGCGGGGAGGACGATGGTCCCGCCGGCCGCCAGCAGCCCGAAGAGGTCGTAGACCGAGAGGTCGAAGCCCAGCGAGGAGAGGGCGAGGACGCGGTCGCCGCGGCCCACGGCGAAGCGGCGGTTGACGTCGGCGACGGTGTTGAGGGCGGCCTGGTGGGAGATCATCACCCCCTTCGGCTCGCCGGTCGAGCCGGAGGTGAAGATGACGTAGGCGAGGTCCCCGGGCGCCGCCGCGCCGGACGCTGGCGCAGCGGATGCCGCCGCGCCCGCACTCGCGAACCGTGAACCCGCCGCGGATGCCACGCTCGGCATGTACTGCCATGCCGATGAGCAGCCCGCCGGCCGGCGTGAAGCGCGCTTGTTCCGCGTCGAGGCGTTGCGCCCCGGTGCGGAGGTGGACGGCCCGGCCGTCCTCGCCGGGCGCAATGCCACGACCGTCGTCGAGCCGGGCTGGCGGGCGTCCGTGACCGCCGCGGGCTGCCTCGAATTGCATCGCGCTCGGCCGCGCATTGCGCGTCATGCCGCCGGCACCCAGGTCGACCCGGTGAGGCTCGAGCTGTTCAACAATGTGTTCATGAACATTGCGGAGCAAATGGGACTTCGCCTGCAAAACACGGCCTACTCGGTCAACATCAAGGAGCGGCTGGATTTCAGCTGCGCCTTGTTCGATGCGGAAGGGTCGTTGATCGCCAATGCGCCGCACATGCCGGTGCACTTGGGGTCGATGAGCGAGTCCATCCGCACCGTCATCGCCCGCAATCCGGAGATGCAGAGCGGCGATGTCTATGTCCTGAACGATCCCTACCACGGAGGGACGCATCTGCCCGACGTGACGGTGGTGACGCCGGTGTATCTCGAAGACGGCGACGCCCGGGCCGGCTTCTTCGTGGCATCACGCGGCCATCATGCGGACATCGGCGGCACCACACCGGGCTCCATGCCCCCGTTCTCGACCAGCATCGCCGAAGAAGGGGTGCTGATCGACAACTTCAAGCTCATCGAGCGCGGTACGCTGCACGACGGCGCCTTGCGGAATTTACTGGCCGGCGGGGCGTATCCGTCGCGCAATCCCGCCCAGAACCTCGCCGACCTGCGCGCGCAGATCGCAGCTAACGAGAAAGGCGCGCGGGAGCTCAAGTCGACGGTCGCGCAATTTGGCCGCGCCACCGTCGTCGCGTACATGCGGCACGTGCAGGACAATGCGGAAGAGTCGGTTCGCCGCGTCATCACGGCGCTCAAGGATGGCGAGTTCACGCTGCCGCTGGACAACGGTGCGCGAATCCACGTGAGCGTGAAGGTCGATCCACGGCAGCGCGGCGCTTGCATCGACTTCAGCGGCACCAGCCCGCAGTTGACGAACAATTTCAACGCGCCGCGGGCCATCACCACGGCGGCGGTCCTGTATGTGTTCCGCACCTTGGTGGACGATGACATTCCGCTGAATGCAGGCTGCCTCAAGCCGCTGCAGATCATCCTTCCCGAGCGCTGCATGCTGAACCCGCAATCGCCGGCTGCCGTCGTGGCCGGCAACGTCGAGACGTCGACCTGCCTCACGAATGCCTTGTTCGGAGCTCTCGGTGTCATGGCGGCAAGCCAATGCACCATGAATAATTTCACTTTCGGCAACGCCCAGTACCAGTATTACGAGACCATCGCCGGCGGTTCCGGCGCGGGGCCTGAATTTGCAGGCACCAGCGTGGTCCAAACGCATATGACCAATTCGCGGCTCACCGATCCTGAAGTGCTGGAATTTCGCTTCCCGGTGCGCCTCGAGTCCTTCGAGATTCGCGCGGGCTCGGGCGGGGCGGGCCGCTGGCAAGGCGGCGACGGCGGGATTCGCCGAATTCGCTTCTTGGAGCCCATGACGGCATCCATATTGAGCAACGGCCGGCGCCACGGGGCGTTTGGCTTGCAGGAAGGCGGGGCGGGCGCGGTGGGCGAGAACTGGATCGAGCGGCGAGACGGGCACATCGAGCGTCTCGGGCACCTAGCGCAGGCGGAGATGCGCAGCGGCGACGTGTTCGTCGTGTGCACCCCGGGCGGTGGTGGATACGGGCCGCCTCAGAAATGATAGGATTGATAGGATGTTGTATCTCTAACCTATTGAAATAAAAGAGTTCAATATGTCAGACATAGAAGTAGTTGAAGTCGGTGCGCGCGACGGCCTGCAAAACGAAGCGGTGCTGTTCACTACCTTGCAGAAGCTGGAACTCATCCGCCTGGCGCTCGACGCCGGGGTGCGCCGATTGGAGGCGGCCAGCTTCGTCAATCCCAAGCTCGTTCCCCAGATGGCCGATGCCGAGGCGGTGGCAGCCGGTTTGCCGCGCCGCGACGGAGTCATTTTCATCGGTTTGGTGCTGAACAAGCGCGGCGCGTTGCGCGCCATAGAGGCGGGCATGGACGAACTCGGCGCGGTGTGCGCCGCTTCCGATGGGTTCGCGACGCGCAACCAAGGCGCGAGTTCGGATGCGTCACTCGCCATGTGCTGCGAGACCGTGCGTCTCGCGCGCGCCCATGCCCGCCGCGCGCAGATTACAATCTCAACGGCATTCGGCTGTCCTTTCGACGGCGAGGTCGATCCCTCAAGGGTGGTGGATATGGCGCGGACGGCGGCGGCCGCGGGACCGGTGGAAGTTGCGCTGGCGGATACCATCGGCGTCGCGAGCCCGGGAGAGGTGGCGGCGCTGGTCGAGCGGGTCGGTGCGGCGATCAAGCCCCTGCCGGTGCGCGTGCACTTTCACAACACCCGAAACACGGGGCTCGCCAATGTGTGGGCGGCGGTGCAGGCCGGCGCGAAGATCGTGGACGCGTCATTGGGCGGCATCGGCGGCTGTCCATTTGCGCCGCGAGCCACCGGCAATGTTCCCACCGAAGATGTGGTGTACATGCTGCAGCGGTCCGGGTACCAGACGGGTTTGGATGTGGAGCGCCTGATCACCTCCGCGCGATGGCTGGGCACCGCCATGGGGCGCGATGTTCCCGGAATGCTGAGCAAAGCCGGCGCTTTCCCGAAGAAAGTGCCCGAGACCGACCTGAGCTTATGATCCTGGAGGCTGCCATATGATCCTTGAGGCTGCGATGAACGGACCGAGTGCTGCCGGTGAAGTCGAGCCGCTGGTCTTACAGCGCCGCACGGGCGGCATCGCGTATCTGACGCTCAATCGTCCGGCGGAGTTAAACGTGCTGTCCGAGCAGATGCTGGCGGCCCTGCATGGGACGTTGGAATCGTTGGCGGCCGACTTAGGCGTGCGGGCCGTGGTGCTCGGCGGCGCGGGCCGGGCATTTTGCGCGGGCCACGACCTCAAGCAGATGAAGGCCAACCGAAGCTTGGGCTACTACCAGCGGCTGTTCGACGACTGCAGCCGGTTGATGATGCGCATCCAGACGCTGCCGCAACCGGTGATCGCACGCGTGCACGGCGTGGCGGCCGCCGCGGGCTGTCAGCTGGTAGCCATGTGCGATCTCGCGATCGCGGCCGACGACGCGCGCTTCGCGGTGGCCGGCGTCAACGTCGGCCTGTTCTGCGCCACGCCATCGGTTGCGCTGTCGCGCAATGTCGGGCGCAAGGCCGCGTTCGAAATGCTGGTGACGGGCGAGTTCATCGATGCCCCCGCCGCGCTGCGGCGAGGACTCATCAATCGTTGCGTGCCAGCGGATCGACTCGATCAAGAGATCGATAGGCTCACGGCTGCGATCGTGGCCAAGCCGCCGGCCGTCATTGCGGCGGGCAAGGCGCTGTTCTATCGCCAGCTGGAGCTTGGGATAGCGCCTGCTTACCAGCTCGCCGGGCAAGCCATGGCGTGCAACATGATGGACGACATCGCGCAGGAGGGGGTTTCCGCTTTCATCGAGAAGCGCACTCCGGACTGGAGCGATTAATGTTGCAAATTCGCTCATATCCGGGGAGGGAATCCGCCATTTGTTTCGGCGACGGGGTTCTCTAAAATGGCCCGACCAACCCGATATCTCCGCATGAGCATCCCATGAGCGCCGTATCCATCGCCGCCAAGCCGGTGTATCAGCCCACGCACAAGGTCCGGTTCGTGACCGCCACCTCGCTGTTCGACGGCCACGACGCCTCGGTCAATATCATGCGCCGGGTGCTGCAGGCCTCGGGGGCCGAGGTCATCCATTTAGGCCACAACCGCTCGGTGCAGGAAATCGTCAATGCGGCCTTGCAGGAAGACGTACAGGGCGTCGCCATCACCTCCTACCAGGGCGGCCACGTCGAGTTTTTCAAATACATGATGGACCTGCTCCGTCAAAACGGGGGCGACAACATCAAAGTGTTCGGCGGCGGCGGCGGCGTCATCGTGCCGGCCGAGATCCGTGAACTCATGGCCTACGGCGTGACGCGCCTGTACTCCCCCGAAGACGGCGCGAAGTTGGGTCTGCAGGGCATGATCGACGACGTCATCCGCACCAGCGACTACGATCTGTCCGCACTGGCCCCGGCTGAACCTCAGGCGCTGGATGAGCTGCGTTCCGGCAACCGCCGCCAGCTCGCGCGCGTGATCACGGCGGTGGAAAATAAGTCCTACTCCATGCGCGTGCGCCAGGCGATGCTGCAGGCCGCCGCCGGCATCAAGACCCCGGTGCTCGGCATCACCGGTACCGGCGGTGCCGGCAAGTCCTCGCTCACCGACGAGCTCATTCTGCGGCTGCGCCTCGACCAAGGCGACCGGCTCCGCATTGCCGTCATCTCGATCGATCCCTCGCGCAAGCGCACCGGGGGCGCATTGCTCGGCGACCGCATTCGTATGAACGCGATCGAGTCCGACAAGATATTCATGCGCTCGCTGGCAACCCGCGATACCGGCACGGAAATCTCCGCCGCGCTGCCGGAAGTGCTGGCCTGCTGCAAGATCAGCGGTTTCGATCTGATCGTGGTGGAGACTTCCGGCATCGGCCAGGGCGAATCCGCGATCGTGCCGCTGGTCGATGTCTCGGTCTACGTCATGACCCCGGAATTCGGCGCCGCCTCGCAGTTGGAGAAAATCGACATGCTCGATTTTGCCGACTTCGTCGCCATCAACAAGTTTGACCGCAAGGGATCGGAGGACGCGCTACGCGACGTGCGCAAGCAATACATGCGCAACCATGAATGGTTTGGCCGAGCCGCGGAGAGCATGCCGGTGTACGGGACCATGGCCTCGCGGTTCAACGACGACGGGGTCACGGCGCTCTATCAGGCGATGCTGCCGCGCCTGACGGACAAGGGCCTCAAGTTGGGCGCGCCCAAGCTGCCGCAGGTCGCGGTAAAGGCTTCCTCACGCGGCCGCGCCATCGTGCCGCCCGAGCGTGCCCGCTACCTGGCGGAGATTGCCAAATCGCTGCGCGAATTTCACCAATTCATCGGACGACAGGCGCGCAGCGTGCGCGAACGCCAGTCGCTGCGCACTTCCAAGGCCTTGTTTGCCGCCTCCGGCCGTACGCTTGCCGGTTTCGACGAACTGATCGCGGCGAAGAACGCCGAGCTTGACTTGGGCGCGGCCAAGCTGCTGGAGCAATGGCCGAAGACCCGGGAACTGTACGCGCAGCCCGAATACGTCGTGAAGATCCGCGACAAGGAGATTCGCACCAAACTCACGTCCGACTCGCTCTCGGGCACCAAGATCCGCAAGGTGTCGCTGCCCCAGTTCGAGGACGAGGCCGAGATTTTGCGCTTCTTGCTGAAGGAAAACCTGCCGGGCTCTTATCCCTACACTGCCGGCGTGTTCGCTTTCAAGCGCGAGGGTGAGGACCCGACCCGCATGTTCGCGGGCGAAGGCGATGCCTTCCGCACCAATCAGCGCTTCAAACGGGTGTCCGAGGGCATGCCGGCGCACCGCCTGTCCACCGCCTTCGACTCGGTGACGCTGTACGGGTGGGATCCGGACCCGCGCCCCGACATCTACGGCAAGGTCGGCAATGCGGGTGTCTCCATCGCGACGCTGGATGACATGAAGGTGCTGTACTCGGGCTTCGACCTCTGCGCCCGGACGACCTCGGTCTCGATGACCATCAATGGTCCGGCGCCGATGATCCTCGCGATGTTCATGAACACCGCGATCGATCAGCAAGTGGCGAAGTTCCAGCTCGAGAACGGCCGCGATCCGACTGCGGACGAACAGCAGAAGATCAAGGCGTGGACCTTGTCGACGGTGCGCGGCACGGTGCAGGCGGACATATTGAAGGAAGACCAGGGCCAGAACACGTGTATCTTCTCCACCGAGTTTGCGCTCAAGATGATGGGCGACATGCAGGAATATTTCGTGCACCATCAAGTGCAGAATTTCTACTCGGTCTCGATCTCCGGATACCACATCGCCGAAGCCGGCGCGAATCCCATCTCGCAGCTCGCGTTCACGCTCGCCAACGGCTTCACCTACGTCGAGTCGTACCTCGCCCGCGGCATGCACGTCGACGACTTTGCCCCGAACCTGTCGTTCTTCTTCTCCAACGGCATGGATCCGGAATACTCGGTGATCGGCCGTGTCGCCCGCCGCATTTGGGCCGTGGCGATGAAGAACAAATACGGCGCGAACGAGCGCAGCCAGAAGCTCAAGTACCATGTGCAGACCTCCGGCCGTTCATTGCACGCGCAGGAGATGGCATTCAACGACATCCGCACCACACTTCAGGCGCTATGCGCCATCTACGACAATTGCAACAGCCTGCACACCAACGCCTATGACGAGGCGGTCACCACGCCCACCGAGGAGAGTGTGCGCCGGGCCATGGCGATACAGCTCATCATCAACCGCGAATGGGGCTTGGCGAAGAACGAGAACCCGAACCAGGGCAGCTTCATCATCGACGAGCTGACCGATCTGGTCGAGGAGGCGGTGCTCAAGGAATTCGACGCCATCTCGGACCGCGGCGGCGTGCTGGGCGCCATGGAAACCGGCTATCAGCGCGGCAAGATTCAAGAGGAATCGCTGTTTTACGAGCGGCAGAAGCACGACGGCTCATTTCCCATCATCGGCGTCAACACGTTTCGCAACCCGAACAGCGGCGCCGCACCGGCGCCGATCGAACTCGCGCGCTCCACCGATGCCGAGAAGCAATCGCAGCTCAAACGGCTCAAGGCGTTCCATCAATCCCATGCCGAACAGGCGGCAAAGCTGCTCGAGCGCCTGCGCCGCACGGTAATCGAGGACGGCAACACCTTTGAAGTGCTGATGGAGGCCGTGCGCGGCTGTTCGCTCGGCCAGATCACGCATACCTTGTACGATGTCGGCGGCCGCTACCGCCGCAACATGTAGGCTCGAGATGAACGATTATCATGCGCCGTTGGCCGACATGAAGTTCGTGCTGCGCGAGCTCGTGGATCGGGAACTGCTCGCGCAGCTGCCGGGTTTCGACGGCATGTCATTGGACGTGGCGGAGTCGGTGCTGGACGAAGCCGCCAAATTCGCGAGCGGCGTGCTGTCGCCGCTCAACCAGAGCGGAGATGTGCAGGGCGCGCGCTGGCAGAACGGGCAGGTGCTGACGGCCGACGGCTGGAAGGAGGCATACGCCCGTTTTGTTGCCGACGGCTGGGCTGCGCTGTCCTGCCCGGCGCAGTTCGGCGGTCAAAATTTGCCCCGCGCCCTGTCGGCATTGATCGAGGAGATGTGGAACGGCGCCAACGTGGCCTTTGCACTGTGCCCCATGCTGACTCGCGGCACGGTCGACGCCATCGAGCTGCGAGGAGCGGACTCGCTCAAGGACACCTACCTCTCGAAGCTGGTGAGCGGCGAGTGGACGGGGACCATGAATCTCACGGAGCCGCAGGCCGGCTCCGACTTGTCCGCGGTACGCACGCGAGCCGTGCCCGCCGGCGACGGCCGCTACCGGCTGGAGGGACAGAAGATCTTCATCACATACGGCGATCACGACCTGACGGACAACGTCGTTCACCTGGTTTTGGGGCGCGTCGCCGGAGCACCGGAAGGGGTCAAAGGCATTTCGCTGTTCGTGGTGCCGAAGTTCCTGGTCAATGACGACGGCTCCACAGGCGCGCACAACGACGTTCATTGCGTATCCATAGAGCGCAAGCTGGGAATCCATGCCAGCCCCACCTGCGTGCTCGCCTATGGGCAAAACGGCGGCGCCTTGGGCGAGCTCGTCGGCGAGGAAAACCGCGGACTCGAGTACATGTTCATCATGATGAACGCGGCCCGGTTTTCGGTGGGCGTGGAAGGCGTCGGTATTTCGGAGCGCGCCTACCAGACGGCACTCGCCTATGCGCGCGAACGAATCCAGAGCACCGAGGCCGGCGTGCGCGGCGGCGCCCGCGTGACCATCGTCCACCATCCCGACGTGCGCCGTATGCTGCTGCTCATGAAGTCGCAGACCGAAGCCATGCGGGCGCTCGCCGCCGTGGTCGCAGTGTCGCTGGACGCCGCCCGCCTGCACCCGCGCCCGGAGGAACGGGAGCGTCATCAGGCCTTTGCCGATCTCATGATTCCCGTGGTCAAAGGCTGGTGCACCGAGAATTCCGTGGACATCGCTTCGTTGGGAATACAAGTTCACGGCGGCGTCGGATTCGTCGAGGAGACAGGCGCCGCACAGTATCTCCGCGATGCACGCATTACACCGATTTATGAGGGCACCACCGGAATTCAAGCCAACGATCTGATCGGCCGCAAACTCGCACGCGACGGCGGCCGCGCGGCGCATGCCGTGATCGCTGAGATGCGGTCGACGGCCGCCGCGGCGACGGCCGCCGCGCCAAATCTGCCCGAAATCGCCGCGGCACTGGCCGGCGCCGTCGACGCACTGGAGCGGGCAATTCGCTACGTGGTGGAGACCTACGACAAGGATATCCGCAGCGTGTCGGTGGGTGCCGTACCGCTGCTCAAACTGTTCGGCATCGTGTCGGGCGGCTGGCAATTGCTGAGATCGGCGGCGATCTCGCACCAGCGGCTCGCCGCACCCGGGGCCGGCGCCGATGCCGGCTTCCATGACGCCAAGATCGCGACCGCGCGCTTCTATGCGGATCACGTGCTGTCGCAGGCATCGGGGCTGGCGCACAGTGTCGTGCACGGCGCGGCCGGCGCCTTGGCCGAGGGTGTACTGTAGGTCACGTGGAATACTCAGACAGGCCCCGTGCTCGCATGGACGGTCGATTTCCGCAGCGCATCGTTTGCCTGACCGAGGAGCCCACCGAGGTTCTCTACGCGCTTGGGCTTTCCGATCTGATCGTCGGCATTTCAGGCTTCACCGTGCGCCCAGCGCGGGCGCGCCGCGAAAAACCTAGAGTCTCGGCGTTCACCAGCGCCAAGATCGACCGCATTCTCGCGCTCAAGCCGGATTTCGTGGTCGGCTTCTCCGATATTCAGGCCGATATTGCGCAGGTGCTGATCAAGAGCGGGATCGAGGTCTGGATCAGCAATCATCGCTCGGTCGAGGGCATCCTGGGTTATGTACGCCGGCTCGGTGCGCTGGTGGGCGCCCCCGGGCAGGCCGAACGCTATGCGCTGGAGCTCGAGGCACATATCGAACGCGTGCGGAAATCGGCCGCGCAATTGCGCCGCCGTCCCCGGGTCTATTTCGAAGAATGGGACGAGCCGCTGATCACGGGCATTCGTTGGGTCAGCGAGCTGATCGGCATCGCCGGCGGCGATGACGTGTTCCCCGAACGCGCGCTCTGCGCGTTGGGCAAGGATCGCATCCTGGGCGATGCGGGCGAGGTCATACGCCGCGCGCCGGATGTCATGCTGGGGTCCTGGTGCGGTAAGCGCTTCCGCCCGGAGCGAGTCGCCTCCCGACCCGGCTGGGATGCGGTGCCCGCCGTGCGCGACGGGGAGTTGCACGAGATCAAATCGCCTCTCATTCTGCAGCCTGGCCCGGCGGCTCTTACCGACGGTCTCGATGCAATCCACCGGGTGTTGCGGCAATGGTCGGAGCGGCCTGCCGCGACGCGCCGCTCCGCGTAACAGCCTGTCTCGCGATGCCGAATCCGAATCCAATTGACGCCGCCGTCCCTTCGCCGTGCGTCGACATCTGCCGGCTCGATGCGCAGGGGCTGTGCGTCGGTTGCCGCCGCACTATCGACGAAATTGTCGAGTGGCCGCGCGCCGGCGAGGCGCGGCGGCGCGAAATTCTGCGCGAGCTGACACGGCGGAACTCTCCCGATCACTCGCGGTAGGAAGCGTCGATCCGATCCAGCCGTCTTAGAAGCCCCGGCCAAACGAGCTTCTCGGGTCCCTGGCCGTTCGAGACGGCGCGGGCCTGCTCCATCGCGGTGTCGATAATGCCCTGCCCAATCGGTATCACTTCGCCGCCTCCCGCTTGAGCACGCACCTGGATCGCGCAAGCCGACTCGAATGTGTACATCAATTGGAATGCCTCCGCTACGCTGCGGCCGCAGGTGAGAAGCCCGTGATTGCGCAGCATGAGAAAGCTCTTGTTGCCGAGGTCGGCGACCAGGCGCGGCTTCTCGTCGTCGCGCAGGGCGACACCTTCGTAATCGTGATAGGCAAGGTTTTGCAGCACAAAAATCGACTGCTGCGATAGCGGCAGCACGCCCAACTTTTGCGCCGAGACCGCGACACCGTTCCGCGCATGCGTATGCAGGACGCACTGCACGTCATGGCGCGAGGCGTGAATGGCACCGTGTATGATGAATCCCGCGGGGTTCACCGGCCATGGACTGTCGACGACCTTGTTGCCCTGCATGTCGATCTTCACCAGACTCGAGGCCGTAATCTCGTCAAACATCATGCCGTAAGGGTTGATGAGAAAATGGTGCTCGGGGCCCGGAACACGCGCTGTGATGTGCGTAAACACCAAATCGTCCCAATGGAAATGCGCGACCAGACGATAGGCCGCGGCCAGATCGATCCGGATGGCCCGCTCTTCGGGTGAGCAACGCGCGGCGGAGTCGCCGACGGAAGGGATTGACTTCATCGCGGCTGCATCCGAATGGCGCCGTCGAGACGGATAGTTTCGCCGTTCAGCATGGCGTTCTCCAATATGTGAGCCACCAGCGCCGCGAATTCATCGGGCTCGCCCAGCCGCGGCGGAAACGGCGTCTGCTTGCCCAAGGAGTCCTGCGCCTCCTGCGGCATGCCCTTCATCATGGGGGTCGCGAAAAGTCCCGGCGCGATCGTCATCACGCGAATCCCCGAGGAAGCCAGCTCGCGCGCCATGGGCAGCGTCATCGCGACTATGCCGCCTTTCGAGGCCGCATACGCCACCTGCCCGATCTGACCGTCGAACGCGGCCACCGAGGCGGTCATGACGATCACACCCCGCTCGCCCGCGCCATTGGGAGGATTCCGCTGCATCACGGCCGTCGCCGCCTTGGCTATCAGCACAGTGCCCACCAGATTGATCTCGATCATTTTCCGGAAGAAAGCGCCCGCCATGACGCCTTGCCGCCCGACCATGCGTGCGGGCGTGCCGATGCCCGCACAGTTGACCGCCGCATTGAGCCTGCCCATTTGCTCTGCGGCGCGGTCGATCGCGCCATTGACCGCGGATTCGTCCGTCACATCGGTCGCGATGAAGGCGGCGCGGCCACCGAGCCCCGCGGCCGCCGCCGCGCCCTGCGCTTCGTTCACATCGAGCAGAGTGATTTGGCCGCCGGCCGCCACGATTCGGTGCGCTACGGCGAGGCCCAGCCCGGAGGCGCCGCCCGTGACGAGGGCGCATGTTCCCTTTAACTGCATGGATCCGTCACTTGAGACTGATGGTCGTGTTCACGCCGCCGGACGTGCCGCCGTCGTCGAACCAGCGTGCAGTAACGGTCTTGGTCTGTGTGTAGAACTGCATCGCTTGTTTGCCGTAGGGCCCGAGATCGCCGAGCTTGGAGCCGCGCGATCCGGTAAAGCTGAAGATCGGCACGGGCACCGGAATCGGTACATTGATGCCCACTTGCCCCACGTCGATCTCAGTTTGAAATCTGCGCGCGACGGCGCCGCTTTGCGTAAAGATGCCGGTGCCGTTGCCGAAGGGATTATTGTTGATGAGCGTGATCGCCTCGCTCAATGAATTCACGCCGACGATGACCATCACGGGCCCGAAAATCTCGGTGGTATAGATTTTCATCTCGGGCGTCACCGCGGAGAAAATCGTGGGTCCGATGAAATTGCCCTTTTCGTAGCCCGGCACTTTGACGGCACGGCCGTCCAATTCGAGCCTGGCGCCTTCCCTGATGCCGTCCTCCACCAGGCCGAGGATGCGCTGCTTCGCGTTCTTCGAGACGACGGGGCCGAGGTCCGTGCCTTTTTCCACGCCCGCGTTGACTTTGAGCGTCTTTGCCTTGGCCACGATATCGGGTATCCACTTCTGCGCTTCACCCACGAGCACGGTGACGGATGTGGCCATGCAGCGCTGTCCCGCGGCGCCGAAGGTCGCTCCGACCAGGGCATTGAGCGACTGCTCCTTGTTGGCGTCCGGCATGACGACCGCGTGATTCTTGGCGCCCATCATGCATTGCACGCGCTTGCCATGCTGCGATGCGAGGGTGTGGACGTGCGTGCCGACGGCGGTTGAGCCGACGAACGAGACCGCGGCAACGCCCGGATGAGTGCACAGCGCGTCGACGGCGCGTTTGCCGCCATGAATGATGTTCAAGACGCCCGGCGGCACGCCGGCCTGCAGGGCGAGCTCGGCCAGCAGCATGGGCGTCAGCGGATCCTGCTCGGAGGGCTTGAGAACGAAAGTATTGCCGCAGACGATGGCCATCGGGAACATCCACAGCGGAATCATGGCGGGAAAATTGAACGGCGTGATGCCCACGCACACGCCGATGGATTGGCGCAGGGTGTAGGTGTCGACACCGCCGGCCACGTTCTCGGCAAATTCACCCAATTGCAAGCTGCCGATCGAGCAGGCGTGCTCCACCACTTCGAGACCGCGGAATACATCCCCCTCGGCATCCGCCAAGGTCTTGCCTTGTTCGGCGCTCAAGGTCTCCGCGATGCGGCTCATGTGTTCGCGAACGAGAGCCTGAAGCTTCAGCATGATGCGCGCGCGATTTGCCAGCGGCGTGTTTCTCCAGGTCTTGTAGGCGTGGGCGGAGCAAGCCACCGCGGCGTTGATTTCCTCGTCGGTGGCGAAGGGGACTTGCGCCAGCACTTCCTGAGTTGCCGGGTTGACGACATCGTGCCATTCGCTGGATTGCGATTCGATGAATTTGCCGTCGAGCAGCATTTTGACGGTGGGAGTGTGGGTCGCCAACGTTGCGAGTTTGCTTGTCATGAAGGTTCCCTTAAGGTCTTAACGTGCGCGCCGGCGGCACGACACCCTAGTTTAGACCGATCCCGCACCATTCGTATCGCGTAAAATAGCCTTATG
>Ga0209736_1000435_pt1 | contig 13480 bp, 15 predicted proteins | sample BlaSpr_A8_Ref_M3_FD_187992 | JGI IMG/M metagenome (GOLD analysis project Ga0209736, IMG submission 187992) | Forest soil microbial communities from Thunder Bay, Ontario, Canada - Black Spruce, Ontario site 2_A8_Ref_M3 (SPAdes) (version 2) | ecosystem: Environmental > Terrestrial > Soil > Boreal... | reverse complement strand
ATCCGATGCGGGTGCGAAACGTTCATTCCGGGACGTTCATTCTTGGATGTGCAGGACAAAGTTCGCGCGTTTGCCATTCACGTCGAGCTTCCCACTCCAGTCGCCGGTGACCGGCAAATTCCGGGCGACAACCGTCCCCATATCGGCACGCGCTTTTGACCGCGTCCATTGTAAAATTGCGGTGCTGCCGTCGCTCATATAAAGAGTTCCATCAATGGTGTTTCCATCTTCGGTTAGTGTGCCCTTGTACGCCGGATCACCGCCAAACGAGAACTCAACGACTTCCCCTTTACGGCTGAATTCGGTCGATGGATTCTCAAATGTGCTGTTGGAAAGGTTGTCCAATGTTGCGTGCAATCCCGCTTTGGCCGGCGTCGTAAAATCTACGCTGGCTGCACCGCCACCCGACCAACCTGCACCTTCATATTCAAGATGCTGGACCGTTTCATCTGCGACCTCACGTCCGTAATAAAGTTCGACCACGTGAAGCGCCAGATCAATCCCTGAACTCAGTCCGCCGGCAGTAAAGATCACAGGATCGCTCTGCACATATCTCATCCGCCTTTGCACCGAGATCTTCGGATAGGCATGTTCCATGGTGGCATACGCTTCATGGTGTGTCGTCGCGCTTTTTCCGTCAAGCACACCGGACTGAGCGAGCAAAAATGCACCCGTACACACCGACATCAAAACATCGCTTTGCTTACTCATTTGCCGGATCCACGCCATCATTTTTGGCGAGTCATTGTTCTGAGCGGGCACGATGACGATATTGGGTTTCGGTGCATTCTCGAAAGTGTAATCAGGGACGACCTGCATCCCCCCGGAAGTACGGATCGCTTTGGCGCTCTCTGCGACGGTATAAAGGTGAAACGGATGCAGCTCTTCGTGGGCTTGAGCCTTCGTATGCAGCATGACGTCGCTAAAGACCTCCCACGGCCCAGCAAAGTCGATCATCACGGCGCCATCGGAGATGGCGACTGCGACTTGAATCTTGCCAGCGGCGGGCGGCGTGAGTTTTGCGGATTGTGCCGGCAATGCCACAGCCGTGATCGTTGCCAGGTATAAAGCGATAGCAAACTGAACCAGTCTCATTCGATTTCCTGCCAATTTTCCGTCCATGAACCGAAATTGCGAATGCTCTCAGCCGGACTCCGTAGCGTTCCGCCATATCGGGCGTAACAATTGAAGCCGACCACTCAAAAATTCGTAACCAGCTCCGGAGAATAGATTGATTCGAAGCGTCTCACGGCTTCTGACTGGCCATGAAGAGTTTGTGCGGCGGCGTCCTTAAAAATGAAAAGGTGCAAAAAACGAGTCGGATCATCTTTTTGTTGCCACGCAAGGTACATATGAGTGCCAGGTTCATTGGCTTGTACATAAGCAACGAACTCTTTGATGGCCTGCTTAACTTTGTTCACACCGGACGGCTTCACTTGGTATCCACCAGTCTGATAGAGCGGCATTGCGAACTCCCCTGAACTGCTGATACATACGTTCAATGGTCCCATAACAGACGCACCAGAATGAGATTCGTTAGCTGGGCCGCTTATCTTTGTGTAGGATGACTGCCTGAGTAGTTTGGATCCGCATGGTGCGGTACGCCCGCGCCACACGAGTCAAGGAGGTTCTTAGATGCCTGCGCGTCCTGCGAAGCGATCGTCGTCGCAATCAAAGCCGCGATTAGCGATAAGTGCGAAGACGACCGTCAAGTCGCAACCCAAGGCGGACCGTCCTTTCGCGCCCGGCTATGGCATTGTGGGAGCTGAAGACGGTAAGGGCCTGCTCTCGTGGGCCTGGGTTGCCAGGAAAATAAACAACTGCCGGACGTTCTGGCTGGCCACGATTCACGCGGGTCGCGCACGTCCGCACGTCATGCCGGTGTGGGGAGTGTGGGTCGACGACGCTTTCTTCTTTTCGACCGGACGCAAATCCCGCAAAGGTCAGAACCTCGCCGCCAATCCCGCATGCACAATTACCAACGACGATGGCGAAGAAGCTGTGATCGTTGAGGGACTGGCGACTCAAGCCGAGGATGCAGCGGAGCAGGAGCGCGTCGCGATTGCCTACAAGAAGAAATACAAGATGGATCCGCGAAGCATGGGAGAACCGATCTTCCGCGTCCAGCCGCGCCGAGTCTTCGGTTTTGTGGAAAAGACTTTTCCGCAGTCCGCAACACGATGGAGATCGTGAGCCATGTTTGATCTCCCGTAGAGACGCGGCTTGCCGCGTCTCCGCCGCAAGACGTGGCAGGCCCCGTCTCTACACCAGCAAATGTTTTCGCGCCGACAGATGAGCTCCCGTCAGCAGCAGCAGCCCTGACAGGAATGCCCAGAACATCAGGCTGACCGAGATGGCGAACGGCCCATACACTTCCGCGAAATTCAGCCGGGGCAGGGCATAGATATAAGCGTACTTCAGCGCCTCGGAGAGTAATCCCATGATCACCGCCGCCGGCAGTACTCCCTGCGCCGGCACCTTGCCGTTCGGCAGCAGCCAGTAGACGAGGAAGAAGATGGCGATGCTGGCTCCGATCGCAAAGATCTTCATGATCACAAAGTCCACCACTTGCACGTACCAGCCGTCATAGCCGTGCAGCAGATTCTTCAAGACGGTCACGTTTCCGGCGGTCAATCCTACCGAGAGCAGGGCAAGCGATCCGCAGGCAAACACCAGCCCGAGCGACATCAACTGATTTCGCAGGTAAGAGCGGTTGTTGCGAAATCTCCAGACGCGGTTCAGCGCAACTTCGAGCGGCAGAAAAATTCCGGTGGAGGTAATCAGCAGCATGGCCAGCGAGAACACTTTCGCCCGATGATGCGTGCCGACCAGCGCATTCAGGTTCCGGATCACAAATTCCTGGCCCGTCGGAATATAGTCGCGCAGCAGGTTCTCGACGACGCCGTACATCACTTGGGAATGAATGACGTATCGGATCAGCGTCATCAGCAACAGCAGGAACGGGAAGAAGGACAGAATGAAGTTGGCGGCGACGGAGAAGGCGAAAGTGTGCACCTCAGTCCGGAGCAGATAGCGCGCGGTCGAGCGCAGCAGGCCTTCGGCCGGAGCCGCGCGAAGCTCGGTCGCGCCCTTCTTGTCGGAAAGCTCGATGGGAGTGATTGACGACACGGTTTCTCAATATTATCAAATACTTACGGGTTTCCGTCGAGGCACTCCGGGCTTGGGTCTAAGGTGCTTGGCGGGGGATTGGGCCGTGGGTCATAGTCGCTTCCATTCGTTCTGAGTTTCGTTTCCGGTCGTTCCCGTTAGTTCCTCGGAATGTCTCAGCAATTTCGCTCTTGCCAATCGGAATCTTCCTGCTATTATCTGGTGCTTCGTCAACCGGACCCGGTTGGCGAGTGTGCAGCAGTGATCAGCAGGATTGACGTTTCCGTGTCAGCAGTGGGATATCGCGCCTTCGTTTTCGCGGCTTCACGGCATTTCGTCGCGGGCAACCGTTCGACGGAATGCAGGGGAGCCGTTTCTGTTGGTGCGTCATTGCTCGCGCGCGGCGACGCCAGCGAGATTCTTACCGTCGCTTTGAGAGAGTGCCTTGTATCGGATGTCCGGTAAAGCGGGGCAAACAGAAAAGAGGCGGAAGAATAATTCTTAGACCAGGTGAAAGGAGTTTCTTTGTGAGAGAGAAGGGTACTGTGAAGTGGTTCAACGGGGCGAAGGGATACGGATTCATCCAGCGCTCCACCGGCGAGGATGTGTTCGTGCATTTCTCGGCCATCCAGGAGAACGGCTACCGCTCGCTGAATGAAGGTGAGACCGTCGAGTTCGATCTGCTCAAAGGCCCGAAGGGCTTCCAGGCAGGCAACGTCGTGCGCGCGGCATAAATTTCTCCAACCAGTTCGCAAACCCTCTCAGTATTGTCGAGAGGGTTTTTTATTGTCGGAAGTGGATGAATATCAATCAGTTGCTGCAGGCGGAGATAACGATCCAACCGGCGGAGCAGAGACATCACGAATGTAATCGGCAATCGCAGAGAGCAAGGGATGTTTTAGGTCCCCATTGGAGGCGAGCAGAACAAAACACGCCTGTGTTCGACTGATTGCCACGTTAAGCAAGCGCGGCCCGCTCTTGGGGTCCATTAAAAAACGGCTGTTTCCTTTAACCGGATCAAAAATGACGGTGTGAAACTCAGCACCTTGGGCGGCATGAACCGTATTGACGCGGACTCTGCGCATTCCTCTGGCGTCCATCTCCTTCCTGATCAGCCTTCGCTGGGCGACAAAAGGAGTCAGAATCAGAATATTCTTATGATCGATACGTGTGCCGAGCTCCTGGGCTATCGCAACCGCCGCTTGGGCCGACTCTGGCCGACGGTATGACCCCGCATCGGCCACTGATTCTGTGCCTATTTCAAGAAGGTGGAGATTATACACGCCGCCCGAGGAGAACAAGTGAATCGGCTGGCGGACCGCACGCCAGTTGTCATCAAGTAAACAGTGCTCACTTACGTGCAGTTCGTCACGATAAAACATCCTGCTGACTAGGCCGCAGATCTCCACCGCCATTCTTGATTGTTCGTTTAAGAAACAAGTCGACGGGTGTCCGTCATGCATATATTCATCGAAAAGCGTGCGCCCAAACCATCTTTGCGCGAATGGATGACTCGCTTTAAGGATAGGTGCTAGCTGACGGGGATCTCCGGCGATTAGAGCGCGACACGCAAGCGGAGCCAGCATCAAGGAAGCGGCGCGTCCAAGTTGGGAAGCTTCGTCGAATACTATTAAATCAAATGGTTCGCACTCACGGAGCAGACCGTAATGCATAGTTCCGAGGGTGGCAGTCATCGCGACCACTCTCTTCTCCTTCAAAACCGTCTGCACCTGGGAGCGAAGTGCATCGAGGACTCGGCTCATCTCCCGCTCCCATTGCGCTTTCTCCTGTGGCATACCAGCACCCGGCTGTGTCGCCTCAAGGCCGGCCTTTCGCAACACAAGTTCGTCAGTTGCTTCGGGCAGTAGATGGCGCCGTCCCTCGTAATAACGCGCAATGAAGTTGCTACCGATACGCGCGCACTCTGTTTTGACTAGCTGACCTTTTAGCGAACGGGACAGGCGATCGTCGACTGCTGTTAGTAGCTGATCAACCGCTGAATTCGTAGGAGCAATCAGTAGCACCCGTGCATTCGCGTCAGATGCCACGAGATCGGCTACCATCGCTGCGGCAGTGGTTGTTTTGCCTGTCCCTGGAGGGCCCCAGAGAAATCCCGCGCGATACGAGAGGAGAGAGTATGCCGCCCGTTGACGTTCCCTAAGCCCGGGAAGTGAAGGGGAAAGCGTTAATGGACGTTGGTCGTGTCCCACCAACGCGTGGGTCGCCCACGAGAAGCATTCGGTCGCGAATTCTTCATTCTTCCAACATTGAAGTAGTGACTCAAGAAACCTTGGTGGGCTAACCGTAATCTCTGTGCCTGGTGCTGGCACGGGCGCATCAATCTGGTGCACATAAATTAAGCTTTCTTCAGCCGACACTTCGACCACTGAAGAAGACCAGTCGCGCCACACAGCCACGCCCCCCTCTAGCGCAGACTCGACGCCGTCACCCTTAGTCAGGGGCTGTACCTTTATACCGATGATCCCGGGTTGTCTAGCAGCAGAAAGAACTTTGAAGCGTCGTTGTCTGCTGGAAGAGGCTAACTCCTCCTCGATCGCCCTTATGATTTCAATCTGCTGGTTCGTCACTTGACGATCCTAATGTTGGCGCTGGTTGAAATTGTAATGAACTTTTCTCAGCTAGCAAGATAGCCATGTCGGGGAGAGGTACCGAAAGTTGTTTAAAGCTGGCCTTTTAGTTCCGGAATTCCTAGCAAACGCATTTGCTTTCGAGATGCTGTGTTGCGTTGCAGCAAGAATTCATTATGGTGCATCACTGCTGTCCGGCTAAAGTTTCGGGAGGCCATTCTAACCCATTGAAGATAAGCAAGATAGCAGATGGTCGAGGCAGGAACGATTTGAATTGAAAAAGGGCCGGATTGGCTTCCTGCTGCCGGTCTTCCGGGTGAAACAATGATGGGTGAACTCTGGCCGCACCGTCTTCTCACAACTGATCGAACATCTGCCCGAAAAAGAATTTCAGAAGTGTGTTGCCCGCTACCATGGCGATTCTAACTTCAGGGGATTTTCCTGTTGGGAGCAGTTACTGGCGATGGCCTTCGCGCAACTCACCTATCGCGAGAGTCTGCGCGACATCGAGTCTTGTCTGCGCGCTCTACTATTTTTCGACCGTCTTAATATCCAGACTTCTCCACAGATACCAGCAGGCGATCGAGCGATAGGGCGCCCACGGTTTCGCGATTTTCTCCATCACCGCGGGCTTGGGCCACTTACGTTTCTTGTAGTGCTTCTTGATGGCAGCCTGCACGCCGTAATCGCCAGTCGGCAGAATATCCGGACGTCGCAACGTGAACATCAGGAACATGTGCGCCGTCCAGACGCCGACGCCCTTGACCTGGGTCAGATGCGCGATAACTTCTTGTTCTGTTAATTCCTGCATTCGCTCAAACTCCAGCAGGCCCGCAGCGGTCTTTTCGGAGAGATCGCGCAGATACGCCGTCTTCTGCCGGGACAGCCCGACTCCGCGCATTTCGGCATCGGTAAGTTTGAGAATGCCCTCGGGCGTCAGCGGATCGCCGGCAAGAGCGGTGAATCGAGTGAAGATGGTCACGGCCGCTTTGCCGTTCAGTTGCTGATAGAGGATCGCCTCGGCCAGGGCGTGAAACGTGGGTTCGCCATACTGCATGCGGAATGGGCCGATCCGCTCGATGATTGCCGCCAAGACGGGATCGGATTTCTTCAGGTGGTTGATTGCTTTTTTCATTCCGGCTGGTTCCTCGAGGGACGGGAACATCGACGAGAAAGAAGTTTAGCATAGGGGCGAACGGATGGCGAATTTAGCCGGAGAGAGCCGGTGGAGCGACGGGCGTCCTCGCCCCTCCAGCAGCATGGGTGGCCGGGCGAGGACGCCCGGCTCTCCACCGGCTGACTGCTTGAAGTTCCTCTGTTAGTAGACTTACGACGGAAAATGGAAGTGTACGTCGTGCCTGGAGGCGACTGGCGTGCCGTCGAGCGTGGCCGGCTGGTAGTGCCACCGCCGCAGGGTGGCCTCGATCTTTTCGTCGATCCCGTGGCCGATCGCCTGCACAATTTTGGTTTCGACAACGTTGCCCTGGGAGTCGATCGTGACTTCAATAACGACGTCGCCCTGCAGGTCCCGGGGAAGCTCGGCTCGCTCTACGGGAGGATCTGGGTACACGACCGGATAAGCGACGTGGACTTCATGGCCGGTGATCGGGCCATCAATCATGGTTATAGTGCCCAGCGGAGATCCGGCGCGGGAATTATGATCGCCCGCTTCCGCGTCGGACATTGCAATGACCTGCTGCGGTTCTGGCGCCGGCTTTGGCGGCTGGGACTGCGGGCGCGGCTTGCTCACCCGCGGCGGGAATAGCAACTTGGCCGCGTCCGGTGGCTTCTCATCATTGTTGGCGCTCGCTGGAAGGTAAACCAGTTTGTAGGTGTGGGCGGCATCTCCATAGGCAAGCCAGGCGGGGCTCAGGTCGATCACTCGAGGATTATGGAACACGAGCACGGCTAATACCGCCAGGTGCGCGGCCACCGACACTCCGACCGCCCGAGGGCGTCGCAATCCCGAACTCGTGAGCTGAAGATCAGTGAACACGCACTTACTACCTTACCTGATTGACGTGCCAAGAGAGAAAGGGTTTCGAAGTGATTTTTCGGCAGACACGCGGCTTGCCGCGTCTCTGGCGGCGGGGAGACGGGGCAAGCCCGTCTCTACTTAGCCTGTTGCTCCGACATGTCACCGATCACGGGCAGCTTGAACATCTGTCCCTGGTAGGCCTTGAGCGCCAGGATCAGCAAGATCACAAACAAGGCCAGACTGATCAGCGGCCACAGCAGCACTGTTGCCCAGCCAAGGAATGGGATATGGGCAATGAATGCCATGCCGATCCCGAGCACGGTCCAGGCGATAAAAAAGAAAATGGATTGAAAGGCATGGAAGCGGACGAAGCGCTTGCGGTTGAACGGCTCCAGTACTAGAAACACAATTGCGGGGAGGATGGTCACGTAGGCCAGCGCGCCGGCCACGTTATCGGTGAGTCCGGCGGTCGCGGGCGTGACTGCGCTGGCGCCTTGCCCTGCGCCGCCCGCACAATTCGGACAGCGTGCTCCATCCGCGATCTGTGTTCCACAGGTTGGACAAAAAGGCACTTGGGCCTCCTTTGAAAGACGAGAGGAAAGTTATCAGAATGCTCGTTGATGCGCAATGGCGGGCGGGCTGGGCGCTTTGGAGGTCGACCGATTTCTTGGTCCTTTCTCTCGCGTGTGTCCGCGCGATCAGGCCGGTTAGAACTTCTAATCGCTCCGTCACTTGTTGTCGTCTCTCGATGCCCGTCTCTCTGCTATATTTCTCGAATTCCCCGGGGCGGTTTTGGGTCGACTCACTCGCTCGCGCCGGGTGGATGAAACGAGAGCGCACCAACTTTATGGGCCGCATCACAATTCTTTTTCTCCGGCGGTTGTGGCTGCCCACGCTCGTGTTCGGAGCGTTCTGCCTTATATGTGTCGCGGTCTATACCACGCTGGAGGGGCTCCGCGCCATTGACGCGCTCTTCTGGATCTTTCATCCGCATTCGATCGATTACCGTTCTGTCCGCGCCGCGACAAAGCTATTTTCGATTTTCGTATACGTGGGAGTGTTTGCCTTTCAGGTGTGGATCGCGGAACGGGTACTGGTCACGATCTTCAACCGGCAAGGTTTGGAGGCTTGGAAATCCATGATCAACGACGCCAACATCGCGAAGCTCAAGGATCATTTCATCATCTGCGGATACGGCCAGGTGGGCCGGACGGTGGTCGACCAACTCACCCGCCTGGAGATTCCGTTTGTGCTCATCGAGACCAATGAAGGACTCTGCCGCGAACTCCTGAATGATGACGTGCTGGTGATCCAGGGTGACGCCAAGCGGCACGATGTGCTGGTGCAGGCAGGAATTGAGCGGGCGTGCGGCATTTGCATCGTAATCGACAGTGATTCCGACAATCTTTACATCACGGTCACCGCCCGGTCGCTGAACGCCAAAGCAAAGATCATCACACGCGCCGGCCAGCAACGCTATGCCAACGCAATTCGGAACTCGGGCGCCGATGAAGTCATCATCCCGGAATACGAAGGCGGCCTGATGACCGGACGAATGATCCAGAAATATTATCCGGCGCTCGGGAGTTTGAAGTAAGGGCGCGCGACGATCGCTGGTTGACTACCATTATTTAGCCGCGATTGTTGGCCCGGCATCGGGAAACAAATTCAGGAGCCATGTTACGGCAGCGGTGTCCGACCGCTTCGGGGTGTCGCTTTCCCCAAACATCACGCCACTCGAAAGCAATCGGACCTCACCGCTCCCGGCGCCACTTGGGGAGATCCAGAAACGTGGCGCCGGGCAAACTGGTTCATCTTGTTCCATAAGATCTCGTCGCGCGAGATCACGAGCTTTCCGGCATTGAATCGTGCACTTCGATCGCCTCCAAAACGGCGGCAATCGCATATCGCTCCTCGATCGGATCCACAAAGCCGCACGCCAGGATCGCGCTGGAGATGAGTTCACTGAGTTCGGTTTTCGGCAATTCTTCCAATCCCGCCACGGACTCGTCGAGCTCGTACAGGAGGAGCAGCAAGCGGGCCACTCTTTCATCGGTGACGCGAACTTCCAAATCGGCGAAAGCCTTATTGACCTCAGGGGTTGGCCACATGCGTTCGGTGGAGGGATCCAAAAACAGCTTATTTATTTTGTCCATCGATGCCTCCTTGTTCTACGCTCGCATGAATGCGGCGGTGATCGCGTCTGTCCATGTTGCGGTTATCGCCTGCCGTCAAAGCCGCACCACGGAACAGAACAGAGCTCCACAGCGGATTTATCCGACTTTGCCTGGAAGCGGTTGCCGCGTTCCTGATACTGCGCGCACGGCATCGCGTGATTGATCAATGCCCCTGGGTCAAGGCGAAGTTATCAGTCTGGAGTGCGGGTGCTTCAGATCAGAAACGTGCAGAGGAGATCCTGGAGAGAATGGGGATTACGCCGCACAAGCGTGTCGGCTGATTTCCGCTCGAGTGCTTGAGAGCTGATTCCGCGCCCGGCTTCCCAAACTTGCCTCGGCAGAATGACAGGGGCGATGGCGGGACGGACATACCTGACGCCAGGGACAACGGGAGGCGCCTGATTTACAGGGGTGTCAACTTCGTTATAGGAAGTCTCAGGGAGGTCAGGTTGCGGGATCGCGGAAACGCATACCACGGCGCTTAGTAGGAACAGAACAAGCGTCCAAACTCCTCGCCTCACCACTGCACCCCCGCGACTGTAACAATAGCCGTGGAACCGCAGGTTGTCAAAGGATTGCTATCACGAATTACGATCACCGATAGTAGTTGCTTTGGAATGTTATTGCGAGACATAAGAAAGTAAGTTTCCATGTCGCAGGCGCAAGAAAAGGATTGGGTGCAGCCATTCGTCTTTGCCTCACTTTGCCCGGGGGCCAGGTTCCAACTATCATTTCAACTACGGAATTCTAAATCTGACGGAGCATGGAACCCGGCTCCGCTACTTCATTTCTCTTGAAAGGCACTGATGATCACTATTGTTTCGGGACTGCCGCGTTCGGGCACATCGCTGATGATGCAGATGCTCGATGCAGGCGGGCTGCCGGTTCTCTCCGACGGCGAGCGCAAAGCCGACACCGACAACCCCAAGGGATACCTCGAGTGGGAGCGCATCAAGCAGCTTCCGAAAGATCCCGGTCTGATTGCGGAGGCCGAAGGCAAGGTGGTGAAGGTCATCTCGCAACTGATTCTGTCGCTGCCATCGGGCCACGAATACCGCGTCATCCTCATGCAGCGTCCGCTGCCCGAGGTGCTGAAGTCGCAGGATGAAATGTTGCGACGCCGCGGCAACGCGGATTCGAATGCCGACACATCCGTGATAGAAGAGGCCTTTCAGCGCCACCTGATCGAGGTGAATAAGTGGCTCGCGGGGAAGGCGAATGTGCAGGTCTCGCGCGTGCACTATCATCGCGTGCTGCGCGAACCGAAGGTAGTTGCCGGAGAAATATCCGCGTTCTTGGGAATCCCGCTCGACATCGAAGCCATGGTCCGGCAAGTGGATGGAAGCTTGTATCGCAATCGCATGAAGTAGGGTTGTGGCAATGAAGGGAACGTCGGCCGCCAAGGCCAGTATTTGAGGTCGCAAATTGCGACCTCAAAGCGGCGAACACGCGGGAGGCAATTCCCTTATTCTGTCGGCGAAAATCTCTGCTCCCAGCCGGCATCTGACATGAACTGACAAAAGCGCGTACCGCAAAAAACACCCATTTCTACTGCCTGTTTCGAGTTTGAGCACCGTCGCTGGCATGATCGCACCGTGTTTGTTGAAGGCAACTGGCAGAGAGCGTCGGCCACCGCGGCTAGTGTTTGAGGTCGCAATTTGCGACCTCAAAGCAGCGAATTCGCGGGGTGTCAATCTGAAGGAAACCGTTCCCGGTTGCACGGGAATTAAGATGGCGACTACCCCGTCCGTGTGTGCGGAAGGGCGAATCCGATCTTCTTTCGGCGACGGCGTGTCGGGTTCATTAGGCTCGCGATGACCCTAATGATTTTCTGGATCGTGCCGTCGTGCGTTTCCAGATGCTCTTCCAATTCTTCTATCCTGTCGGCGAATTCTCGGTTTGCCGCCAGCATCTGACGTAAGCGTACAAAAGCACGCACCACAAAAACACTCATTTCTACTGCCTGTTCAGAGTTGAGCACCGTCGCTGCCATGATTGCGCCATGTTCCGTGAAGGCATATGGCAGAGACCGCCGGCCACCGCGGCCGATGTTTGAGGTCGCAAATTGCGACCTCAAAGATTTGTTCTCTCGGGGCGTGAGCTGAAACATAAAATCCGCCGGGAATCTTTTACGGTTGCGTTTCGCTTGTTCATTCAAACGCTTTACGGACACGTTGTAGAGTTCCGCTAGCGCGGTGTCAAGAATGACTCTCTCGCGCCGCAGAATCATGATCCGAAGATCGATCGAGACTGCAGCCGTCCTTTTTCGGATGGCCAATGTGTGCTGCTCTCGTTTAGGTTTCGGCAAACGGATTTGCATCCAGTCATCGTAGCGGTCGCAGCCATCCGACGCTGTGACCGATGGGCACTTCGAATGTGATGAAAAACGAAGCTCACCCGTGACGCGCCCCAGGCGGAAGGGCGCACCCAGCCGGAGAACAAATCTTTGCGGTCGCAATTTGCGACCGCAAACAAGAAAATTATGTGACGCTCACTTCCGTATACGTCCCGTACACCTGCCGCAACGCTTCGCAGATTTCGCCCACGGTCGCGTAGGCACGGACGGCGTCGACTATGTAGGGCATGGTGTTGACCTCGGAAATATTTCCGTTGATGCCCGCGGTGGGAGTCTTGGCGGCGGCTCGCTTCAGGGCATCGAGGCGGCGCTGGACTTCCTCGTTCGAGCGGCGGGCGCGCAGGGCTTTGAGCTTTGCCTCCTGAGTGCGGGCTACCGATTCGCCGATGTAGAGAATGTTAGGAGACTCTTCTTCGATGACGAAATCATTTACCCCAACCGTGATCTTCTCGTTCGCTTCAACCGCGCGCTGATATTGGTAACTGGCTTCAGCAATTTCTTTTTGGGGATATCCGCGCTCGATGGCTTTGACCATTCCGCCCATCTGGTCCAGCTTCTGAAAGTAATCGAAGGCGCCATTCTCCATGTCGAGGGTTTGTTTCTCGACGAAGTAGCTTCCGCCAAGCGGGTCGACGGTCTGTGCCACGCCCGATTCGAAGGCAATGATCTGCTGCGTGCGCAGTGCGATGCGCGCGGCTTCTTCGGTGGGCAGGGCGAGCGCTTCGTCGTAGGCGTCGGTATGCAACGACTGCGTGCCCCCGAGGACCGCCGCGAGTGCCTGCAGGGCGACGCGCGCGATGTTGTTCATCGGTTGCTGCGCGGGTAATGAGACGCCGGCGGTCTGGGTGTGGAAACGCATCAGACGGGTGCGATCGTTCTTAGCGCCAAACCGGTCCTTCATCAGGCGATACCAGATCTTGCGCGCGGCGCGGTATTTGGCGATCTCTTCGAAGAAATCGTTGTGCGCGTTGAAGAAAAAGCTGAGCCGCGGCCCGAATTCGTCGACGTCGAGACCGCGGCGGCGCGCCCACTCGACGTATTCGACGCCGTCGTAGATGGTGAACGCGAGTTCCTGCAGCGCGGTCGATCCGGCCTCGCGAATATGGTAGCCGCTGATCGAGATGGTATTGAAGCGCGGCGTAAACTTCGATCCGAACTCGAAGGTGTCAATCACCAGGCGCATTGAGGGCGCGGGCGGATAGATGTACTCCTTCTGCGCGATGTATTCCTTGAGAATGTCGTTTTGCAGCGTGCCCGAAATCTTCTTCCAGTC
>Ga0209736_1000434_pt1 | contig 13486 bp, 12 predicted proteins | sample BlaSpr_A8_Ref_M3_FD_187992 | JGI IMG/M metagenome (GOLD analysis project Ga0209736, IMG submission 187992) | Forest soil microbial communities from Thunder Bay, Ontario, Canada - Black Spruce, Ontario site 2_A8_Ref_M3 (SPAdes) (version 2) | ecosystem: Environmental > Terrestrial > Soil > Boreal... | reverse complement strand
CCCATACGAATCCGCCGTGTCAATAAAATTGATGCCCAGTTCGACCGCCCGCCGAAGCACTCGAATCGCCCCGTCGTGGTCCTGTGGATCGCCCCAAACACCTTTGCCGGTAATCCTCATCGCCCCAAATCCCAACCTCCACACCGGCAGCTCCCCGCCAATCCTAAACAAGCCGCTCTTCGCCGCTGGCAATTCCTTGCCGGATGTTCCTGCGCCGCTCGTTCTCTCTGTTTTGCCGCTCATTTTCATTGCTCCTCGTGAGATTTTGCCGGTCGCGCGATCGCGTTTCGCGGCCGCTGGATCTTCTATTGCCATGTCCAGACTCAAAACGTTGGATGCCCGAGCCACGCCCTAGGGCATACAAATTTGAAACATCGGGGTCTACCTCTTACTCCATTTTCAAGACGTTAGAGGCTTTCTCTGGGAGGCTTTTCAGCCGCGGCACAACGCGGCGGCGCCGGCGATCCCGGCGTCCGACCCGTACTTCGCCAGGACCATCGGCATTTCCGCAGAGCGCTTATTCACGCACCAATTCGCCAACTGTTCGCGGATGCGCCCGAAAAATCCGCTCATGAGTTGCGCCACGCCTCCGCCAAAAATAAACACATCGGGTTCGACGAGGTCGATGACGTTTCCCGCCCAAATCGTTAGAAAATCCGCAGTTTCCCGCAGCACCTCGGCGGCAAGCGGGTCTCCCTGGTGAAACGCATCAGCCACAATCTCGGCATTCACGGCTTCTATATCACCGTCGGCCAGCACGAGCATTTTCGAGTCGGCCTCAGGCGTTTTCGCAAGCCGTTCCCGTGCTCGTCGCGCAATGGCTGGACCGGAGCACAAGGCCTCAATGCAACCGCGTTTCCCACAGCCGCACTGCGGTCCTCGATAATCGATGGTCACGTGACCGCCTTCGGCAGCGCTTCCCGTTCGCCCGTGATAAATCTTGCGATCGAAAACGATGCCGGTTCCAATGCCGGTACCCAGCGTCGCGTAAAAAACGTTTCGGTAGCCAACTCCAGCACCCCAAATCGCCTCAGCCAGCCCCGCCGCATTGCCATCATTGTCCACTCGCGCCGAAAGTCCAAAGACGCGCTGCACTTCCGCCGCCAACGGAAAATTCCGCCAACAAGGCACGTTGGGCGGATTGAGGATCACTCCGGTCACAGGATCGAGCGGCCCCGGCGCGCAAATTCCAATTCCCGTCATACTTGCCCACGCCTCCGGCCGCGCCGCAAAAGCCCCTTCGATAGCGGATTGCACCGCGCCGAATCCCTCCTCGGCACTTCCGTGCGCGGGCATCGCCACGCGCGTCTGAAAAAGAATCGTGCCCTCGGCGTCCACGAGCCCCGCGGCCACTTTGGTCCCGCCTATGTCTACACCGAGCACAAATGTGCGAGCCGCGTCCATTTTCTGATTCCTAAACTCTCAAGGGCGAATCACTCGATACCCAGGCGGTGCTGCATCTCCTCAAGAGTGTGTCCCTTGGTTTCTGGATAGAAGAAAAAGACGACGAAGAATTGCAGCACCATCATCGCTCCGAAAAACACAAAGGGATACGCCCCAGAAGATTTCGCAAGCTGCGGAAACGTATAAGCAATGATGGCGTTCATGATCCAGTGCGAAGAGCTCCCCACGCTTTGCCCCTTTGCGCGCACGCGGCTCGGGAACACCTCGCTTATGTACACCCAAATCACGGCGCCTTGCGAAATGGCGAAGAAAGCGATGTAGGCGACCAGGAACACGAGAAGATAACTCTGATGGCTATTCGTAAAGAACACCCAGGAGACACCCAAAAGGCAGGCAGCCGTTCCGACGGATCCGATCAGCAAAAGAGTCTTGCGCCCCAGCTTATCAATCACAGACATGCCCAGCAGCGTCGCCGCAAGATTCATCCCGCCGACAGCCACTGCCTGCAGGTCGCCGGACATCTTGCTGTAACCGGCCGCGGCAAAGATGTCATTCAGATAGTAAAGAATTGCGTTGATCCCCGAAAGTTGGTTGAACATGCCAATGGTAATCGCGAGAAAAAGAGGGAAGCGGTATTTCCAGGAAAAAAGCGGCTCGGAAGTTTGCAGGCGTTCGAGATGAATCGAATCGACGATTTCGCTCAACTCTGCCTCGGGATTTTCCGCGCCCATCATCTGCAGCACGCCCCGCGCCTCGTCCACTCGTTTCTGAGTAACCAGCCAGCGCGAGCTTGGCGGAATGCCGAAGAGCAGCACGAGAAAAAGCACCGCAGGAAGCGCGGCAATACCAAGCTGCCAGCGCCATTCGGCTGCGCCCAGTCCCAGCCGCCCGATGCAGTAGTTGGACAAATAAGCGAGCAGAATGCCGATCACAATATTTATTTGGAAAGTGCCGACCAACCGCCCGCGCGTTTTTGCGGGCGCCAGCTCGGCGATGTACACCGGCCCGAGCACCGAGGATCCGCCGATGCCAAGTCCTCCGATGAATCGAGCAACCAGGAGTGCATGCCAGTTCCACGCGAAGGCGCAACCCAACGCCGAAATCACATAGAAAACTGCCAGGACGCGCAACGTCTCGCGGCCGCCCCATTTTTGGCCGGGAATTCCTGCAGACATCGCGCCGATAATGGTGCCGAGAAGCGCCATGGCCACGGTAATTCCAAGGGCTTTCGGCGACAATCCATACGCAAGAGTGAGCGAGTGAGTCGTCCCGGAGATCACGGCGGTATCAAAGCCAAACAACAAACCGCCCAACGCTCCAACAGCGGTGGCTTTGGCGAGATTGGCATTCATTGCGGCCCTCTCGAGAAGGGAAGTGTCCTTGTTCTATCTCTCAGGACTCGCCCACTTTCGCTTCTCCTCTTACTGTGCGTAGAAAACGCTCATCGTCCGATAAAAATTCCACACATCCACTTTCGAAGACATCTCGAAAGGAGAATGCATGGAAAGCAGCGGCACGCCGAAATCTATCACTTCCATGTCCTCCCGAGACATGAATCCACCGATGGTTCCACCGCCGCCGGCATCCACTTTATATGTGTGGGTCTGCCACGGTATGCCGTTTCGGTCCAGCAGGCCGCGAATCTTCGCCGTATATTCCGAAGGCGGATCAAAACCTTCTCCGTACAGTTTGATGGTCACGCCGTAACCGAGCCGCGCCGCGTTCGTGGCTTCGGCGGTAGAAGGAAAAATCGGGTTCAGGCTGTCATTAGCGTCGGCGGAAATCACCAGCGAATTATGCAGGGCGCGGCGCAAATCCAAATCGTTGTAGGCCGAACCGCGCTGCGCGCCGGTGAGCCGCGCAATCGTCGAGTTCAAAAATTGCGAGCCCGCTCCGGTGTTATTTACGGAGCCGACTTCCTCAAAATTGGAAAGATACGCGAGCGCGGTGAATTTCGGTGTGCCCTTCAGATCGATGATGGCCCGTGCAGCGCAATAGGAAGAAACGCGGTCGTCCTGCCCATATGCGCCGACAAGTCCGCGGTCAAAACCAACGTCCGCAGGATGCGCCGCGGGTACTAGAGCAAGCTCCGCGCTCACCAGATCTTCCTCTTTGATTTTGTAAGTGGACGTCAGAAGTTGCGTGACTTCCACCGCGACCGACTCTTTCTCACCGGGAATGCTGCCAATGACGGGATCAAGCTCTTCGCCTTGCAGCACATTGGTGTACGTGCGCGTCCGCAGATCCACATCCGAATGCGGCGCGCTGTCGGGAATTACAAAAACTGGCTCGCCGGGATTCAGGCCGATCGAAACATCAACCGTGCGTCCATCGGCCGTATCGATGCGCCCGACCAGAGCGAGCGGAATGTTGGCCCACTGATATTTTTTGATTCCGCCATAATATTTCGTTTTAAAGAGCGCGAATCCTCCGGCAGGATAAATCGGGCGCCCCTTCAATTCGATATGCGGACTGTCCTGATGCGTGCCGACGACGCGCGAGCTTTCCACAATAGGTTCGGAGCCGATCACGGCGAGGATGAGGCTGCGGTCGCGGTTCGGAATGATCAAGCGCGCCCCAGGTTTCACTTGGTCAGGTTTGCTGAATTCGGCGAAGCCGGCAGCGTGCGCTCTGCGAATCACTTCACGTGTGGAGCCCAGCGCCGATCTCGCGACGTTCAGGTAGTTCTTGTAGTCCTCGGAGAAATCTTGAACTTGCGTGCGCTCCGCAGGAGTGAGCAAAAGCCACGAAGACTTTTTCTTTCCCCAGGCGTCGCCTTCGTCCTGCGCGCAAAGCGTGGCAGAAAAACTTGCCACGAAAGCAAGCAAGATGGCCGACAGAAAAATGCGTCGCTCCGCAATCCTCATCGTACTTTCTCCTCATCTCTCAGCCTATTTGGAAGGGATTCGAACCTGCTAGCTGACAGCGAACTGAGGATGGTACATCAAAATTGGCTTGGCAAGTGTAGCCCCGCTCGTGGTGCTATGTTCCGCCCCGTCGCGCGGTTGCGACTCCGATCGCGGCTACGTGCGCGCCCGCTGCAGTTCGTTGTTCACTGCTAAAGCGAAAAGAGTTAACGTACGCGGCATGTCTTCCAAGATCAACTTGTATGACAGCGTGCCGTATCCCAGTCTCGCTTTTTTGCAAACGCATCCGGACCGGCTTGCCGTGATGGGCACTCTGTTTGGCATGAATCCCGTGCCAGTGGAACATTGCCGCGTCCTGGAGATTGCTTGCGGCAACGGCAGCAATCTGATTCCCATGGCATACGGCCTTCCGGGTAGCGAGTTTGTGGGCCTAGACCTGGCCGAGAAACCGGTTGAAGTCGCACAAGAAAGAATTCGACGCCTACCTCTCAAAAACATTCGAATCGAACAAATGGATTTAATGGAGTTCGGACCAGAATTCGGCGAATTTGACTACATCATCGCCCACGGCGTTTACGCTTGGGTGCCGAAGGCGGTTCAGGACAAAATTCTCGCGATTTGCCGCGCCCATCTCAGCGCCAATGGCGTAGCGTTTGTGAGCTACAACACAAATCCAGCGGGACACGTCCGGGAAGTTTTCCGGGAAATGATGCAGTTCCACGAACGGCGCACGAGCGGAGCCGCGAATCCTGTAAAAACAGGCCGCGAGTTTCTAGAACTGATTCTGAAAGCGACCGATGCGCCGTCACCGTGGAAAGCGTTGTTTCAAGATGAACTGAAGCTGATGTTCAACCGCGATGAAAAGGTGGTGTACCACGACGATCTGGCGGAATGCTTCCTGCCGGTTTCGTTCGGCGATTTTGCCGAACGCGCGCAAGATTGCGGATTACAGTTTTTGAGTGAAGCGCACCTCAACGACGTGCTGGAACCTGAGTTGGGCGCAGAAGCGCTTGGCGCGCTGAGCCAGCTCGCCGCGGGCGATCTAATTGCCTACCAGCAGTATCTCGATTTCGCAAGGTATCGTAGATTCCGGCAGACGTTATTGTGTCACGCGGACCTTCGTTTGCGGCGCGAGGCAGTAGTTGCTCGCGCCAGAAAATTGCTGATTGCCTCGCCGCTGCGGGCTACCGCGGACCAACCCGATGGCGCCGTGGAATTCTCCAACATTCGCGGCGCGGGCACCCTCACGACGAACAATCCGGTAATCATCGCAGTTCTTCGGCGGCTGGAACAAATTTGGCCGCGGGCGGAGAGATTAGAGGAAGTCGTGAGCGCTACGCTGCCATTAGTTTCGGAGGGACAGCACATGGAAGCCGTGGAAGGCCTTGCGCAAGCAATGCTGAAGCTCGCGGCGAGCACCCTGGCTGACTTGCGAACCTACGACCTGCCGCTGGCTTCAGGAGTCAGTGAGAGGCCTGAGGCCAGTTTGCTGGCACGATCGATGGTGCACGAAGGAGGTCTGGTGACGACGCTGCTTCACACCCATCTCAATATAGAAGATGAGCAGGGAAGAAGGTTTCTGCAGTTGTTGGATGGGACTCGCGACCGCCAGGCATTGACCGAGGCTATTGCGGCAGAGACTCCGACCGAATCGCGCGAGATAATTCTCAAGCAAGTAGACGGGAACCTGATTAATTTCTATCGAATGGGATTGTTGGTTGCGTAGTGCGCGTGTTCAGACGCATGGATGGTTGATGATCCAATGCCAGAAATTTGGGAAGTCGCCTCGGTTTCTGTATGATTTCATGCCGTGAACATTGTCCTGAGTGATGTTGAGGCCAGGGTGCTGGGCTGTCTGGTGGAGAAGGAAATCACCACGCCAGAGTACTATCCGCTTTCGTTGAACGCGCTGGTTCATGCCTGCAACCAGAAGTCCAATCGCGATCCATTGATGAATCTGGAGGAGGACGTGGTGCGGGGGGCTTTGCGCGCTTTGGGCGAGCAGACGCTTGCCAGGTCGGCCAGCGGGGACAGCCGCGTGGCGAAATACGAGCACCGCCTTGCGGATACTTTCAATTTCACGCGGCCCGAAACGGCGATTCTTTGCGAGCTGTTGTTGCGTGGTCCGCAGACGCCCGGAGAATTGCGCAGCCGCGCGGAACGCATGCATCCGTTCGAAGATTTGAGCGTGGTGCAATCGACACTGAAACATTTGATGGAGCGCGAACCGCCGCTCGTGAAATTGTTGCCGCGGCAGACAGGCAACAAAGAGGCGCGGTATGCGCATCTACTGTCGGATGATGTGGAAGTGCGAGAGACGCCGCTCGTAAAGGATGCGGCGGTATTCAGAGGCGCGGAAGAGAACGACCGTCTTGCACAACTGGAAAATGAGATCGCGAGCGTGCAAAAAGAAGTTACGGATTTGAAGAGGCAGTTTGCGGAGTTTCGAAAACAGTTTGAGTAACCAGCTTCGCCATTAAAGCAGAGAGGGAACTGCTTTTCTTTTTGCGGGAAGGGTTGACAGGTGCCCGTCCGAGTTCATAACATGAGGTTTCACGACTGAAGAATTAAGTCGGCTTGGGGCGGTTCGAAACGTTGTGTAGCTCACGGCAAGAAACAAAAATACATGATCACAGTTAAAGAGCTTACGAAGAGGTACGCGCGCAACACGGCTGTCGACCACATCTCCTTCGAGATACAAAAGGGGCAGATTGTCGGCTTTTTGGGACCGAACGGGGCCGGTAAAACCACAACGATGCGGATGCTGACGTGTTTTCTACCGCCCACGGCAGGGACCGCGACCGTGGCGGGCTTCGACGTCCTCGAAGAGCCGATGGAAGTAAAAAAGCGGATTGGCTATTTGCCGGAAACGCCGCCGCTTTATCCAGAGATGATGACGAGCGAATACCTCTCTTTTGTCGGGAGCTTGAAGGGTCTTCGTGGCGCCGAATTAAAACAGAGAATCGATTACGTCAGCGAGCGCTGCGCGATCGCAGACGTGCGCAATAAACAGCTAGGCAAGCTCTCGAAGGGCTATCGGCAACGCGTTGGGCTTGCACAGGCGATCATCCACAATCCCGAAGTGTTGATATTGGATGAACCGACGGCAGGTCTGGATCCCAAGCAAATCAACGAGACCCGCGACTTGATTAAGGGCCTTGCGGGCGATCACACGATTATTTTGAGCACGCACATCCTTCCGGAGGTCGAGCAGATCTGCCAGTTGGTAATCATCATAAGCAAAGGCAAGTTGGTGGCGACGGACACGGTCGACAACTTGCAAAATCGCTCTCGCGGGGCGGAATCGGTTCTCGTGGAAGTCGCTGTACGCAATGGCGCCCTCGATCCTACCGTCGTGCAAGCTCGGATTGGAAAAGTTCCCGGGGTTAACCGTATTGTGCTCAAAGAAAGGCAGCCGGCACACTCCACGTTCGAAGTCGAAACCCAAAAAGACCACTTTACTCGTGGCGATCTTGCGCGTGCCATTGTCGAGGCGGGTTGGGATCTGAACGAGATGCGGTCCGCTGCGGTCAGCCTCGAAGAAGTATTCTTGCAACTTACCGGGACACAACAGACTGCTACGAATGAGGAAGTCGTTGTCACGGGAGCCGGCAAATGAGAAACGTTTGGCTCATCTGGCGCAAAGAGATGCGCAGCTATTTTGTTTCTCCGATCGCTTACATTCTGTTGTTAATGTGCGCGCTGATTTTTGGATTTTTCTTTTGGAGTCTGGTCCAAGCGTACCTCCAGTTCAGCATGGAAGCTCAAATGCGTGGCGAAATGTTCCCGATGAATGTGCCGGAAGAAATCACGCGCCGGCTGTTTGGGAACATACCCGTCACGGGACTTTTTATTATCCCCCTGATTACGATGCGGCTTTTTGCGGAGGAGAAGCGCACGGGCACGATTGAACTGCTAACGACATCGCCTATCCGGGACGGCGAAGTGATCCTCGGAAAATGGCTTGCGGCCACGACGCTGTACTTCTGCCTTTTGCTGTTGAGCGCCGTGAATGTCGCTTTTCTTTTCATTTACAGCCACCCGGACTGGAAGCCGCTTCTGGTCAGCTACCTGGGGCTTTTGCTGCAGGGCGCGGCTTTGCTGGCCATCGGGACGTTTATCTCCACGCTGACGAAGAATCAAATCATCGCCGGAGCTGCAACTTTTGGCGTCTGCCTGCTGATCTTCGTATGCGGATGGATCGGCGAATACAACAGCGACACCTGGGCGCGCGTTCTGGCGTACTTGTCGGTTTCTACCCACATGGAATCGTTCACGAAGGGAACGCTCGATTCGAAGGACGCCATTTATTACCTCACACTCATTTTTGTTGGACTTTTTCTTACGGCGCGCTCGATGGAATCGCTGCGCTGGAGGTCGTAATTGAATACCGAGTTGTTGAAGGCCAGACAAACGAAGTACGTGGCTTACGTGACGCTTTATATCGTGGTGGCGCTGGCCGTGGTGACAGTGGCCAACGTCCTAGCGGACCGCTACGACAAATCCTACGACGCGACGGCGAACAAGCAGTATAGCCTGTCGGATCAAACCATCAAGGTGGTCAAAGGACTGAAGCAGGACACGACAATCACCTACTTCGCTCAGGATTCGCAATTCGGCACAGCCAAAAACAAGCTGGACATGTACGCGAATCTTTCTCCGAGGGTTCATGTCGTGTACGTGGACCCGGACAAAAAGCCACTGATCGCAACGCAGGCCGGATTCAAGAATTTGAACACAGCCATCGTGCAAATCGGGGCGAACAAGAACGAGGCGAAGAGCATCAGCGAAGAAGACCTCACCGGCGCGATTATCCGCAACCTGAAGAACACGACGCGGACAGTGTGCTTCGTAACCGGGAGCGGGGAGCATCAGATAGACGACTCCGGCCGCAGCGGTTATTCGCGATTGAAAGACTTGATCGCCAAGGATGACTATCAAGGGAAGTCGATCGATTTACTGCAGAAGGCGGAGGTGCCTGGCGATTGCACCGTGGTGGTGGTGGGAGGGCCGCGCGGCGATTACCAACAACCGGAAGTTGATGCGCTGAAGAAGTATGTAGAGGATGGCGGGCGCGCACTGATTCTGCTCGATCCGCCGCTGAAAGTTGGGCGCGAAGAAATTGGCGATAACGATGCGCTGACTAGCTTGCTGGGAAGCTGGGGCGTGACGCCGAACAAGGATTTGATACTCGATTTCAACCCTGTTGGACAGCTTGCCGGGCTGGGACCGCAAGTGGCGCTTGTGACGCGGTACGACTCGCACCCAATCGTGAACGAGATGAAGGGGTCGGCTACAGGATTTCCGCTGGCGCGTTCGCTGGACACGAAAAACGCAGATAAGACGACGGTGGAGAAGCTGTTCGATAGTTCGGAGAGCAGCCTGTCGACCGCGAAACTGGATTCGGACAGAATCGATCCCAGCGACCCGAAAAACAAAAAAGGACCGTTGACGATCGCTGCCGTCGGGACGTACAAGACGGGCAAACAGAATTCACAGGGAAGATTCGTGGTGGTAGGCAGCTCGCAATGGGCGGCCAACTCGTTTTTGCCGTTCAACGGAAATCGGGACCTCGCGCTGAACACCATTAACTGGCTGTCTTCGGACGAAGATCTTATTTCCATCCGGCCAAAAGAGCCCGAAGACCGCAAGCTTACGATGACGCGAGCTCAGGTGCGATGGGTGGGGATCACGAGTTTGCTTCTGATTCCTGTCATCGTTATTGGCACGGGATTGTCGGTCTGGTGGCGCAGAAGGTAGAGCGTCTCGGGGCGCGAAGAGCACTTCACAGAATGCCGGGGCACCTCCAATGAAAATGAATAGTTTGCTGATCGCCGCGATTGTTCTGGCGGCGCTGTCAGGAGTTCTCTATTGGTCGAATCACCGAAAGCCGGCGGAAAATGCGGTGAAAGTTTCCACAGACGCGCCTCCCAAAATTCTTACGCTCACTCAGGCGGACATCACAAAAGTTGACATCAAGAAAAAAAGCGGAGACGAAGTAGTGCTCGCGAAGGACGGCGCTGGCAAATGGCAGATTGTTGCGGCGAAACCGCTGCGCGCAGACCAAAATGAAGTTTCGACCATGCTATCGACATTATCGTCGCTGAGCTCGGAGCGGCTGATCGAGGAGAAGACCAGCAACTTGGTGGATTATGGGTTAGCGCAACCGTCGGTCGAAGTAGACGTGACGGAGAGAGACAATAAGGCGCAGAAATTGCTGATGGGGGACAACACGCCGGCGGGGAATGCGGTGTACGTTGCGTTGGCGGGCGATCCTCGCGTGTTTACGCTGGCGAACTACAGCAAGACCAGCCTGGACAAGAGCGCGAAGGATTTGCGTGACAAGCGATTGCTGGTGTTCGAGCAAGACAAACTCAGCGTCGTAGAACTGAGCGCGAAGAAAGTGGACATCGAGTTCGGACGCAACAAAGACCAGTGGCAGATCGTGAAGCCCAAGCCGTTGCGCGCGGACGACGCGAAAGTCGAGGAACTGATTCGCAAGCTCGGCGACGCGAAGATGGACCTGGGCGCATCGGACGAAGACCAGAAGAAAGCAGCGGCAGCTTTTAGTTCCGGCTCCGCGGTAGCCTCTGCAAAAGTGACGGATGCTTCTGGAACGGAAGAGTTGCAAGTCCGAAAGAATAAAGAAGACTACTACGCTAAATCGAGCGCGGTTGAGGGCGTGTATAAAGTGGGAAACGATTTGGGAACGGCCCTCGACAAAACAGTCGATGATTTTCGCAACAAAAAACTGTTTGATTTTGGATTTACGGATCCCGAGAAGATTGAGTTGCACGATGGGACTAAGGCGTATTTCTTGACGAAGGGCGGATCAGATTGGTTTTTGGCAGACGGGAAGAAAGTCGATGCAATTGGAGCTGAGGGATTTGTAGAGAAGGTGCGCGACCTTGCGGCCAGCAAATTCGTGGATACGGGATTTAGCGCTGCAACGATCGACGTGACAGCGACATCGAACGGCGGGAAAAGAGTCGAGAAGGTTTTGATTGCGAAAGATGGCGATCATTTTGTTGCGAAGCGTGATGGCGAGCCTGCGCTGTATCAATTGGACCCCGTTGTGTTGACTGGTCTGGAGAAAGCGGCGGAAGACTTGAAACCTGCGGTTGCGCCGAAGCCCGACACGCCGAAAAAGAAGTAGCCGACACGAAAGGAATCGGAGCCAACCGGCGCAAGAAGTGACTGCGGCGTGCCGTAGCGGCGGCCAGCCTCAGAAGACTGACCCTATAAGCGCGGCATAATATTTTTGGCGTTTTGTTGGATGGCGCGATCTAGCGTGAGTTTTTCATCGGTCGTCAGTCGACGGACTGCGGCTTTTGCCAGGTCGCCTAGCGCGAGCGGGCCGATAGCTACGCGAATTAGTCGCAAGACTTCAATGCCTAGAGTCTCGAGCATACGGCGAATGTGGCGGTTCTTACCTTCATCGAGAATAATTTCCAGCCAGGAATTGCGCTCTCCTTGACGAAGTAGGGAAGCGCCCTTAACGCGAAGCGTCTCACCATCTTTCGTACGAATACCATTCTTGAGAGCCTCGAGCAACGCCGCGTCGGCAATTTGTCCAATTTGCACGTGGTACGTTTTGTCGAGATGTGTTTCCGGCGCGGCGATTCGGGCGGCCCACTCCGAGTCGTTGGTGAGGAGCAGCAAGCCCTCGCTCGCCTTGTCTAGCCTGCCGACGGGAGTCACCCATGGAAGGTCCGCGCCGAGAAGTGTGTAGACCGTGTCGCGGCCTTTTTCATCGGAGGCCGTGGTGACAATGCCGCGAGGCTTGTTCAGCACCAGATAGATTTTGGCGGCGGCCTTGAGTTGGTGTCCGTCGACTTCGATGCGGTCCTTCGTGAGATGGACGGGAGTTTCCGGATCGCGGCGCACCGCCCCATTTACGTGTACTTTACCCGCACGAATGAGTTCTGCAGCTTGTGCTCTGGAGCAGTAGCCGAGCTTGGAAAACGTACGAGCTAAACCGGGCATTGAGTCTCAAAGCCACGCGGCGGCAAGGATCGGGTGGATGCTAGTAGCGATTTGAGCGCAGATATGGAAATATGATGTCCAGGAGTTTGCCATGGCCGAACAAGACAAAATCGATTGGTCCCAATGCTCATTGGTGGAGGTTGACCCGCTCGTTCTTAGTGGCGCTCCGGTGCTGCGCGGCACCCGCATGCCGGCGAACGCGATCGTAGACAACTTTGACTACGGGTCGAGTGTAACCGAAATCTCAGAACAATTTGAGCTGCCTGAGGAGACCGTCCAGGCGATTCTGGCGTACGCAAAGAGCCATCGCGTTGCGCATCCTGTTTGACAAGAACATTCCGATTGGTGTTCGCCACTTTTTGCGAAAGCATGAAGTTCGGACCGTCGTTGAATTAAAGTGGCCTCCCAAACTTCAGAACGGAGAGCTCCTTCGAGCCGCCGAGGCTGAAGCGTTCGACGTTCTGATCACCTGCGATCAAAACATCACGTATCAGCAAAACCTGACGCGTAGAAACCTGGCTTTGGTCGTCTTTGGGTCGAATATCTGGCGCGTCGTTCGAATTTACAGCGACTCGATCGCGGCGAAAGTGGATACGACTTAGACCGGGAGGGTATTGCTTTATCGAGATGCCGCATCCGGCCAAACCGGTGAAAAAATCGACCGACTGAACTTGCTCTAGATCGAGCCTGGTACCGCTGGATTTGGTGGAGATGCGGGCGCGTCGTGCTTGACGGCCCCGTAGCGGTCGGCTAGCCAGGCGCGGACTTCGTCGGGGTCGTAGTGGAAAGGGCCCATGCCGCCGCGGTAGGCGATGCGGCCAGATTCATCGATGACATAGAGACGCTCGGGCCATGCCGCGTAGGCGTCATTGGCGGCGTTGTTGATGTCGTCGATGCCGAAGGCGATGGGGTAGTTGAAGCGCTTGATGAAATCGTTGGCGATAGCGACGCGCTGGGCTAGGGTTTTCGGCTGGGCGTAGCAGACATCGTCTTTCACGTTGGACTTCATCTGCCACTCGTCGGTCGGATGAGCTTCGCGGACGTAGACGGTGAGAAAGTCGGCGTGATCTTTGTAATCGTTGTAAATCTGCACCACGTCACCGACGTGGCGGCGGAAGGGCGGTCAAGTGTAGCTGCCGAAGATGATGACGAGTGGGCGGCCGCCGGTGCGTTCGCGGATGTGGAAGCGATCGGAGCCGTCGAGAGCGACCAAGCGGGCGTCGGGGGCG
>Ga0209736_1000433_pt1 | contig 13488 bp, 10 predicted proteins | sample BlaSpr_A8_Ref_M3_FD_187992 | JGI IMG/M metagenome (GOLD analysis project Ga0209736, IMG submission 187992) | Forest soil microbial communities from Thunder Bay, Ontario, Canada - Black Spruce, Ontario site 2_A8_Ref_M3 (SPAdes) (version 2) | ecosystem: Environmental > Terrestrial > Soil > Boreal... | reverse complement strand
GCAGGAGAACGTCACCGACTTGTACGCGCGGCTTAAGTCGGTGATGGAGGCGAGCGGCGAGACCTTCGAGATGGTGCTGGTCGATGATGGATCGATCGATGGCACGTTTCCGCTGCTGCGTGAGATTGCCGCCGTTGACAGCCGCGTGACCGTCGTCAAGCTGCGCCGTAATTTTGGACAGACCGCCGGCCTCGCTGCCGGATTCGATCATGCTCGCGGCGAATACATCATCGCCATGGACGGCGACTTGCAGCACGATCCTGCGGACATTCCTTTGTTCCTGGAAAAAATCGCCGAGGGCTACGACATCGTCAGCGGTTGGCGCAAGAATCGCGTCGATAATTTCTGGCTGCGCCGCTTTCCTTCGCGCTGCGCCAACTGGCTGATGGCCAAGCTGAGCGGCGTGGACATCCACGATTTCGGCACCACGTTTAAAGCCTACCGCCGCGAAATCCTGGGACAGGTCCCGCTCTACGGAGAGCTCCACCGCTTCATCCCCGCACTAGCTTCGTGGCACGGCGCGTCGATCATCGAAGTGCCGATCAAGAACGTGAACCGGGAACGCGGAGCTTCGCATTATGGAATCTCGCGTACCTTCCGCGTGTTCTTCGATCTCATCACAATCCGCTTCCTGCTCAAATATCTTTCCCGCCCGTTGCATTTCTTCGGCACGGTGGGGATGTTCAGCATCATGGCGGGCTGCGGAGTCTCCGGCTGGTTGATTCTGCAGAAGCTGTTGCACCAGGCCGATGTCATGACCCAGCACGGCCCGCTGATGATGTTCTCCGCGGTCCTCTTGCTGGCGGGATTGAACATGCTCGCCGTCGGCCTGCTCGGAGAAATGCAGGTGCGCCATTATCACGAGCCCGCCCAGCGCGCTCCGTATTCCGTCGATCGTATCCTGCGCGCGCAGAGCGAAGAGAGCACCATCTCGGAGTGATTGCATTTGCAATCTAACCTCCGACCTCTGACCTTATCAAAGCGTTATAATTTGATCGGCCGCTATGCCAGCCACAACTCTGCACGAATTGCGTCTTGCCAGCCGGATGTCGAGGCTTGGCACCGAAACCGCTTTTGAAGTTCTGAACCGTGCCCGGCAGCTAGAGAAACAGGGCAAAGAAATCATCCACCTCGAAATTGGCGAACCCGACTTCGACACGCCCGCCAATGTCATCGAGGCTGGTGTCGACGCTCTCCACAAAGGCTGGACCCACTACGGTCCCGCCGCCGGTCTCCCGGATCTGCGCCAGACGATTGCCGACTACGTCAGCCGCACCCGCGGCGTGCCGGTTTCCAGCGAAGAGGTTGTTGTAGTGCCAGGCGGCAAGCCGATTATTTTCTTTACGATCCTGGCGTTGATTGATGCGGGAGATGAAGTCATCTACCCGAATCCCGGCTTCCCCATCTACGAGTCGATGATCAAGTATTCGCTCGGCAAGGCGATTCCGATTCCGTTGCGCGAAGAACGTGATTTTTCCGTAGATGTCAAAGAACTGGCATCGCTGATTACCGACCGCACGAAGTTGATCATCCTGAACTCGCCGCACAACCCGACCGGCGGAGTGCTCACCAAGACAGACATTTCTGAAGTGGCGGAGGCCATCGGCGACCGCAACATTCTTATTTTGTCGGACGAAATCTACAGCCGCCTTATTTATGAGGGCGAGCACTTCTCCATCATGAGCGTACCCGGGTTCAAAGAGCGCACCATTCTGCTCGACGGATTCTCCAAAACCTACGCCATGACCGGATGGCGCCTGGGCTACGGTGTTATGCGGCCCGATCTTGCCGTTCATATTTCGCGCCTCGTAATCAACTCGAACTCCTGCACTGCGAGCTTCACGCAGGTTGCCGGAATTGAAGCGCTACGCGGCGACCAGTCCTCGGTCGAAAAAATGAGCGCCGAGTTCAAGCGCCGCCGGGATGCCTTCGTCGCCGGTCTGAACAAGATCAAAGGCTTCTCCTGCCGCATGCCGAAAGGCGCGTTCTACGCCTTCCCCAACATTACGAAGACCGGCTGGCCTTCAAGGAAACTGGCCGACGCGCTGCTCGAACAAGCGGGCGTTGCCTGCCTCACTGGGACGGCGTTTGGGGAATATGGCGAAGGTTATCTCCGCTTCAGCGTGGCTAATTCGCTGGAGAATCTGACGAAAGCGCTGGCGAGAATTGAAGGCTGGACCGCAAAGAATCTTTGATCTCCGGTTGACAATCCACCGTCCGACTTGGTGTAAACTTCTGCCTCTATGGCAAACATCGATCAGCATTCCGCTGGCTCCTTCTGCTGGATCGAACTCCACACCACCGACCAGAATGCCGCCAAGAATTTCTATAGCGCGCTCTTCGGCTGGAATCCCCAAGACATGCCGATGGGTCCTGACGGCGTTTACACCCTATTTAAACTTCAGGGCCGCGATGCTGCTGCCGGATGCAGCCTACGTCCCGATGAGCGTTCGATGGGCGTTCCTCCGCACTGGTTGATTTACATCGCAGTTGACAACGTTGACGGAGCCGTCACCAAGGCGGAGCAATTGGGAGGCAAGATTCTTGCCCCAGCCTTTGACGTCATGGACGCGGGCCGGATGGCGGTCGTCGAAGACCCCACCGGGGCGGCTTTCTGTCTCTGGACGGCGCAGAAAAACAGCGGCATCGGAATCGCCCACGTCGCTGGCACGCTCTGTTGGGCCGATCTGAGTACCCCCGACCCGAAACGAGCCTCTGATTTTTACTCCGGCCTTTTCGGATGGCAGTTGATCTCGGACCCGAAAGATCCGTCCGGCTATCTGCATATTAAGAACGGCGAACACTTCATCGGAGGCATTCCACCCGGGGCCCATCGGAAGCCTGGAGCGCCTCCGCACTGGCTGGCCTACTTTCAGGCGGATGATGTTGATGCTTCGGCATCCCAGGCCAAACAGATGGGAGCCAATCTCTATCTCGCGCCCATGACGATGGAAGGAGTCGGCCGCATGTCGGTGATCGCCGACCCGCAAGGCGCGGTGTTCGCGATCTTCAAGTCAGCGCGCTGAGTAAGGAGTGTGAATCATGGCTGTGAAGCAAGGGGAACTCCAACTCTTGCAGCACCCCGCTTCGAGGGAACTATTGCAGTCAACGATTCCCGCGCGTCTGGCTTATACTTGGACCGACGGCACTCCGCGGGTCATACCGATCTGGTTCCACTGGAACGAGCGCGAGTTTGTGCTGGCGACTCCACCAAAGGCACCCAAGCTGAAGGCGCTCGCGAAGAATCCCAAAGTGGCCCTTACGATTGACGACAACACTTTCCCGCACAAGGTACTGCTGGTGCGCGGTACGGCGCGACTCGAAACCTTAAAAGGAATTGTTCCCGAATACGCCGTAGCTGCCGAGCGCTATTTCGGAAGCGAGCAAGGGAAGGCATGGGTAAAGCAGCTGGGCTCGATGATTCAAGAGATGGTGCGAATCACGATTACGCCGGAATGGGTGGGCCTCCTCGACTTCCAAGTCCGTTTCCCGAGCGCCCTGCCGCTGTGAGCCTTCTCGCGCCAAAGCTCCCGCTCAGCTTCTTGACGCAGTTTCCTTTTAATGAGCCTTCCAGCTTTTCATCAACTCCGAATTTGCGAGTCGGCCAAACTCTGTCACGCCGCCCGGAAGCGGGAGGCACGGTTTCGGTGGAGGCGCCACCGGGCTGGGCAACGCCGGAACCGCAACTCTCGGCTTAGTCAGCTGGAGAGCGGTCACCAGGTTCCCCACATCGCTCGATGCATCGCGCGCGGTAAGTGGTGGCAATCCCCATCTCCACTCGATTAACTTCAATGCTGAGGTGTGATCGAAAACCGTATTGACGAATCGCGGACTCGCCGGATTCCCGCGCGTGAACGGCGACGCAATCACGGTCGGCACTCTGGGGCCGAGGAGCGTCTTTCCATTCACAATGTCAGGATCCACATTGTTGGGCGCGGCTGCCCGCGGCGGCGGGACGTGTTCAAAGAATCCGCCGTTCTCATCGAAGTTCACGACGAACACGGTATTCTTCCACGCCGGCCCGCTCGCCACGGCATGGAACGTCTTTGCCAGAAAGGCCTCGCCCGAGCGTATGTCGGCATGGGGATGATCGTCGTTTCCCGTCCCGTCGTCGGTCAACGTGTAAATCGGATCGACGTAGGAGACCGCCGGCAGGTTTCCGCTCGCCGCATCCGCGAGAAAATCGCTATACAAAAACGTGTTTAATAAGTATTTCGGACCCCACAGCCCGAGAAAAGGCAGGTTGTTGAAGTAGTAGCGTGCGCTGACGCCGGCATTGTTCAGCGAGTCGAAAATGGTGGGCAAGCTGGACTGGGTGAGCGAATTATCCAGCCGGTCGGTTTGCGCCGCGAACTGGAAAATTCGGTTGGGAAAGGTCGGCCCGAGGATCGAGCAAAAATAGTTGCTGAGCGTCGTATAGTGAAGCGCCAGCGCGGCATAGAAGGGAATATCCTTCTTCGTGTAGTAGCCGATCGCGAAAATATCGTTCGCAGGATTCTTGAGGAAACCGTCCATCGCCCCGCCGTCGTAGTCAATCCGGCCTCCCGAGTAAGAATGGTCCGGGTCCGGATGCGGGCAGCCGGTATAGTCGGGCGCGAGCGGGTAGGTCGAATGCGAAACCCCGTTGGGATCAACGTAAGACAAACCCGCCTGCTTCCCATTGGCGCCGGGGAGCCATCCGAGGAAGTGATCGAAGCTGCGGTTCTCCATGGTCACAACTACGATGTGATGAATGCCGGACTGGTCCGGCGCCGTTAGAGCGGGCGTGCTGGACGCCTCGCTGGCGAATCGTGCTTTGGAATTCAGTCCTGCGACCGATCCGAATACGGTTGCGCCACACGCTCCGGCCACGCCGGATAAGAAGTCTCTTCGATTGATTGCCATCGGGAATCTCCAATCCAAACTCGAACGAGTCCAAGCTCGAACGAGCTTATGCGAAAACTTCGACTGATCGGGAAGCGGCCAACCCTGCCGCCGCACGTTTCGGTGCTTGCTTAGACGTAGCTTCGCGCAACGAGGTTGTGGATCACTAGGCCGGCAGTGTTAAAGAACTGTGAAATCTTCAAACGTGGAATTCGGCGTCGTCGGCCCGACTCATCGGCAGAATTGATCAGAGAGTTCGCAATCTAGGCCGAACACTGCATCTCAACTATGTGTCGACAATGTAGCTACTATAGGATATACTGTGTATCATTAGGGGAAGGAGCCTGGTTCATGAAGACGCACATGGTTCGATGGGGCAACAGTCTGGCCGTACGCATTCCCAAGTACGTGGTTGAGGAAGCCAAGCTGAAGGAGGGCGACTCGCTGGAGATCGAGGCCCCCGCCGAAGGCCGCGTTGAACTGCGCCGGCCTACGAAGATTCCCACGCTGTCGCAACTCGTTTCCCAGATCACACCAGAAAATCGCTACGGTGAGGTTTCAACCGGCGCGGAAGTGGGCAAGGAAGCCGTGGAATGGTAACTTCCTACGTTCCGGACGCCGGGGACATCGTGAGGATGGATTTCGATCCCCAAGTTGGCCGCGAACAGGCCAAGCGACGACCTGCACTGGTGCTTACCGATCAACGTTACAACCGCGTCAGCGGCCTCGCCGTAGTTTGTCCGCTTACAAGCAAGCGCAAACCCTACCCCTTCGCCCTGCCCATCACCATTGATAAAGTCGAGGGCGCAGTTCTCGTCGATCAGTTGAAGAGCATGGATTGGATCGGCCGCCAAGCGAAATTCCATTCCACGGCAGAACCAGCGTTGCTGAGCAAGGTTCGGCAGTATGTCGCTGTGCTGCTCGGGCTCCGCTGATTGAAGTCGATCTTTGAGGAATGGCGGCAGCGGAGGCGGCGCGCTCCACTCGTTTGCATCTCCCCGGTCCCGGATGGTAAAACCCTCCCTAGGTTTCGCTCGTGAAACGGTTCGTGAAAAAGATCGCCGTCGACTCCTTCCTCGCTCTTTCCACGCTGCTTGTCGTGTTCGTCATCGCTCGCGCCGCCGATCGCTCGCGCCGAATCAATCTTCCAACCAGCAAGGCTCTGACGCTCCCTGTCCCCGGATATCTCGCCCCCACCAACAGCTTTCCCGCGACCATCGCGCTCAGCCCTGATGGCCGTTACGCGGCGTTGCTCAATCAGGGATACGGCACGCAAGAGACGGGCGCGCGCCAGTCCATCGCCATTCTCGATCTCAGGAACAATCAACTACACGACTTTCCCGACGACCGATTAAGCGACGATTACTCCACGCGCCAAAGTTACTTCCTCGGCTTCGCGTTCTCGAGCGACGGCAAGCATCTCTATGCCTCGATGGGATCGATCACCGACCCCATGGGCGAGAAGCCAAAGAGCACCGGCAACGGCATCGCCGTGTACAAATTTGCGGACGGACAAGTTACGCCAGAGCGCTTCATCAAGATCGCGCCCCAGCCCATCGCCGAAGGGAAAGAAGTGGCGTTTGGCTTGCGCCAGACTCCCGCCGGAACCGCGCTGCCATACCCTGCGGGGATCGCTGTCCTGCCAGGGCCGACTGGTGATCGTCTGCTCGTGGCCAACAATCTTTCCGACAATGTTGTGCTACTCGACGTCAGTTCCGGAAAGATTGAAAAGTCGTTCGACCTGAGCCGCAGCCGTTATATCCCGAGCGCGTATCCGTACACGGTAGTCGTAAACAAGGCTGGAACGAAAGCGTGGGTCAGCTTGTCGAACAGCGCCGCAGTTGCGGAATTGAATCTCGAAACCGGTAACGTAGCGCGGTGGATTGATATAACAAAACCTACCGATGCGATCGCTCCCAGTTCACACGCGACGGCGATGCTGTTGAGTCCGAGCGAGGAAACGCTTTACGTGGCGCTCGCCAATGCCGACATGATCGCGGCCGTCGATTTGAAGGCTGGTTTCGCGTTCCTTTGCTATCGCACCGGTTCCAGGACTCCCGGGTCAGTACTTCAGGCGATTGCCCTCTCACCCGATGGCAAGCATCTCTACGCTGCAAGTGCTTCGCTCGATGCGATCGCGGTGATCGAAGTTAGGCAGCTCCCAAAAGGGATGATCTCTGGCGTTATCGGCGTGGGCGTTAAAGCAAAAGACGATCCCGTCGGCTTTATACCAACCGAGTGGTATCCGAGCGCACTCGCCATCGCGGGCAACGACCTGCTCATCGCCACCGCCAAAGGAGAAAGCAGCGGCCCTAACAACATGCAGGGCCAGCTGAAGGGCGAGCGCAAGAGAAAGGAGCATCCCTACATTGCAACTCTGATCGGAGGTTCCATTGCCCGCCTCAGCCTTGCCGACATCGACAAAAATCTTGCCGCCTACACTCGCCAAGTGGAAGAAGATAATCTCATCCACTCGGATGGCGGAAAGTTCGAGTTCGCTGGTGGAACGAATCCCGTCCGCCATGTGATCTATGTGCTAAAAGAGAATCGCACCTACGATCAGATCCTCGGCGACCTGCCTGTCGGCGACGGCGACGCATCGCTAACTATGTACGGCGCAGACATCACGCCCAACCAGCACAAACTCGCCCTGCAATTCGGCGTACTCGACAACTTCTACGACAGCGGAGAAGTTTCCGGCGACGGTCACCTGTGGTCCACCGCCTCCACCACTTCCGACTACAACGAAAAAACGTGGCCCATCGGCTATCGCAGCCAGGAACGCACCTACGACTCTGGTGGCAGCGTGGCCGAAGAACTTCCACTAGAGCAGGGAATCCCCGACGTCGACGATCCCGCCACCGGCTTTCTCTGGGACAACCTCGCGCGCCGCGGCCTCACCTATCGCATCTACGGAGAATTCATCGCCGCCGTGTGGTGCAAGAACGAGAAAGCAAATTCACCTAAGGAAGGAACGCCGCCTCCTTCGTCCGCGACCTGTCCGGTCGCCGAAATTAGCAAAGGAGAGCCGCTGCCGCCGAATGTCGGCAACCCGCGCGGCGGCCCAAGCCCGTGGCCTTGGGCGATTCCTCAGATCAAGCGCATGCGTCCCACGAAAGCCGCGTTGCGTGACCACTACGATCCGCAATTCCCCGACTTCAATACCGACTATCCTGACCAACTCCGCGCCGACGAATTCCTTCGCGAATTCGACGAGTTTGTAAAAGGGAAGGGAACCGCCAAAGAACTTCCGCAGTTCACGTTACTCTACCTGCCTGACGACCACACCGGAGGCACGCGCGCTGGCAAGCCAACTCCGCAGGCTTCAGTTGCCGATAACGATCTCGCGCTCGGCCGCGTAGTCGAGGCCGTTTCTCATAGTACTTATTGGGACGACACCGCCATCTTCGTCCTCGAAGACGATGCGCAGGACGGCGCCGATCATATCGATGCCCATCGCTCGACTGCCCTGGTCATCAGCAAATATGCTCCGCACGCGCCGCAACCATTCGTCGATCATCACTTTTACACCACTGTCAGCATGGTCCACACGATGGAAGCTCTACTCGGCCTCCCTCCGATGAACCTGTTCGACGCGCACGCGCCGCTCATGGCGCCACTGTTCTCCGGCCCGGGAACGCAACCGCCCTTCCATGTTGACGACAAAAATCTGCGCAGCGGTCTCATCTACAAAGTGAATGAAAAGAAAGCGGCGGGTGCGAAAGAATCGTTGCAGATGAATTTCTCCCGTCCTGACGCGGCAGACGCCAAAAAACTAAACGCAATTCTCTGGCAGGATGTAAAAGGCAACGTCCCGATGCCCACGATGGAGCGTCGCCCCTGAAAGAATTACGTAGGGACAGCCGCCCTCCTTCGGCTTCGCTCAGGACCTGTCCCGCGGAGCGCAGCTCCGCAGAGCCCTCGAGGGCTAGGCTACAATCTGCTCGTGGGATCTCCCATCGAGTGCACCAACCTGCGCAAGACCTACGACGGAAAAGTCGAAGCCGTCCGCGGAGTCAGCCTGCGCATCGAAGCCGGCCAGTGCTTCGGACTCCTCGGCCCAAACGGAGCCGGGAAGACCACCACCATCGAAATACTCGAGGGCCTGCTCGCACCCACTTCCGGAGAAGTCCGTATCTTCGGACACACTTGGAACGACAACCCGCGCCAGCTTCGCGAATGGATCGGTATCTCGCTGCAGGAAACGCGCCTGTCGGAAAAACTAAACGTCCGCGAAACCATCGAACTCTTCGCCAGCTTCTATAGCGAGCCGCGCCCCGCCGACGAAGTGCTCGAAGAATTGGAACTCACTGAAAAAGCCGACGCCTGGGTCGGCAAGCTTTCCGGCGGCCAGAAGCAACGCCTCGCCGTCGCCACCGCCCTGGTCGGCAACCCGCGCATCTTATTTCTCGACGAGCCCACCACCGGACTCGATCCCCAAAGCCGCCGCCAGCTCTGGGACATCGTCCGCGTCTTCCAGAAAAAAGGTGGCACTGTCCTTCTCACCACTCACTACATGGACGAGGCCGAACGCCTCTGCGACCGCCTCGCCATCGTGGATCACGGCCAGATCATCGCCGAAGGCACTCCCTCTGACCTCATCGACCGCCTCGGCGGCCATCACGTGGTCGAGTTCCGAGTCGATGGCCGAGTAGTTGGAGTTGTCAGCGGCAACTCGAACGGCCAAGAAACCGATGCTTGGCGCGCGCTCCCCAGCGTCGAATCCGTCCGCAGCGAGGACGGTACAATCTGCCTCAACGTGCGCGAACCTCATCTCACCATTCCCGCGCTGCTGGCTGCGGTCAATCAGCAGGGCCACCAACTCGAACACCTCAGCACGCGCCAGGCCAGTCTCGAAGACGTTTTCGTAAACTTGACCGGCCGCCATCTGCGGGAGAACTAAATGGCAACGGAAACCGAAACTCCGAAGACTCCAGGGCCGACTCCGACGATTCCGAAACTCGGCCAGCCCAACCGCCCCGCGCGCCACAGCGGCCGCTGGTCCGGATACCGTCATCTGCTCTGGGTGCGCATACTCGAACTCAAGCGCGAGCCTGAAGTAGTGTTCTGGGTCTTCATCTTTCCGCTGTTGCTCGCGGCTGGTTTGGGTATCGCCTTTCGCAACAAGCCCGCGGACGTCACGTCGGTCGTCGTGATCGCGGGCGATGGCGCGCAGAAAACGCTAGCCATGCTGCAAACCTCGCCCGCGCATTCCACCATCCGAGCTACCGTGCTCGATCGCGATGCCGCGCTCAATGCTTTCCACGTCGGCAAGTACGATCTCGTGATCGAGTCGAATCCCGACGCCAGCTACACTTATTATTACGACCCTGCTCGTCCGGAGAGCGTGCTCTCACGCGCCGAGACTGACGCCGCGCTGCAATCCGCCGCCGGACGCAAAGACGCACTCACCACTTCCGCCCAATCCTCCAGCGAACCCGGCTCCCGCTACATCGACTTCCTCATCCCCGGGTTGCTGGGGATGAACCTGATGAACTCCGGCATGTGGGGAGTAGGCTTCGCGCTGGTCGAAATGCGCCAGCGAAAATTACTGAAGCGCTTCGTAGCCACGCCCATGCGCCGCAGCGATTTCCTGCTCGCCTTAACCAGCAGCCGGCTGGTCCTGATGGTGATTGAAGTAGGACTGCTCTTGGGCTTCGGCGTGCTGGTGTTTCACATGCGAGTGCATGGATGGCGATCGGTCCTCTCGGTCCTCCTGCTGGCATCGCTCGGAGCGGTAACCTTTGGCGGCGTCGGTCTCCTAACCGCCTGCCGCGCGCAGAAAATCGAAAGCGTTTCCGGCCTCATCAATCTGGTCATGATGCCGATGTGGATTTTCTCCGGCGTCTTCTTTTCCTACGATAAATTTCCGGCGATGGCCCACCCTTTCATCAAGGCCCTTCCACTCACCGCGCTCAACGATGCGCTGCGAGCGACGATCATCGAAGGCGCGACTCTAAGCTCACAATCTGGGCGACTGCTGGTGCTCGCAGTTTGGGGCGGAGTGTCGTTCGTCCTGGCGCTGCGGTGGTTTCGCTGGACGTAGGGCAGCTCTCAGCCATCAGCCGTCAGCCCTCAGCAAAATAGTTCGTGGAGAGAGAGGAGCTAACCCTTCGACTTCTTGTATTCGTCGAACGCGTCTAGGAAGCGGTCAATCTCTTGCTTCAACATGTAGTAAGGCGTGGACAGGCGCAGCTTGTGCGGTTCGGCTCCGCGGATTCGAATTTTCTTTTCTTTCCACAGCCAGTGCTCCAGAGCCATGCGGACGATTGGCGGCACATTTACCGCGGCTATTGCGCAGCGCATCGAGGCGTCCGGGGATGTCCACGACGTCGCGCCGCGTTTGATCATGGCTCCCAGGATGTAGTCGCAGAGCTGGCGGTGGCGGCGTTCGATGCGGTCCATTCCGATGTCGTGGGCTAGTTGAATCGAGGCACGCAGTCCCCAGAGTGCGGGCACATTTGAACTGCCGATGCGCTGGAAACGTTCGGCGCGGAGCTTTACGTCGTCCCAGCCTTCGGTTGCGATCGTGTTCCACAGGCGGTCGATCATTTCGTCGCGGACGTAGAGAAAGCCCGACCCTTTGGGTGCTTGCAGCCATTTGTGCGGGCTCGATGAATACATGTCGCAACCCAACTCGTGCACGTTCAGGCGCATCATTCCCGGAACGTGCGCTCCGTCGACGGCCGAGATAATCCCTTTGCTCCGGGCCAGCGCACAGAGTTCTTTGGCCGGCAGCACCACTCCTGAAAATGTGGTGATGTGGCTGAAGAACAAAACCCGGGTGCGCGCGGTGATCGCGTCGCTGAAGAGATTCAATACCTGCGCGGGATTTTCTACCGGCCTTGGCAGCGTGATCTTCTTTACCACGATTCCGTAGCGCTTTGCGCGCAAATCCCACGGGTGCTCGCCTCCGGGATGCTCCTGATCGGTCATGAGCACTTCGTCGCCGGGCTTCAGATCGACGCCGTTCGCGATGTAGCTGTTGGCCTCGGTGGCATTTCTTAGGAGCGCGATCTCATCGCGGTTGCAGCCTACAAAGGCGGCCAGCGGATCGCGAAACTGGTTCCACGACGCGTATCCCCAAATGGGATAGTCCTCGGGATCGGCCTCGTTGAGCTTCTCGCACGCTTCATAGCCTGCAAATACGGCGCGGAGGACGGGCGCCGGACTCGACCCTACGGTGCCGTTATTGAGGTAGATCTCGTCCGGTGGAATCAGGAATTGTTTACGCATCTCGCGCCAGTAGGCGTCTTCGTCCTGGTCGTAGAGGGAGCGCTCGGGAAGCTTGGGCGGCAGGGATTCGAGCTGTGCCCATAGATTTCCGCGCCCGGCTAGGCCGGCGCCTACGGCTAGGGACGACGCAAAAGACGACGACAGAAAGCTGCGACGGTTGAGCATGCCCGATTCCTCTTTCCAAAATCGCGGCCATGGTACACCGGCTAGCGGGAAAACGGAAAGGGCGCTGGTGAGCGGCTGCGAAAGGACCATGCACTGAGACTCCGCTCGCTGGCCGCAGGGGCCTGAAAGCGCTCTCAGGACGAGCATTCTCGGCATGCCTGAAGGCATGCCCTGATACGAACCGTACGTGCACCACGGCTCCTAGCTCCAGGCGGCTCCGAAAAGAGCCTCAGCCGGCACGTTCCGCGAAAATAGTGGGTAACTTTCCGGCTCGAGCCTGCGTCAAACTAGATGGGAGACTTCGTCCAGACCGACTTGCTATCGGGGGTTATAATAAGTCCAGCCGACCGGGTTTCCACGGGGTGTCCAAATGTCGTTCCGTAAATCGCTGATTTCCCTGAGTTTACTGGCGCTAATGTCTTTGCCGACGCTGGCGCAGGATCAAACTTCGCAGACTTCAAACGCACAGCCTCAAGCATCACAGCCGCAAGCATCGTCAAAAGATCAATCCAAGGATCAGACTGCGGATCAGACCGCGCAGCCTCTTCCTCCACAGGATCCCGCGCCCACCCCGGACTCTGCTTCGAGCGGTTCGGCGCCTAGTGGGCCGCCTCCCATCCAGGAGCCTGACGACAGCAAGGTCAAGCACAACGGCACTAAGAGCGATGTGGACGCCATCGGCAACCGCAAGGTCGGCGGGCGCGGCATGGGCAACTGGTATTCGCTCGAAACCGAAATCAGGATGGGCAAGCAGTACGCGATGCAGGTTGAGCAAGGCGTGAAGCTGGTTCAGGACCCGGTGGTTACCGAGTACGTCAACCGCATCGGACAGAATCTGGTGCGCAATTCCGACGCGCAGGTGCCGTTCACTATCAAGGTGATTGACTCGGACGAAGTGAACGCGTTCGCGCTCCCTGGCGGATTTTTCTACGTGAACTCCGGTTTGATTCTGGCGGCGGATGAAGAGGCCGAAATGGCCGGCGTGATGGCGCATGAGATCGCGCACGTTGCCGCCCGCCACGGGACGCGTCAGATGACGCGCGCGCAGTGGGCGAACATCGGTACCATTCCCCTGATCTTCATTGGGGGTGGCATAGGCTACGGAATATACGAAGCAGCCGGCCTGGGCTTGCCGCTCACGTTCATGAAGTTCCAGCGCAATTTCGAAGCGGAGGCGGACTACCTCGGCCTGCAATACATGTATAAGACGGGATACGATCCGCA
>Ga0209736_1000432_pt1 | contig 13537 bp, 13 predicted proteins | sample BlaSpr_A8_Ref_M3_FD_187992 | JGI IMG/M metagenome (GOLD analysis project Ga0209736, IMG submission 187992) | Forest soil microbial communities from Thunder Bay, Ontario, Canada - Black Spruce, Ontario site 2_A8_Ref_M3 (SPAdes) (version 2) | ecosystem: Environmental > Terrestrial > Soil > Boreal... | reverse complement strand
CAAATTGCCTCGAATGAGCGGCATTGAACTACAGCAACTGTTGTTATCCAAAGCGGACCCGGTTCCGATTATTTTCATAACCGCCAACGCCGCCAACAATCTTAGAATCCAGGCCTTACGAAACGGCGCGTTGGCTTTCTTTTACAAGCCCTTTAACGCGGAAACTTTGCTGACTTTCGTCCACTTGGCGGTGGCGCGATCGGAAATAACCCTAGCTGACTGTCAGTAATTCGTTGGAGTGCAGAAGCTTGCGAGCCCAGGTGTCCCCAGGGATTTCATAGAATCTGTTCTCTAGCCTATTGAAGATCACATTGAGGGGACCAGAAAGAATGAGAACTCCATGGCTACCGTTGCCCGTCCCGGCGATTTGCTTAACTTCGCCGATGCAGCACCCAAAAGCAAAACCCAAAATATTGCTTACACCGTCCGAAGCGACGTTTTTTCAAACATAATTGGACACAGCACAGCGCTGCAGAGCGTATTGAGAAAGGTAGAAGTCGTTGCAGCGACGGATGCGACCGTTCTTCTATTAGGCGAAACAGGAACGGGGAAAGATTGCATCGCCAAGGCCATTCACGGTCTGAGCCCACGACGGAAGAACGCCCTGGTAAGGGCCGATTGCGCATCCATTCCGGCCGGCCTTCTGGAGAGCGAGCTATTTGGCCATGAAAAGGGAGCTTATACAGGCGCAGTCACCCAAAACATTGGACGATTCGAGCTGGCACATCGCGGTACTCTTTTCCTGGATGAAGTTGGCGATATTCCACTCGAGCTGCAGTCGAAACTTCTTCGTGTGTTGCAAGAGCAAGAGATCGAGCGGGTCGGCAGCACCCGGACCATGCATGTGGACTTTCGGTTGGTAGCGGCGACAAACCACAATTTAACCAGGATGGTCGCGGAAGGACGTTTTCGAAATGACCTTTTTTATCGCCTGAATATCTTTGCGATACAAATACCTGCTCTTCGAGAGCGACGCGAGGACATCGCTTCGCTGGTGTGGCACTTTACTCGCAGATTTGCCCACCGGCTGAATAAGCAGATTAACGTGATCCGGCCTGAGGATATGGATTCCCTGGTCGATTATTCCTGGCCTGGCAACGTTCGCGAATTACAAAACACTATTGAACGGTCCGTGATCCTCTCGACCGATATGACCCTTCATCATCCTTCGCTTCCCACTCGAAATCCCGAAGTCAGCACGAAAATTCGTACCCTCGCTGATGCCGAGAGAGCGCACATTCTGAAGGCGCTGCACGAAACCGATTGGGTGATTGGCGGTCGCGATGGCGCGGCAAGCCAGCTTGACGTAAAGCGCACTACTTTGCTCGACAAGATGCGGCGTCTTGGCATTTCACGAGCAGAGCACAGAGCATCTCGGACCATCGACAGCTAACCAAACGTTGTTGGCACCCTGACCAATGCCAGTCGAGGAATTCAATTGTTTATCAGAGTTCTGCTAGCGGATGATTCGCGCATTATGCGAGACGCGATTTGCAGTTTTCTTAGCGGGCATTCTGAAATTGCCCTGGTAGGGGAGGCCGTGGACTTTTCGCAAACGATCGGAATGGTTTGCGATCTAAGTCGTTGGACCGGGCCTCGTGGCGTGGAGCACCATGAACTGATACCGCGCAGTGAGGCTGAGCGCAGCGCGGCTCGTTTGGGTCATGCGCGACCACCCGAGGAGCATCACCACCACTAGTTTCGGCCGCCCTGTTTCGAGTTGCGCCGACCGTAACTTTGCGACTTGCCCGGTGCGCTCGTGGGGATCAGCATGATCTTCAGCGGAATCTCTCGCCTGATGCTTTCTTTGGCCGCGCGCCGTGTGATGGACAAATTGGCTTGAGTTGTCGGCTGCTCACTCGCGTGGCCGCCAGAGAGGGAAGGTGCCACTGCATTGCGCAACGTCGTTGGAGTTCTCGCTATGTTGCTGTGTTTCACGCCGACCGATATCGACTTGCCTCCTGCGTCTCGACCGTCAGCCGGGCAGGTCGATACTCAGAATCAGGCTTGGGACATCCTCGTGGGAGGTGCGCACGGCTCGAACATAGACAAGCGCGCAAACGCCATCCAGGCGCTGGGCCTAGCCGCCGGAGACCCGGCGGCAGTGCGATTGGCGGAAGACGCGCTCGGGGATAAAGAAGCCTACGTACGAGCCGCAGCAGCGAAAGCTTTGGGCGCGCTCGGTTCCACCGAATCCATTCCGAAGTTGCAAAATTTGGTGAATGATAAGGATATTTCGGTCGCGCTCGCTGTCGGTCACGCTCTCGTTCAGCTCAAGAGCAACTCGGGATACGACGTCTATTATTCCCTCGTCGTTGGCACTCGGAAGGGCAGCGAATCGCTTATTACCCAAGAAATGGATCAAATGAAGACTCCGTCGAGGGCCATTCGGTTTGCGTTTGATCAGGGTATTGGTTTCCTGCCTTATGGAGGATACGGAATGGAGGCCTTGCACGCATGGAAGAAAAGAAGCTCCGCCCCGACGCGGGCTGCCGCTGCGCGGGAATTGGCCGGCGACCCGGACCCGCGCAGTGGCCACGCGCTCGCGAAAGCAGTGTCCGACAAGGACTGGACAGTCCGGGCGGCGGCGGTCGAGGCAATCGCCAAGCGCGCCGATGCGTCCCTGCTGGCGGATATCGTGCCTGCAATGTCAGACAAGAAAGATATTGTGCGCTATTCAGCCGCTGCCGCAGTTCTTCGGTTGACTCGGATCGCGCAAGGAAATGGGAGCCAGTCACACTGAAGGCAGTCGTCGGGCCTGTCATGGGCAATAGTCTCGAAGTCGGCAATCTTGCGAGGGCACGTGCGCTTATCGAGAAGAACGCGAAGCGAACAATTTTGTGCACTCGTCAAGTCCTCACTTTCTGAATGCTGGTGATGCGCCCGCAACTATCGAAAAGTTTCAAAGGCTGTTGAAGGCAGTGTGAAAACCATGGCCTATGACACGACATCTTGAAAAAGACGAAGCGTGCGAGTTCTGTTGTGCACCAGCGGTTGCGGTCTGTGTCTATTGCGGGACTGCCATGTATGAGAATTGCTCAGAAACCAGAAAAGGGCAGGTGGTTTGCAATGATTGCCTCGAAGGCGAGGAACCGGAGTTCGATGATGGCGGCGAAGGTTAGTGCGTTTTCCTAAATTGCTTCGCCTTTTAACGGCAAACTGGGAGTGATGGTGGCTGTATGAATGATCTCTTAAGACAAGCTGTTTCGCTTTCGCTCTTCGTGAAGTGCGTTGCCGCAGCCGTCGGAATCCTCATTATTCACGCCGCGTTCCGCGTGCTCGAACAAACGCTGCCCCGGCGCTTTGGCCGGGCCGATGCGCGCTATAAGGTTCGCAAGTTCGTCGTCTTTTCCGGATACCTCTCGATTCTCCTTTTCCTCGCTTTCCTCTTTGAAGATCGCTTGGGCCGCCTTAGCTTTGCCCTCGGTGTCGTGAGCGCGGGTGTGGCAGTAGCGCTGCAGGACGTGCTGGCCAGCTTTGCCGGCGCCTTCTCCATCGGTTTTTCAAAGCTGTACGCCGTGGGAGACAGAGTTCAGATCGGCGACACTCGAGGTGACGTGATCGACATCGGGCTTCTGCGAACCACCTTGTTGGAAACGGGGAACTGGGTCAACGGGGACTTGTACAACGGCCGGATCGTTCGCATCCCCAACAGCGCTGTCTTGAAAGGGATCGTTTTCAACTACTCGCAGGGATTCCGGTTTATCTGGGACGAGATTAAAGTGCTGTTTGCAACCAGCAGCGATTGCCAGTTTGCCAGGGAGATGCTTTTGCGCGTAGCCAAAGAGTCGATTGGCGAGTACCTGGTCGAAGCGCAGTCTTCCTGGAAAGAGATGAGCGACAATTATCGAAGCGAAAACCCTCCGTTGGAACCTACCGTCGCACTCATCGTAAATGCCGGATCGTTGGAATTCACCGTCAGCTATGTGATCGACTACACGAAACGAACCGCCATGAAAGATCAGCTGTTCACGAAAGTAGCAGAGGAAGTTTCGAATAGCGATGGGCGGCTCCAATGGGCATCATCGGCAGTTACTCTCATTAACCAGCCAGCGGCTCCGGACGCGATCGAAGCGCGGCGGTCATCCTCGACCCGCGGCGCGAGCCGCGCGGCAGATTCCCATTAATACCCTTTAGCTTGCCGCTCCTCCCACCGCCGAAGTGACAATGTCCCATTAAGCCTTTCTCGCAAGATCGCGGTCTATACGGAACAGAGACCATGAATTGACTAGTACAAACCCGATTAATTCGTATTAGGGTGCGGGCGACTCTCCCGGTTCATGGATTATGTGGGGATTTGACGTTGGCGCTGCGATCTCAATAAGTGCTCACCCCGATTATCCGGGCTAAGACCGCAAATCCGTTGGATTTGCACATGCCCAACTGTGTGGGCCTCGATTTAACGCAAGCGAGCAACTGTCTGAAGGCGATGGAAGTGCCGATACTGGCGATGTCTGTTTGGACTGACATGCGACTGACATGCACACTAAGGCTTTGGCAGAGCGTTTCGGAGCCGCCGCCCTTCTGGACGAGATGAGGCTGGGAGACGACCTCATCCCCACCTTTAAAACGATCGCTCAAAAGTTTCGCTCCGTGGGGCATGACCAGGATATCCGCGGCAATCCTCGGCTCTTTTATCATCTCCCCTGCAACTCGATTTCCTGCGGATCATCACATGACGGCCCAATCTGTCGGTTACGTGTCGGGTTGCCGACACCCCTTCCGAGACTTTGCCGGCCTTCCTAACCGTCCGGCGGCAGTAACTCTCGCACTCCCAAAAACATAACCGATCGCAGGATGCTTGCCATCGTTGGAATGACAGGTGCTCTGCTGATCCACGACTCGATCGGGCACGGTGCACTCTCGCTGCAGGCTTGTTTCCGTCCGGATGGTAGTCGCCACATTTTCTAGAGAGGAACGACGCACGTGCAAATAGGCTGGGAGTCCACAAATACCAGGCGAGCCGTGCAACTCGGTCCACAAGCAAAATCAATGTCCATTAACAGAACCCTGGACAGCATCCGCAACGTCAATGGATCCGTTGCCCGGCGCGCCTTTGAACTATTTCAAAGTCGCGAGCAAAAGCATGGCGGGGATCTTGACGACTGGCTTCGTGCCGAATCTGAAGTGCTGCACAGCACTCATGTAGATGTTGAAGACTGCGACGAGGTCATCGTCGTGCGTGCCGAGGTACCCGGTTTTCGTCCAGACGAACTCCGTTTTTGTGTCGAACCATTTCAAATCACCATCGCGGGCGTGCGCGAAACACCTACGCGTCCCGTGTTTCGAAAGATGGTTTACAGCGACCGCTGCCCCGATCAAGTCTTTCGCGTTATTAATTGTCCCTATGAGCTTAATTCCAGCAACCCAACGGCTACTCTGAAGGAAGGCATCCTTGAGCTGGAAATTCCCAAGGCTCGCGCCTTGCCCCTCGCGACTATTGCCGCCGCAGCCTACTGGATCTTGCGCCCCGAGGACCATCGGAGATGGGCATCGGTGTTCCAACCACCTTTCGAGAATGGTAATCGCAGCAAAAAACCACAAGTGCGAATCGCGGTCTCAGCTTGAAAAACCGTTACGCGTTCGAAATTTCGATTCGGAGGAGTTGGAATGAGAAAAAATCACCATGCTCTCCTATCCGTTCTTGCACTCGCTGGTTTGATGATTGGACCGTCCAGGAGCCGATCACAAGAGCCGGTTCCCGCACACATGGTGGTTACCGCGGAAACGCACCGGGGAAATGACGTCCCGGACATCCGCAAAGAGGATGTGATTGTTTACCAGGGGCGTGAACGCAGACAGGTTGCCGACTGGACGCCGCTTCGCGGAGAACGCGGCGCACTGCAGCTCTTCATTCTACTGGACGATTCCAGCCATACCAATGTGGGCTCGCAGTTTGGAGAAATCCGAAGTTTCATTGAATCACAACCGCCGACCACCGCAGTGGGAATTGGCTACATGCGGGACGGAACCGTGGACATCACGCAAAACTTAACCACGGAACACGACCTCGCGGCCAAGGCTCTGCGACTTCCGATGGGCAATCTCGGAGCGTTCGCGAGCATTTACCTTTCCATTCAAGATGTGATCAAACGATGGCCGGAAACTCCTGTCCGCCGGGAGATTGTGGTGATTTCCGACGGCATTGATTACTTTGGCGGCACAGGCCCTGCAAATCCGTACGTTGACAACTGCATTGAACAGGCCCAAAAGGCTGGAATCCTCATTTATGCCATCTATGCCACAGGCGTTGGCCACTATGGACACAGTCTCTGGCGCATGAACTGGGGACAAAACTATCTCTCGGAAGTGGCGCAAGAAACCGGCGGCGAGGCCTATTTTCTTGGCTACGAAACACCTGTTTCATTTGGGCCGTACCTCGCCGACATCAGCCGAAGGCTTGAACATCAATATATGCTCACGTTTCTCGCCAAGCCGGGGAAAAAACCGGGACTTCAAAGTGTGAAGCTAAAAACGGAAGTTCCCAAAGTCGAGCTGGCTGCCGCCGACCGCGTCTTCGTTCCCGCTGCAATGTAGGTTCGGCGGAAAAAACTCCCACCGCGATGGGAAACAGTTAAAGGAAATGGCTCTCAACATGACGGGGCACTCACAGATCGCCGCTATTTTGGTTCTGACGTCAGCGCTAGTTTTCTCCGCATCACCCCCACGTGTGCACTCGCAGCAACCAGCCGATCCTGCTAAACAATCGCGTGAAGAACCCGCGCTTAATATTCCAAACAGACCGGCCAACAAGCTTTACTCCGGTGAACAGGGCGAACAACATTCCGAAATCAAATTTGTGCCATTGACTCGCAAGGTCACCGCCAAGATTCATATTGAAGACCCCAACGGCTATTTTCTACCGAACCTTCATCCAGAAAACTTTGCCATTTACGAAGATGGCGTGCGCCAAAAAAACGTAAACGTTGAAATTGAGCGCTCTCCGGCAACCATCGCATTGATGGTGGAATTTGGCGGCCGTTATCATGAGCTGAATAAGACGCTGGGGACGGAAGTACCCGCGATCGGGCGTCAGTTTCTTGAAGTCGTCGGCCGCGATGACAAAGTTGCAATCTTCAGGTATGCCGGCAAATTGGATACTCTCGCTGACTTCCACCAAGGCCGGGAGGGTCTGGACAACATATTTGGGACGCTCAACACCCCGGAAACCTCCGAAGTCAACTTTTATGATGCGCTTCTGGAGGTTCTCGCGCGGATGCGTTCTGTATCCGAACGTAAAGCGATAATCGCTGTTACGAGCGGAGTGGACACCTTTAGCAAAGCGAATTTCGAACAGGTGCTCGGGTCCGCTCGTGGATCAGGCGTTCCGATCTACACCATTGGACTCAACCACCTCATGCAACTTGAAGCGGTGACCTACGACAATGCGGCGCCTTTCGCGCGCATAAATTGGACTGCCGCCGAAACGCAATTGGAGGCGCTCGCCAAAGCCTCAGGTGGTCGCGCATATGCTCTTGAGACCGACGCGCAAATCCCCGGGATCTACGACGACATAATGGAAAATCTTCGCGTTCGTTATGTAGTCACCTACATTTCGTCGAATACCGCGACAATCGGTCCCCCACGCTCCATCCGCATCGAGCTGATCAATCCAAAGACCGGCAGTCCGCTAAAGATTCACGATGCAACCGGCAAACTCATTCCGGCCAAAGTGTTCGTGCAGGAAGCTTATAGCCCGACAGCGCCCGGGTGAAATTCACCAGGCTGAAATTCAGATGCTGCGAGCGCAATGCACTGAACCGAAGCAACGGTCGGTGAGGAGGTAACCATGCAACTGAGAAACACCGTGGCCGATTTCAACAAACTGGCAGCCGAAGCAAAAGGTTCAACGCTGCTCAGAATCATGCACGATGGCCAGGGCATGTTCATTGTGGTATCGCCACAGACTGGAAGCGAACGGCGGTAAATCGGCAGTGCGTGCGCCTGTCGTGGGGACGATGACTTTTGCATCGAGACATACTGGGTTTTTATGTCAAAGGAGAAATTGTCATGAGTACTGCATCACTTGCTTCATCAACCCTACTCAGAAAATCTTTGGGCTGGACCATTGCACTTAGCGTGGTGATGATCATCGCGGGCATCCTGGCCATCATCATGCCGCCGATTGCCGGAATTGCTGTCACTGTTCTTTTCGGGTGGTTGTTGACGTTCAGCGGCGTCGCGCATCTCGCATACGCCTGGCACACTCGCGGAACCGGTGCGATTCTTTGGGAACTGCTGCTCGGTGCCGCGTACTTATTTGCCGGCATTTACTCCCTGCTGCACCCTCTCTTGAGCATGGTGTCGCTTACGCTGGTGCTCGGCATCTACTTGTTTGTCGAAGCCATACTCGAGTTCATCCTCGCCGTACGTTTGCGGCCTTTGGCCGGTTCGGGATGGCTCTTCGTGGATGGCATCGTGACCTTGATTCTTGCCATCATGATTTGGCTAAACTGGCCGTCAAGTTCCGCATGGGCTCTCGGTTTGCTCGTGGGATTCAGCATGCTGTTCAGCGGGATGACGCGGCTCATGATCTCTCTTGCCGCGCGCAGAGTTGTAAATCAAATTGCGTAACGCTTGAGCCGAAGTTAGGATCTTCGTTCTGCAGCCACCCGGGCGCCGGCTAGGCGCTCGGGTCGATCCTCAATGGCGAGGGTATGTCTGACCCCAACGTAAAATCCCAGACTCCTGTTGTGAAAATCCTCGGCAAACCTGGATCCCCGATTGCTTATGCAATCCGCGACTTTTTGCACCGCAGCGACGTCCCCTATGAATGGATCGAGCTTCAGAACGATGAACAAGCTCGCGCTGCGGGAGTGCCAACCGTCCCTGAAACAAAGTTCCCAGTGTGCATATTCCCGGACGGTGCCCGGTTGGAGTGTCCCACCGTTCGCCAGATCACAGAAAAGCTCGGTTGGTTTCGCGATCCTTCCCGGTCGGAATACGATTTGGCCATCTATGGAGCCGGACCGGCAGGCCTGAGCGCCGCCGTGTACGGTGCGTCAGAAGGGTTAAAAACGGTAGTCGTGGAACGTTGGGCCGTAGGTGGACAAGCTGGAAGCAGCCCCAAGATCGAAAATTATCTGGGCTTTCCAACAGGAATTAGCGGAGCGGATTTGGCTGAGCGCGCCCGCGAACAAGCGTGCCGGTTTGGAGCAGAAATTTTACTTGCCCGCGAGGGCGTTCGTGGAGAATTTTCGGCGGGCAAACGCGTGGTCTATCTCGCGGACGGAACGAAAATTATTGCTCGCGCTACGATTTGCGCAACGGGCGTCAAATATCATCGCCTGGGACTCCCGAAGGAAGAAGAGTTTACCGGAGCCGGCGTGTACTACGGCGCGGGAGCCAGCGAAGCGCATTTTTGCACCGGCGAGCATGTTTATCTCGTCGGCGGAGGCAACTCGGCGGCCCAGGCGGCCATGCATTTCTCGCGTAACGCCAGGGAAGTGACGATGATCGTTCGGGAAGATACTCTGAAAGAAAGTGTGTCGGCGTATCTGGTCGACCGCATCTTCTCGACGAAGAATATCGAGGTCCTCGCTAACCACGAGGTGATTGCCCTTGACGGAGATAAACTTCTGGAATCAATCACCTTGAGAAACCAAAAGACCGGTGAAGAGAACCAGGTCAAGACGCACTGGCTGTTTGTTTGTATCGGCGGTTCACCGCAAACGGAATGGGCCGTGGAAGCGGGCGTGGTTCGTGATAAGGCCGGCTATCTTGTCACTGGCCCCGATTTGTTGAATGGCAATCATAAAGCTCCAAACTGGCCGCTTGATCGCGATCCTTATTATCTGGAGACGAATGTTCCTGGATTATTCGCGGCGGGCGACGTGCGACACAACTCCGTAAAGCGTTGTGCCTCCGCAGTAGGCGAAGGCGCGATGGCGGTTACATTTGCACACCGATATCTGGCGTCGGGATAATCGCGACTGTTCGCGTCAGATCTTCAATCACACCTTTGCAAAAACACAGAGCGGGAAATTTCTACCTGCTATCTCGATTTTAGCCAAGCCATCGTGTCTCCCGTCAGTAGCGTGTCGGCATAACGTCACGCTGACGCCGTTATTTCAGCGCCGGCAAAGCTATCACGCCGCGTAAATTTCACTAACCTTCTGATTCGCGGGGCAATCAGTACCGCGAGCAAACAACCGCGACGTTGGAACCGCGAGTGCTCTTCCGCTAATGAAGCTGGCAATGCGTGAGTGCTCATGCCCAGGCAAGTAAGTCCGAACACTCATGCAAGCCAATCAGTTTGGCTGACGAGAATTCTTATCGAGGTTATAGCGTGTTCTCAAACGCGGACAGCCCCAATAAGCACAGCCTAAATAAGGAGATGCAATGAGCGACCTTGATTTGAAGAGAAACGTGGAGACGGAATTGGACTGGGAACCGAGCGTGAACGCCGCGGAGATCGGGGTCGCGGCAAAAGCTGGTGTCGTAACGCTGACGGGAAATGTTTCGAGCTACTGGCACAAGGTGGCGGCAGAACGAGCCGCAATGCGTGTCGCCGGCGTGAGAGCCGTGGTGAATGAACTGGAAGTCCGCCTCCCAACTTCCAGCGAGCGAACGGATGAGGACATTGCCCGAGCTGCGGTGAATAGCCTCAATTGGACTATTTCAGTGCCCGCCGACCGGATCAAAATTTCTGTATCCAAAGGATGGGTCACTCTCGAAGGCGAAGTCTCGTGGCAATTTCAAAAATCCGCCGCGGAAAGCGCGGTTAAGCGACTGACCGGAGTAAAGGGAATCAGCAATCTCATTACCGTAAAGCCGCAAGTAAGCAGGGGCGAAGTAAGGACTGCCATCGAGGCCGCGTTGAAACGTAGTGCCGAGGTCGATGCCAATCGCATCACCGTCGAAACAGACGGAGACAAAGTCATCTTAAAGGGCACGGTGCGTTCGTGGGCGGAACGCGAGGAAGCCGAGCGCGCGGCATGGTCCGCTCCCGGCGTTCGCCATGTTGAAAACAAAATCACGATTGGTTCCTTTGCGGCGGCAGCCTAGCTAAATTCGGACCGAATTTATTCCACGGGTTGCAGAAGGCCATCGATTTGAAGAGAAAGTTATCAAGGAGAAGTTATGAAGAACGGAATGAGCGTCACATTGCCAGTAATAGTTACCGTATTGTTGGGTCTTGGGACGTTCTCTTGTAATTCCACAAAACCGGCCGGAGATACTACTTCGGCCGACGCGTCAACAAAAACACAGCCGGCAACCCAGCCCCAGTCTAATCTCGACACACAGCGCCAGCAGGCCGAGCAGCAAGCTAGGCCAGGCGTAGAGAAAGAACGGAAAAAGGCCGAGGACGAAGCAGGAAGAAATCAGGACCAAGATGCCATGGCGGCAATATCCGAGACGCAGAAAGCGATCGACGCCATCGCCTCCAACAAATCGGACCAGGCCCTCGCTGCTATCGAACGAGCCACCGGTAAGATCAACGTCCTCTTGGCACGTAATCCCGCGACAGCCATCATTCCCGTCAGCGTAAACGTCGACATCATCGACGCTGCCCCGCACGACGTTAAACTCATCAAGGACCTTGGGCAGCACGCATCGACAGCCGTGGCCGCTAAAGATTACCCGGCCGCGCGTGTTTTGCTGGCAGCGTTGACCAGCGAAATTCGCGTGCGTACCTATAACCTGCCCTTGGCGACATATCCCGAAGCCCTGAAAGCGGCGGCGCGCCTTCTCGATCAAAAGAAACAGCAAGATGCCAGCGATGTATTGCTGACCGCCCTTAACACCTTACTGGTGGTCGATCGAGTCACCCCATTACCGCTGGTGATTGCGCGAGAAGCCATTAACTCCGCCAAGGCGCAAAGTCAGAATGACAAACAAGTGGCGCAAACGCTCGTGCAGACCGCCAAGAATGAAGTTGAGCGCGCCAAGGAACTTGGCTACGCGCCGCAAGCCCCGGAATACGAAGACTTGCGCGCCGACATTTCAAACTTGGAGAAACAGCTCAAAGGTAATTCCGACGCCGGCTCCTTGTTCGCCAAACTCGAGGATAAATTATCGGCGTTCATGAAGCGCCAATCGCAACAGGAGCGTCGCTGATTGTTGATTTGCGGAAACCCTCTTCAAAGCGCTTTGGCGCTCGACCAAAAGAGCTTTGTTGTATTGGTCTTAGTTAGATAGGCATGAAAAATCTAGTTCGAACAATTAAAGGAGAATAGCAATGGCAAATCTCGCGAGAAGACAAAATACGTTTAACGAGTTGTTTGATTTGAGGAGTAGCTTCGATCATTTATTCAATAGGGTCGCTAATAATTCAACGGGCGCCGATGACCAATCTGCAAGATTGATTTTCGCCGTGCCCCCCATTGAGGCCTGGGTCGACAACGACAAAAAGGAATACCACCTGAGCATCGCGGTACCGGGAATTGATCCCAAAGAGGTGGAGCTAAAGGTTCATGGCAATAACCTCACCGTCGTTGGCGAGCATAAGAGCAGTGATGAGAAAAAAGGTAAGGACTATCTGGAGCAGGAGTTCTCTTACAATCGCTTCGCGCGATCAATCGTCCTGCCGCCAGGTGTACAGGCGGACAAGCTCAGCGCTGAATACAAGGATGGTGTTCTGGAAGTTAGCGCACCGCTTAGCGAATCTGCTCTGCCAAAAAAAATAGAAATTAAATCGTCAGGCCAATCGCAAGGCCGATCATCAGGCCAGGCGAAGAGCGCCGGTGCTTAACGAAGAATAAATTTCACCCCGTGGACAGCCGGGCCTTGAGTCTAGCGTTAGCGCTACTCGGACCCGGCGTGCACGAAGCTAATTAGTTGCTCGCAGCGAGCCGTGGAATTAGTGCGGGTCGTCAGAAACCCTGGAAACAGCGAGGAAGATACCAAAGATATTTACAGTATGTCGCCAAACTCTAGGGATCTTGTGTCTCCCAGCCATTTCGACTTTCGCTCAAGAATACTCGCCGCAAGGTGACTTAACCGCCGGCCCGCTGGCACGTGCTGCCCGCATCAGTTATTGAAGGGAAGCGTCATCAGGCCGTCCAACGGAGTAAAGCCCATGGTGGTATCCCGTTCCCAAGGTGGCAGGTCACGAGTTTTAACGAGCTAAGTTCGCGGCCCAGAATTTGTGCTGCGCGCTCCGCGCGGTACTGATGATTGATTCCGTGAAAGCCGTATCGTCGAATGCGAGCCATTGGTACGGACCGGGATACACGGCGGCAGCCTCCGGCAATCGGCTGTGAAAGCCAGTGTCGAACAGGGCCACTTGCGGGACGTTGTCAAGGTATCAGCCTTCGCTTCTCCCATTTCCGTTACCCGCATCACCATGGGTGCCATCTCGCGATGGACTTTCCCCTTGCGAGGAGCGATATGGGCTCACCCTGTTCCGCTGAAATGACGCGATATCCGCTTTCCTGATCCAAGAGCAAAGAACTTCCGTCGGATTTTTGAGGTTCTTTGCGTATAACAACCAGAAGTTTCTTAACGGAAGGGGAAAGCTCCCGTGCACAATCCTGTTTGGGGATGGAGCGATTTTCCGTTGAAGAAGTCTGCGCCACTTTCCCAGCTAGGCGGG
>Ga0209736_1000431_pt1 | contig 13548 bp, 10 predicted proteins | sample BlaSpr_A8_Ref_M3_FD_187992 | JGI IMG/M metagenome (GOLD analysis project Ga0209736, IMG submission 187992) | Forest soil microbial communities from Thunder Bay, Ontario, Canada - Black Spruce, Ontario site 2_A8_Ref_M3 (SPAdes) (version 2) | ecosystem: Environmental > Terrestrial > Soil > Boreal... | reverse complement strand
TGGCGCAGCTCAACATCGGCGCCGACTTCAAGCTGGTTGCGCCACCGGACGGGGCGGCCCGTGGTCATCTTGACGCCCGCGATCCCGTCAGCGGCACCAAGAAGTGGGAGGTCAACTACAAAGAGCCGCCGCTCGCCAGCGTTCTCGCCACCGCCGGCAATCTGGTGTTCGTGCCGGATGCCGAAGGTGTCGTGCACGCCTACAATGCCGAGAGCGGCCAGGAGCTGTGGTCGCATAATAACGGCATGGGCCACAATGCCGGCATCATCAGCTACATGGCGGGCGGCAAGCAGTACATCGCCGTGCCGGCGGGCTGGGGCAGCCTGGTGTCCGACGAGTACATCGCGCTCTACGGCGAGCCCTTCAAGAGCATGTCGAAGAATACCGGCGCCCTGGTTGTGTTCGCACTGAAACAATGACGACGGCGGTGGCGGCAGGGATCGCTCCCTGCCGCCTTTGCTGGTCAATACGGATGCCGGAATGCGAATTTTTTTTGTGATCGTGGCTTCCATGGCCATCCTATGGCCGTGTCTGCCGACCCCTGCGCTTGCCGATCAGTCGACCTCAGCGGGATCGACAAGTCCGCTGGCGAACGCCGAAGCCTCGCCGAACGACATCGATGGCGAGCAAATGTTCGCCACCACCTGCGGTTTCTGTCACCAGGATGGTGGTCGTGCCGCGGGTAGGGGTCCGAAATTGTCGAAAACCGAGCGCAGCGACGAATTCATCGTCGAGCGCATCAAGAAGGGCAAGCTGGGCTCGATGCCCGCGTTTGGCTCGGTGTTCAGCGACGGTCAGATCATTGCGATCCTGGCCTATATCCGGGGGCTCGATGATTAGGGCGCGTGCGAAACCGCGATGCCGCCTCGCCCGGTACGCGGCAAGCATTTGCGTGCTGGTGCTCGGCAGCGCCGCGGCAGATGCGCGCTCACTGGAAACCATCATCGAGCGCGGCGCGCTGACGCTCTGCGCCAACCCCAACGCGCTGCCGTTCGCCAGCAAGACCGGACCGGTTCCGGGATTTCAGATCGAGCTCGGCGAGCAAATTGCCCGGGAGCTCGGCGTCAAGCTGACGCGCGAGTGGGTGGTCAGCGCGATCCAGTATCGCCGCGCCGATTGCGACCTCGTGCTCGACACCATCGCCCGCAAGGATGCACCGCCCGAAGGCGGCGTGAAAGTAACGCGTCCCTACCATCGCAGCGGTGTTGTGCTCGCGGTCCGGGCCGACTCGCACGCGACGTCGCTGGCAAGCCTCGGCTCCGATCAGCGGGTCGGGGTGCCGGTCGGCTCGCTGGTCTCGATGATGCTGGACAAGGGCGGCACGGTCACGTCGCCGTTCGTGTTCGAGGACGAGATCGTTGCGGCGCTGGCCAATCGCGAGATCGAGGCGGCCGCCGTCACACCGGGGACGGTCGGCTGGTTCAACCAGCAGCATGCCGACACGCCGTTGCGCCTGATTCCGGCGTTCGACAATGATAAGGATTTGAACTGGAACATCGCGGCTGGGCTGTTCCGCCCCGACGACAGGCTGCGGGCGCGTGTCGATGCGGCGATCGAGAAGCTCTTGGCGGACGGCACCATCGCGAAGATCTATGCCCGTTACGGCATCGAGCTGCGACCTCCGCAGTAAGACCATACCCGGACGCTGATTTCTCGCGAAGCTCCGTTGACGGCGTGCCCAAAAGCGGCGACACGGCGTATGGGTCGGAGAGCCTGTCGTCGGGCCGGCGCCAGCCGGACCCGTTGCTTCGCCGGGCGTCTCGGGAGAGATGCTCGTATGGGGGTACGATGGAAGCCGTGATGCAAGATAGCGATCCGCAACTAAACCTGAGGCGACGCAGGCGAGGGCGGATCGCCACCGCCATCCTCCTGATAGCGGTGGCTTCGATCGTACTCGGCGCGGCTCGAAGACTTTATCAATCCCGAACCGCCAATTTTTGGCAGGCCAGGCTGGTGCGCGGCGAACCTGTGGTGGTGCGGTCCATCTGCGGAACCGATACCGTTCTCGACTGCAATATTTCGGTGACGGTCACCTATCAGAAACAGGATTCAAAATGGTGCGAGAATCTCGAGCGCAGCGACAGGAGCGAAATTGACAAGACGCAGTGGTGCAATGCCAATCCCGAAATGGGCACGATCAGTCTGTTTGGTGTGCCATATAAGTTCGACAGGTTTGGCGCCGTGAAGAACGAAGGTCGCCTGGTCGGACAATTGTTCGAGCGCTAAGACTGCGCAAGATTCGTGCACGGCGCGGCCGGTCAGGCCGCCTTCAGAAACAGAACGTCGACGTAAGCGTTCCCCGCAGCCTTCGCGCTGATCTCTGCGCGGCTAATTTTCCGGTGCGGCCCGTGGCGCATCAACCAATACGGCTCGTAGCCATATTGCGATAAATAATCCAGAATGGCGGATACCGACGCGCCGAAGCGCTGCAATCCTTCGTCGTGCAGTTCAATGAAAAGCGCAGGTGCAGCCAATCCAAGAATATCGGATGCGCCCTGCAAGACCAGCATCTCGGCTCCTTGCACATCGATCTTGACCAGGCTTGGCCGCAGCACGCCCTTGTCCGAAACCAGATCGTCCAGTCTTACCGCTTCGACGGCGACCCCGGTGCCATCCCGCGAAAGCTTGTGGTCTGCAGGGTGGAGCTGATTGATCTCGAGAAACATCGGGCCGGCGCTAGCTGCGGCAACGGCCTTCATGGCGCGCACCCTGCCGGACAGGCCCTCCCGCTTGAGCGCTGCGAGCAAGGCCTGGTAGTTGCGATCCTCCGGCTCGATCGCAACGACTTCGCCGCCAACGCCCACCCACTGCGCGAAGCGGAGGGCGAAAAACCCGACATTGGCTCCGACGTCGATGACCAGCGATCCCTCCGGAATAAATTCCTGGAGACGCTCGATCGGCCCGGCTTCGAAATGTCGCTTGTACGCCGCGTACAGCACGAGAAAGACCCGTTCGAACACCGGCAGACGGTGAACGCCGAGCTTCGCGGCCAACGCAAATAGCTGCACCGCCGAATTTTTGATGAGACTTTGAAACATCCGTAAATTATCTCGCGCGTTGTAAGCAATGCAGCGATGCGCAGTGAACAGCTATAACATGCTTACCCGTCTGGTCCATCGACGTCAGGCGCACCTCTCGCATTCTGTCGAACGGATGTTAAGCCGCGCGGCGACCAGGAACAACGGTAGCCTTGATTTCATCTTTGAATCCTGCACTATCATGAGATGCGCCCCGCGGTGCGGCCCCCTGACCCCAGATTTTTTTCAACTTTTACCGAGAGTGACAGAGCATATGAATTTCGGCGGGCGCAGTGGGCTTGTATGGCCGTATATTCTCGCCGCCGTATTTTTTCTCCTTCCCGTGACTTTACTTTTTGCGTATCCGGTTGGCTTTTGGAGTTCCACCGACAATGAACCTTTGGGGCTTGCGAACGCTCTAAACGCTGCTTACAGACTGGCCGATTTTCGGATGTATCAGTCCGCCGGCCTGGAGCACCCCGGGATTCAGTACTATTTCATGAGCTGGCTTGCGTTGGCATTCACGGGTTATCCCGTTGCAGGAGCAGGACCAGATTTTTTCCGTAACGTCATCGATAACGTGGACGGCTACCATCGCGCGAGTATCTGCATCGCCGCGCTTGTCGGCGCGACAGGCGTCTATGTCTTTGCCCGAACAGCCCTTAAATTGGTTCCGGTTGAGACAGCCGCCGTCGGACTTTTGTTCTGGTTGGTGTCGACGCCGGCGACGCTATTGTACTTTATGTCTCCAGGATTTGAATCGGTTGCGCTTCTCATCAACTCTCTCTTCCTGGCGATCCTGGTTCGCCTTGCGTTTGATCGGGAGATTAATGTCACGGTGATTGTCCTTGCGGGTTGCGTCGGCGCATTCGCATATTTGAACAAGCTCTCTTACATCTACATTCCGCTGGCGCTCGTTTCCGCCATCTTTTGGAAAGCTGTCTTTTGCAGAGCAGGTTGGTTCCGCGGCGTCGCTGTCATTGCGTTATCCATTTTCACCTTTGTAGCGGCGATCGCTGCAACTGGTTATTTGATTATCGGATGGCACGCTTTCAGAGATCTCCTGAGATTCCATCAAAACGTGATTCTCGGCACGGGGCTTTACGGGACGGGGGATCAAGTCGTCGTTGACCAGGACGAAGTCCGGCGTGCGATCATGGCCATACCGGGGGACATGACGTATGCGGTCCCATTGGCCCTGATTACAGGTGGGGTACTCTTCGTCGTAGGCCTAGTAACCGGGATCACGAACAGGCAGAAGGACGATATCGCTGTCATGGCCATCGGCGTCGGCCTTGCTGCTTCGTTTTCGGCGCTCATCGTTCTTAAGCACTATGCTTCCCACTATACAGCAGGCGTGTCCGCGACATTGCCGGCATGTGCGGTGGCGTGTGGCCTGCTCGCGCAGGCCTGGGATTTCAAGCTTCGAATTTCCGCCGTCGCTGTGGCATGGGTCGTGGTTCTGTTGATGGCACGCCCTGTGCTGCCGGATGTAATCGGGGTGTTGGACAACAGATCCACTTCCACGCGTCTGGCTTTGGCAGATAAGAGAGAAATTGAAGCTCAAATCGCGGGGATGAAACGAGTAGTCGATTTTGCCTATCGAGTGCCGTTTCCGCAGTATGGCGAAGGCTTTGTCATTCATTATGCGGGTGTACCCCGGCTGACCCAGGCATACCTTGAAAACAAAGGGAGGATCACGAACAGCGTAACCGAGCAATCCCTCACGGAGGATGTGGGTGCCTACGTGATCGACAAAGGCTATTTTCCCAACGTAGAGGCGGTCAAGCGCGCAGCCAATGTTGACCTCGTGGGACCGAAGCCCGTTCGATTTGAGGAAGGCGATAAGCTTATCGAGCTACGCACGGTCTTTTTGCTGATTCGCAAATGAGTCTTTGAGAGAACAAACAGTCACGCGTTCAATTCGAGGGCGCATTGGATTCAATTCAGCCTATTGAAAATGGTTCAGCGCAAACCTCCAGCCAACGAAAGCGGAAAATGCTCGAACAGTTCGAGGCTAGCGGCGGCGGGTTGTGCGGGTTGCCGAATTTACACCGTCCGACCCCTCAGCTAAAAGCACCGCTCGATCGACGGCTCACAATTCGGAATTTCCGATGAAAACGACCCATAAGATTGCCGGCGCCCGCGCGATGTATCGCGTCGTTCGAGCTGGTCGCGCCATGCTTGGCCGCACCGATCGAGACGTCGTGGTGCGGGGAGGCATCAATTATGAGCTGGATCTCTCGCAAGGGATCGATTTTGCCATTTACCTTGGCAATATCTATGAGCGCCAGACCAAAGCGGCGTTGCGCCGGCTGGTCTCGCCGGGATCGTTGGCGCTCGATATCGGCGCCAATATCGGCGCTCACACCCTTCATCTCGCCCAGCTGGTCGGCCCCAATGGCCGCGTCATCGCATTCGAGCCGACCGACTATGCGTTTCGCAAGCTTGGCCGCAACCTCGAGCTCAACCCGGAGCTCAAGTCCCGGGTGACCGCCTGCCATTGTTTCCTCGCGGCGCATGATGAAGACCGGGTGCCGCAGGCCATCTATTCGAGTTGGCCGCTGACCCGCGAGGCCGGCCTTCACGCAAAACATCTCGGCCGGGAAATGCGAACGGAAGCGGCGCGGGCCCGAAGTCTTGACAGTGTGCTGTCCGAACTTGGGAATCGCAAAGTGCAGCTCGTCAAACTCGACGTCGATGGATTTGAATGCGACGTTCTGCGCGGCGCAACCGCGCTGCTCCGCGACGTCCGCCCGATCTTTGTGATGGAGCTGTCGCCCTATGTGCTCGAGGAGCATGGGACGTCGCTGGATCAGCTGTTTTCCTACTTTATCCCGAATGGATATTCCTTTTACGATGAACGAACCTTCCAACCATTGCCGTCGACGCCGCGCGAGCTGCAGCGGATGATCGGGGATGGCGCCGGTATCAACGCGATAGCGCGAGTAGATTGATGCAGATGAATCTCAGCTCGCGCGGCGGGGTTTTGTGGCCGCTAGCGCTCGCCGTCATCTTTTTCTCTATTCCCGTCCTTCTTGCGCTGCAGTATCCAAGCTCTTTCTGGATGGGCACCGACAATGAGACGCTCGGCCTCGCGGACGCGCTTAACATGGCGTATCGGCTCGCCGACCGAGAAATGTACGAGGCCGTCGGGATGACCTTCCATCCTGCGGTGCCGTTCTATCTGATGAGCTGGCTTGCGCTCGCTCTTGCCGGATACCCCATTGCATCCGGAGAACATTTCTTCAGCACGGTGATGGAACATGTCGAGGACTACCACCTGGCGGTCATATGTCTTGGCGCACTCGCGGGCGCGACCGGCGTTTATGTGTTTGCGCGGACGGCGCGCCGTCTGGTTCCCGTTGCGGTAACCGTAACCGGTCTGTTGATCTGGTTGGTTTCAACCCCAGCAACCCTGCTGATGTTCATGTCTCCGGGGATGGAGGCTTTCGCGATCCTCATCAACGGCCTGTTTCTGGCCGTCATGGTTTTGCTTGCTTATGAAGAACATATCGACCCGAGCATTCTGGTGTTCGCGGGCTGCGTAGGCGCGCTCGCCTACTTGAACAAATTTTCCTACATTTATGTTCCGCTGGCCCTCGGCGCCGCGATTTTCATGAAGCTGCTTCTTTGCAGGGTGGGCCTGTGGCGGGGATTCTGGCTGCTCGCTGTGTTTGCCGGTACATTTGCCCTGGTGGTCCTGGCGACGGCATCTCTCGTCATTGGATGGGACGGGTTTTACAACTTGCTGGCGTATCACAAGAGCATCGTTCTGGGTTCCGAATTGTACGGGACCGGCAGTCGAACGGTGGTCAGCTCGGGCGAAGTCTGGCGTGCGATCGTGGCAATACCGGCCGACCGCGTTTACGCCCTTCCGATCGCCCTGGTCGGCGGGGCCGGCCTGATGATCGCCGGCGTCGTCACCGGACTGAAGCGAATCCAGCAAGCACCGGTTGCCGTCCTCAGCACAGGAACTGGCGTGGCCGCGATGTTCTCGGCGCTCATCGTTCTGAAGCATTACGGAACTCATTATACGGCCGGCGTATCCGCAACGCTGCCAGCGTGCGTTGTCTGTTGCTACCTTCTTGCGAAATCATGGCGTTCGGGTTTTCGATTTATTGGCGCAACGGCCGCCGCCATAGCCAGTTATCTGATGGCCTCAGCGATGAATTGGCCGCTGACCTACAACCTGACGAACGCAACGAAACTCAGCCAGTTGGCGAAGGTAGATCTAGAGGAAATCAGTTCTTATCTGGCGGGAAACAAGCGCGCAGTCGAATTTTCCTTTAGGGCTCCCTTCGCGCAATGCGGCGAGGGTTTTGTTATCCTTTATGCCAGCGTCCCGCGATTGACCTACGAATATTTTCAGAGCCGACCGCAGGTGATCTCTAGCCTGATGGCCGGCCAGGTCACGCGGGATATCGGCGCCTACGTCATTGACAAGGGCTATTTTCCCACCGTGGAAAGTGTAAAAGCGGCACCAAATCTCGCTTTGCTTGATCCCAAGCCGCTCAAATTCACTGACGGCGACAAGCTGATCGAGCTACGTACCGTATTTCTTTTGATCCGCGGCTGATGGTTCGAGCAGGCAATTGGCAAGCCTTGAACTCAAAGTCCTGAATTCGAAGCTCCTTTCGAGGCTGTCATGATTTCCACATCCCCCTATTCGCAACGAAAACTTGAGTTTCTGCGGCACTTCGAGACCGCCGGCGACGAACTGGACCGCCCGGGCAAGTACAATGCCGCCTATCGCGAGGACGACCGCAAGTTCATGGGCTTCCTGATACCGCCCGGCAAACGGGTGCTGGAACTGGGCTGCGGCCGCGGTCAATTGCTCGCCGCGCTGGCGCCTGCCTACGGCGTCGGCGTCGACTTCAGCGCCAAGGCCGTCGCCAAGGCCAAGGCGCTGCATCCCGATCTCAATTTTGTCCTGGGCGACGCGGAAGATCCGGCGACGCTGGCTGGCATCGAGGGGCCGTTCGACTACATCGTGATCGCCGACACCATCGGCATGTTCGAAGACATCGACGGCACCTTGAGCCGGGTGCATCATTTATGCGCGCCATCGACGCGGATCATCATCTCCTATTACTCCCATTTGTGGGAGCCGATCCTCAAACTCGCCGAAGGCTTACGTTTGCGCTCCAGGCAACCGAAGATCAATTACATCGCCACGGTTGACTTCCTCAATCTGGTGGATCTCGCGGACTTCGAGGTGATCAGCCAGGAGCAGCGGCAATTGATCCCGCTGCGCTGGTTCGGACTCGGCCCGTTCGTCAATCGGTTCATCGCGCCATTGCCGGGGATCAGGAAACTGTGCCTGCGGACCTATATCGTCGGCCGCCCGGTCCGTCAGTTTCCGGACCGAAAATTTTCCGCGAGCATTCTCATTCCCTGCCGCAACGAGAAGGGCAACATCGAAAACGCGATCCTGCGCATGCCCAAATTCGGCACGTCCCAGGAGATCCTGTTCGTCGAGGGCAATTCCAGCGATGGCACCTATGAGGAATGCGAACGCGTCCGCGACGCTTACAAGGACCAGTGGGATATCAAGGTGCTGAAACAGGAGGGCAAGGGCAAGGGCGATGCGGTCCGCAAGGGTTTTGCCGCGGCGACCGGCGACGTCCTGATGATCCTCGATGCCGATCTGACCATGCCGCCGGAAGCGCTGCCGAAATATCACGCGGTGATCGAGACCGGAAAGGCCGAATTCGTCAACGGCACCAGGCTGATCTACCCGATGGAAAATGAGGCGATGCGCCCGCTCAATTTGATCGCCAACCGCTGCTTTGCTTACCTGTTCAGCTATCTCGTCAACACCCGCCTGACCGACACGCTGTGCGGCACCAAGGTGCTGATGCGAAAGGACTATGAAGTGCTGGCGCGGGAGCGCGGCTATTTCGGCAATTTCGACCCGTTCGGCGATTTCGATCTGATCTTCGGGGCGGCCAAACAGAATCTCAAAATCATCGAGACGCCGATCCACTACAAGGCGCGCACGTTCGGTGAAACCCAGATCTCGCGCTTTCGCGACGGCTGGCTGCTGTTGAAAATGGTGTGGTTCGCCTATCGGAAGCTTAAGGCGATCTAAGGCGCGGGCGAAACGCCAATTATCGTCATTGCGAGGAGCCAACGGGTCGCGCGAACGCGCGCCCGATGACAGGCTCCGCGACGAAGCAATCCAGCTTTCTCCGCACCAGCGCCAAAGCTGGATTGCTTCCGCCTTCGAGCTTCGGCGGACACGTCGCTTCAATCGCAATGACGGGGGCTAACGCGTCATCCTGTTCCACGCGTCAAGCCCAGCGAAAGCAGCAATCGGGCCAAGACCTCGGGAATGCCTACCTCGGAGGTAATCGCCGGGATGACTGAAAGCTGAGATCATCCGACGCAGCAAGATTCCGGACAAGGCCGTTCCCCATGCACCAGAAGGTTTCGACACCGGTGGATTCGTCGCGCCGCTGGTGGGTCCTCGCCATCGTCGTCGCCGCACAATTCATGTTCGGTGTCGACGCTTTTATCGTCAACGTCGCGATACCGACCATTGCAGTCGAGCTGCATGCGAGCCCGGCGCAGATCGAATCTGTCATCGCGATCTATCTCATTGGCTACGCGACACTGGTGGTCACCGGCGGCCGGCTCGGCGATATCCATGGCACCAAAAATGTGTTTCTGGCCGGCGTGCTCGGCTTTGCGCTCACCTCGCTGTGGTGCGGGCTTTCGCAATCCGGTCCCGAGCTGATCACGGCGAGGCTGGCGCAAGGCGCGACCGCGGCGTTGATGGTGCCGCAGGTGCTCGCCACGCTTCATCTGTTGTTTTCGGATGCCTCGCGCGCCCGGGCCTTCGCGATTTACGGCATCGTGCTCGGCCTTGCTGGCGCAGCGGGCTTTACGCTGGGCGGCGTGCTGGTGACCTCGGATCTTGCGGGGCTCGGCTGGCGCGTGGTGTTTTTTGTCAATGTGCCGTTCGGCCTCGTGATCATCGCGGCGGCCTGGAAGATCATGCCGACGGTGCCACGGCGTCCCGGCACGCGGCTCGACATTCCCGGCGCCATCGTCCTGTTCACGGGACTATTGTGCCTGATCGGGCCGCTGTTGTTCGGGCATGATCTGAATTGGGCGCCGTGGACCTGGCTGGTGATGTTGGCGGGCGTCGCCATCATTGCCGCCTTCCTGCGCCTCGAACGATCGGTCGCCCGCCGCGGCGGCATGCCGCTGATCGATCTGGCGCTATTATCGGACGCCGCATTCATGCGCGGCCTCTGTGCGGTCTTCTTCTTCTTTTTCGCAAACCTGTCGTTCTATCTGGTCATGACCCTGTTCATGCAGCGGGGTTTGCATATTCCGCCGCTGCAGGCTGGGCTCGTGTTCGTGCCGTTGGCGCTGGCTTTCGTGATCGCCTCGCGGCACAGCGCGTTGCGGGCGCGGCATCGTGGCACTTTGGTGCTGATCGAAGGCTGCGCCATCCAAGTCGTGGGCCTTGCGGCATTGGCGCTGACGGTTGCATGGGTCGGGACCCCGACCGCGTCCGTGCTGGCGCTGCTATTGGTGATTTTCGGTTACGGCCAGGGCTTGGTGATGGCGCCTTTGTCCGGCGTCGTCCTGTCCACGGTAAAACCCGCAAGCGCCGGTTCGGGCTCGGGCATGTATGGGACAACCCAGCAGATCGCCAACGCCGCCGGAGTGGCGGCGATTGGAGCTGCCTTTTTTGCCGTTGAAGCGGCCTTGTCAGTGCGCCCAGCGCTATTCGCGTCATTCGCACTGTTTGCGCTATCCATCCTCACTTGCGTCGCGTTTCTGTCGTGGATGCGGCGCGCGGCGCCGAATGCGGCCGATTAAGGTTATCGGCGTTCACAAGCGATAAATTCTGGGGAATGACAGCACACGGCCTTTTTATTTTGCACTGCAGCAACTATCTGCTCTGGCTGAGGTTGATGAACCTCACTCATGACGGAGCTGCCGGTGTCCCTCGCCAAGAATGTCGAATTCCTCCGACATCTGCCAAAGCTGCATGGAATCCATGGCTTTGCGGATTTCGGAAAAAACCTGAAGCCAGGGGTCGATAGCCCGCTGGTTGAGACCACCGGCTTTGGCTCCAATCCCGGCGATCTCCGGATGTTCTCGTTCGTCCCTCACCATCTTCAGGAGCCGCATGCGCTTGTCGTCGTGTTGCACGGATGCGGACAGAGTGCGGCCGGCTACGATATGGGCGCCGGCTGGTCGACGCTTGCCAAGCGCTTCGGTTTTGCCTTGCTGATGCCGGAGCAGCAGGCCGCGAACAACGCGCAAACCTGCTTCAACTGGTTCAATCCGGAAGATACCGCGCGCGAGAGCGGCGAAGCCTGCTCGATCCGGCAGATGATCGCGCACATGGTGGGCGAGCACAACATCAACGCGCGTCGCATCTTCGTCACCGGGCTTTCCGCCGGTGGCGCCATGACATCGGTCATGCTCGCGACCTATCCGGAAGTGTTCGTGGCCGGCGCCGTGATCGCAGGCCTCCCCTACGGGGTCGCGACCAATGTGCGCGAAGCCCTGAACGGGATGTTCCAGTCGCCGTCGCGCCCGGCTTCTGAGTTGGGCGACCTGGTGCGCAGCGCTTCCAATCACCGCGGGCCGTGGCCGAAACTCTCGGTGTGGCATGGCTCTGCCGATCGCACCGTCAACCCGGCCAATGCCGATGAGATCCTCAAGCAGTGGCTCGATGTCCATCAACTGCCTGCGGCGCCGATGTCGGAGGCGAATGTCGACGGCTACCCCCGTCAAGTCTGGTGGAATGCCGATGGCGAGACCATCGTCGAATCCTACACCATCACCGACATGGCCCACGGCGCGCCGCTCGGCAACGCCGACAGTGATGAACGATATGGCGCGCAGGGCGCGTTCCTGATCGAGGCGGGAATCTCCTCGTCCTATCACATCGCAAGTTTCTTCGGCCTGACCGGTTGGATTCGTCAGCCCGAGGTACCTTCAAATGAGAAGGCATCCGCCAAGGAAACTGCAACAAGAACGTCGAAGCAAGCGGCGAAGATCATTCCGGCGGTTCTGCCAGCGCCGGATCTCGCCAACGTACTGTGGCCGCGGGCGACGCTCGATCGCCATCCCAAGCCGCCGGGGCGCCGCGCGATCGACGTCGGCAGCGTCATTACCCGTGCGCTCACGGCTGCCGGCCTCATGAAATAGGGCGTCCTCGCGAATACGGATCGACGCGGTGGGTCGTTGCGGCTGCCGCGTCGGCACTGGATATTTTTTGTGCATTTGTTGGGAACAAGGCGGGGCCTACGCGAGTTTGGTGGGATTGTTGTGACAGGTGGCTGCGTTCCGGCTGCCGGATTTTGGGCTGAAATTGGTCGCCAAACCCCTCATCGTGAAGTTCAGCGGACGGACGTCTGCGGACTTTCTCGCGGGCGGCGGCGAGATGGGCGAGTTGACGCGGGCTTACGACTGGTCGGCAACCCCACTGGGGGAGCCTAAGACTTGGCCGCAAAGCCTACGCACCGCAGTGCGGATCTTGCTCAATACCAACCACCCGATGTTCATCTGGTGGGGCCCCGAACTGATCCAGTTCTATAACGACGCCTACCGCCAGACGCTCGGACCGGAGCGGCATCCCAGCGCGCTCGGTCAGTCCGGCCGGGAGTGCTGGGCCGAAATCTGGGACATCATCGGTCCCCAGATCGAGCAGGTGATGAGCGGGGGCGGCGCGACCTGGCATGAGAACCAGCTGGTTCCGGTGACGCGCCATGGCCGGCTGGAGCAAGTCTACTGGACCTACAGCTTCAGTCCGATCGACGAAGACGACGGCGTCGGTGGCGTGCTGGTCGTGTGCCGCGACGTGACCGAGGATGTTCTTGCCGCCGTCAAGCTGCGCGAGCGCAGCCGGATCTGGAACGTGACGCAGGATCTGTTGGTGATCGTCGATCGCAACGGCGTCTGGCGAACGGTCAACCCGGCCTGGACCAGAACGTTCGGCTGGAGCGAGGCCGAATTATTGAACCGGACGTCGGAATGGCTGGAGCATCCCGACGATGGCGGACTGACCCGGATGGATGTCGGCCATCTGATCCAGGGCAATCTGACAGTGAGGTTCGAAAGCCGCTTTCGGCACAAGGATGGATCGTACCGTTGGCTGTCGTGGACCGGCGTACCCGATCAGGACCGCATTTTTGCGGTTGCACGCGACGTGACTGCCGAGAAAGCCGCCACTGAGCGGCTGAAAGCGACCGAGGAGGCCTTGCGGCAGTCGCAGAAGATGGAGGCGGTCGGGCAATTGACCGGCGGCATCGCGCACGACTTCAATAATCTGTTGACCGGTATCGTCGGCTCGCTCGATCTGTTGCAGATCCGTCTCAACCAGGGACGCACCGACAACGCCGCGCGCTACATCGAGGCGGCGATGATTTCGGCGAACCGCGCTGCCGCGCTCACCCATCGCTTGCTGGCTTTTGCGCGACGGCAGCCGCTGATCCCGAAAGGCGTCGACGTCAATCAGCTGATCGTGTCGCTGGAGGATCTGCTGCGCCGGACCATC
>Ga0209736_1000430_pt1 | contig 13565 bp, 15 predicted proteins | sample BlaSpr_A8_Ref_M3_FD_187992 | JGI IMG/M metagenome (GOLD analysis project Ga0209736, IMG submission 187992) | Forest soil microbial communities from Thunder Bay, Ontario, Canada - Black Spruce, Ontario site 2_A8_Ref_M3 (SPAdes) (version 2) | ecosystem: Environmental > Terrestrial > Soil > Boreal... | reverse complement strand
GAAGATGGCGATGGTGGGCTTGCCGGCAATGCGACGCGGTTCGTTCGCTTTCGTGACGCGGCCCTCGACGGTGGCGCCGATGGGAATCACGGTTTTGCCGTCCACTACGACCGGGGCTGTGACTCTTGCCGAGAACGGATCTCCGGCTTTCGAACTGAAGGTTGCAAGCGTGGTTTCGAGTTTCATCTTGACGGCGGTGCCGGCGGGCAGGGCAGTTTGCGCCCCGGCGAAACTTGCAATCAGGATGAGCGATGTCAGCGAAAATGTTTTCTTCATGTTGCCTATTACCTCCGAATTCAATTTCGAATTTCTTTCAAAGCTCTCAGAACTTCATCGAGCGGCGCGCGGTCGAGTTGGTTATCGCCGCGATAGATGTACCGCACTATGCCGCTCCGATCGATTGCCAGAGTGGCCGGGTGCGCGATGTTGAGCGCGTCGGTGGCGAGTGCGTGATGGAGACCGTAGGCTTTGGTCACGGTCCGATCCTCATCGAGCAAAAAGACGCTGGCGATGGGATGCTTCTCCAGGAATTTTCCCGGTTTCCACACGCCATCCCTCTTTTCGGCGGCCATGAATGCCAACTGTGCTCCTGCTTCTACTTCTGGTCTCCGTGACTCGAACTGAGTCATGCGCTTCACGCAGTTTGGTCACCATGTGCCGCGCAGAAACTCGAGAATTAGCGCGCCTTTCTCGATCAGGCCACTGAGAGTGAATGTGCCCTCGCGATTGGCCGCTCCCAGGGAAAAGTCCGGGGCACGCGATCCGATTTCCAGAGTATCGGTGCGGCTCTGCATGCTGAGTTCGACTGTAAGCGAGGCGGGTATCAGGAACAATAACGGATGGGGTACGGGGATGACTCGATATTGCAGTTGATTTTGGGTGGCACAGCGGTTTGCCGCTGCGATCCAGGCGTTGAATTCCGACGGCTTTATCGTTTTGATGAAGAACACGGATTTCGAGGTCCAGCCCCTAAAGGGGTTTCTGATTTCGTAGAACTTACGGAATCGCTAAAGCGATGCCCTGATACGAAACGTGAGTTCTCAATCTGCTTAGCTTTTTTGAGGTCACAGTTCTTGATCGGGAAGTCCGATATAATTTCGCTTCGCCCGCAGCAAGACGCGGCAAGCCGCGTCTCTACGGTGAAGTATGTTTCTAAATCCGACCTGTAAAGGACGCACTTATGCCTCTTAGCAGTATTGCCGATATCCGTGGACGCCAAGTGCTTGACTCGCGTGGCAATCCGACCGTTGAAGCTGAAGTTTTCTTGGATGGCGGCGCCAGTGCGCGGGCCATCGTGCCGAGTGGCGCGTCTACGGGTGAGCACGAGGCTGTCGAATTGCGTGATGGTGACAAGACACAATACCTCGGCAAGGGCGTTCTGCAGGCAGTTGCCAATGTTAACGGCGAGATTGCGGAAGCCCTCGCCGGAGTTGACGCAGCCGACCAGCGCACGCTCGACGCCAGGCTGATCGAGTTGGATGGCACGCCCAACAAGGGGCGGCTGGGAGCGAACGCGATTCTGGCTGTTTCGATGGCGGCGGCGCGGGCTTCCGCGAACGCTTGCGCCCTGCCCCTGTATCGGTACCTGGGCGGGGCGGCAGCGAGCGTGTTGCCGGTACCGATGATGAACATCCTCAACGGCGGTGCGCATGCCGATAACAACGTCGACTTCCAGGAGTTCATGGTGATGCCGGTGGGAGCGCCGTCATTTTCCGAGGCGTTGCGCTGGGGCGTTGAAGTCTTTCATACACTGAAGGGCGTGCTGAAAAAGCGCGGCTACAATACGGCCGTCGGCGACGAAGGCGGATTTGCTCCGTCGGTGAAGTCGAATGTGGAGGGCATTGACGTCGTGCTGGAAGCGATTCAGCAGGCGGGCTACAAGCCGGGCGAGGAGATCGCGATTGCGCTCGATCCGGCGGCCAGCGAGTTCTATCAGGATGGAAAATATGTCTTCAAGAAATCCGATAAGTCGGCGAAGACTTCGGAAGACATGGTTCGCTACTGGGCGAAGTGGGTGAATGACTACCCCATCGTGTCCCTCGAAGACGGCCTTGCGGAAGACGACTGGGACGGCTGGGCGATGCTGACCAAAGAGCTGGGCGACAAGATTCAACTGGTGGGCGATGACTTGTTCGTGACGAATGTGGAGCGGCTGCAGGAGGGAATTGATAAGCAGGTCGCTAATTCGATTCTGATCAAGGTCAACCAGATCGGGACGGTCAGCGAGACTTTGGACGCGATCGACTTGGCGCGCCGCAATGGATACACGTCGGTGATCTCGCATCGCTCTGGCGAAAGCGAAGACACGTTTATTGCCGATCTTGCGGTGGCGACTGGCGCGGGTCAGATCAAGACCGGGTCGGCTTCGCGGACCGATCGAATCGCGAAGTACAACCAACTGCTGCGGATTGAGGAAGAACTGGGAGGGGCGGGGCGGTTCTTGGGAGTAAAGGCGCTGAACTATAAGGGATGACTCGGATGCGATCTGCAGGAATTGCCATCATCGGCTTGATCAGTTTGATTATCGTTTTCGTGTTTGTCGCCTATGTACAGCTGATCTTGCTATGTCTAGCGCTGATGATCTGCCTATTGGTCCTCATGGGATTTCTCCGGGAAGGGCACAAACCGGGAACGTTCTGGATCGCCACAGCCAGAAAATCCGAAGTGGCCGATTCGGTTCCTCCGCAAGATACGCTCGTTAAAATTGAGGGGCGTACTTTCTCAATTCATGACCTTCCTGAACGGCTGGAATTCGCCGTTCATTGGCGCAATTTATATTTGCTGACGGGGATCGCCTGCATTGCGATTGCCTCCGCCTTGGCTTGTCTCCTTGGGACAAACCCACTAAAACAGCAAATTGAACCGGGTAGTACGCGATATTTTGAGTTCTACATTCTGTCCTACTTCATGGTCGCTCTGCTGTTTCCGGTACTAGCTTGGCTTTCAGAATGCACGCTGATGCGAGCTCCCGGTATAACGCTCGCAAACATCGGCGGCCCGCCGAGAGGCGGTCTTCGGAGCTTCTGGATGGCATATCAGTTTACAGATCCCGGCGGTGGCTACTATGGGGGATCTACGATGGACCTTCGAGGGCCGAAAGGTGACCAATTGAAGGTCGTTTTCAGTAACCCTAGCGACCCGGGATTCAACAAGCTTAGCTGTGGGTTTCTTTTTCACGAGGTGGTATGGGCAAACGAGCCAGTGATGCCTGACTAGCGACCACTTGACTTAGTCCATGACTTAGCTATAATAAACGCATGGAAGTCAATATCCACGAGGCCAAAACCCACCTCTCCCGCCTGCTAGAGCGGGTCGCCATGGGTGAGGAAGTCATCATCGCCAAGGCCGGAACACCTGTCGCTAAGCTGGTGCCAGTGCACGCGCGCCCTAAGAAACGCATGCTGGGATCGGCGAAGGGGAAGTTTACGGTGCCGGACGATTTTAACGATCCGCTGCCCAAGGAGATCGAGGATCTCTTCTACGAATGAAGGCGATCCTCGATACACATACATTCTTATGGGCAATCGCGGAGGAAGGAAAGCTCTCTCGCCGGGCTCAACAGATCTATACCGGTCCGAATGATCTCTGGCTGAGTGTTGCCAGCGTGTGGGAAATTCTGATTAAGGTGCAGGCAGGCAGACTTCCTTTACCCGAGCCCTCTGGGCCGTATCTTGTCAAAGAGCTAGCTAAGAACAGAATCGAGGTTCTGCCGATCACCTTGGACCACGTGCTCAGGACTGAATCGCTGCCTCTCCATCATCGCGACCCATTCGACCGCTTGCTCATTGCGCAGAGTATCGAAGAGAAATGGCCGATCGTCACCGCCGATCCATGGTTCGCACGCTATACGGTCGACGTGATCTGGTAACTTGGGGAATTTGCGAGAAGCCGAGAGCTGGAATCGCGAAGCTAAAACCCCATTTTGTCGTCCGCCGAAGGCCCGTAAGTCGCGGGCACCGGCTCGTCATTCAATCGCAGATACACTCCCAGCTGCGCGCGGTGGTGCACCAGGTGATTGAGGAACATTTGCCGGTAGGCTAGAAAGCGTGTCCCGATGAAGATGGGCTTGTCCCCGAAGCTTAGCTTCCACGGCTGCGTCCAGGCTTCATCCTTCGTGTTCTTGAGAGCGGTGCGAGCTTGGGCAGCGCCATCATCGAAGGCCTTGATCAGTTGGGCCGCGGAATCAAACGGCACAGCCGGCATCTTGCTCTTCCCAAAATCAAGTTCGGGAGTGGTGAGGATTATAAGGCCGAAGCCGGCCAGTTGCGCTACGTGGGGCGCCAGTTTGCCCAGTGGCATGGATTTGGAATGCGGTGCGTAGTCCTTCTTATCCATCGGAACGCGTTCAAGGGCTGTGCGCGTCTTTTTCATTTCCTCGTCGAATTCAGGCAGAAGAAGTTCACTGATAGGCATCGATTTCTCCAGGAGATCGATTATAAAGGCTCCCTAGTTTGAAACCTCGTCATTTCTCCTATAAATTCTTCTTTCACCTATTTTCTCCGCGTGTCCGTACCTCAGTGTGTGGATTTTGTCATCGGAAGCCAACTGCTAACAGCCAGGAGCTAATCGCGACCTTTTATGCCTCGTCCTAGACCTCTCGTTCTCATCATCCTCGACGGCTGGGGATACCGCGCCGAAACCAAGGCCAACGCCATCGCACTCGCGCGCAAGCCCACTTATGACCGGTTTCTGCGCGAGTATCCCAACACTTTGATTCATACCAGCGGACCGTTTGTCGGGCTGCCCGAGGGGCAAATGGGGAACAGTGAAGTCGGCCATCTGAATATTGGCGCCGGGCGCATCGTGCATATGGAAGTCACGCGCATCGACCGGATGATCCAGAACGGCGAATTCTTCTCGCACCCGGTGTTGCTCGACGCACTGAAGAATGCCCGGTTGGGTGGGCGCAAGCTGCATCTGTTCGGGCTCGTATCGGATGGCGGCGTGCACTCGCGGCAGGAGCACCTGTACTCGCTCCTGAAAATGGCGAAGCAGAACGAGGTGGATCGCGTCTTCGTGCATGCCTTCATGGATGGACGCGATACGTTGCCGACCAACGGCGCTGGCTATCTCGATCAGCTTCAGCAGAAGATGCGCGAATATAACTCCGGCAAGATCGCGAGCGTCAGCGGCCGCTACTATGCGATGGACCGCGACCGCCGCTGGGAGCGCATCGCCAAAGCGTATAACGCGATGGTCGAGGGGAAAGCCGAGGGCGGAACTTACGTCGACGCCGTGCAGGGGATGAAAGAGTCCTACAACACAGGCGTGACGGACGAGTTCGTGGTGCCGTTTGTCTGCACCGACAATCGCGGCGAGGCGGTCGCTAAGATCGGCGACGACGATTCCTGCATCTGCTTTAACTTTCGCGCCGACCGTGTGCGCCAGATCACGCGGGCTCTCTGCCGTAACAGCGGGCTGAACGAAAAGGGTGGGAGCGATCTGCCGGGCGCGGCCGAACTCGATGCAACCATTCCGCGAGAACGCGTGCCTAAGAATCTGAAGTACGTTTGCATGACGCGGTACGACAAGAACTTCAACCTGCCGATCGTGATTCCTCCGGAGTCGATGGCGAACATCCTGGCGAACGTTATGGGCGGGCTGAACATGCGTAACCTGCGCGTGGCCGAGACGGAGAAATATGCGCACGTGACGTACTTCTTTAATGGCGGCATTGAGCAGCCTTTCCCGGGAGAAGATCGTGTGTTGGTGCAGTCTCCGAAGGTTGCGACTTACGACTTGAAGCCGGAGATGAGCGCTCATGGAATTGCCGACGCGGTTGTGAAAGCAACGAACGACGGCACCTTTGACGTGATCATCGTCAATTTTGCCAATGCGGATATGGTCGGGCACTCGGGCAAGATCGAGCCGACGGTGAAGGCGGTCGAGACCGTCGATGCCTGCCTGGGCGAGGTCGAGAAAGCTGTGCGCGCTAGAGGCGGAGCCATGCTGATTACTGCTGACCACGGGAATGCTGAAATGATGATTGACCCCGTAACCGGCGGTCCGCATACGGCGCATACGACGAATCCGGTGCCATTTATCGTGATGGCGGAGGATGCAAAGCAATTCACGCTGAAGCCGAACGGTTCCTTGCGGGATATTTCTCCGACAATGCTTGGCATGTTGGGGATCGCCGAGCCGAAAGAAATGACGGGTACGGATCTACGGGCGAAGAAGAGCTAACCACAGAGGGGCGCAGGGGAGCATGGAGAATCGCCGGCGACCTTTGCAAGAGTCCAGCCTATTCTAGAGGCACTCCTTCGCTCAGGCAGGTCGCAGCCTTCCCGTTAGCTGCGTAGCGGAGTACGGCGGACTCGTCGGAACAGAATGCGCGAAGTTCCGAGTCTGGCTCTTTCGGCACCGCTGTGACCGAGAACTTGGAAGCCGGCGCTACGTCGCAGCCGCCGATCGAGAAAATGTATCCGCCGCGTTTGCCGCTCGCGAGTGCATCATCGATCAGCATCGCGTGCTCATGGGTGGGCTTGTCTTGAAGCCCGCCGCCTCCAAGTTCTGATAGGTTGCACGTGAATCCGCGTTCCGGAAAGCCACTGCTGTATGCGATTTCGGCGGTCATAATGGTTCGAAGACTTGCGACAGCAGAACTTTCAGAGCCGGGATTCTGGGTCTTCAGCAGATCCCTCAGGAAGTCGGGGTCCGAAAGCGGCACATGCATGGCCACTGTAACCTCATTCAGCTTCCAGACTTCTTTCGCTTGCTCCATGGAGAGAACGATGCGCGGCCTTACCGGCAACGGCTGGGGTTTTCCGTTGACGTAAGGATGAACCGAGAGCTCGATCTCATCGTCATCGCCCGCCAGATCGTCGCGCTCGACAATGACTTCCATCTTGCGCTGTGCTTCTTTTTCGTCGATGGTGAGCAGTATGGATCCGGAATCAAAGGTCTCTAACTGCCCACCACTATTGACAATTCCGCTCCTCAAAGACGTCAACTCCCGCAGAATCGGTGTCGAAGAGGCATCGTCTCCTTGCACGAGAAACTTCCTGGCCGCTTCCGGCAGATGCTTCTCGAATGCACCGGGAGATTTCGCCAGCAACATCTCAAGCAGAGCTTGCCGGGCCGTTTGCGGCGGTGCCTGTACCTGTGCATCCGCCACCGCCCAACCAGCCGCCAGCAACAGAAATAGGTTGATCGGTCTCATTGATTCCTCCGCTCCTCGCCCAAACATGGGACTTAGAACTCTTGCGAGCCTGATAGTGTAGACTCCGGTGCTGCGGCTGGGGTTCCCGTCCGCAAATGTGGAACGTTGCTGTCTATCTTTCATGCGCGTTTCGGTTGCATCCATGAAACTCCTGATTTTCGTTCATCATCCCTTCGATCAATGGAACGCGCCAGCTTGGTTCCCGCAGCGGTTGCAGCAGGAGTTCCCGCACGTCAACGTTGTGCACCTGCCCGATTACAAGCGCGTGGACGAAGAAATCGGCGATGCCGAAATCGTTGTTGCCTGGTCGATCCGTCCAGAGCAGATCGCGGCGGCGAAGACGCTGCGATGGATTCACTCTCCGGCGGCAGCGGTTCATCAGCTGATATTTCCGGAACTCGTCAATAGCGACATCATTCTCACTAACGCGCGCGAAGTGCACGGGCCGGTGGTGGCCGAGCACGTCATCGCGCTTATCTTTGCGCTGGCCAAGAAAATACCGGGCTCGGTGCGCCTGCAGGAGAAACATGTTTGGGGACAGCAGATCCTGTGGGACGAACTGCCTCGCGTGCGTGAGGTCGCGGGCGCTACCCTCGGTCTCATAGGCCTCGGCAGCATCGGGGGCGCGGTTGCCAAGAGCGCGAAAGCTTTGGGGATGCGGGTGATTGCGGTGCGCGAGCATCCGGAGAAGGGAAGTGAAGGCGCGGACGCCGTCTTCGGGCCGGCGCAAATCGACGAGGTGTTTCGGCAATCGGATTACGTTGTGCTGGCCGCGCCGGTCACGACTAGCACAAAGGCAATTGCGAACGCGGAACGCCTGGCGCTCATGAAGGACGATGCTTGCCTGATCAACGTCGCCCGCGGGCCGCTGGTGGATGAGACTGCGCTCAGTGCCGCACTGCGGGGAAAGAAAATTGGGGGCGCGGCGCTCGATGTATTTCCGAAAGAACCGCTGGCTGCTGATTCTCCTCTGTGGGATGTTCCGAATCTGCTGATCACTCCACACACCGCGGCGCTGACCGACAAGTTATGGGAGCGGCATTACGCGCTGTTCTCCGAAAATCTGCAGCGCCACCTTGCCGGGCAACCCTTGCTGGCCGTGGTGGATAAGTGGAAGGGATACTGACTCTGGAGCATCGCATTGTCGTGAGAACCGCAGTCATCAGCACTCGATCACCAACAAAAAGCTTGAACCACAAGGAGCACAGGGTGGCACAGGGGTGGCACAGGAACCTTACCCACAAGAGGTCTGCCTTTTCGGTGATCTCCGCACTTCAAACATCTTTCCGCTATCGCGTATCAATCCCGAAACCAATAATCGCATTTACTTCCACGGGCTCATCCCCTCGAAATGCCGGACGGAATTTCCAGCTGTGCAGAGCGACCAGAATCTTTGAAGTAGTTTCGGGAGCACCGGGCTCGAGTACTTTCAGGTCTTTGAGATCTCCTGAGCGGTCGAGGGTGCAGACGAATATCACGTGAGTGGGCCGCAGCCCATCGGGTAGATCTTTCCGCATGGCTTCGGGCTCGCTTAATTTTTCTGAAGAAGGATGCGTTGCCGATGCGGGGTCGGCGTACTGCATTACCGCCCTGCCGAGCGAGGTGTCGATGTAGATGGAGTAGTTGCGGTCGCCTTTCAGAACGCCGTAGTAGGCGAACACGCCACCGGAACGAGGCGTCGCTTCGATTGTAATTCCCGATCCTTTGTGAGCGTTGGTCGAAGAACGGCCGGGGCCGGTCGATGGGGCGTCGCCGCCGGGAGATCCGAAACTGGGGAGCGTGACAGTGGTGGTGCCGCCTTGCACGGATACGCCGGGCATCGCGGGTGCGCCGCTAGTTCCGGATCCTGCGCCTCCGGGGCCGGGATAGGGCGAAATTCCTCCGTGGGCGTTTGGATCGGAGCCGCGACCTGCGCCTTCTCTGCCTGCGCCTGAACCTTCTCCTTGCAACCCGCTGCCGGGGCCATTGCCTTTGCCGATGCCCGCTCCGCCGCCGCTGCCACCGAGACCAGTTTTTGCCGTGCCGCTGGGTGACATGGCGATCGCGCCAGGGCCGGTGGAGTTTGGTAGTCCAACTTTTGTTCCCGGTTGGCCGGAGATGACTACTCCGTTGCCGCCAGCGTTTCCTCCGGCATTACTCGGAGGAGCAACGGAAGAGCCCAAGTCGAGCGGGCCGCCGGCACCGGTGCCTTTGTTGCCTCGTCCGCTGCCCGAGAGGGCTTTGCCGCCTCCGAGGCCCGGGGGAGGTGGCACGACGTCGGCGGAGCCGAGGAGCGAACCTGCGGATTGGCCGGAGCGGCCGGCGTTTCCTGTCGAACCGTTTCCTTTCTGAGAGCCGGATCCGTCGATACTGGCCGGAGGCGGCACAACCTGTGTCGCGAGCGTGCCGACGCCGGAGGCGCGTGATCGTGATCCACCGCCAGACGCGGTAGGTGGCGGAGGCACAGGCTTGGTGCGCAACTCGCCGGTGGCGGAATTTCCCCAGCTATTGAGATCGCGGCTGACTTGTGACGGCGGCGGCGCGACGACGGCGGGGGCTGGCAGCGTTAGCTTGGGTGTGGACGAGACATCACGTTGAGGAGCAGAAACCGGTGGCGCAACCACGTCGACGCTTTGCGTCAGTGGGACGCGGGAATCGGCCAAGTCGCGCTGCGTGTCGCGTGGAGCCGGTGCGATGACGGTCGGCGCAAGCGGGTTGGCGGTCCGCAATTTGTCTCGCGAGACATTTGGTGCGGGAGGAACAATTGCTGCGTTCATCGTCGGGCTGAGGGTTGGCGAGGTGCGCGTCGGAGCGCGGGGAACTTCAGGCGCGGGAGGGATGATGTTGGTCGTCAGAATGCTTGGGGCCTGCCTTGCCGATGAAGTCACTTCTGGCGAAGGCGGCACCGCACGCATTGTCATTGCTGGCAGCGTTGGGGCGGTGAGAGAAGAACGCAGGCCTTCGGCGGGCGGCGGTCCGGGATTCGGTTTGAACGCGAGCAGATTGGCGACCGCGGAATCGGAATGCGGCAGATTTATTTTGGGAGCGTCCACAACTTTCTCGCTGGGCTTGTCGCCGCGCGCTACGCGAATCGTCTGCGTGCGGTGATGGGCTTGCTGACCGCCGGCGCGTCCGGACTTGCCGGACTGCGCTCCGCCCCGATCTTGCGTCTGGGGCAGTTCATCGCCGGAGTAATAGATCACGTCCTGTTGCGGGCGAGTGGAAGGAGTGGGGATCTCAAGACTCACAAAGTGTTCGGGGAGCACGATGAGCGCGATCAGTAGCAGGCACTCGAGCAGCCAGCTCGCAAGCATGCCGCGATACGGGAACATGCCAATGGGCGCTTCTCCGGCCAGGCGTTTCGGAGGGCGGGTGAGCGCCGGGCGTAAAGCGGACTTGAACTCTTCCCAGGGTGACGACCATTCCACCAGCAGGTGCGGCGGCTCGGGCCACTGGGTGATGGTTTCCGGAATGGTTTCAACGTTGTTCATGAAGCGTACTTCTTTGCCCATTCAGAACACATGCAGGGCTGGCGCATTCTTCGAGTCACGGTGAGGTCTTACCAAGATTTCAACATCCTGATCGAGTGCCACGAGAAAGCGCAGCAGGCGCTCCACGGAAAACTGCCTGAATTCACCGCACAGCATCTTGGAGACATCAGGCTGGCGGATGCCGAAGAGATCGGCCGCCTCGACCTGTTTTAGGCCGCGCTCTTTTATGAGCGTGTCGATCTTGAAAACCAGCTGCGCCTTAACGAAGTGCTCGTCCGCATTCGGCAGGCCGAGATCCTTGAACACGTTCCGGTCGCCGTTTTCGTATCCTTTTCTACGCATGGCTCTCTCTCCTTGGCAATCTGTTCAGCCTCACGCAGCCGTTGCTTCACCAGCTCCAGGTCCCGGCGCGCCGTCTCGCGTCCAGTCTTCGATTTCTTTTGGAAAGCGCGAAGGACAGTACACCGCTCCCGCATACCGCAAGGTGTACACGGCACGAAACGTATCGCCGCGAAAATCCTTTACCACTTCCACCATCCCTGCCCCGCCAAAGCCGCTCCGTGTCTTCGTATCTCGATGCTTGCCGCCGCGCTGCGCGATGGATAGGGCATAACCCATGTGATCTTTGACCGGCTCGGGAAACGCACGCAAGTCCCTGCGGCTCCATCCGACCCAAATCACTGTTTTCAAAGCAGGCATAGCTTCCTCTCCATTAGGTGGTCTACTTTCGCCCTGCTTGCGGTTGCGCGCCCGACCTTACCAAGCCCGGCGTGGCTGGAGAGAGAAACAGCGATCCGGTCCAATATAGTGATATCACTATATTCTGTCAAGGGCTATGCGACGCCTTGAAGATGGGCAAATCCGCTCGCCCGGCGTTCATTCGCTTCGCTGGTTCAAGCAGCCTCAGTATGAATCGGACGTTCTTCGAAAGAAATGTCCACCTGGTCGCCGACGACGGTCAGGGACTCGCGGATGGTGCCTGTTGGCAGCTCAAGGACAGAAGCGGCATGCAACCGAACAGCGGCCAGGCGCCACGGTTTGAGCTCCTCTTCCATGTGGATGACAATCCGATTCCGGTCAAGGTACACGGCGTCGATGGCGAAGCGCATGGCGAAGGTATGGATGCCGTGAGAGGGGTTAATCCACAGTCCCTGGCCGCGGGAGAAATGCGACGAACTGGTGGCCATTAGGCCGCGAAAGCGGGACCAGTGGGTGGGCGCGATCAGGAGATCGGTCGCGAGATAGGTGGTGCGGGTGCGGTTAAAAGCGTATCCCTTGGGGCCGCGCGGGGACATGATGACTCCTGGGAAATTGTAATTGGTGATTTGTAATTTAGAACATTTCTTGCAGTTGGTGTAATCGGGCCGGCAAGATGCCGGCGCTACTCACTATCACCGTTTTCCCCCAACAGCGGGGGCGAATATGTGCATCAACTGAATTACGGCTGGCCCTACGGTGACGAAAATCAGGGAGGGCATCACAAACAGGACGAGTGGGATGATCATTTTGACGGTCGTTTTGGCGGCCTGTTCTTCGGCGCGCTGGCGGCGCTCGGTGCGCAGGGAATCGGAATGCACGCGCAAGGCTTGGGCAACGCTGGTTCCGAAGCGGTCGGTCTGAATCAGGGTTGCTACCAGCGCGCGAATGTCATCGACGCCAGTGCGTTCGGCCAGATTACGGAGCCCCTCGACGCGAGGTTTTCCGGCGCGAGTTTCGAGGTCGAAGAGATGGAATTCTCCGCTCAGGTCCGGGTGCGCGTGGCTGAGGTCCTGGCCCACTCGCATCATGGCCTGATCGAGAGACAAGCCCGCTTCTACGCAGATGACGGTCAAATCCAGTGCGTCGGGAAGGCCGAGGCGAATCCGGCGTTGGCGCTCCTGTAGCTTTTTCTTCAATAAGAATCGCGGAAGGAAAAAGCCGAATGCGGTTAGACCTATAAGCAGCAGGGGCGAATCGAATCCGGTGAACAGAAAAAAGGAGAAGAAACCAAGAGCGCCGAACAGGACACGCAAACCACGATAGATGGTCACGTGCTGGGGGTCGCGATATCCCGCCTGGATCAACCAAGACCGGGTTTGCGAAACATCGGTGGGCGAGACCGGCAGAGCGCGGCTAAACGGATCGAGGGCCTGCTGCATGCGATCGCGGATGGCGGGCTTGGTCTGGGCTTTGGGGCGCTGCCATCCGATTTCGCGCAGGCGGGATCCGAGCACGGATGAGGGCGCAACTGAAGCCGCTCCAAAGGCGAACACGATCACCACGATGGTGAGAAAAACGAAAATGGAGAGTGCCAGCGCAAGCGTCATGAATTAGACCTAAGTCTCAGTGCTCAGTACTCGGCAAACGCCACAGGCCTGCGGTTCGCGGGATAACTGAGAACTGGGAACTGAGAACTCATATTTCAAACTCATATTTCAAACCTGGATCCTGATAATTCTGCGAATTACGAAGTAACCCATTGTCTGCAAAGTAATGCCTCCGACGATCAAAGCGTGTCCCAGCGGGTCGGTGAATAGCGGACGAATGAAGCCCGGGTTGAGCATGAGCATGAGGACCACGATCGTGGGTGGCAGAGCCATTAGCAGGACCATGGTGAGGCGTCCCTGGGCGGTGTGGACGCGGACCTGGCGCAGGATTTTAAAGCGTTCGCGGATTACGTAGGAGAGGTTGTCGAGAATCTCGGCAAGGTTGCCGCCGGTTTCGCGCTGCAACATCACCGCCGTCACGAAGAACTTGACGTCGACCAGAGGGATGCGGTCGGCCAGGTTGAGCAGGGCGTCGCGTACCGGGAGCCCGAATTTCTGTTCTTCGTAGAGCTGGCGGAATTCTCCGGCAACGGGTTCGGAGACCTCGTTGGCAATCATTTCGAGGGCGGTGGTAAATGCGTGTCCGGCGCGAACGGCGCGGGCGAGCGTATCGATGGCCTCGGGAAA
>Ga0209736_1000429_pt1 | contig 13613 bp, 11 predicted proteins | sample BlaSpr_A8_Ref_M3_FD_187992 | JGI IMG/M metagenome (GOLD analysis project Ga0209736, IMG submission 187992) | Forest soil microbial communities from Thunder Bay, Ontario, Canada - Black Spruce, Ontario site 2_A8_Ref_M3 (SPAdes) (version 2) | ecosystem: Environmental > Terrestrial > Soil > Boreal... | reverse complement strand
GGCTGGCGCAGCCATGGCTGCGTCCGCTCGGCAATATCAACCTCATCATCTTCTTTGTCGGCGTCGCCGGCTTTTGCGTCTTCACCGGGGTGCCGATCGCGTTCGGCTTTGGCCTGGCGATCTTCGGATATCTGGCGCTGACCACGCACACGCCGCTGATGGTGCTGGTCGGCCGTATGGACGAGGGCATGAGCCACCTGATCCTGCTGTCGGTGCCGCTGTTCGTGTTCCTCGGTCTTTTGATCGAGATGACCGGCATGGCGCGCGCCATGGTGGCATTTCTGGCGAGCCTGCTCGGGCATGTCAGAGGTGGCCTGCATTACGTGCTGGTTGGCGCGATGTATCTGGTGTCCGGCATCTCCGGATCGAAGGCCGCCGACATGGCCGCGGTCGCGCCGGTGCTGTTTCCTGAAATGAAAGCGCGGGGGGCAAAACCCGGCGATCTCGTGGCGCTGCTGGCGGCGACCGGGGCGCAGACCGAAACCATTCCACCAAGCCTGGTCTTGATCACGATCGGCTCGGTGACCGGCGTATCGATCTCGGCATTGTTTACCGGCGGACTATTGCCGGGGGTGGTACTGGCCATCACGCTGTCGGCGCTGGTGTGGTGGCGCTACCGCGGTGAGGACCTCAGCCATGTCAAGCGGGCCAAAGGCGGCGAAATCCTCAGGTCTTTTGTCATCGCCCTGCCCGCGCTGGCGCTGCCGTTCGTGATCCGCGCCGCCGTGGTCGAGGGGGTGGCGACCGCCACCGAAGTTTCCACCATCGGCATCGTCTACGGCCTGGTCGTCGGACTTCTGGTCTATCGCCGCTTCGACTGGCGGCGGCTGGTGCCGATGCTGGTCGAGACGGCGTGTCTGTCAGGCGCGATTCTCTTGATCATCGGCACCGCGACCGGGATGGCCTGGGGCTTGACCCAATCCGGCTTCTCGCGCGCGCTCGCCGCCGCCATGACCGGCCTGCCCGGCGGCTCCGCGACATTCATCGCGGTCTCGATCCTGGCCTTCACGGTGCTGGGCAGCGTACTCGAGGGCATCCCGGCGATCGTGCTGTTCGGCCCGCTGTTGTTTCCGATCGCGCGGGCCGTCGGCGTGCACGAGGTGCATTATGCGATGATCATCATCCTTGCCATGGGCATCGGACTGTTCGCGCCGCCGTTCGGAGTAGGCTATTATGCGGCCTGCGCTATCGGGCGCGTCGACCCCGCCGAGGGGATCAGGCCCATCTGGGGCTACCTCCTGGCGCTGCTGGTGGGCCTGATCGTGGTGGCGATATTCCCGTGGATATCGATCGGATTCCTGTAAGCGCTGCTGGGAGGTGGCCGATGAGTGGGAAGCAAAGCCAGTACGATATCGGCCTGGACAAAACACCAGCCAACTTCGTCGCCCTGACGCCGCTGAGTTTCCTGGCGCGCACCGCTGCGGTCTATCCCGATCATGTCAGCACCGTCTACGAGGGCCGCACCTTCACCTGGTCGCAGACCTATGCGCGCTGCCGGCGTTTTGCCTCGTTTCTCGTGAGCCGCAATATCGGCCATGGTGATACCGTAGCTGCGATGCTGCCGAACATCCCAGCGATGAACGAGCTGCATTTTGCGGTACCGATGGCGGGCGCCGTGCTCAACGCGCTCAACATCCGGCTTGATGCGGCCTCCATCGCCTTCCAGCTCGACCATGGCGGCGCCAAAATCATCATGGTCGATCCCGAATTTGCCGCTGTGATATCAGAGGCGCTGACGCTGATGAAGGGGCCAAAGCCGCTGGTCATTGACGTTGACGATGCGGCCTTCACGGGCGGAAAACGCATCGGCGAGTTCGAATATGAAGACGCGGTGGCGCAAGGCGATCCCGGCTTCGAGGCGAGATGGCCGCAAGACGAATGGGACGCCATTGCGCTGAGCTATACCTCGGGCACGACAGGCAATCCCAAGGGCGTGGTGACTCATCACCGCGGCGCCTACCTGAACGCCGTCAGCAACATCCTCGCCGGCCAACTCGGCCAGCATCCGGTCTATCTCTGGACGCTACCGATGTTCCACTGCAACGGCTGGTGTTTTCCGTGGACCATCGCGGCCTCGGCCGGCATCAATGTCTGCCTGCGCAAGGTCGACCCTTCCAGGATTTTCGAACTGATCGCAACGCACAGCGTCAGCCACATGTGCGGCGCGCCGATCGTCTACAACACGCTGATCAACGCCCCCGATGCGCCGAAGGGCAACATCGCGCGGCCCGTGGTCGGATTGATTGCCGGTGCCGCACCCCCGGTTGCCGTGCTTGAGGGCGCCGAAAGCATCGGGATCAGACTGACGCATGTCTACGGGCTGACCGAAGTCTATGGCCCGGCGTCGGTCTGCGCCGAACAGCCGGGGTGGGACGACCTCGCCGCCGACCAACGCGCGCAATTAAAGCGCCGGCAGGGCGTGCCCTACCCGCTGCAGGAAGCCGTCACCGTGATCGATCCCGAAACCATGCAGCCGGTGCCCCGCGACGGCGAGACCATCGGGGAAGTCATGTTCCGCGGCAATATCGTGATGAAGGGGTACCTGAAGAACGAGAACGCCACCCGGGAGGCCTTTGCCGGCGGCTGGTTTCACACCGGCGACCTCGGCGTGCTCGACGAAACCGGTTATGTCATCATCAAGGACCGCTCCAAGGACATCATCATTTCCGGTGGCGAAAACATCTCCTCGATCGAGGTCGAAGACGTGCTGCACAAGCATCCGGCGGTATTGTTCGCCGCCGTCGTCGCAAAACCCGATTCAAAGTGGGGCGAAGTGCCTTGCGCCTTCATCGAGTTGAAGGACAATGCCAGCGCGACCGAAGCCGAGATCATCGCGTTTTGCCGCGCCCAGATGCCGGGCTTCAAGACGCCGAAGGCGGTGGTGTTTGGGCCGATCCCAAAAACATCGACCGGCAAAATCCAAAAGTTCATGCTGCGCAATCAGGTCGATGCGGCCAAGGCAATTTCGGCGTAAGGGAACCGCGGCGTGAATTCTTCAAGGCTAATGAGCCGATTTTGGCTGGCGTTGTCCTGCGCAATTGCCCTGCTGACTGTTTCTGCCGCAGCGGATAGTCTGATCGAGCCGGGGCAGTGGAAGGTCACCACAAATACCCTGATGAACGGCGCGACGATGCCACCGCAGGTCAAGGCGCGCTGCCTCACCCCTGAACAAACCGGCGATATCGGCAAAACGTTCGGTCCGACAATGGGAACGGTGAATTCGACCTGTGAACGCACCGAATACGAAACCGCCGCGCGAAGCTTGAAATGGCGCCTGCAATGCAAGGGCGACCTGGATATGGATGTCTCCGGCGATTTCAATTTCGATAGTCCGGCTCACTACACCGCCACCATCGCCAGCAAGGGCTGGATGGCAGGTTCACTGATAAGCGATGTGCAAACGAAATTGGAAGGCGAGCGGGTGAGCGAGTGTCAGCAGTGACTGAGCCGCAACTCCTAAAGTGACGCGGCCTCTAGCCCGCCCGCTCCAGCGTCAGCCGCATGCCGTCATAAGCCGGAATCACGTTCGGCGGCAGGCTCAAGCGCAGCACCTCATAGTCCAGATCGGAATGCATGTTGGTGACCACCGCGCGGCGCGGCTTGAAGCGGTCGATCCAGGACAGCGCGTCGTTGACGCTGAAATGGCTGGGATGCGGGTTATAGCGCAGCCCGTCGATGATCCAGAGATCGAGATTTTGCAAGGATGGCCAGCTCTCCCGCGGGATGTCGCTGACGTCGGGCGTATAGGCGGCGTCCCCGATCCGGTAACCGAGCGCCGGAATATTGCCGTGCTGCAGGATGAACGCTGAGAGCGCCAGCGGACCGCCCTTCCCTTCGACGATGCGGCTTTCGCCGGCTTCCATCAAGTGGCTATCCAGGATCGGCGGATAGTCGCTGCCCGGCGGCGCCACGAAGCAATAGGAAAACCGCAGCAGGATATGCTCGGCGGTCGACCGGTTCAGATAGACCGGAATGCGCCGGCGCTGATGCAACACCACCGAACGCAGATCGTCGATGCCATGGGTCTGATCGGCGTGCTCATGGGTGAGAAACACCGCATCGATGTGATCGACCTCGGTGTCGATCAACTGCTCGCGCAGATCGGGCGAGGTATCGATCACGATCCGGGTGATGCCATTTTCCGATTGCCGTTCCGCCAGCAGCGAGCAGCGGCGGCGGCGGTTTTTCGGATTGTTGGGATCGCACGCGCCCCAGCCGAGCGCCGGACGCGGCACGCCGGCGGAAGATCCGCAGCCAAGTATTGTCAGGGTCAGTGTCATGCCGTCGCTTCCGCCGACGGCACCTTGGAGAACAGCCGAAAGAAATTTTCCGTGGTCTGGCGCGAAATCTCCTCCAGCGAAACTCCGCGGGTCTCTGCCAGCACTTTTGCGATTTCGACCACGTAGGACGGCTCGTTACGTTTGCCGCGGAATTTGCCGGGCGCCAGATACGGCGCGTCGGTCTCGACCATGATGCGATCGGCCGGAAGCTCGGCGGCGAGATCCCGCAAGGCTTGCGATTTCTTGAAGGTCAGAATGCCGGTGAATGAAATCGAAAGCCCGAGAGAGATCGCCTTCATCGCCAGTTCCCGCCCGCCGGTATAGCAATGCAGCACCGCGCGAAACGATCCCTTTGCCATTTCATCTTCGAGGATGCGGCCGCAATCGTCGTCGGCCTCGCGGGTATGAATGACCAGCGGCAGCCCGGTCGCGCGGGCAGCGGCAATGTGGGCCCTGAAACCGCGGGCCTGCGCTTCGGGCGAGCCGTTATCGTAGAAACAATCCAGCCCGGCCTCGCCGAGCGCCACCACTTTCGGATGCTGCGTCAGCGCGATCAATTCGTCGGCTGGTATCCCGTCTTCTTCGTCGGCGTGATGCGGATGGGTGCCGACCGAGCAATAGACATTTGGAAATCGCTCCGCGATCTCGAGCAGCGCGCCAAGCCTTCTGACCCGCGTCGAAATGGTGACGATCCGTCCAATGCCGACCGACGCAGCCCTTGCGACGATGTCGTCGAGGTCATCGGCGAAATCGGGAAAATCCAGATGGCAGTGGCTGTCGACGAGCATCGCTTTCCAACCGTTCAGGCCGTGGTCGGTTCGATGTAGCGCGGAAAGATTCCGGTCGGCGTGGGCAATTTGGTGCCCGCCTTGATGCGGCCGGCGCCGCCCAGGGCCGCGAAATCGCGCTGATCGGCCGGAATGCCGAGAATGTCGAGCAGCCTTGCCGAAGATTCCGGCATCACAGGCTGCGCCAGAATGGCGACCTGCCTGACGACTTCCGCGGTCACGTACAACACGGTGCGCTGCCGCTGCGGATCGGTCTTCGCCAGCGCCCACGGCGCTTCGCCCGCAAAATAGCGGTTGGCTTCGGCAACGACCGCCCAGACCGCGTTCAGGGCCTGATGGATTTGCTGGGTCGCCATCGCACTGCGCGCCGATCCGAGCATGCCGTCGGCTTCCGCAAGGATCGCCTTGTCGTTGGCGCTGAATTCGCCCGGCTCCGGCAATACGCCGTCGTACTGCTTTGCGATCATCGACAGCGAACGCTGCGCCAGATTGCCGAGATCGTTGGCGAGATCGGCATTGATGCGCGCCACGATCGCCTCGTGGTTATAGTTGCCGTCCTGCCCGAACGGCACTTCGCGCAGGAAGAAGTAGCGCACCTGATCGACGCCGTATTGGTCGGCAAGGTTGAAGGGATCCACGACGTTGCCGACCGACTTCGACATTTTCTCGCCGCGGCTGAACAGAAAGCCGTGGGCATAAACGCGCTTCTGCACGGGAATCCCTGCCGACATCAAAAATGCCGGCCAGTACACCGCATGAAAGCGGATGATGTCCTTGCCGATGACGTGAATGTCGGCCGGCCAGTAGCGCCAGTTCGGGTCGCTCTCGTCGGGAAATCCAACACCGGTGATGTAGTTGGTCAGGGCGTCGACCCAGACATACATGACATGTTCGGGGTCGCCGGGAACCTTGACGCCCCAGTCGAACGTGGTTCGCGAAATCGACAGGTCGCGCAGGCCGCCCTTGACGAAGCTGATCACCTCGTTCTTGCGCGAATCCGGACCGATGAAGTCCGGCTGGCTGGCATAGAGCGCCAGCAGTCGGTCCTGGTAAGCCGACAATTTGAAGAAATAGCTCTTCTCCTCGACCCACTCGACCGGCGTGCCCTGCGGCCCGCGCCGCACCTTGTCCTCGCCGACGATTGTTTCGTCTTCGGCGTAATAGGCCTCGTCGCGCACCGAATACCAGCCAGCATAGCTGTCGAGATAGATGTCACCATTGGCGGCCATCCGCTTCCAGATTTCCTGGCTGGAGCGATGATGCAGCTCTTCGGTGGTGCGGATGAAACGGTCGAACGAGACGTTCAGCCGCTGGTCCATGTCCTTGAAGCGCTGCGCATTGCGGGTCGCGACCTCCAGGGTCGGCAGCTTTTCAGCCTCGGCCGTCTGCATCATCTTCAGGCCGTGTTCGTCGGTTCCGGTCAGGAAGAACACGTCCTTGCCGTCGAGCCGTTGAAACCGCGCCAGCGCATCGGTCGCGATCGCCTCATAGGCATGGCCGATATGCGGCACGCCGTTCGGGTAGGCGATGGCGGTCGTGATGTAGAAGGTCTCACGGGGCAAATTGGTCGCATTCGCCATAGTTGCGAAGGCCTTTCATCGCTTTTCAAACGACCTGTGGTGATACGAACCGGCTAAACCGGCCAGTCAGCCGGTCGCCTCCGCGAGGAGCCCGAACACCGAGAAAACCAGTGGTTTTCGTTCCAGATTGTAGTCTGCGGTGTCGCGCGCGGCGCGGTTGATCTTTTCCCACACCTCCGCCAGCCGTGCAAGGCGGGGCAGGTTGGCATTGGCATTGATATCGTCGCTGCGCAGGCGCTGGCTGACCCAGCGGTCGACGCCGTCGATGAAGGCCGCCAGCGCCACCCGGTCGCTGCCGCCGAGCGCGTCGCCGAGCGCATGCAATTCGCGCGGATCGACCCGCGGCAGGGTCGCCAGCAGCGCCGCGGTCCGCTGCTGCAGCTTCAGGGCGTCGCCGCCCAGCAAGGTCAGCGCGCGGGCGACACTCCCGTCGGCGGCCTCCGCGGCCTCGCCCAGCGCGGGATCGTCGATGACGATGCCGGCAGCCTGCGCGGCCGCGCCGATGACGTCGGAGGTCGCGAGCGGCCGCAACATCAGTTTCCGGCAGCGTGACAGGATCGTCGGCAGCACCCGCGCCGGCGCGTGGCTGACGAGCAGGAACAGCGATTGCTGCGGCGGCTCTTCGAGGATTTTCAACAGCGCGTTGGCGGCGTTGGGATTGAGTTCGTCGACGGTATCGACAATGCAGACCCGCCAGCCCGCGACGGCGGCAGTCGAGCCGAAAAACGGGATCGTCTCGCGGGTCTCGTCGACGGTGATCACGGTGCGCAATACGCCCTTGTCGTTCAGCGAGCGCTCGAGCGTGAGCAGGCCGCCATGCGCGCCCGCCGCGATATGGCGCGCGACCGGATCGGACGGATCGACAGAAAGCGTCTCCGCGCGCTGCACATCGGCGGCTAGCGGGTCGCGGTGGGCGAGCACGAAGCGCGCCATGCGATAGGCCAATGTCGCCTTGCCGATGCCCTGGGCGCCCCCGATCAGCCAGGCATGCGGAATGCGCCCGCTGCGATAGGCGTTCAATAACGCCGCCTCGGCTTCGCGATGCCCGAACAGCGCGGTGGTTTCGCGCGGATGCACGGCTGAAATCTGCGGCTCGACCTGACGGGCGCTCATGCTGAATTGGCCACGTTGGCGACGCCGGTTGCGAAGAAACGGTCGCGCAAGGCTGCCCATACATGGGCGGCGACCGTGCCGGGATCGGCGGTCGCATCGATCAGCACGCATCGCTGCGGTTCGCTGGCGGCGATCTGCCGGTAGGCATCGCGCAGCTCCTGATGAAATTTGACGTCTTCCGCCTCGAACCGGTCGGGCGCGCCGCCGCCGCGGCGTTTGGCGGCGCGCTGCATGCCGACCTCCACCGGAACATCGAGAATGACGGTCAGATCGGGCTTGAGATCGCCGATCGTTACCCGCTCCATCGCATTGAGAACCGCAGGCGCAACCTGCCCCAGCCTGCCTTGATACACCCGCGTGGAATCGGAAAAACGGTCGCACAGCACCCATATTCCCTGCTTCAGCGCCGGCTGGATCACGGTGCGCACGTGATCGTCGCGCGCGGCTGCGAACAACAGCGTCTCGGCGTCCGGACCGAGCAGCTTGCCCATGCCCGACAGCACGAGGTGCCGGATGATTTCGGCCCCCGGCGATCCTCCGGGCTCGCGCGTGACGATGGCGCGCAATTTGGCGGCGTTCAGGCGATCCGCCAGCGTCCGGATTTGCGTGGACTTGCCGGATCCCTCGCCGCCCTCGAAGGTGATGAATCGTCCGCGTCCGGGAATTCTTTTGAGCGCTGTTTCGGCCATCGTCACAGTTTCTCGGCGCCGGCGCGAAACATTCCGATCACGAGTTCGCTGACACCATCGATCGCCCGCCGCATCGTCGAGCCCTTGCCGACCGCTTCGGCCGCATAAACCGGCGCCTCCATGGCGATGTTGGTGCCGCGCCAGACCCTGACGATGCCGACCGGCTGACCGGCCTCGATGGGAGCACGCACCGGCCCGTTATAGATCACGCGCGCGATCAGTTTATCGGTGCCGTTCTTCTGCACCATCACCTTGATCGGCTCGGGACTGGCAAGTTTCACCGAGCGGCTCTCGCCGCCGAACACCTTGGCATAGCCGACCGGCTGCTCGGCCGCGAACAGGGTGCGCACCTCGAAATTGCGATATCCCCATTCCAGCATCTTCTTGGCTTCGGAGGCGCGATCGTCGGGATCCTCGAGACCGTTGACGACGACGATTAGCCGCAGGCCGTTCTGCACGGCGGAGCCGACCATGCCGTAGCCGCCATCCTTGGTATATCCGGTCTTCAGCCCGTCGGCGCCTTCGAGCGACAGCAGCAACGGATTGCGATTCTGCTGCCGGATCTTGTTCCAGGTGAATTCGCGCTCGCCGAACAATTTGTACATGTCGGGATAGGTCTGGATGATATAGCGCGCAAGCTTTGCCAGTTCGCGCACGGTCATCTTGTTGGCCGGATCGGGCAGCCCGTTGGAATTGCCAAAGGTTGATCGTGTCAGGCCGAGCTCGCGTGCGCGCGCGGTCATCATGTCGGCCGCGAAGCTGCGCTCGTTGCCGTCCATCCCCTCCGCCAGCGCGATGCAGGCGTCGTTGCCGCTCTGGATGATGGCGCCGTGCAGCAGGTCGTCGATCGAAACCTTGCTGTTGAGAATCGCGAACATGGTCGAGCCGCCGGCCGGCGCGCCGCCCTTGCGCCAGGCGTTCTCGCTAATGCGATATTCGTCGGTCAGTTTGATGTCGCCCTGCTTGAGGGCGTGGAACACCACTTCGGCGGTCATCAGCTTCATCATGCTGGACGGCGCCCGCAGCTCATCGGCGTTCTTTTCGAACAGCACGCTGCCGCTCGAGGCTTCGATCAGGATCGCGGTCGGCGCATCGCCGTCGAACCCGCCCTCCTCCTTTTTGGCGCCCTGCACGCTGTTGTTGGCGGCAAACACGATGCCGCCCCATCCCACCGCAGCTGCGAGAACCGCCGCAAGCACGACCCGCCAGCAGCGTGTTGCGGGCCTGGATTTGCGAAAAATTGATACGTCAACTGCCATCGGCGATGCCCTGAGCCCGGTTCTAACAGCTGGAAGTACTGCAAACAACACGGGTTTGCCGGCCGCTCGCAAGCCGGTCGATTGCCGCCCCGGTCAAACAACTCTAACGTGCGGCAGTGCCGTCCCCGACAACAGAAACCTCATAACAAGGCGGAAAAGCGATGCCCTCCACCCGAACCATTTCCGCCAACGGCATCGAGATCTTCCTGCGCGAACAGGGAATGGGCCCGCTGGTGCTGCTTTGCCTTGGCTGGCCGGAGCTGTCCTATTCCTGGCGGCATCAAATCCCCGCGATTGCGGCGGCGGGCTTTCATGTCGCGGCACCGGATATGCGGGGTTTTGGCGGCACCAGCGCGCCGGCCGATATCGACGCCTACAGCATCTTCGATACTGTCGGCGATATGGTGGCGCTGGTCGCAGCCCTCGGAGAAAAGCAGGCCGCCATTGTCGGCCATGACTGGGGCGCGCCGGTCGCCTGGCACGCCGCGCTGTTCCGGCCCGATGTTTTCACCGCCGTTGCGGGTTTGAGCGTACCCCCGCCGTTCCGGGGACGCGGCCGGCCGCTCGACACCTTGCGCGAAAGCGGGATCACGAATTTTTACTGGCAATATTTCCAGACGCCCGGCGTCGCCGAAGCCGAATTCGAGCATGACGTCGGCTGGACGATGCGAACGCTGCTGGGGCGCGGATTTTCCGATCCGGCGGCTTCGCTGTTCATCGAACCCGGCAAGGGTTTTCTCGGCGATGCCCGCGCCATCAGGCCGTTGCCGAGTTGGCTTGGCGATACCGATCTGGCTTATTTCAGCGAGGCCTACAAGAGATCCGGGTTCCGCGGCGGGCTCAACTGGTATCGCAACATCGACCGCAACTGGGAACTGACCGCGCCGTGGCAGGACGCGCAAATCCATCAGCCGTCGCTGTTCATCGCCGGATCGAGGGATTCCGTCATCACCGGCCTGATCGGCGCCAAACGTGTCGGCGATATGGAGCGGGTGCTGCCGAATTTGAGAAAAAAGCTGATCATCGACGGCGCCGGCCACTGGGTTCAGCAGGAACGCGCCGACGAGGTCAATGCCGCCTTGATTGAGTTTCTCAGGGAAGAAGCCGGATCAGACGTCCGGGGCGACTTAGTAGAGACCGCGTCCGGCCAGTAATTCGCTGGGACCGCGCGGATCAATGGGGGCGTAGGCCGAAACGGGCCCGACCGCAGCCACATAGCGTTCGTCGTTTTCATACGACACCGCGCGCGGGTTTTCCAAAACGCGGCCCGCCGAACGGCTGCGGCTGGAGGCGGACATTTCCGAGGTCGCCGACATCGACGCCATGACGGCCGAGGTATTGCCGAGGCTATAGGGCCGGCCTTCCGGCATCGGGACCTCGCCGCGGATCGGACGGGCGTTCGACGCCATTTCCGGAACGAAGGAATGGGCCGACGCCACCCGCACCAGCGATGGCGATGGCGCCGGCACGCCGGTACGCAAGGTCGCGATCAACTGACGGTCGTCGGAGCCTTCGAGCGGCGCCCGGCCAACATATTCGACGCGGACCTTGGCCACGCCATTGCCTTTGAATTCAAGCAGTTCGGCGGCTTTATTCGAGACGTCGATGAGCCGGTTACCGTGATACGGGCCGCGATCATTGACGCGGACGATGAGCGATTTGCCGTTCGAGAGATTGGTCACCCGCGCGTAACAGGGCATTGGCAGGGTGGGATGGGCTGCTGTCAGCGAGGCCATGTCGAACACTTCGCCATTGGCGGTGAGCCGGCCGTGGAAATCGTCGCCGTACCAGGAAGCCAACCCTTCCTCGCGATACTCGGTGTCTTCTTCCGGCACATAGACCCGGCCGGCGACCGTGTAAGGCTTGCCGATGCGATAGGTGCCGCCGCCCTTCGGCACGGGTTCGCCGAATGCAACGACCCGGGGGCTTGAGGAAACGCCGTATTTGGGATCGACCCGGCTGGCGAACTTGCCCGACGAGGCGCAGTTGGCGAGCACGAGGCAAGCCGCTACCGCCGCCGCGCTACGCGCTAGCAGGATAACCTGATCTGACCGTCGAATCCCCATCCGCCCCAAATACCATTCTACCGGCCGCGTGCCTACTTCAAGGCACGCCGGTCATGCATCCCCGATGCAGCCCATTTCTGCATCAACGTATGAACATACCGCAGGTGGAACACGGCGGAAATGGGGAGAGCGCCGGGGTGGTGAATCAATGGTTGCTTTCGCAGGCCGTAGAATCCCAGGGAATTCGCCGCACTTGCGCCGTCCCGGCGCCTTGGCGCGCTCGCTTTCTCGCGAATCTGTTGCACCGAATCCTCAGTCGCGTCCGATCTTCGATCAGCCAGGGAAATTCTTTTGACTGTGCAACGCGGCGGTCGTTCTGTCGCAACCGGGGCCAACGGGAATTGGCGATGATCGAAACGGTTACAGCAATTATGGGCCTGGTTAGCGCAGGCATTTTCCTGGCACACGCATTTGAGGGCTTTCGCTCGAGGGCGTGACCTCCGCGAAGCCATGACCTTCGCGAAATATGACCTTCGCGAAACATTGCAGCACCTCTTGGAAGAAAGCTGATTCCGAAAGTTTTAATAAATTCGGACGAGCATCGAGAGTGGCAGGTGTATGATGCGTAAACATGACTTTGTGTCCGACGGATTCCTCGCGCTGACGGCAGCCGGTCTTGTGCTGCTGTGCTCGAGTTTGCTCGCGCTGGCGTTCAACTAGCCCGCTAGGCCGACGCCCAACGACCGTCGCGTCCTCGCGATGCCGGGAGCGAGCCGGTCTGTGCAGTCATCCGGTTGCCTGCTGTGCCTTCCAGAGGCGATTGATGCTTTCCCCGGACCCACACCCCTGCTAAGTCGCTGGACTTCGAAGACGGAAGGGTGGCCGAGCGGTTTAAGGCACCGGTCTTGAAATACGACGGGCCTCGTACCGGCCGGTGCCGCCCGGTAGCGATGTGTAGTCATTACAGGCGTTTGCTGCCTTTCGCTAAACCAACTGATCTCACTTTGTAACGCTGCGTCCTGCGTGGTTTGGGTCCAAAGTTGGGTCCAAGCTGGCGGGTTTCCCTCACCTCTCCTTATCCGGATGAGACCTCTGTCCGCGCGGGGTTCCATTGACACCCGTTTGCCGCGCGCCGGTCACGACTTGCGCACGTTTCAAAGGCAAACACCGACCCGCTCAAAAGCTGATTCGGGATCACCCATGCCAACTGCAGAAGTCCGTGCGTCCACGATCCTCGGCGAGTTCGATCAAGCCCATACTGAGCTTGTTGGCAAGGGCGTGATCCTCACCGACGGAAAGGCCGGTACGGTGGAGAGCGTTTGGCTTGACGAAATGCACGGCCTGCGAATCTCAATCAGCGGCCACGATGGGAAGTAGTGGCCTGTCTCCACCATCAAATTCGCGCAGCCGGGCTGAAATCGGGTTAGCCGACCGAGCGCGGCCCCACCGAGTTCGCGCGCATCGCCACCTCGCGCACGATCAACGGTCCGGCGTTTGATCCCTCGCGCTGACAACGAAATGGGAGAGGCCTCAAGCCAACGTGCGATCAATGACGAACACCGGAACCGGCGCCCTCACCTCTCCTCGTCCGGACGGCCAGCGCTCACAGGTCGGGCCTAATAGAGGCCGACGGGGAAAGTCCGGAGCGGTGGCGCTTGGCGACTAACTAAGGGAAAAACCCAGCCGTGGAGGCAGTCCCCGGCGGGGTTCCTCCCTCAGTGCGCCGCTAAGAACAGCGCGGAGAGATGATGCCCGCGATTCCTTAATACAGGCCAGTCTTGACCTCTAAAACACAATTTAATCGGATCGGCGGATTGCGAACCCATATCAGAATTGTGCCGATATGCGGCATTCTTCAAAAGCTGTAACTTCGGCCCCAGCTTTCTCCCCCCCCCCCC